>ERZ889217.935-NODE-935-length-16139-cov-12.631062_pt1 | contig 16139 bp, 13 predicted proteins | sample MGYA00521098_ERZ889217 | MGnify/ENA primary metagenome ERZ889217 (study PRJEB32303, sample SAMEA104408613) | aquatic metagenome | biome: Brackish water; feature: Pelagic; material: water | place: Baltic Sea | collected 2014-06-10T22:04:00 | depth 2,362 m ...
GGTCATATTCGATGACGTCGGAAATCAGGGAGATTTTTTTATTTGGCTGGCAGGTTGAATCCCACGATTCCAAAACCATCGGAGGTTTTTCCAAAGGAAAGAAGATGCTATTGGAAAAAAACTCAGATTTTCTAAAAAAAAACTTGCAGGAATTGAAAAGCCCTGTAGCTTTCTAAATTGTTCTGGGGGGAACAACAGCCCGCTGTAGCTATCGCTGCGGCGGGCTGTACTTTTTATGTAGGTCTTTAAAAACCGATTAGACCTGCAACGGGATGCCTCCTGCTACGAGGCGGCAATGAGGCTTTGGATGTAAGCGGAGGGTTCGAAGTTTTCGATGAGAACTTCGGTTTTTCCATCGCGGTGCATCCGGGCTTGTGTGACCCAGATCTCAGGGGTCTTGTGCGGAGCAAAGAGGATGTCGTCGTGTGTGGCGTTGAGGTGCTCGGCGAATTTGTCGGGTGTGAGGGAGCCTCCCAGATGGTCGCTGCGGCCGGTGGCGACGTGGATCGTGCCGCGGATTTTTTCGTCCTGAATGTCGCGCCCCGAGGTGGGAAGGATTTGAGTTCCGAAGCCGAGCTCTCCGAGTTCTCCGGTAACGGGATCGGAGACGAGTTTGGCGTTGTGGGCTTCGACGACGGAGGGGTCGCCGTTCAGGAGTTCGGCATTACGGATGCGTCCGCCAGAGACATGCATGAGGGCGATGGTGCCATCCTCATAGCGCATGGGGAATGCACCGCGGGCTCCGGTGGGTACAAAATAAATCTCGCCGGCAGGGAGGTTGGCGACATCTGGCTCATCACCGCGGCAAAGCCCATGGCTTTTCTGTGCCTCCTGATTTGAGAGTTCTAAGTGAAGAGTGTGAGTATGTCCTGCGTAATGGAAATCGATTTCGACCCAGTCGGCCTTTGTCATGCCGAGGCGCATTTTTTCGGCATCGGCGCTGACATCGTCATAGCTGACAGCGAGGCCAGTACGAAGGATGGTGGGATTGACACCATGGAGGGTGGCTCCGCGGAATTTATGCACTTTCGCCGAAGCGGTGAGGGGAGCGGTGGCGGAGTAGGTAGAGATGCAAAGGATGATGTCGTAGTGGGGGTAGACGTCCTTCTCGAGGCTCACGGTCTTGCCTTCAGGAGTCATGGCTGACTCGGGGAGGTCGAGGTTGCTGCCGCCGGTGGTCTTGTAGGCAAAAATCTCGCCGCCAGTGAGACCAAGTTCATCCATGACGCCCGAGTTGAGTGGGGTTTGAAAAAACTGGATCGCATTGCGCTGGATGGTGAGTTCGGGGATTTTCAGAAAGGCAAAATCCTTCATCAGTAAGAGGTCTGGGAGATCGATGAGAATACAGATCTTCTGGCCGACGCGGGGGGTGAAGGTGCTTTTAAGCAGGTTCGTGAGTCGGAATGTCGGGAAAATACGTCGTGCGGCTTGTTCTTGGATAGTCATGATTAGCTTCAGGTATGTTCTACGCCCCGTCACTCGGTGACGATGCAAAAAATCCCTTTCTAGGTGATTTTGCGGCTCCACAGCAGCCTGTGAAGCGGTAGAGTGGGTGTCTCATGAAATCGACAACGACGTTTTTCGAAGTGACGACGCGAGGGAAGGGGCTCTACGACATCAGCGCCAAGGTTGAGCGCTCAGTGAGAGACGCAAATTGCGGGGACGGAGTAGCTACGATCTTTGTCTGCCACACAAGCGCTAGTCTTGTGATTTTTGAAAATGCAGACCCGACTGCCGCACGTGATTTGGAAAGGTATTTCGAGAGGTTGGTGCCAGAGGAGGCAGAAGGCTATGAGCACACGCTCGAGGGCCCCGACGATATGACGTCGCACATCCGCATGGCGCTCACTCGCACCAGTGAAGTGGTGCCGATCGCGGGTGGGAAGTTGGCTTTAGGGATATGGCAGGGGCTTTATTTGTTCGAGCACCGGAGAGCCTCACATACACGACGCATCGCAGTGAATGTGACGGGAAATTGACTTAAAGAGGAAGGCTCAGTTGGGTGCTTGGAAGGCCGAGTCCCGAGACTCCGAGACCGATAAGGCGCAGTGGATGCTTGACCAGTTGTGTGCGCCGGAGGATTGCGCAGGCAATGGTATAAATGTCATCAGCCGATTCGATGGGATCCTCAACCGTGTATTGGCGGGTAAGCGTGGTGAAATCGGAGTAGCGGACTTTAACTTGGATCGTGCGGGCGGCGAGGTGTTCGCGGGTGAGCTTGGCTGCAATCTCGGCAGCCTGATTTTTTAAAGCCGGAACAATCAGTCGGCGGTCGGCGGTGTCATGGGTGAAGGTTTCTTCGGCGCTGATGCTCTTCACTGCGCCATCGATGTCGAGTGGGCGGTCGTCCTCCCCGAAAGCGAACTGGTTTAGTTTGTGCGCAAACGATCCGACAAGAGCACGCAGGTCGCCTTTGTGATCTTGGATGTCGGCGATGGTGTGAAGGCTGGCTGAGGAGAGCGCATCGGCGGTGACTTTGCCGACGCCGTGAATAGCTGATGCCGGAAGAGGCCTGAGAAAGTCGACTTTGTTCTCGTTGGTAATGCAGACCAAACCGTCAGGCTTCCGGTGGTCGCTTGCGATTTTCGCAAGAAGTTTATTCGGGCCTATTCCAATGCTGGCGGTGAGGCGGCGTTCTCGGAGGATGAGTGATTTTATCTCGAGAGCGAGCGAGGTGGCATCAGCTGTTGTAAATGTCTCAAAGTGGTGGCTCATGTCGAGATAGGCCTCATCTACCGAGACCTGCTCGATTTGTGCACCGAAGCGTGCGAGCAGAGCCATGACTGCATGGGATTCCACGCGGTATGCATCCACACGCGGGTATAAAAATATCCCCTGTGGACAAAGGCGTTGTGCGGTGCGGGATGGCATGGCTGAGCGAACGCCAAAGGCGCGCGCCTCGTAACTTGCCGCGCAAACAACGCCCCGTCGCTCCGGTAAGGCTCCAACAATGACCGGTCGACCGGAGAGGTGTGGGTTGTCCCGTTGTTCGACAGATGCGTAAAAGGCATCCATGTCGATGTGGAAGATGACTCTCGACATAAATCGAAAATCAGTCGCGGGTAAGTTCGCCAGCGTGGGCTGAGAATCCGGCACCAAACGCAGTGATCCAGATGTTTTGTGTGTTGGGATGTGTGGCCAGGGAGTTCTCAAGAGCGGCGAGGACGCTGGGGCTGCTGATGTTTCCGTGATCGCGCAGGACGGCCCTGGTTTCCTCGAGGGGGTGGGCGGGGAGGAGATTCTCGATGGCAAGAATGACATCCCTTCCTCCAGTATGGGCAACAAGACGTTCGGGGATGGTGGATTTTTTCTGAAAAAGTTGGGAAACGGCATCGGCTGCGAGTCTCGGAACCTCGCGGTGGAGTTGGTTTTTCAGTCGGCCATCGGCATTCACAAAGCGGATCTTTTCGCGATGGGCTGGTTGGTGGAGAGTTTGGAATCCATGAAAGCGGAATTGATCGCCACTAGCATGGTGACGCCAGAGAGCGGCAGCAGCCCCATCACCGAACAGGCAAAGGCTGATGAGAACGCCAGGGTCGTCATTCAAATAAAATGCCGCCGAGGAAATTTCCACAGCGATTGTTGCCACAGTTGCATCGGGGTTGGCCGTAAGAATGCCGCGGGCGGTTTCCAGGAGGGGGAGGGCGGCCCCGCAGCCTAGGCCGAGGAAGTCCTGGAGCAAGGCGGTTGGTTTCATGCCGAGATGTTCTGAGATGTAGCTGCTGAGGCCCGGGCACAGGTAACCAGTGCAGGTGCAGACCAGAAGGGCATCGACTGAAGAAGGCGGAATTCCTGCGCGGTCGCAGGCCTTCAAGAGGGCTGCTGAAGCGAGGGTTGGGGCGTGGGTTTCAAAGTGGTGGTGAAGCTCCCCAGCGTCCGCATGGAAGAGTTTTGGCAGGTCGGGATCGCAAAATTGGCGGGTTGATATCCCCGAGTCGCCGGTGAGGATTTTTTCAAGGAGGTCCCGTGAGCGCTGGCGAAGTGAGTTGACTGTGCCCGAAGATTTGAGGATTTGGAGGCACTCGGCCTGGGTGAAGTTGTGAGGCGGGAAAGCCGTGGCGATTGATTGAAGATACATCAGCGCAAGAGATGGAGTAGTGGGTTGATCGGGAGAAGTCTGGTTCTCGCCAGGGTGGTTGCCACACGGGATGTCGCAGGGGCGGTAAGAAAGTGGTGAATGCCTGCGCTGGCAATCATGCGGGTGCGAAACCGGGTATCGAGGTGCGAGGTGCAAGACGCAGCAGCGGCGTCCCACGAACAGTCACCGCGTGCATAGTTCAGCGCGTGGGGCAGGGCAATTTCGGCGGATTCAAAGGCCATCGACATTCCGTTTCCGGTTAATGGGGGGATCATGTGGGTGGCATCACCGATAGAAAACCCAAAAGAGGGTTGTCGGCCGGTTTGGAATCCTGCCACCCCGCAGAATGTTGATTCGTGTAGCGTTGCTGCATTTAGGCGATCGGCGGTTTCGTTCAATCCGGACTCACGGAGCATTGCGGTGAGAAGGCTTGTGCCTTTGGCTCCCGCAGGGGTGGGTTTTTTGAAGAGGGCACAAATATTCACCTTGTCCTCCTCGATCTTTGCAAGGCCGAGATAACCATTTGAGGCCAGATGCATCTCAAGGTCGTGGGTGAGGGAAAGTTTGGTGGCATGGCATTTCAAGCCGATCCAAGGGCCGGAACGGCGAGGACGTCCAGCGGCCCAAATTGTGCCTGAGGAGGGGAGAATGCGAGATCGGGTTGTGATCTTTCCTCCCAAGGAGGTGAACTGCCGTTGCAAAGTGTCATCAAGGATCCACCGTGAGATGCCCCGGCCAGAGACCTGAATTTCACAAACGCGGCCACGATGATCATTCCAGACAGCCGAGGAGAGGGGGGTGGCGTTCATGAGTGCTTTGGCGATGCCAAGGGTATCAAGTGTTTCGTTGGTAACGCCGCTGATGAACTCTCCGCATACGCGGTGGCGTGGATAGATGCCTGCTTCATGGAGGGTGACATCCACCCCGCGTGTTCGCAGGGCGATAGCCAGAGAAAGTCCAGCCAATCCCCCGCCCGCTATAACAATTGGGTGTTTCATGGATTTTTCTTGGACGCGGAGAAGCGGATCGCCCCGCACCAAGTCCAAGTTTCACGGATTATCCAATGGGCGGAATCAAGGTGAAGGATGGAGGCAAGTTCTCCCGGCAGGAATCCCGCGCGGATACTTGCAGGCATGTCGTGTCGTGTAACTTCTCCAACGAACGGGGAGACAAGCGATGCCGCCGCCAGTGTAATGCGAGAGCGGAGGGGTTCAGCAAACATAAGTAATTCAAACCTGCTCAAGCGGCGCCCCAACTCCCGGAGGGCATTGGCAGAGAAGTGGTGCAACACCAAGCTCCCAATACACACGCTGCCATGAACAGTGGGCAAGGTCTCAAAAAAATCTCCCGATTTCCATTGGATGCCTGCAGGGAGCGATGTCGGCCTTGGAATGAAATCGAGACCAGTGACGTTGCTTTGAGGCAAGGTACGCTGGAGGCGTTCGCAGAGATGCCCGGAGCCTGCCCCGAGTTCGAGGATGCCATGGCGGGCATGGGAGCAGCGCGCCACTGTGCGGGTGATCCAGCGCGAATTCCCCATAGCCTTGTCGATGAGGGAGAGGTCGAGCCTGCTCCGGATCGCTCTCGGATCTTGAGGGTCGAGAGAATCGAGAATTTCAGGAGTGATGACACGGTCGGACGCACGCATGGGTTGCAATGAGAGACCTTAAAAGATACTGGAAAAAACTCCAATTATGAGTTCCGTGACTTATCTCGACAACAATGCGACGACACAGGTGGCCCCCGAGGTGTTTGAGGCCATGCTGCCATGGTTGTGCGAAAGTTATGGAAATCCCTCCAGTGTGTATCGCCTCGGAAGACAGGCCTCGGCTGCGTTGGATGATGCCCGTGCACGTGTTGCTGCACTTGCCGGGTGCCAGGAGGGTGAGGTCATTTTTACGAGTTGCGGCACCGAATCAATCAACACGGCGATCCTTTCGGCGTTGGCTCTGGATCCAGATAAGCGCCACATCGTAACCAGCGCGGTTGAGCACAGTGCGACAGTGAAGCTGTGCGAGCATCTCGCGCAGCGCGGATATGAGATCACTTGGCTCCCGGTCGATTCCTTGGGTTTACTTGATCCGGCAGACCTTGAAAAAGCGATCACCGACGAGACGGCAATCGTCTCGCTTATGTGGGCCAATAATGAAACCGGAGTGCTCTTTCCCGTGAAGGAAATCTCATCCATCACGCGTCGGCATAAAGTCGTCCTCCACCTCGATGCGGTGCAAGCTTTTGGCAAGGTGCCGATCGATCTCGACTCGCTCGGAGTCGAGTTCGTGAGTTTTTCAGGGCACAAAATCTATGCGCCCAAGGGTGTTGGCGCGCTGTATGCGAATAGACGTGTCCGCTATACACCGCTTCTTCGTGGCAGTCAGGAGGAGGGGCGCCGTGGCGGAACTCAGAATGTAGCATCCATCGTGGCCTTTGGAAAAGCTACCGAGCTTGCCGGGATCCCGCTGGATACCTCCACCCTCAAGCATCTTAGAGACCGCTTGGAGAGTCATCTCCTCTCTGCGATTCCCGGGGTGGTGCGGAACGGTCATGCAGACCTGAGACTTCCGAACACCTCCAACCTTTCCTTCGAAGGCATCGAGAGCGAGGCGGCTCTGATTTTGCTCGATGAACGCGGTATCTGCTGCTCGGCAGGATCCGCATGCTCTAGTGGTTCGGTACACCCATCCCATGTTCTGAAGGCGATGGGACTCTCCAATGACATGGCCCGCTCCAGTCTCCGGTTTTCCGTAGGGAGGCTGACATCCGAGGCTGATATCGATGCCGCATGCAAAGCCATTCCTCTAGTGATCTCGCGATTGCGTGAGGTCTCGCCCGCCGGCAGTCCCGTGCTCACGGCTTGAAAAGCCCTCCGTTTCGCCCCGGTCAACCCACCCTTTCCCAATGCTTGAAAAACATCTTCTTCAAATTGTCCAGGAGCTGAGTCTCCAACCCCGCCAAGTAGCCGCCACCGCTGTATTACTCGAGGAGGGCGCGACTGTGCCCTTCATCGCCCGCTACCGCAAGGAGCGCACCGGCGAATTGGACGAGGTTCAGATCGCCCTCATCCGGGATCGCATGAACGATCTTGCGGAACTAGACAAGCGCCGGGATTCGATCATCGGGTCACTGACCGAACGCAACCTGCTTACGCTGGAGTTGCAGTCGAAGATCGACGGAGCAAAAACTCTGTCGGTTCTTGAGGATTTGTATTTACCCTTCCGTCCCAAGAAACGGACACGGGCAACGATCGCGAAAGAAAAAGGTCTGGAACCCTTGGCCGAATTGCTCTGGGAGCAATCGCCAGTAACAGATCCCGAGGCCGAGGCGGTTGCTTATGTATCCGTAGAAAACGAAGTGCCTGATGCGGTGGCGGCTTTAGCTGGCGCGCGGGATATCATAGCCGAACGAATCAACGATTCCGCTGAGGCCCGCGCCTCAATGCGCCAACTTTACCTCACCAAGGGTGTGCTGAAATCCAAGGTCGTGTTCGACAAGGAGACCGAGGCGGCGAAGTTCAAAGATTACTTTGATTGGAGCGAACCTGTTGAGAGTTGTCCCTCACACCGCTTTTTGGCAATCCGGCGTGGAGAGTCGGAGGGGATGCTTTTTTCAAGGATCACCCCGCCCGAATCAGAGGCATTATCGATATTGGACCACTTGTTTGTGAAAGGGGCCCACCCCGCCGCACTACAGGTTGGCATGGCTGCCCAAGACTGTTTCAAGCGTCTGTTGGGCTTTTCCATGGAGGGCGAGGCGAGGCTTTTTTACAAAAAGAAAGCCGATGAGGAGGCGATTCGCGTCTTTGCTGAAAACTTGCGAGAATTGCTGTTGGGCTCCCCACTTGGGCAAAAAACGGTACTCGCGCTTGATCCTGGTTTTCGTACCGGTTGCAAAATGGTGGTGCTCGATCCACAGGGAAAACTTCTCACGCATGAAGTGGTTTACCCAGAGCGAGGGGCGCGCGAACGAGCTGAGGCAGCCGAGGTGTTGAAGTCGGTGGTGAGCCGATTAAAGGTCGAGGCGATCGCTATCGGCAATGGCACCGCCTCCCGTGAGACCGAGGCATTTGTGCGGGCATTGGGTTTTCCCTCTTCTGTCGCGGTGGTTGTCGTCAGTGAATCCGGCGCCTCGATTTATTCGGCCTCTGAAGTCGCCCGCGAGGAATTTCCCAATCTCGATCTCACTGTGCGAGGCGCCATTTCGATCGGTCGACGACTCATGGATCCTCTGGCGGAGTTGGTCAAAATTGATCCGAAGTCGATCGGTGTCGGTCAATATCAACATGATGTGGATCAATCAGCGCTCAAGCGCTCGCTGGACGATACAGTCGTTTCCTGCGTGAACCATGTCGGTGTTGAATTGAATACTGCCAGCGCGAACCTGCTTGGCTATGTATCAGGTCTTAACAATCGCACCGCGCAGGGGATAGTCGACTTCCGCAACGCCAACGGAGCATTCCAGTCCCGAGAGGAATTGTTGAAGGTGTCCGGGCTTGGGCCCAAGGCGTTTGAACAGGCAGCCGGATTCTTGAGGATTCGCAACGGGAAAAATCCCCTTGATGCCAGTGCAGTGCATCCTGAGCGCTATCCGTTGGTCGATCGCATGGCTGGAGACCTCGGGTGTTCTGTCGGTGAGTTGTTGCAGAATCCAGCACGACGCAGCGCAATCAAGCTAGACGCCTATATCACTCCCGAGGTTGGTTTGCCAACCTTGCAGGATATCGTCAAGGAACTCGCCAAGCCCGGGCGCGACCCCCGAAAGCAATTCGAGGTGTTTGCGTTTTCTGAAGAGGCAATGGATGTCAAGGATCTCAACCCCGGCATGAAACTGCCCGGAATCGTAACGAATGTGGCCGCCTTCGGGGCATTTATTGATGTCGGTGTGCATCAAGACGGATTGGCGCACATCAGCCAACTCAGCGACCAGTTTGTGAAAAGTCCCTCCGATGTCGTGAAGGTTGGGCAGAAGGTCATGGCCACCGTGCTTGAGGTCGATCTGGAGCGTAAACGAATCAGCCTTTCTTTGAAAACAAACCCTGAGATCGGCGCCGCTCCGCGAAGCCGCAGCGGGGGTGGAGGCTTGCCCCCTCAAAAACGGCGCGAGACAACATCCGGCCCGGCACAACCTGACTGGTTCACTGCAGCCATGAACAAGCGTCATTGAGTGACACTAGACTTCATGGTTGAGACCCCTTGGTTGATTTTCAACGTGATTTCCTAGTGTGCATGATGATTGCCACTGTGGGCGCACACGGGGGCTAGTAATGTCTAAATCCGGCTGCACAGAAAAGGGGTTCTGTTTGAAGTGAATCTGTGCCCGGGCGACGAGCGGGCGGTTACTTCTCTCCTGTGGCCAGGAGGGTTTGAAAGAAAGGAGCTTGGGGTTCGCGTGAAACAATCGAGGTTTCAATTTTAGAAAATCCCGATTTTTTGAGGAGGCGGTGCAGTTCGATTTCCGAAAAGCCCAGCCAGACATGAGCGTAGAGTTTTCGGGTTTGTTCTTGGGTATGATTTAGGAGGTCGAGAATCAGGAGCTGACCGCCTGGCTTGAGGATGCGGTGAGCGGCATCAATGGCCCGTTGAGGCGTGGAAGCGTGGTGGAGCGCTTGGCTGAAGAGTGCGAGGTCCACCGTTGCGCTTTGGATAGGAGGATCCTCCAGATCCCCGAGGCGGTATTCGAGGTTGTGGTATCCATGTTCCTTGGCCAGCGCCGAGCCGAATTCGACCATCTTTTCTGAATTATCCACGGCAATGACGCGTTTTGCGGTGCGAGCCATCAGTTGGGATAGCGTCCCTTCGCCGGCACCCAAGTCGGCAATCACCATGGGGGGGAGAAGTCGGAGCATGGCATGCGAGAGAGCTTCCCATGAGCGACCTGGCACGTATGTGCGCCCGAAGCGCCCGGCGAGCTTGTTGAAGTATTCAGCAGCGCGGTCTTTGCGTTTCTTAAGCACAAATGCCAAGTGAGCCATATCATTATCCGTCTCTTTCAGTTCTTGCCGAGCTTCGGCAAGCACAGCGAGGGTGGCATCTCCCAGAATTTCTGAAGCTCGGTAGAAAATATTTTTTCCCACGCGTCTGTCCTCAACGAGGGACTCTCCCTTGAGTTGGGAAAGACCCGAGGAGATGCGCGATTGTGCGAGGCCGATGATTTCCTGAAGCTCCGCCACGGTCAGTTCCTCCATATTCAGGAGGAGTAGCAATCTCAACCTCACTGGGTCGGAGAGCACGCGAAGCGATTTCAGGATTGACGCCATAAAAACATATTCATATATCCAGATACGTAGATACGTAAAGTTTAACCTCAACCCGAATCAAATCCATGTCCCGTAGTTATATTTTTTCCTCCGAGTCCGTTGGCGAAGGCCATCCTGACAAGGTTTGCGATACCATTTCCGATGCGATCCTCGATGCCTGTCTTGCGATCGACAAAACCAGCCGAGTGGCTTGTGAGACTTTTGTTAAAAGCAACACCGTGGTTGTGGGGGGTGAAATCACGATTCCGAAAATAAAGGGTGCACCACTCGACAGCGTGTTGAATGTCGGGGACATCATCCGCAAAGCCATACGTGGCATCGGCTACGTGAACGACGACGATGTCTTCCATGCAGACCGCGTCTTCATTTCGAACCTCCTGACAAGCCAGAGCCCCGACATCGCACAGGGCGTGGATGCCAAGAAGGCTGATGGCAAGGACACCGATGAGCAGGGGGCTGGCGACCAAGGGTTGATGTTCGGTTACGCCTGCAACGAGACTCCCGAGTTGATGCCCGCGCCGATCATGTTCGCCCACCGCCTCGGCCGCGAACTCACCGCGATTCGCAAGTCGGGCAAGGTGAAGTGGCTCCGCCCCGACGCGAAAAGCCAAGTCTCGGTACTCTACCAGGACAACAAGCCCGTGCGTGTGACCAATGTCGTCATCTCGACTCAGCACTCCGAGGACGTGAAAACCGAGGAAATCCGGCGCTTCATCATTAATAACGTCATCAGGAAGGTGATCCCGAAACAGTTTCTCGATGCCACGACCCAGTTCCTCATCAATCCGACCGGACGTTTTGTTATCGGCGGCCCTCAGGGTGACTCCGGATTAACAGGGCGCAAAATCATCGTTGACACCTACGGTGGCATGGGACGGCATGGCGGGGGAGCCTTCTCCGGCAAAGACCCATCAAAAGTCGACCGCAGTGCCGCCTACATGGGACGCTACGTCGCGAAGAATGTTGTTGCCGCAGGGCTTGCTGACCGCTGCGAGGTCCAGTTCGCTTATGCGATCGGACATCCTCAGCCAGTAAGTATTCACATCGATACATTTGGCACAAACAAGGTCGATGAAGTGAAGATCGAGAAGGCTGTGAAAGCTGTCTTCAGCTTCAAGCCTGCCGACATCGTCAAGCAACTCAACCTTCTTCGTCCGTTCTACAGCAAAACCACCAACTACGGCCACTTTGGCAAGAGCGACAAGGAAATCACCTGGGAGAAAATCGACAAGGTTTCCGCGCTTAAAAAAGCAGTCAAGTAACTCCCGAAAAAACTGATAGATAAAATTATAAAAATCATGCCTACCAAATCCAAAAAATCCTCGTCTGCAGCTGCCGCTGTCCTCTCGGAGATCGCAGCCACCACGGCCAATCTCGCTAAATATTCGGCACAAACGCCCAAGGGTTCAGACTACATCGTTTCCGACATTGCCCTCGCCGAGTGGGGGCGTAAGGAGATCAGTGTTGCTGAGCATGAAATGCCAGGCCTCATGGCCGTGCGCAAAAAATACGCAAAGCAAAAACCGCTCAAAGGCGTTCGCATCACCGGGTCGTTACATATGACGATTCAGACTGCGGTGTTGATTGAAACTCTTAATGATCTCGGGGCGGATGTCCGCTGGGCAAGTTGCAATATTTTCTCCACGCAAGACCACGCAGCCGCCGCGATCGCCAAGACAGGCACTCCTGTATTTGCCTGGAAGGGCGAAACGCTTGAGGAGTACTGGGAACTTACGCTCAAGGCGATTACGTTCGCAGGCGACAAAGGGCCCGAACTAGTTGTGGACGATGGTGGTGACGTGACATTGCTGATTCACAAGGGAGTGGAACTTGAAAACGGAGACAAATGGGCATATCAGCCTGCCGATAGCCATGAAGTGACAGTAGTGAAAGCCCTCCTCCGCCGCGTCGCCAAGGAGCGCCCCGGCTTTTGGAGCAAGATTGCAAAGTCATGGAAAGGCGTTTCAGAAGAAACAACGACAGGGGTGCATCGCCTCTACCAACTCGCCGAGCAGAAGAAGCTCCTCGTGCCGGCGATCAATGTGAATGATTCGGTCACGAAATCGAAATTTGACAATCTTTACGGTTGCCGCGAGTCGCTCGCGGACGGAATCAAGCGTGCTACTGATGTCATGCTGGCCGGCAAGGTTGCAGTGGTTTGCGGATACGGCGATGTTGGCAAGGGAAGCGCCCACTCGCTCCGCGCCTACGGTTCCCGTGTTATCGTTACAGAAATCGATCCGATCAACGCACTTCAGGCCTCGATGGAAGGATTTGAGGTCAATACCGTAGAGAGCACCCTAGGCGTCGGGGACATCTATGTGACGACGACCGGAAACAAAGACATCATTACCCTGAAGCACATGTTGGCGATGAAAGATCAGGCGATTGTCTGCAATATCGGGCATTTCGACAATGAGATCCAAGTCGAGCAACTCAAAGGCCACAAGGGAGTCCGGATCGAGAATATCAAGCCTCAATACGACCGCTATTACCTTCCCGGCGGAAAAAAGAGCATTTACATGCTTGCAGATGGACGCTTGGTGAACCTCGGTTGCGCCACGGGTCACCCAAGCTTTGTCATGTCGAATTCCTTTACAAACCAGACTCTCGCCCAGATCGACCTCTGGCAGAACAAGGCAAAATACAAAAAGACTGTCTACCGCCTGCCAAAGTATCTTGATGAGGAGGTTGCCCGCTTGCACCTTGAGAAGGTCGGGGTGGTGCTGACCAAGCTTAGCAAAGACCAAGCGGACTATCTTGGAATGCCTATCAACGGGCCCTACAAGCCTGAGCACTACAGGTATTGATTGAATCTTTGAAAAAGGGGGCGGATGAAAATCCGCCCCTTTTTTTTGTCGTTCGATATCGGTTGCGAAAGGGGGGTGGATCGTAGTTTGATCCTAACCGATATGCTTACACGCGTTTTTTCTGCGGCTTTACAAGGGGTGGATGCTGTTCCTGTTGAGGTCGAGGTGAACACAGGGTCAGGGAATCCGTCGGTGATTGTCGTTGGCTTGCCTGACGCTGCGGTTCGAGAGAGCAAGGATCGCGTGGCCACTGCGATATCGAATAGTGCGTTTCGGTGGCCGAGGGAGCGTACAACAATCAATCTAGCTCCTGCCGACATTAAAAAGGAGGGGCCGAGTTTCGATTTGCCCATCGCCTTGGGGATGATCGCAGCGGCCGAGCGCGCAGAGTTGCCGCGCTTGGAGAGGTGTTTTGTTGCCGGCGAGTTGGCATTGACCGGGGAGATTCGCCCAGTGAAAGGCGCGCTGCCGATTGCTGTCGAGGCGCGGGCGAGGGGGATGAAGGCGGTTGTCCTCCCGTTGCAGAATGCCCCCGAGGCTGCGATTGTCGATGGTGTCGATGTGTATGGCGTCTCAACGCTCCGTGAGGCCTACGAGTTCCTCTCCCGCCGTCGAGAGATTGCCCCCTTGCGTGGCGATGCTGCCTCTTTGCTGGCCACCGGATTCTCTGACGAGCTTGATTTTTCTGAGGTCAAAGGGCAACACCAGGTCAAGCGCGCAATCGAAGTCGCTGTGGCTGGAGGTCACAATCTTCTTCTCATCGGTCCTCCGGGTTCGGGAAAAAGCATGCTCGCCAAGCGCATTCCCACGGTGCTTCCGCCCATGTCGCTCGACGAGGCAATTGAAACAACACGGATCCATAGCGTGTGCGGGCTCCTTAATGCATCGCATGCCTTTGTGTCCACCCGTCCATTCCGCTCACCGCACCACACGATCAGCGATGTCGGTCTCCTAGGAGGATCCACGAACCCAACGCCGGGGGAGGTCAGTATCGCTCACAACGGGGTGCTTTTTCTTGATGAGTTGCCTGAGTTCAAACGCTCGACGCTTGAGGTCATGCGCCAACCTCTTGAGGATGGTACTGTCACGATCAGTCGCGCGGCAGGCACAATGACATTTCCTGCCGGATTCATGCTCGTGGCGGCTATGAATCCCTGTCCTTGCGGGTATTTTGGGGACCCACAGCGCGAGTGCCGGTGTTCACCCGCACAGATCGAGCGTTACCGAAATAGGATTTCCGGTCCGCTTCTTGACCGAATCGATATCCATGTTGAGGCACCCGCAGTGGTATTCAAAGAACTGTCCGGGGGCATAGCGGGGGAGCCCTCCAGCGCGATTCGCGAGAGGGTCCTGAAAGCCAGAGCTGTGCAGCAACGCCGCTTCGCCTCCACCCCTCCAGTTAATGCGCGGATGGCACACAAGCGCATCAAAGAATGCTGCGCGCTCGATGCGGAATCCACTGAAATGCTCCGCCATGCGATGGAGGACCTGCATTTAAGCGCGCGCGCCTATGATCGAATCCTCAAGGTGTCGCGAACTATCGCTGATCTTGCCGGAAGCGAGCCGATCACCTCCGAGCACATTGGCGAGGCGATTCAATACCGAACACTCGACCGTCGCTTGTGGGTATGAACCGATTCAGAAAAATTCCCTAAAGTCGCGCTTCAGGTGGACGATTAATAACTTTAGTCACTGGAATAACCTGGTGACTCGAAGGCGGAACGGAATTCGCGAAAGGAGACACGGATATGTCATTTTCCATCGAAAGCAGTTTGCCTGCGCCGACACCCGTATACGGCCTGCGCAGGAAAGGTGCCCGCAACGGGGGGCGGTCAGGTCGCAAATCGGCCTGGCCCCCAAGGTGCGGGGATGATGAGTCGCTAGAGGAGGGTGGTGAGCATGGCTTGTGGGAGATCCGTTGCGAACGGGATCGTCTGGCAGCAATGGATGAGGTGCTTGCCTATCTTGAAACACAGGAATCCGCCCTGAATCACATTGAGGCTGCCGTGGAAGCATCGTCTGGTGGAGCGGGGTTCAAGGCATTGAACGAGCACTTGCGGCAAATGGCCGCCGAGACGTTTAACGGAGCGCGTCTTTTAGGGGGTGATGCCGAATTTCTTTTGCTCGGGCGTCAATGTCCTGAAGCCTTCGATGCATTGAAGGGGGGAAGGCTTTTTATCTATGGCGGTGAGGAGCTGGAAGAGTGCCCCGCCGAGGCAAGTGCCCAGGATTTGTTAATGGGAGATATTACCCGGCTGCGTGACGAGAACCATGCTTTGCAGAAAAAAGTCCATACTCTCAGGGAGGCCGAGGAGTGCGAGGACGACATCGATGCGACAAGCGCCAAGGATTCCTTGCTCGATTCAAGCACCCACGTGTTTCGCGATACGGGAGAGGCGCTATTGGCCCAGGCTCATGCGATGAATGCAGCAGTCTTGAGGTTGCTAGCCTGACACAATCGCAATTTTCACGCATTTATCGTCGACTGTTTGATTTGGGCCTCTGATGTTAAAGCCCATGTGTGTGCTAAAATTTTTTCCAATCCCATTGCCGCATCAAAGATCTCTGCATTTTTTCTGTCTTATCGTCCTGCTTGTGTTCGGAATTTGTTTGGTCGCCTGCTCCCCCTCCCGCGACGCGAATGAACTGGTGGTAGGAATGGAATTGTCTTATCCGCCATTTGAAACGATCACGCCTGAGGGCACGCCTGTCGGAGTGAGTGTCGATCTCGCTTATGCCCTGGGAGAATCGTTGGGACGGCCGGTGCGGCTTGAGAATCTGCCATTCACCGGGCTGATCCCTTCGCTGAAGACTGGGAAGATCGATTGCATTATTTCCTCCATGACCGACACCCCTGCGCGGAGGGAGTCGATCGCTTTTTCCGATCCTTATCTGACCACCGGGCTTGCGTTACTGGTGGCGAAGGATTCGCCGCTGACCGGGATCAGGGATCTGGATCAGCCGGGGAATAAAGTCTCCGTGCGCCAAGGCACAACCG
>ERZ889217.936-NODE-936-length-16138-cov-9.526767_pt1 | contig 16138 bp, 12 predicted proteins | sample MGYA00521098_ERZ889217 | MGnify/ENA primary metagenome ERZ889217 (study PRJEB32303, sample SAMEA104408613) | aquatic metagenome | biome: Brackish water; feature: Pelagic; material: water | place: Baltic Sea | collected 2014-06-10T22:04:00 | depth 2,362 m ...
CCGATGTCGTTGACTGCCGGGAACGCTCCGCCGGCAGTTCGCGGGCCATTCGAAGCGGAGAACTCGGTCGAGACGAGTGGGCCGGCGTTCGGGTGGCCAGCGGGCCATCGCCGTACGACGTTGGCCGTCGTTGCCACAGCAGCATCGGTACGAGGATCCTCGCGGACCTCTGCGTCCCCGTTGACGGCGCCACGCCGTGCAGCACCGCCGTACACCTGACAGGCCGTTGTATCGCAGGTTGTGGCGTAGCGGGTCGACGTGCCGTCGTAGAAATAGCTGCGCCGTTGCTCGAGCCCGTACGAGCGGGCCGCGACTGCCTGAGCCCGCAGGACGTTGACGCCGGCGCCATTGCCGGCGTCGCCCCACGATGCCGACACCTCGCGAGGGATCACGCCGCGGACGTAGTTTTCAGCAAGCACGTCGTTGACGACGCGGTTCCCGAACGACGTACTTAGCACGTCGATCGAGCCGCGGTAGTGTGTGATCGACCGCTGAGGTGAACACAACCCGATGGCAAGTCTGGGGTCGAGGTCGGTGTCCTCGCCGTCGGCAATGGTGAAACTCACGGGGTTTCCGGTGGTTGTCACTGCGGTCCCGAGTAGTTCGAACGTCGACGATGTGTCGGCCGCGATAATCGTGCGTGCCTTCGCTGCGTCCTCGGGTCCCCACGTGCCGTCCTGCACGATGCCAACTGCGGTCTGCCAATCGATCAGATGGCCTCGGGTCTGGGGGCCGAAGTCGCCGTCGACGGCGATGCCTCCAGCCGTTGTCTGATACGTCCGCAGGAACTGCTGGATCTGTTCGACTGTCGAGCCCTGTGCCCCTGTGGCAATCACGGGCACTCCGTCAGGAACAGTGAGGTTCGATGCTCCGGGGCAGGCCCGGTCAATCGAGCCCCACACCTCGAACGTGCCGGGCGCGGTCTCTTGGGCATACATCGACGCTCGGGTCGTGCTGTTCCAGGTAATCGGCGAACCATACGAGACGACTCCGATGGTGCTCTGGCCGTCCAGGGCGGTCAGGCGCACGCGGACGCGTTCCGATGCTGGCACGGTTCCGGCCTCGGTGCCGCCGTAATAGTGCTCGAGAATCTGGTTCCAGTTCCAGCCGTGGTCAACGGCGTAGCCGTACGCGCCCCATTGGCTCATGCCTCGGCCGTGACCGAAGCCGGTGCCGTCGATCACGATGGCGACAATGTCGTCGGTGGCGGCCTCGGTAGGCGCCGAAGGAAGCGCGACGACCCCGACCGCAGCGACCGCTGCAGCAACCATCCATCGACCCAAACTCAGTGCGTACATGTCATCAAATCGTAATGTTGTGCAACGTCCCAGCGACGTCAGCTCTCTGAGGTTTTCGGCACGTTGGCCGCCCGACTTGAATCGTCAGTTGCGACGGGGTACCGCTGCGACAGCCAGTGCGTCGACCATGTCGTTCATCCGGTCGCCACTGTGACCCTTGACCCACCGAAACGTGACGTCGCAGGCTTGCACAAGTTCGATCAGTGGCTTCCACAGATCGTCGTTCGCGACCGGTTGCTTCTTGGAGTTCTTCCAGCCGTTGCGTTCCCATTTGACCCACCACTTGTCATTGAAGCACTTGACCACGTAGGTCGAGTCGGAGACGATCTCGATCGGTACGGGTGCACCGTGATCGTCGGCCACCGTTGAGTAGGTCCGCAACGCATCGATAACGGCGTAGATCTCCATCCGCTGGTTCGTGGATGCTGCTTCACCGCCAGAGCCGTTCGGCTCACCGTCGGGCGCAACAGCCCAGCCCCAGCCGCCTGGCCCGGGGTTTCCCTGGCAGGCACCATCGGTGTAGATCTCGAGTCGACTCATCGTTGCCAACCTAGAGCCGTTCAGGGCTGATTCACGGCGATGGCACCCTCTCGCCAGCCACCAAACAGTTTCGGACAGTTGCGCAGACGTGATCGCTACCGAGCGGTAACCCTGCGACAATGGTCTCCGTATGATTTTCGACGGACATGTCCATCAACTCCCCGACATCGACCCCATTGAAACCGAGGAATGGCTCGACAGCCTCGATGCCGTCGTCGACATGCACGGCAAGAACCGCGCCCGATATTTGCTGTCTCGGCTCATGGAGCGGGCGAGTGCCAGCCAGGTGTCGTTTCCGGCCACCGTGTCGACGCCATACGTCAACACCATCCCGCGCTCCGAAGAGCCCTGGTTCCCGGGCGATGAGCACATCGAGCGTCGCATCCGAGCCTTCATCCGTTGGAACGCAGCAGCAATGGTCGTCAAGGCCAACAAGGCAGCCGACGGCATCGGCGGCCACCTCTCGACGTTCGCCAGTTCAGCTGCCCTCTACGAGATTGGCTTCAACCACTTCTTTCGCGGCAAGGACGACGGCAACCCAGGTGACCACGTGTACTTCCAGGGCCACGCTGCACCCGGGGTGTATGCCCGCGCCTTTCTCGAAGGCCGCCTGAGCGAAGACGATCTCGACCACTTCCGCCGCGAACTCGGACGCGGCGGTCGCGGCCTCAGCTCGTACCCGCACCCGCGTCTCATGCCGGACTTCTGGGAGTTCCCCACCGTGTCGATGGGCCTTGGCTCGCTGACGGCGCTCTATCAGGCCCGCTACAACCGCTACCTGCTCAACCGCCAGATCGACGACACGTCGGGCAGTCGCGTGTGGGCGTTCCTCGGTGATGGCGAGTGCGACGAACCCGAAACGCTCGGCGCCATCTCCCTTGCATCGCGTGAGCATCTCGACAACCTGGTGTTCGTCGTCAACTGCAACCTGCAGCGCCTCGACGGCCCGGTGCGCGGCAATGGCAAGGTCATCCAGGAGCTCGAGGCCACCTTCCGTGGCGCCGGCTGGAACGTCATCAAGGTCGTGTGGGGTTCCAAGTGGGACGACCTGCTCGCGCAAGACAAAGACGGTGTGCTGCTCAACAAGATGAACACCACCGTCGACGGCGAGTTTCAGCGATACGCAACCGAGCCTGGCGGCTATGCCCGCGATCACTTCTTTGGCCCTGACGACCGGCTGCGCCAGATGGTCTCGCACCTCACCGACGACGACATCCGCAACCTGCCGCGTGGTGGCCACGACTATCGCAAGCTGTACGCCGCCTACAAAGCTGCGTCGGACAACCTCGGCTCCGGCCGCCCCACTGTCATCCTGGCCAAAACCGTCAAGGGTTGGACGCTGGGCGAGGGCTTCGAGGGACGCAACTCGACGCACCAGATCAAGAAAATGACCAAGAAGCAGTTGCTGGACATGCGTGACCGTCTGCATCTCCAAGATCAGATCCCCGAGGAGCTCGTCGACGACAAGAACCCGCCGTACATCAAGCTCGGTGCCGACTCCATCGAGTACCAGTACATGATGGAGCGTCGGCGTGCCCTCGACGGTTTCGTGCCCGAGCGCACAACGCGTGTCCGCAAGCCGATGTCGCTGCCGGATCCTTCGGCCTTCGCAGAGATGTGGTCGGGTTCCAACGGCCAGGCAGTGTCGACCACCATGGGCTTCACTCGTCTGCTGCGCAGCTTGACGCGTGACGAGCACGTCGGCGAACGGATCGTCCCGATCATTCCCGACGAAGCCCGCACCTTCGGTATGGACTCGCTGTTCCGCGAGATCGGCATCTATGCCTCCCAGGGACAGCTCTACGAGCCGGTTGATCACGACCTGCTGCTCTCCTATGCCGAGTCGAAAAGTGGCCAGATCCTCGAAGAAGGCATCACCGAGGCTGGTGCCATGTCGAGTTTCATCGCGGCCGGTACCAGTTACGCGACCCGCGGCGTCCCGATGATCCCGTTTTACACGTTTTATTCAATGTTCGGCTTCCAGCGCGTCGGCGACCTCATCTGGCAGGCAGCTGACATGCGGACCCGCGGCTTCTTGATGGGTGGCACCGCCGGCCGAACCACCCTGATGGGCGAAGGCCTCCAGCATCAAGACGGACACAGCCTGGTGCTCGCTTCGACCGTGCCTGCCGTGCAGGCGTATGACCCCTCTTTTGCCTACGAGGTTGGTGCCATTGTCGACGCTGGCATCAAGCGGATGTATGGCGGCGGAACGCCCGACGAAACCGACGTCTTCTACTACATCACTCTCTACAACGAGAACTACGAGATGCCGGCCATGCCCGACACGCCCGGGCTCGCCGAGGCCATCGTCGAAGGCCTCTACAAGTGGGCTGACGCGCCCGCTGGTGCTGGTGAGGATGCCGAGCTGATTCCGGCAACATTGTTGTTCTCTGGCAGCGCCCAGGGTGCCGCTCGCGAAGCCGCGGTCGATCTTGCTGAGCACTTCGGCGTCGGCGCCGAACTCTGGTCGGCAACGTCGTACAAGGCGCTCCGCGAGGAAGGCCTCTCGGCCGAGCGCCACAACCGGTTGCATCCCTCCGGCGAGCGGCGCGTCCCGCGCGTGGCTCAGATCCTTGCCGACTCGCAGGGCCCAATCACTGCTGTGTCCGACTTCATGATGGCGGTCCCCGAGCAGGTCATGCGCTTCTTGCCCGACCGCACCTTCATGACGCTCGGCACCGACGGCATGGGTCGTTCCGACACTCGTGAGGCGTTGCGTCGCCACTTCGAAGTCGACACCGGCCACATCGTTGTCGGCGTGCTCTCGGCGCTCCTGCACGACGGCAAGGTCGATGCCAGTGTCGTCCACGACGCCATCAGTCGCTACGACATCAATCCCGACGCCGTCGACCCCTACATCATCTAGCAAGTTGCGTATGGGGTCAGGCCCCTTTCGCAACTGTTGCGAAAGGGGCCTGACCCCATACGCAACTATTTGTGCGATGCGAGGGCTCTGCGGAGTTTGCCTGATGCTGCGCGGAGTGGTTTGGTGAGCTTGGCGACCGTCGAGTTTTCCCAGCTGTCGACTTCGGCCTGCAGCTGAGCTGTTCGCACGCGCAGTTCGGCGAGTTCGTCAGCGGTTGCATCGCAGGAGTGTGTCGGCCACGGCCATTCCAATGGGGCAAGCACGTCGGGAGCGTCTCCTGTTTCGCTGCGCGGGCGACACTCGACGACATACTGATAGCTCAGCGCGTCAGGGTCGGACAGGATGAAGTCGATCGTCGCATCGCTGTGCGCGCTGGGATCGAACGGCACGTTGCTGCCGCCGAGCGGAAAGATCACACGGCGCATGTCGGTGGCCATAAAGCCACATCCGTCGAGCAACTCGCGGAACGACGCCTTGGTAAACCAGCGCAGATGCGTACGGTCGAGCAGCCCGTCGTCCTGGTACTCGACTCGCCCTTCGAGCAACATCAACCGCACGTCGACATGCGCCGCGTTCGGGACTGACACGACGAGACGACCTGCTGGCGCGAGCAGTGTCACGATGTCGCCAAGCACCGCTGGTGGATTGCGGACGTGTTCGAGCACATCGCCGAGCAAGATCACGTCGAACTCGCCGTGTTCGATCGACGAAAGTTTGGTCATGTCGAGATCAATCACATGAACAATGTCGGTCACCTGGCGCGCTTCGACCGCTGCCGATTCGTCGATCTCGACACCGACGACCGTGTTGCCGGCCGCCACGAGATGCTTCGTCACGTGACCGGTTGAGCATCCGATTTCGAGCACACGATGCCCGCCACCCACGAGCTCTAAGGCATACGAGTGCGGGTTGTTTGAGGCCGACGGATCGACAGTTGTCCTGTACTGATGGCTGAGGTTGGCGACCATAAGGCCACCATCATGGCCGAGCTTCGCCTGCCTCAGCGGACACGGTAGATTTTGGGCATGGTCGGAACGCTGTACATCACCGGTGACGAGGCAGCCGACGCCCTCCTCAACACCAACCCCAATGCACTGTTACTCGGCATGCTGCTCGACCAGCAGGTGCCGATGGAGTGGGCGTTTACTGGGCCCGCCACCCTCCAGCAGCGTCTTGGCCACCTCGACCCGACAGCCATCGCGGCCATGGACGAAGAATCATTCGTTGCTATCTGCTGTGAGAAGCCGGCAATTCATCGTTTCCCCGCCTCGATGGGCAAACGCATTCAGCAGATCTGTGCGTTCCTCGTCGAGCATCACGATGGCGACGCCGCCAATATCTGGATCGACGCCGACACCGGGCGAGACATGTTCCGACGGCTCAAGGCACTTCCCGGCTATGGCGACGAGAAGTCGAAGATCTTCGTTGCGATCCTCGCCAAAACGCAAGGGGTTGCACCGCATGGATGGCAAGAGGCCGCTGGAAAGTTCGGCGACGACGTGCCCCGGTCCGTTGCCGACATCCACGACGAGGCCTCACTCGCTGTCGTGCGTGAATGGAAGAAAGCACAGAAGGCAGCCAAGAAAGACAAACAGGATCGGCCACTCTCAGCATGAAACAGCACGCCCAGCGAATCGGTGTACTCAGTTCGCTTCATCCAGCCGCCTGGCAGAGCGACGTCGTTGCCCGAGTGATGCGCGCCCAAGTCGATCTGTATGCCACCAACACATCACTCGATTTGCGCAGCGTTCACGAGCAAGCAGCACTGAACCGTGCATCGTGGAAGCCGGCCCTGACTGCCAGTTGGCCAGCCACCGTCAGCACCGTGGTCGTCGAGCACGACATCGAGACGCACGATCGCGAGCGTGCTGGCGCTGCATCGATCACCGCAATCGAAACCGACATGTTCGCCGACACGATGCTGTGGTGTGAGTTGTTCGAACAGACGCTCGACCCCGCCGCCGTCGACACCCGGACCCGCATGCTCGAACACCTCGGCGTCGATCAAGATCCCACCGACGGTTTCGCCGCTGCCGCCGCTTCGCTCGGCGGGCTCCTCACCCCGACCGACCGGTACTGCCTGGCCCGAGCAGCCGACCGGGGTGCCCTCGATGAGGCGCATGCCGCGCTCGCCGCGGGCCGGACTGCGTCGAGCGCTGGTCTCGTCGACGAGATTGCCCGCGTCGCTGCCGCCATCGAGCTGGCCAGCGCTGGCACCGGTGCGAAACAAATTGCTGCGCTTCAGCAGCGCGTCGCCGAGCTGGCAACCGAGCTCTGCGATGAACGAGATCGGCACGCGCTGGCCGAGCGCCAGGCCGCCGAGGAACTCGATACCGCCGCCCAGCGGGAAAGCTCGCTCACGAGCCGCCTCGACACCGCCTTGCTTCGCAGCACTCTGGCGGAGCGCTGATCGGTCGTGTTTCGTCGGACTGGTTCCCCTGCTGCGCGCCACATCATCGAACCAACGTCGGAACCGTTGGTCTCGTTCATTTTCGTGACGTTTGGGACCGATTCCGCAGTGATCGATGCGGCGCTCGGCCGCCTGATCTCAAGCTGTGCTGCCGACGACGTACTTGCTGAAATCATCGTGGTCGACAACCTCCACCCCAAGCGAGGGCATGCGACGGGGCAGCATCTTGGGCTGACAACTTCGGGGGTCCGGCTCGCGATGCCCGACGAGAACCTTGGCTTCGGGGGCGGCAACGAACTCGGCGTGGCGGCGGCACGCGGCTCCGTGCTCTGCCTTGTGAATCCTGACTTGATGGTCAATGACGGCTGGCTGACCCCGATGCTTGACGAACTCGCGGCTCACCCTGACGACCTGATTGCTCCCCGCCTGCTCGCAGCCGACGGCAGTCTCGACGAGGCCGGGCAATGGGTCGGGCCAAATGGACTGACTTCACCCGCATCCGGCGCTGACATCGACTACGCATCGGCCGCCTGCTGGATGTTGCGGACCGAGACGCACGAACGCGTCGGCGGGTTCAATCCACGATTCCATCCGGCGTACTTCGAAGACGTTGATTTCGCTTTTCGCCTCCGTCGCCTCGGTGGCCGCGTGCGGATCCATCCAACGGTCGCTGTCACACACCTCCGCGGCGGATCCGTCGGCAGCGTTCACGGGCAGACCGATATTTCACAGCAGCTCCACGCGTTCGTCGAGCTGTGGGCTCACGAACTCTGGCGTCAGCCGCCGATCGGTGTGCGCCGGGCAATCGCTGCTGCGAGCTGACCGACCTCGACCGTCGGGCCGAGTATGTCGATCAGTGCGTGCGCCTGTTTCGACTGCTCGCCATCGTCTGGCCAGACAGCGAGCTGTGCCGGCACGATTCGAGCAATCGCAGCAAAGGCCCTTTCGATTTCCCTGTCGCCAAGCACACACAGCACTTCGTCGTATTCGCCCGCTGCGTGGCGCGCAGGCAGGATGCGCACGTTCAAGATGCTGCGACCCCAGTCTTGCGCGAACCGCTGACCGTCGTTCTGGACGAAGATCGTGACGTCGGAATCGGTGTCAGTTTCGAGCTGGTCGGCCAAAGCCAGAGTCCGCTTGGCGACCTCCGGTTTGTGCAGCGGCAACGGTGCAGCCAGTGCGATCTGCCTGCGTGCATGACCGTGCGGCAATGACGGTCGCCCAATGACTTCGGCATAGACGTCGGCCAACGTGTCGGCGGCACGCTCCCAGGTGAATCCGGGGTCGGCAGCCCTATCGAGCAAAGCAATCACGCCGACATCGGTGAGTGCGCCAAGCAGCTTGGCAGCAATGTCATCGGTGTCGTGCGGGTTGAACAGCGCTGCGGGTTCGAGCATCACTTCGGGCAGCGACGACACGTTTGAGGTGATGACACGCGCCCCGCAGCGTCGGGCTTCGAGCACCGGCAGGCCAAACCCTTCGTACTTGGACGGGAACAGCACGACTTCAGCGCTCTGGTACAGCTGGACCAAGTCGGCGTCGGTGACGAAGCCGGTGACGACCACATCGTTGGCCACACCGCGCTCTTGGCAGTAGTCGAAGAATTTGACGCGCTGCCCCTCGGCGATCTTCGATGCGATGAGCAACTGGTGACGCTGGCGAAGCTCGGGGTCGAGTCGGCTGTACGCGTCGACGGCACCATCGAGGTTCTTGCGCCACTCCGGGCCCGCTGGCACCATGACGAACCCGGGGAGCAGCTCAGGCACGACCTTATTGAGTTCGACCATCCGCTCGGCGAGCGTGTCGGTCGGCGGTGCGAACTGCTCGGCTGTTCCTGCACCGATTGACGTGACCACACGTGCATCGACGTTGAGCATCCGAACGACGTCATCGGCAGCTGACTGAGAATCGGTGACGATTGCGTCAGACGACACCAGCATTCCAAGACGCGACTGATACCACGCCTTGTCGCCCTTCGTCGGCAGGTAAATGTCCGAGAACCGATACGGAATGAGGTCGTAACACGTGACCACGGTGCGCTCGGCAATGACTGGTGCGACCAGTACCGCAATGCTCGCCTGCTCGAATGGCGAGTTGACGTGCAGCAGGTCGACGCGTTGACCGCGCAGCTCGCTAAAGGACCGAAGCTTGCCCTCGAGGCCCAGGGTGTCGAGGCGAGAGACATAAGGAAGCGCATCGTTGTAGGCAAAGACGTCGACGAGGTCCGGGTGGCTGGCCTGCAGCGCACGCGCCAGCTCGCCGGTGTACCGAGCAATCCCACGCTCGCCGTGCTCGATGCTTTGCACCGCCTGAATGTCGAAGACGATCATCGTGGCGTCAGTGGGTGTCAGGCGTCGAGGTCATCGCTGCGAGAACGGCGGCAAGTTCGGCGGACGTGGCCGACATTTCTGCGATTTCTGAGCGCAGAGCTGCGATTTCGCGACGGAGTTCGCTGATCATCTTCGACTGATACAGCTGCGTCTCGGCAACGATGTTGGAGAGTTCGGCCAGTTGGCCTCCGGGCGGTGCGTAATCGGGGGCCGCAACTCCGGACTCGGCGGCAGCGCGCCGGACTTCCTGCTTCGTCATCTCGAAGTGATTGTTGAAGTAGTTGCGAACGGGCCCGACCGTGGCCCGGGCTGCCGATTTCAGTTTCATCTTCGGAGAGTTCGCCATCAGACAGTGACGGTACCCGGGACGGTTGGCTCAACTCGGGCAACGTGGCGATTCAACGCCTTCGCATACTGCTGGCCGCGTCGCGCTTCGCTTGGCTGATCTTGCATCCGTTGGTATGCCCGTTCGATCATCTGGGTGCGCGTCGTTGGCTCCTCGACCAGCCGCCGCATCCACGCAGCTGCGTCGCCGATGTCTGGGTCAGCCCACTGAAACCCGTCGGGGTAGGCCCCCTCACCGTTTTGGACAGCAATCATGACCACGTCGATCAGTGCTGCTGACTCGCTGTCCATGAAGTCGAGGTTGCCCGAGTAGCGCGATGCGAGCACTGCGGTATGGAGCCACATCGCATCGGCCAGGTGGAGGCCGAGCCCTTCGCCGCGGTGTAACGACACGAGGCAATCGGCAGCTGCGACCATGGCTGCCATGTCACTGTCGGAGAGAAACTCGTCGAGCACCTCGATCCGTTCCGACATGGCGGAGTTGGCGACATGTGTCGTGATTCGGCCGAGCGATTCGGTCCGTTTGTCGCCGTTCAGGGTCTTGATGACCAGCCGCACGTTGGCGTCGGTCGAGCCGAATGCTGCGGCGAACGCATCGATCGCACCGAAGGGGTTTTTTCGCTCGACGATGCTGAACAGGTCGAGCGCCACGACAAAGACGAACTCGTCGTTTGGCGCAAGCCGTTGCCGCCACGCTTCCTGAGCACTTTCGTCGAGCACCGGGCAGGAAAGATACATCGGTTGGTGCACCACGGTTGGCCCGTCGAGGACAGAGCGATAGGCGTCAGCGATGAAGGTCGTCGGCGCCCAGATCTGATCAACCAGTTCGATGCCGGATCGATGTGTTACCGGCACCTCGGCCACTTCCCAGAACCAATAGCTGACAACGCAGTCCACGGCCTGAAGCTTCGGCCGAGCCGCCAGCGCTGCGGGAAGCTCCGGCGCGGTGACCACTGCAAGCGTCGTCCGTCGGACAATTTTCGAACCGCCCGCATCAGCGACGGCCTCGACCTGCGGGCTGTTGGACGTGTCGACGTCGAAGATCGAGACCGGCACGCCGGCTGCGACGAGCGAACGATGGAGTTGTCGGACCGCTGTTCCCAGGCCACTGGCTGAGCGGTGGTAGCCGAGCAGGTTGACGCCATCGGTGTGGACGTCGCGTACCGTCGCCCGGGCAATCGCATTGCGACCCCAACGTTGGCGGGCGCGCATCCGTTCCCACAGACGTCGTGGCCCTCCCGCTAATCCGCTGCCCAAAGCGCGCCAATGCGCGCCATGCGGTGCGCGACGAAGCCGACGGATCGACAACCAGACGGCTCGAGCGATCGTCGGTGGTCGGCCGAAGCGGATGGCGCACCAGAGCCGATTCCGGTCCTGCAAGCGACGGGTCATCTCGCCCAGCAACGAAGTCGAGGCACCACTTTCGTGCCAAACGATCGAATCGGGAACGCACGCGTAGCGCTGACCCAGTTCGCGTCCGCGCAAGGCCAGGTCCACGTCTTCGTAGTACAGGAAAAAGCGTTCGTCGAACCCCCCGGTCATGTCGAGGAAGACACGGGAGAAGAGCACCGCTCCCCCGGTGAAAATTTCGATGTCGGCGATGCCGTCAAATACCGAACTGTCGGGCTCGCCAGAGCCGATGTCGACTCCGGCGCCGTGCCGGTCCAGTGCGACGCCCACGCTGTTCACCAGGGCGACGTCTGCTACCAACGATGCCGCCATCAGCAATTTGGGCTGGGCGACACTCCATCCCTCTGCCAGCGCGTCGCTTAACCGCTCGAGCCAGCCGGCAGTAACGGTGACATCGTCGTTCAATAGTGCGATCGCTGTTGCGCTGGGACAACGCTGACAGACTTCGCTGAATCCCTCATTGGCCGCCGCGCCATACCCACGATTCGTGGTCCGAATGACCACCGCCCCGAGCAGATCTTCGAGGTCTGCGTCACCGGCGCTGTCCCGCTCGCTGTTGTCGATGACGATGACAGGTCCAGCGCCGCCGGCATCGTGAAGTGCCGTCAGGCACCGGTTGAGCCTCTCTGAGGGGCCCTCGTGTGTGACCACGACCACGGGAATGAGCGGAGAAGTCACTGGGCGAACCTGAGGATATGCCGGGGCACTCGCAGCAGCAGTTGCGGTGTTGTCGCCCATGCCGGAACTCCCGACCGTTGCGCAGTTTTGGACCCATTGTGTTGGCGATTCGTCGGGTGGAATACGACCAGCTCTAAAAAATTCGACACCCGACTCCGGAATTGCTTCTTGTGAAGTCGAGCGTGGATTCTTTGCCGCTGTACACCCACGCCATCGCGGACTGCGACGGGTTCACACATCGGGCGAAGCGTACTCTGAGAGTGATTGATGTTCAGGTTTGCCTACACAGCCTTGTGCCATGACATTGCTGATCGAGCACCGCGAGCACCAATCGGCGAGAAGATACACTTGAGCTATGAGTGAAGTGGACCAAGACCCAGTGGTCCACGACGTCGAGGCGCTTATCGCTGAAAACAAGCGTTTACGACGCCTCGTCGGGCCACTTGAGCAGAGCTACGACGATCTTCGGACTGAACTTGTTGGGGCGAGCGAGGCCGTCAAAATTGCCGAGCAGGCCAACGGTGAACTGCGTGGCGAGATAATGGAACTCACGGTTGCCCTCGAGCAAGCGCGACACAACATCGGCAAACTCCATCGCATCGTGCTGCAACGTGCAAGACATATGGGCGGCCGCGTCGTCCGACGATTCCAGCGCCAACTCGCGACATTCAACCGATGAAAGAGCGGCTCATCGATCCGTTGGTCTCGGTGATCACGCCGGTCTTCGATCCCGACCCGGCTCATCTCGCGGCCTGCCTCGAATCGGTTGAGCTGCAGACAGCGAACCGCGTCGAACACATCATCGTGGACGACGGGTCCACGCGTGACGGTGTCGCCGAACTCCTTCGTCGATCGGCCGACCGGAGCAGCAACATTGTTCTGCGTCGCGCGACGCAGGGAGGAATCGTGGCCGCGAGCAATGACGGGCTCGCCGCAGCCACTGGCGAGTTCGTGGCCTTCCTCGACCATGACGACGTACTCCGAAGAGACGCGATCGCCACGATGCTCGCTGCTTTCGACGATTGCGTTGACCTCGTCTATAGCGACCACGACTTCCTCGACGCCAGCGGCCAGCACATTGGGCCGTGCCTCAAGCCCCAATGGTCGCCGGAACGACTGCGAAATCAGAACTACATCACCCACTTCGTCATGGCGCGACGCAAGCTCGTCGTGGACCTCGGCGGATTTCGTTCCGGGTTCGACGGCGCCCAGGACCACGACCTCGTGCTCCGACTTGGCGAAACCGCCCGACAGATCGTGCATGTCCCCGAGGTGCTCTATCACTGGCGTCAGGCTCCCACCAGCGTCGCGGCCGGCGTCGATGCAAAGCCGTGGGCGTTCGATGCCGGCCAGCGCGCTGTGGCCGAGCACTGCGAGCGAATCGGTCTCGACGCAACTGTCGACACGACAGAACAGGAGGGTATTTATCGGGTCCGGCACACATTGCCGTCTCCACCTCCGCTGGTCAGTGTCCTCATTCCAACTCGCGGGTCGGCGGGCTACATCTGGGGGATCAGCCGGTGCTTCGTCGTCGAGGCCGTGCGCAGCATTGTCGAACGGTCGACCTACCCCGACCTTGAGTTTGTCGTCATCGTCGACGACGACACCCCTCCTGCGGTGATCACCACGCTCCAAGACCTCGTCGGTGAGCGCCTCGTGCTGGTCGAACACCACGGCGAGTTCAACTTCTCGACGAAGATGAACGAGGGAGCCGCCGCCGCGTCAGGCGATCTCCTGCTGTTTCTCAATGACGACACCGAGTTAATCGAGCCAGACAGCATCCAGACGCTCGTCGGCCTTGTGACGGGCCCAAGCGAAGGAACCTCGGGCCCTGTCGGCATGGTCGGAGCCAAGCTGCTCTTCGACGACGGCACAGTCCAGCACGGTGGTCACGTCTACTTCCATGGCCCTCATCACGCGAGCACAGGTTGGTCGGGCACCTCGCCGGGCCCATTGCCACTTCGGCCGCTTGCGGTCGCGCGCGAATGCAGCGGCGTCACCGCCGCAGTCGCGATGATGTCCGCTGAGCTCTTCAACGAGTTAGGCGGGTTTCCCGAAGAGCTACCACTCAACTACAACGATGTCGACTTGTCGCTGCGCGTCCGTGCCGCTGGTTATCGGATTGTTTGGACGCCGCATTCGCTCTGGTACCACTTTGAGAGCCGGACGCGAATCGGCGAAGTTCTGCCAAGAGAGACCGCTTACATCGAGCAGCGTTGGGCACACGAGTTGCGCAACGACCCCTACTACAACCCACGACTCTCGCCTCTCTGGTTCGACTGGCTCGAGTGGCCACTCGACGAGCCAACCTTCGCTGGCCACGGCGCAACCAAACCCGACACGTTCACGACGGCTGTCCGACGCTCAATCAAGCGCATCGGCTTGTAACGACAGCCCACCGGGTCCTCATGGTGTAGGTCGTCGTGGCCTTCGACTTGCTGGGCTCGCGAAGCATCCGAGCAGTGATATCTTCGCTACCCGTGGTCAGATTCTCCTCGAAGCCAGTGGAGCCCGAGGGCACCGGCGATCTTGGATCCGATCAGGAGTCTGTCGACTCGACAACCTTGACCGAAGCCAACGGCGGCGCCGGACCTGCGAACACCGCAACTCCCGAAGATCCCGAAGATCAAGACTCATCTCCGGCGCCAATCTGGACACGCACCGATTGGAAGATCTGCGGACTGTTGCTGGTGGCGTCGATGTTGCTTGTGGGACTCCACGTGAGGAGCTACGAGTCGCTGTCGCCGATCGACGAGCTGCAGCACATTGACTACGTCATCCGAGCGGGGGACTTCGACATTCCTGTCCGCAACGACCGCGTCGGACAAGAGGCCCTCGCCGAGGCAGCGTGTCGGAGCGTCGATGCCCCTGGTTACGTCGGGCCGGCTTGCGGGTTGGCCACCTACGACCCCAATGATTTTCAGGAGAATGGTTTCAACACGGCTGCATCGCAGTTCCCTCCGTACTACGTGACAACAGGGGTCGGCGCCCGCCTCCTTACAGCCGTCGGTCTCTTCGAGAGCAAGGTCACCGCAGCCCGAATGCTTGGCGCCGTGTGGTTGGCGGCTGCGCTCTCGGTGACCTGGTACCTGATGGCATGCCTCGGCCTCAGACGGCGATCGCGTGCACCTGTCATCGTACTTTTGTTGGTAACACCACTCACGATCTTCCATGCCGGAGCCACCGTCAACGCTGACGTGAGCTTGATGCTGACAGGGGCCTTGGCCACCCTCGCCACCGTGAAGTACGAAGCGGGGCGACTTCGGTGGTGGTGGATCCCCCTCGTCTACGTCGGCGTGAACCTTATCGAAGCGACGAACATCCTGGCGGTAGCCGCGTGCGGGCTGTATCTCATGGTGCGCCGGACCCCTGATGCAATGGCGTCGTTGGCGCAACGTCTTGCGCCCTTGACGATCCTTCCGGCCTTGCTGCTGTTCCGCCTCGAAGTAGCCGAGCGTCTCCGCTCCAGGTTCTTTCCAGCGGCACAAGTCTCCGGGTCGACTGATTCGATGGGCAGCGCGCCAATGTTCGTCGTCCATCGCACCGAAAGCGTGTCGTTCGAGAAGGTCATCGCCCAACTGAGCTCGACGTTCACTCCGGCCAGAAACCCATACCTGTCTCCCCCGCTTCGCTCACAGTTGACGATCGCTGGTCTCGAACTCACCAATTGGCTCCTGATCGCACTGTTGTTCAGCGCCGCCGTCGTTGTCGTCAGCAGCGCCCGCCTCACTTGGTTGTCACGAATCACCGTGGTCATGCTGCTTGCAGCTGGGCCGTTCTACACCTTCTATTTCGCGTACTTCAGCAATCAAGACTTTGCGGCTCCGGCCAGGTTCGCGCTGCCGTTGGTTCCGTTGATGGCCATCGCTGCGGCCAGTGCAGTTCAGCGCCGACCGACGCTGTTTGCAGTTTGGGGTGTTGCTGCCCTCGCTGCTCTGAACACAGTGTTCCAGTTGCTGACGGCGTGAGCAGCCCGCCACGAGCGGCCGCTCCCATATCAGCTGAATAGAGTTTGGCCGACATGTCGATTCGACTGCAGGTTCGCACGTGATGCCTGCTGCAAGTCGTTCGGTTGCTGTTCCACGGGGTCGGGCTGCACGTCGACAGGCTCTGTGGCATCTGGCGCCGACGCCGAGCATGGAGACGATCACCGCTGCCGGTGTATAAGGTTCGCCCCGCATGTCGATAAGGACCGCGCTCGGACAGCGCAACCTGTTGTATCTCCTGTCTCAAAAGGAGCTACGGACGCGCTACCGCA
>ERZ889217.938-NODE-938-length-16117-cov-18.189889_pt1 | contig 16117 bp, 8 predicted proteins | sample MGYA00521098_ERZ889217 | MGnify/ENA primary metagenome ERZ889217 (study PRJEB32303, sample SAMEA104408613) | aquatic metagenome | biome: Brackish water; feature: Pelagic; material: water | place: Baltic Sea | collected 2014-06-10T22:04:00 | depth 2,362 m ...
CAAAGAGCACTTCAAAGAGCACTTCAAAGAGCACTTCAAAAAGGGTTGCGAGGTCGGGGTTGCCCGTGCCCCGAGAGCCGGCGTATGCAGACAAGCGCAGCAAGGATTGCGGAGCGCCGTCTGCATCCGAGTGAGCGAAGGGCATGGATGCCCGCAGCGAACGTCCGGCGACGGGGTACGGGCAACCCTGACCCACCAGGCGACGTCATCTCCGCCCCGTCATCCGCCCCGTCAGAAAACGTCCGGCGACGGGGTACGGGCAACCCCGACCCACCAGGCGACGTCATCTCCGCCTCGTCATCCGCCCCGTCAGCGAACGTCCGGCGACGGGGTACGGGCAACCCCGACCCACCTGTGGACGCCGCCTTCGCCTCCAAGGGAGCAAGCGCGCAGACACGATCGGCGCGATGGTTCACAATCCTCGCCACCCACCTCGTCCTCTGGAAAACCTCATGGCTGCCGCTGACCCGATGCTCGCCCGCCGCCTCGCTGCCGTCGCCGCCGCCCAGGCAGGCGGCACGCTCACCGACCATTCCGCCGTCACGATTCGGGCTTGGCTGACCGAGCCCCGCTATGCCGAATTCGCCGCTGAACTCGCCACCCGAATCGATGCCGGTGCCTGGAAGGAACTCGACGACGTCTTTTGGACAGTGATCCCGTTCGGCACCGGTGGCCGCCGCGGTCGGATGCATCCGGTCGGCTCCAACGCGATCAACGACCGCACGATCGGCGAGAGTGCCCAGGGGCTCGCTGACTACGCAAAGAGCGTGCTCCCTGCCGACGAGACGCCCTCCTGTGCCATCGCCTACGACACCCGCCATCGCTCGGAGCACTTCGCCAAGCTCTGCACCGAGGTGCTGCTGGCGGCCGGCTTCAAGGTCTTCTTCCTCCGGGGCCATCGCAGCACGCCCGAACTCTCGTTTGCGGTGCGGTTCACCAAGGCCACCTGCGGCATCATGGTTACGGCCAGCCACAACCCGCCGAGTGACAATGCCGTGAAGATTTACTGGGAAGGGGGGGTGCAGGTCTTGCCGCCGCACGACCAGGGGATCATCGAGCGGGTCATGCGGGTCGACGAGATCCGGCGGGAGCCCTTCGAACAGGGCGTGGCCTCGGGACGGGTGCGGTTCGTGGAGGAGGAGGTCGATGAGGCGTTCGTGGCCGCCGTGCTGGAACAGGCTTCGCCCGGACCGCGGGGGATCTCGATCCTCTATTCGCCACTGCATGGCGTCGGGGCCACTGCGGTCGTGCCCGTGCTCCGCGGGGCGGGCTTTGAGCGGCTCCGCGTGTTCGGCCCCCATGCAAGTCCCGATGGCGACTTTCCCAACGTGCCGGGACATGTGGCCAACCCCGAGGTGCCGGCCGTGCTCGAGGGCCCGATCGCCGAGGCGATGGCCAGCGGTGACGATCTTGTGCTGGCGAGTGACCCCGACGGCGACCGGCTCGGCGTGGCTGCGCCGCTGGCTCGCTCCCCCGGCAGCCCGTGGAAAACCCTCACGGGCAATCAGCTCTCGGCCCTCCTCTGCGAGCAGGCGATCGCCGGCCGCCGGGCCCGGGGTCAGGCCCAGCCCGGCGACTACGTGGTGACCACGCTCGTCACCAGCGGCCTCGTCCGGCGGCTGGCCGAGGCGCACGGCCTGATGGTGGACGACACGCAGCTCGTGGGCTTCAAGTGGATCTGTTCGGCGATCGATCGCCACGGCCCCGAGCATTTCGTGTTCGGCACCGAAGAGTCGCACGGCTATCTGGCTGGCACGCATGTTCGCGACAAGGATGCCGCCGTCGCAGCCCTGCTGATGGCCGAGCAGACCGCGACACTCGCCGGCGAGAATCGCACGCCTCACGAACTGCTCGATGATCTCTTCTGCCGGTACGGCTGCCACCAGGAGCGACAGATCAACATCATGCTCCCCGGGGCGAGCGGTATGGAGCGGATGAAGGAGATCATGGCCACGCTTCGGGCCTGTCCGCCGACTGCCTGCGGCGGCCTCGACGTGGTGCGGACTCGCGACCAGGCCAGCCTCACAACCTGGGCGCCAGGCTGCCAGCCCGAGCCGTTTGTCGGCGTAAAGAGCGATCTGGTGATCTTCGATCTGGCGGGCCTGCCCGGAGCCGGAACCCGAACCGAGGGCCGCTTTCCTCCGCTCGGAAACGCGGTGGCCGCCCGACCTTCGGGCACCGAGCCGAAGATCAAGTTTTACCTGTTCACGGCCGGGGAGCCGTGCACCGCGGCCGATCTGTCTGCGATCAAGGACTCGCTCCAGGCGCGGCTCGCCAGCGTGGAGCGGGAGCTACGGGCTCTCGTCGGAGTGTGAGGGACTTCGTCCCGGTCCTGGCCGGCCCGGCATCCTGGTCGCCTCTGCCGATGACACACGCCTTGAAACACTCGGTACGATATCAGGCCCGTGAGCGTTCCGGCACCGGAGCAAGCGGGCCCCGCGGCAGACGCGGACAGGCATTTCCCCGAACCAAACAGGCACTGGCATGAAAGATCCCAACGTTCACGGCGTCGTCCACCTGATCGAAGAGACCAAGACCTTCGGACAGAAGGGGTTCCGGAAGCGGCTCGTGGTGCTCGAGCAGTCGAAGGGCACGTTCACCAATTACATTCCTGTGGAGTTCGTGAAGGACAGCTGCGACGAGGTGGACGGCCTGAGCGTGGGGGACGAGATCGAGGTGACCTACCGCCTCAGCGGCCGCCGCTGGCAGCGGGACGAGGCGAGTGAGGCCAAGTATTTCCTCAGCGCCGAGGCCCTCTCGTTCCGGCGGCTCGCCGGCGGGGACGGCCAGGCGGTCGACCGCTTCAGCAGCGTCGATCCCAACGACACCCTCGCCGAAGCTGCCGGCGATGACGTGCCGTTCTGACCCGCCATCCCACCTGAGGAAGTAACGCTGCCCGGATCACGGAGCGGGCGGCATGTGTCATCGCTGAATGCCCGAGGGCTGCCCGCGCCACGGCACCCGGCGGCGGCGACACGTCCGGCCGAGGGGTTGCTGCGGTTTTTAGCGGGCCGCCTGAGGCAGGAGGGCTTCGCCGTCTCCGACCAATCGCAGTTCCGGCCGCACCGGGGCGTTCATGCCCTCGCCAAGATAGAAACTCGGATGGGGCGGCTTGTTGGAAACGACGTTTTGCCAGGCGATCCCCAGGCGATCCTGTGGATCGTGGAGGAGGGTTGTGAGCCGCAGTGCGGTCGGAATCGTGGTGGTGTAAAGCCTGAGAGATTTGCCGTCTGGGGCGACGAGTAGCATCTCTTCCCGCCCGTCGCCCACCACCATCGCCTGCACCATCGCCTGATCGATGAAAACGGGTGCACCTGGGGGCCGCCTCGAGCCGCGCTGGCCCAAGGCGTGCCACACTCCCGCCGATTCTAGGGCGCATCTAAGTAAGATAACTGTGGCGACGATTGGGCAGACTGAGCAGGGGAGGCGAGGGGGTCGGCACACGCTCGCGGAGCATGAGGGCGTATCCTCGCCCGCGACGCGACTTTTGCCGCCCCCGAGCCGGTGATACACGGAACTCGAATGCGCTCTAGCAGATGGTGGAATGGGTCGGCCGGCGAAGCGACAATCGAACCTGACACGCTTCCCGCCCGGAAGCTGCAGCCCGCTTTTTTTCTCCAGGCAGACGACCCGTGCTCCGACACGCCGTGACCGCGATTCTGGTGAGTTGCCTCCTGGTACCACTCGCGCCGTCGGGCGGCCGCGCGGCTGCGGCCGAACCCGCAGCCGACGTCCCCGCGCCGCTCGAGCCGTGGCGGAGCTGGGTGCTTCACGACGTCGCCGACGTCGGCTGCCCCTCGCCTTACGACGACGGCAGCACCAGGCTCCCGCTCTGGCCCTCCGTGATCGCAGTTTCTGCCAACGCCGACGGCGGATCCTGGAACCTGACCGTGCGGGCCTTCGCTAAGAGTTGGCTGCCGCTGCCCGGCGATGCCGATACCTGGCCCGAGGATGTGCTCGTCGATGGCACGGCGGTGCCAGTGGTGACCCGCGAAGGCCTACCCGCGATCCTGCTCGAACCGGGCATCCATCGGGTCAGCGGTCGATTCGTCTGGCAGACGCCTCCGGAGCGGATCGCCGTGCCGCCGAGCATCGGGCTCGTCTCGCTCATGCGCAACGGCCAGGAGGTGCGAATTCCAGACCGGGATGCGGCCGGGGTGCTCTGGCTCAGGCGGGCCCGAGCGGTGGAGGAGCAACAGGACCAGCTCTCGGGCCAGGTCTACCGGGTGCTCGAAGATGGCCTCCCGCTCTGGTTGCGAACGGAACTCGAACTCACCGTCTCCGGCGAGAGCCGCGAGGAGGATCTCGGCTCCATCCTTCCCGCGGGCTGGCAGCTCTCCTCGGTGAACGGCCCGCTTCCGATCGCCATCGACGCGACCGGCCGGATGCGGGCCCAGGTGCGGGCCGGCACCTGGCGGATCCGGCTCGATGCCTTTCGCACCGAAGACACCCGTGAACTCGCCTACGCCCCCGGCGCAACCCCCGCGGTGGCCGCCGAACTGATCGCCCTGCGGTCCCGCCCCGAGCTCCGCGCGACGGAGTTCGAGGGGGTTCCACCGGTGGACGTCAACCTCACGACCTTCCCCGAGCCGTGGCGGAGCCTGCCGGTGTTTCGCTGGGAGACGGCGACACCCCTTCGCTGGATCGTCAAGGCGAGCGGCGGCGGGCTGCGGCAGCCCGACCGCTTCCAGTTCGCCCGTCAGCTCTGGCTCGACGACGACGGCCGGGGCATCACCACCGAAGACACGATCACCGGCGAATGCCGGACGATCTCCCGACTCGACGCGGCCGAGGGGCAGCGGCTCGAGGTGGTGCGGATCGACGGCGAGCGGCAGCTGATCACCCGCAGTCCGGAGACCGACGCGGCGGGCGTCGAACTCCGCTCACCGCGGCCGGCGATCCAGGCGATCGGCCGGACGGAGCGGGCGGCGGCGCTCTCGGCCACCGGCTGGCAGGCTGACGCGGAGCGGCTGAGCGTCACGTTCTCGCTGCCGCCCGGCTGGCGGATGCTGGCCCTGTTCGGCGCGGACCGCGTCGCTGGCGACTGGCTGACAGCCTGGACGCTGCTCGATCTCTTTCTCCTGCTCGTGTTCACGGTGGGCGTGTTTCGGATGCAGGGACTCCCGGCGGCGGCACTCGCCTTTCTCGCCTTCGGGCTCGCCTACCACGAGGCCGGCTCGCCGCGGTTCACCTGGCTGTTCCTCCTGGCGCCGGTAGCCCTGCTGCGGGTCACTCGATCAGAGCGGGCCGACTGGTGGGCGGGTGCCTGGAAGCTCGTGGCCCTCGGCCTGCTCCTGCTCCACCTCGTGCCCTTCGTGGCGGGTGAACTCCAGTCGGCGGTCTTTCCCCAACTCGAACCCGCTGGCATGCACTACCGCCAGCGTGGCCTGATGGACGTCCTCGGCGTCGGGCTCCGCCGCAGCAGCCCGCGATTCGATCTGCCCGGGAGTGTCCCGGCGACGTCATCATCGGTCGAGGAGGGACAGGCGAAGGGGCGGTATCAGCAGGCCGGCGATGCGGCGATGGCGGGCGTGCCATTGCAGATGTCGAATATGCAGTTCGCCCCCGGCACCCGCACCCAGACCGGGATCGCGAAGCCGGCCTGGGACGGCAACCGCGTGGTCTGCCGCTGGGACGGGCCGGTGGGCAGCGGACAGACGCTCCGGCCGATCCTGATTCCGGCCTGGATCAATCGCATCCTGGCCGTGATCCGGGTGGGCCTACTCATGCTTCTGCTCCGCAGCCTGTTGCAGTCTCCGCAGGTCATGTCCCGCCGGAGCGGGCAGCCGCCGCCCGCTCCGGTGGCCGCGGCGCTGGTGGCCCTGTGTCTCGCGGCCGCCATGCAGCCGGCTACTGCTCAGGATTTCCCCTCGCCCGAACTCCTCGACACGCTCCGAACCCGGCTGCTGGAGACCGCCGATGCGTTTCCCCACGCGGCCGAGATTCCGACCGCGGCGCTCGCCATCGAGTCCGGCCGGGTGCGGCTCGAGGCGGAGGTGCATGCGGCCGTCGCCTGCGGGGTGCCCCTGCCGGGACGACTGCCCGCCTGGTCGCCGCTGACCGTGAGGGTGGACGGAGAGGCGGCTCCGGTCTGTCGGCGAGCCGACGGCTATCTCTGGGTCTGGCTCGAGCAGGGCGTGCATCGAGTGGTCGTCGAAGGCATCCTGCCCGATGCAGCCGAATGGGTCTGGAACGCCCAGCTGATGCCCCGGCGGATGACCCTGGCGGCGGACGAATGGACCGTCCGCGGCCTCACCGCCGACGGCCGCCCCAACGGCCCGCTCTTCTTCTCCCGTCGGGAGGCTGCCGAGGCGGGCGACGCCGTCTACGACCAGCGGCACTACAAGAGCGTTGTCGAGGTCGATCGGGTACTCGAGATCGGTCTGGTTTGGAAGGTGCACACGACCGTGCGGCGGCGGTCTGAGCCGGGGCAGGCGATCACCCTGCGTGTGCCGCTCATCGCGGGTGAGCGGGTGCTGACCGGCCGAGGTGACGGGCCCGAGGGCGTGATCGAGGTCACGCTTCCCACCGATGGCAACGAGTTTGCCTGGGAGAGCGAGCTGCCGATCACGTCCGAGATCAGCCTGCGATCGCAGGCTGGCCCTGAATGGGTGGAGCGGTGGTCGGTGGTACCCTCCGCGGTCTGGAACCTGCAGTCCGAGGGCGTCGAGCCCGTCTATGAAGAGGCCGCCGACACGTTGGTGCCCGTCTGGCATCCCTGGCCGGGCGAATCGGTGATGCTGCGGCTCGAGCGACCCGAGGCGGTCGAGGGCCGCTCGCTCACCATCCAGTCGGCCACGCGGCGGCTCGAACTCGGCAGCCGGCGGCGGAACGGCTTTTTGTCGCTCGACCTCGAGTCGAGCCTCGGGGGCGAGTTTTCCGTCGGTCTGCCCGACGAGGCTGCCGTGAACGCCGTGCGGCTTGACGGACGATCGCTGCCGGTCCGCCGCGACGACGGCCATGTGATCGTGTCACTCCAGCCGGGCCTCCAGAAGCTCGAACTGGAGTGGGCTCGCGACCTGCCTCTCGCGGCGCGGGCGGCTTTCGATCCCGTCAGCCTGCCCGTGGAAGTTGCCAACCTCACGAGCGAGCTGCGGGTGCCCGAATCACGCTGGATCCTCTGGGCAGACGGGCCGATCCGCGGCCCGGCCGTACGGTTCTGGGTGATTCTCGCCGTGGCCGTGGTGCTTGGGCTCGTGCTCGGCCGAATCCCGCACACACCGCTGGCGACCCACGCCTGGGTGCTGCTCCTGATCGGTCTGACACAGGTCTCGGTCTTCGCCGCCGCGGTTGTCGTGGGCTGGCTCTTTCTTCTCTATCAGCGCGGTCGACAGAGTCCTGCAGCCCGCCACTGGCTGATCTTCAACCTCACGCAGTTGGTGATCCTGGCCGTCACGGTCGCCGCCCTGATCACGCTCGTGGTCGTCGTCAATCGCGGCCTGCTCGGCAGCCCGGAGATGTTCATCACCGGCAACGGTTCGTTCGACAACCGGCTCGTCTGGTTCACGCCGCAGGGATCGAGCGATCTGGACCGCCCCTGGGTCGTCACGGTGTCGATCTGGTGGTATCGCCTGTTGATGCTGCTCTGGGGCCTGTGGCTGGCCAACGCCGTGACCCGCTGGCTCATGGTGGGCTGGCGGCAGTTCACCGCCGGCGGAGCCTGGCGGTGGCGGGGGACGTGAACCCGGGAGGATTGGCCGATTCGCTCGATCACCGCGGCACGGCTCACTCGCTTTTCGCCGGCCCGCTCACCAGCCGGAGGATGTCGGCGACGGGCACGCACATATTGAGCCCCATCTGGAAGTCAGCCGCGGGGATGGCGTCGGGCTCGGCATCGGTCGGAAGCTCATCCTCGGCGTAGATCGCCAGCGTGCTCGACACCATCCCCACCACGTTGCCGCGGTCGTCCACCAGCGGCCCACCACTCGAGCCGACGGCAAAGTCGACGGTGGTCGCGAACATCCGCTTGGCCTGGCCGTCGGCCCGGTGGGTGAAGTAGCGGGAGAGGATCCCCTCGGTCAATGAAAAGAAGGCTGCGTCGGGATGGCTCAGGGCATGGAGCCGGCAGCCAGGCTGGGCATCGGTGGCGCACGGAAGCGCGGGCAGGCCTTGCTTGGCGATCCGACAGATGGCGATGTCGGCCAGCGGGCTGACCGCGAGGATCTCGGTGACCGGCACCACCTCACCCGTCGCCGTCATCGCCGCCAGGATTGGCGAGTCGGGCGAGTTGACCACGTGGAAATTGGTCACCACGATCCCGCTGGCATCGATCACGAAACCCGAGGCGATCGTCACGTCGTGATGCTCGGCATCGGGTGTTGGCTCGAGCGACGCCATCACGACCACGCTCGGTCTCATCCTGGCGAAGAGTTGCTCGCTCGAGAGCGGCTGAGCAGCCGGGGCCGGCAGCGTCGCTCGACAAGGGGCGACACCGGTGCGAACAAGGAGGTCGGTCACCTTCACGGCCTGCCCGGCGGCGACCAACTTCCGCATCTCGGCCTCAAGCCGTTGGATCTGCTGCTGATCGGAGAGCCCCGGGGAGGGAGGTGGGTCGAGGTATTCGGCTAGAATCTCTTGGAGCACCAGCCGCGTGGACGGGTCAGCGGCGGCGACCGCGATCGCCTGCCGGTGCGTGGCAAGTCCGTCGTCCCGTCGGCCGTTCATCAGCAACGCTCGGGCCAGCGTTTCAAGCACCTCGGCATCGGTATCCCCCGTGAGCGCATGGGCCTGCTGGGCAGCCGCGAGGGCCAGCGGCAGATCAGGCACCAGGACAGTCTCATCGGTGAGAATCGCCCAGGCCAGCGAGTCGAGCACGAGGGCATCAGCGGGGTGGTCCTCCAAAAGCCGGACCCCGATCTCAGCGGCCGCTGCCTCTTGGCCAGGGCGAGCCGCGGCGCGTAGGTAATCCTCGATCACACTCGCGGTCGCTTCCGGGACCGTTGGCTTGTCGCCATGGCCGTGGGCCGAGGCAGCCGGGAGGATCACGGCCAAGGCGACCAGTGGCATCCAGATCCCGAGTGGGCAGGGCAACCGGGAGCGGGAGAAAACAGCTTGGGCCTGCATGCCGGTGAATCCAGGGTTTCAGGGTGTCAAGGGTCTCACGCGAAGTGTAAACCGCCGCCTGGAGGCCGGCCGGGGAACCGCGTTCATTCCAGCCAATCAGGGAAACCCGGGCAGCAGGGGTGGTTGGGGCAACAGTGCCAAACCGGAAGGGTTTCAGGGATTGGCGTGATCCTGACGATAACCATGATCGTAGGGCCTGACCCAGGTCCTCGGCTGCCGACTTCAGCTTATGGCACGATCATCTCGGAACTTCGCGACGCTGCTCGCCGCAGCCTCGGTGCTCATCGCGCCGTGGTGCGGATCGCAGGCTGCCGGCCCGGCCACGGATCTCGACCCATCCTCGCTTGCCTCAACCGGAGCCGAGGCCCTATTCCCCAGCAAGCCGCCCATTCAGGCGTTGCTTGACGGTGGTGTGTCGCTCGGGGAGTTGCCAGCGCCAGCCAAGCCAGCGGCCGTGCCCGGTTCTACCGCCCGCTCATCGGTCTTGGGTCTGACTCTTCTGGAAGAGTACGTGGCGCAGGCCGAGCGAATCCATCCCCGGCTGCGGTCGGCGCGGGAGTCGATCGAAATGGCCCGGGGGCATGCCGTGCAGGTGCGGCTCTATCCTAATCCGGTGATCGCAGGCTTCACGCCCCAGGCAGCTGGAAGCGACAGCCAATGGTCGGGCACGGTCGCCCAAGACATCGTCACGGCGGGCAAGCTTCGACTTCAGCAGCAGGCGGCGCTCCGGCAAGTGCAGCGGACGGAATATGAGTTTGTCCGGGCCCGATTTGACGTGCTCAGCGGCGTACGGCAATCCTTTTATTCGCTGCTGGTGGCCCAAAGACGGGCCCAGATCTACCGGATGCTGCTCGAGATTTCGAAGCGTTCGTTCGACATCGGCACGCAGCTCGTCGAGGCGGGCGAGAGCGCGAAGGGAGATGTCCTGTTTTTGAGCATCGAATACGACCGGGCCCAGGTGCGAGTGCTCAACGCCGACGTGGTGGTCGAAACATCGAGACGAGAATTAGCGGCGGCCGCTGCCGTGCCGCGGGAATCGATCCCCTGGGTCGAGGGTGATCTGTTCGCCGATCTGCCCGACTTCGACGTTCCGGGCCTTCAGGAGGAGGTCATTCGGGCCAATGCCAAGCCGCGGGCCGCCGCGGCGGAAGTGGCCCGAGCTCGCTGGACCCTCGACCGGGCTCTAGTGCAGCCGATTCCAAACGTCAACCTGATGGGAGGCTACCAGCGGCAGGCGGACTTCCCCCCGCAGGATCAGGGACTCGCCCAGGTGATGATGGCCGTGCCACTCTTTGACCGCAATCAGGGCAACATTCGCTCCGCCCGAGCCGACATCGCCAAGGCCCAGGCCGACCTCCGCACGGTGGAACTCGACCTCGCCTACCAGACCGCCCAGATCATGGCCGAATACCGCACCGCCCAGCGAATGGTTGCCTGGTATGAAGAAGCGATCCTACCGAAGGCTCGGGAGACCGTGCGCATCATGCAACGACTCTACTCAGAGGGCGAAATCAACTTTCTTCGGCTGCTCGAAGCCCAGCGAATTCTGACGGAAACGGAACTGGCCTTTGTGGACGCCCAGGAACGCCGCTGGACTGGCGCGGTGTCGATCGCCGACCTGCTGCAGCTCGAGGAGTTTCCACCCCGCGGTGACGATCCGGCAGCCCGAACACCGCCGCCCGTGAACAACGACGTTGTCCGTCCCCTGCCCCCGGTCGAGAATCCTCCCACCGCCGCGGCCGACGTGCTCGGGGAACAGCTCCCTGCCCCACGGGCCCTTCCATGACCCAGCATCCTGTCTCATCGCCGACCTCTGCGGCCCATCCACCGCAGCCCACCCGCCTCCAATCCGCCATCCGCGGCGTGTCGCTGGCCGCCGTGCTGGCCTGCCTCGGACTGGCCTGGTGGTGGCTGTCCAATCATCATCTCACGGAAGACTCCCCCGAACTGAAGACTGCCGAAGCGGCTGCACCGGCCGGGGTAGCGGAGCTTGTGACGGCTTCCGAAGGGGTGGCCATCAGCCTCGTAGCCGTGGTGACCAGACCGCTGCGCGACGAGCTCACCGTACCCGGTAGACTCGACTACGACGCGCGTAAACGGGTCGACTATCTCGCCCCGGTAGAAGGCATCGTGACAGCCGTGGATGTGCTCGTGCGACAGGCCGTCACGGCCGGAGACATTCTGGCGGAGCTCTCCAGCCGGGAGGTTGGAGTGGCCCGTGATCACGTCAGCAAGTGCGAAGCCGATCAGCAGATCGCCGCCGACGTCGCCGAGTGGGCGACCGTGCTCGCCTCGAACGTCACCGCACTGCTTGCGGCCCTCGAACCACATCCCCCGCTGGCCCAGGTGCAGGATGCGTTCGCCAACCGACCCTTGGGGGATAATCGTGAAGGGATCCTCGGCACGTACTCCGCGCTGCTCCATGCCGAGAAGGTCAGCGCTGGCACGAAGACGCTCGTCGAAGGGGGCCTGCTCTCGGGGCGGATCGTGGAGGAGCGGGAGGCCAACCTAGAGGCGGCCTTGGCCATATTTCGTTCGGTCTGCGAGGAGGCACGGTTCGACACCGGGCGGGCGAAAAAACAGGCGGAGGCGGACCTCCAGCAGGCAGAGCGGCAACTTGAAATAGCCCGCGAGCACCTTCGAGCCCTGGTCGGGAGTAGCAACCCGCAGCGGCAGACCGCCTCCCAAGAGCCTGCCTCGAAGCACGCCCGAGACTCACTCTCCACGCTCGACCTCCGGTCTCCGATCGCCGGCATTGTCGAGGATGTGTTCGTAGCCCGAGGCGAACGGGTGATCTCAGGACAACGGCTGTTCGTGGTGGCCGACACGTCCACCCTCTGGGTCCGGGCCCAGATCCACGAGCGGCAGTGGCCCACCGTCGAGGTGACTCCGGGAGAGCCGGTGCGGGTCTTGATGCCCGGAATGGAATCGCAGGAGACGATCGCCCAGATCAATCACGTCGGCAGCGTGGTGGAGGAGGAAAGCCGGAGCGTGCCGCTGGTGGCGGTGCTCGACAACAATGATGCCCATTACAAGCCAGGTATGTTCGTCTGGGTGGAACTGCCGCAGGGAGAAATCCGCGAACGGCTCGTGGTGCCCACCGAGGCGGTGATGCGGCACGAAGGCCGGGCCTTCGTGTTCGTGCCCGCTGGCGTTGCGAGCTTCGCGCGCCGCGATATCCGCACTGGCATCGAAACGAAGCAGTTCACTGAGGTTGTCGAGGGCCTCACTGCCGGAGACCAGGTCGTTGTTGAAGGAGTCTTCGTCCTCAAAAGCCGACTGCTCATCGAGCAGGACGGTGGCGAATGACCGGAGGCGCACGATGCTCTCGGGCCTGATCGACTGGTCGCTCTCCAATCGCGCGATGGTGGTGGCACTGTTCATCCTGATGGCATTGGCTGGCGTCTGGTCGGCTTGCAACATCCCGGTCGATGCCGTACCGGATCTGGTCAACGTGCAGGTCCAGGTAGTTACTGAAGCGGGCACGCTCACGCCCCTGGAGGTGGAGCAGACGATCACCTATCCCGTCGAACTGGCCATGAGCGGCCTCCCGCACGTCGAGGAGGTTCGGAGCGTGTCGAAGTTCGGGATCTCGCTGGTGACGGTCGTGTTTCGTGAGGGTACCGACATTTATCTGGCCAGGCAGCTGGTGGCGGAACGGCTGCCCGAAGCTGCGGCCGCCCTGCCCCCGGGCCAGGAGCCACCTCAGCTCGGAACCCTCAGTACCGCCCTCGGCGAGATTCTGCAGTTCGAAGTGCGGAGCAAGGGGGTCGATCCGATGGTACTGCGGACGATCCTCGAATGGGACATCGCCCCCTCCCTCCGCGAGGTGCCGGGAGTGACCGACATCAACTCCCACGGCGGCTTCGCCAAGAGCTACGAGGTGCGGGTCGATCCCGACCGGCTGGCTTCCCGGGGCATTGCCCTGGCGGAAGTGCTCTCCGCCCTCGAACGGAACAACGCCAGCACCGGCGGCGGCTATGTCGTGCGTCAACAGGAACAACGATTCATCCGCGGCAGCGCCCTGCTCGGCAGCGTGGCCGACATCGAGCACGTGGTGGTACGGAGCCCGCCGGGAGGCGTGCCAGTGCTGATTCGCGATATCGGTGAGGTCTCGCTGGCACCGCTGGTCCGCCAGGGGGCCGTGACCCGCGACGGCCGGGGGGAGATCGTCACCGGGATGGTGATGATGGTTCGAGGCGAGAACAGCCGGCGGGTCGTAGCCGCAGCCAAGGAGCGACTCAACCAACTTCGGCCGACGCTACCGCGCGGTGTTGAGATCGAGATCATCTACGACCGCTCGGAACTGATCGCCCGCACCCTCGACACCGTGCTCCACAACCTTGCCGAGGGTGGGCTACTCGTGATCGCCGTCCTGCTCGTGCTTCTGGGCAACGTGCGGGCCGGGCTGATCGTGGCGCTCGCCATTCCACTCTCGATGCTGTTCGCCGCCAATTTGATGTGGGCCCTCGGCGTTCCAGCGAGCCTGATGAGCCTCGGCGCGATCGACTTCGGGCTGGTTGTCGACAGCTCGGTCATCATGGTCGAGAACTGCGTCCGCCGGCTGGGAATGGCCCCGCGTTCGGCCTCTCGGCTGCAGGTGGTGCGGGATGCCGCCGTCGAGGTCCGCGGGCCGACGATGTTCGGTGAACTGATCATCGCCGTGGTCTACCTGCCGATCCTGGCCCTCGAGGGGACCGAGGGCAAACTCTTCCGGCCGATGGCGTTGACGGTGCTCTTCGCCCTGGCCGGCTCGCTTGTGATCTCGATGACGCTGATGCCGGTGCTGGCCGCCCTCGCGCTGCCCCGCAAGAAGGAACGCGAGCCGGTCGTGATGCGGGTTTTTCATCACTTTTATCGACCGCTGGCCCGGGCAGCGGTCATGCATCCGGTGATCGTCGCCTTGTTGGCGGCCGCGCTCGTGGCGGCGAGCGTGCCGGTGGCCTTGCGGCTGGGGGCGGAGTTCATGCCGCGGCTCGACGAAGGTGATCTGCTCATCGAACTCGTTCGGCTACCGAGCGCGACCCTCGAGGATGTCGTGCCGGTCACCACCCGGGTCGAGCAGGCTTTGAAGCAGTTTCCTCAGGTCAAGACCGTGTACTCCAAGACCGGCCGGCCGGAGATCGCCAATGACATCATGGGCGTACACCAGACCGACGTCTGGGTGATGCTCCAGCCGCCGGCGACCTGGCCGGAGCAGATCAGCCGCGACGAGCTGGTGGAGCAGATGGATGCGGTACTGGCCAAGGTGGCCCCCGAGGCCACGTTCGGCTTCAGCCAGCCGATCGAGATGCGGGTGGACGAACTGGTGGCGGGGGTGAAGGCCGACGTGGCCGTGCTTATCTATGGCGACGACCTCGAGACCCTCGCTGCGCTCGGTAAAAAGATCGAGGGGATCCTCGATCGCATTCCCGGAGCGGCCGACGTGCGGGCCGACTTGCAGGCCAACATCCCCACGCTCGTCATCGAGGCCCGGCCAGATCAGCTCGCCCGCCACGGCATCGACGCCGCCGACGTAATCCGCACGGTCGAGGCCCTCGGGGGCGTACAGGTGGGGCTCGTCTACGAGGGCCGCCCCCGGTTCCCCCTGATCGTAAAGTTCGCCGCGGCCTGGAAGGATTCACGCGAACGGGTCAGCCAGATTCCCGTCGCGGCGATCGGCGGCCGGCCGGTGCCGCTCGGCGAACTTTCGGATATCCGCCTGACCGAGAGCCCGCCGAGCGTGGAACATGAAAACTCCCGGCGGCGGACATTTGTCTCGGCCAACGTCCGCGGCCGCGACGTCGCAAGTTTCGTGCGGGAGGCCCAGGCGGCCGTTGCGACCCAGGTGCGTCTCCCGGCGGGCTACGAGATTCGCTGGGGCGGGGATTTCGAAAACCTGCTCTCGGCCTCGCGTCGGTTGGCCCTGATCACGCCGGTCGTGCTCGGGCTGATCGCAATGCTGCTGTATGCCAGCTTTAAGTCAGCGCGGCTGGCAGCCTTGATCTTCGTGGCGGTGCCCGTGGCGGCTTCAGGGGGGATCGCGGCCCTGGCGCTGCGGGAGATGCCGTTCTCCGTTGCGGCGGGCGTGGGCTTCGTGGCCCTGTTCGGCGTGGCCGTGCTGAATGGGCTCGTCTGGGTCGCCGGTGCGGAGCATTGCCGCCAGGAGGGGATGACGGCCCGCGAGGCCGCGGTCGCCACCGCCGACACCCGAATCCGGCCGGTGCTGATGACGGCGCTGGTCGCGAGCCTCGGGTTTCTGCCGATGGCGATTGCGACGACTGCGGGAGCCGAGATCCAGCGGCCGCTGGCCACCGTCGTGATCGGTGGGCTTATCACGTCGACGATTCTCACCGCCTTCGTGGTGCCCGCGATCTACCCCTGGTTCGCGGCCGGCCACCGGCCCACGAGCAGTTGACTACACTCCTGCTATGCCTAGAGAGACGAACGCCGCTCGACATGCCCGAGCCGGGCGGGTACTTGTTGCGCTCGCCCGGGGTTATCCCGATGCCGCCACCGAACTCGACTTCGGCACGCCTTTTCAACTGCTGATCGCCACAATCCTCTCGGCTCAGGCGACCGACGTCAGCGTCAACGCCGCCACGCCCGCGCTCTTCCAGGCCTATCCCGATGCCCAAGCCCTGGCGGAAGCAACGCCCGCTGTGATAGAGCCATTCATCAAGAAAATCGGGCTCTTTCGCACCAAGGCCAAGAACATCGTTGCGACCGCCCAGCGACTCGTTGAGTGTCACGGCGGTGACGTGCCCGACGACTTCGACGCCCTGCTCGCCCTCCCCGGCGTGGGCCGCAAGACGGCCAACGTCGTGGCCAGCAACGCCTTCGGCCGGCCCGGCATCGCCGTCGATACCCACGTCGGCCGCCTCGCCCGCCGGCTGAAGTTCAGCCGCCACGACGACCCTGATAAGGTGGAACGGGACCTCGAGGCCCTGTTCCCAGAGGAACGCTGGACCTTTCTCCATCACGCGCTGATCCTCCACGGCCGCCGTGTCTGCCACGCCCGCGGAGCCGCCTGTGAGGCCTGCAGTCTGGCCGCCGACTGTCCGAGTGCCGGCCG
>ERZ889217.939-NODE-939-length-16094-cov-19.339672_pt1 | contig 16094 bp, 12 predicted proteins | sample MGYA00521098_ERZ889217 | MGnify/ENA primary metagenome ERZ889217 (study PRJEB32303, sample SAMEA104408613) | aquatic metagenome | biome: Brackish water; feature: Pelagic; material: water | place: Baltic Sea | collected 2014-06-10T22:04:00 | depth 2,362 m ...
CCGACCCCCTCGCCTCCCCTGCTCAGTGTGCCCAATCGTCGCCACAGCTATCCCACAGCTATCCCACAGCTATCTTAGATGCGGCCTAGCTCAGATCCGCTCTCATGGCCCACTGGCGTCGCTATGGCCGGACGGCCTCGATCAGGTGGTAGCCCTTGACCAATTCCTCGGCTACGTCCTGCCACATCCGGGGCAGATGCTCGAGGTACCAGGTAGGCTGCTTGGTGACGAGCAGCAGGGTGCCGCCTGGCGCCAGGGCCAGCCGGGCAGACTCCACGAATCGCTCCGCGATCTCAAAGTCGGCGTAATAAGGGGGATTGGCCAGAGCCAGGTCCCAACTACCTCGCTCGGGCACGTTCCCCTCCGACTCCAGGGCGACGGTGATGTTTGAGAGCTGATTGAGTTCGGCCGCCAGTCGGGTGCACTCGACGGCTCGGGCCGCTGAGTCGAAGGCGTGCACTCCCACAGTCGGATCGCGGGCGGCGATCCCCAGGGCCACACACCCTGAGCCGCAGCCGATCTCGAGCACCCTGGTCCCCGGAGCCACGTCTACCGCGTTGAGCAGGTGCCTGGCTCCCGGATCGATCCGCCGATGGGCAAACACACCGGGCCGCGTCATCGCGGTCAACAACCGTTCGCGGTCACGAAATACGAACCGATGGGAGAAGTCGCGAACCTTGGCCAGCTCCCGGGTCTTCTCCACGATGTAGCCGATCGTGTCACCACTGGCAGACGGCCGCACCCGGACAGTTTCCCCAGTCGCAGCGAGTTGCTCACGGAGCCACTTGTCGCGGGCGTTGTCCACCGCTGCCACGAGCCGGCCACCAATCGCAAGATTTTGGAAGGCCTGTTGGAGGAGGTCGCGGGAGAGTTCCGTCTCACCGGCCTTGGTGAGCGGCACGACGGCCAAGTCATAAGGCCCCGGGGGCATGTCGGCGGTGCAGACGGCAGCGAGGTTGTTTGGAGCGGAATCCCAGCCGCGACGAGCTGCCTGGAAGTGGTGAAGATCGAGAAACCAGGCGTTGACCGTCGCCTCGGGCCGGCCGGTGGCGAGCGACCAGGCCGCCTGGCCGCGTCCGATGCTCGTGCAAACGATCCGGGTTCCGGGCAGCGGAGTTGCGACCTTGATCGCATGGGCTTCGGCAGGGCGGGGAGGCAGCGATTGCGTTGCGTGAAACATTGTCTGCGAGCATACCACCCGGGTCTCAGGCGTCCTTTGAGCCCGTTCCGATCAAGCTTACGGCGATGGTTCTAGCGTCAGCGGATCGCGGAGGGGCAGGTGGGTGACACGACCGCCGAAGAACTCGCTCATTGTGGCCCGCTGATCACGATCCCCGGCGGCGATCGCATCCCAGTCGCCGACCACAAGGATCGCCATCTCCGCGGGGTCGAGGTGCTTGCGGGCCACCCGTTGGAGATCGGCAGCGGTCACCGCCTCGACCCGGTTGCGGAACGTCTGCCAGAAGTCGGCGGGCCGCTGGGTGCACTCGTCGTTGACAAACACCCTGAGCAACTGCGGCTTACTCTCGAACTGCCGGGGGAAGGTCTCGATTAAAGACTTTTTGGCCGTTTCCAGTTCGTCCTCTGTGACGGGCTCGGCTCGAATCGCGGCGATCTCGCCGAGCACGATCTTCGTCGCCAGCGCGACCGTTGCATTTTTGCTCTCGAAGCTGGCCCGAAAATCGCCGGGGTAATCGACCCGTGGCTGAAGGACCGACCGGACCGAATAGGCCAGCCCCTCGTTGCTCCGCACTTTCTGCATCAGCCGGCTGGTAAAGCCGCCCGCCCCGAGAATCTCATTGAGCACCAGGAGCGGAATCGCGTCGGGATCATCCCGCCGAATCGACCGGCAGCCGAGCACCACCTTGCCTTGAGGAATGTCTTTGGGCACATGGTAGAGGCCGGGGGCGAGCTCGGCGGTGGGCGCGACCGGGGAGGGAGCGATCTCGCCTCGCTTCCACCCGACCAGCGCCTGCTCGAGGGTGGCTAGCATCTCCTTGGTATCGAAGTCACCTGATACAGCCACGATCAGATTGGCCGGGTGAAAGATCCGCCGGTGCATCTCAGCAAGCCGTTCCCGCGACAGGGCGGTGACACTCGAGGCGGTCGGTTCAGCAGCCTCGAAGTGGTCGGGACCGAAGGATAGCCGCTGCCATTCCCGGCTGAGAATCGATGCCGCATCGTCGTTCCGCTGGGCCAACTGGGCCAGCAGTCGGGCCTTGGACGTCTCCAGCCTGTCGGCATCGAAGGCTGGCTCACGCAGCATGCCCAGGAACAGTCCCAGGCTTTCGGTGAATGTCCGCGTGAGACTGTTCATCGTGGCGGTCGTGAAGGTGTCTGTAGCGGAGACGGAGACCTCCGTGGCCAGGAAATCAAGCTCCTCGTCAAACTCGGTGGGCTGTTTCGCCGACGTGCCCCCTTCGCGGACGAGCCGCGCGGTCATCTTCGCCAAGCCCGGTAGGTCGGCAGGATCGAGCGAACTGCCCCCCTTGAACGTGAGGGAGAGATTGATGAGTGGGAACTCATGGGACGGCGCTACGTAGACGACCGTGCCGTCGGATAGCTCATGCCGAAACGAGGCCGCCTGCGGTGGCTCGAAGCTGAGCGGCTCAAACTCGATGGCCTCCGGCCTGGCTGGCAGCGCGAGCGTCGCCTCGGCTGCGACCACGTGCGCCGGCCCCATGAACGAAGCCAGCGGCAACACCATCACCGCCCAGAGAAAAAACTGCTTCGGCTCCCCGGGTCGGCGCTGCGGCCTGAGGTTTGAGCGGTGTTGCTCTGAGATTCTGGGAGACGGTGCTTCTGTTCCGGGCGCCGAGCGTCGCCCGGCTTCAGAATGACATGGTCGAGGATCGCGGTTCATGCAGCATCAGCCTCTGGGTAGTTTTTTGGGGTAATTATGGCTGGGGTGGTCATTGCTGGGATTGTGATGCCTTGACGCATTTCTCAGTCTGAACCATTCGGTCATCGGGCGAGGCAAGGCTGCGGAAGGATCCACCAACGCTGGTCGGCCTCAGCCTGAGTTTCTGATGGGCAGAAAGCAATCAGCTTTGGTCCATCGGCCCACATCATTTGGTCTGGCGGCGGTAGATCGCCACGCTGCGATTGGTCGGGGCGAAATACTTCCTGGCCACGCGGCGGATGTCAGCGGCCGTCACCGCCTCGTACTTGGCCGGAGCCTCGTTGATCTCTTGCCAATCGAGGATGGCCTCCGAGAATGCAAGCTGGATGAACAGCGACATGTTGTTCTCAAGTCGCCGGTAGTTTCCGGCAGCCACCCGATTTTTGACCTTCCGCAGCTCGCGATCAGGCAATTCAGCGTCTTGGAGATTCGCCAACTCCTCGTACCAGGCGGCTTCAAGATCCTCAGGTGTGGCCTCGCCCCGGGCCTGGGCCGAGACAGCGAACAGGCCGGCATATTTCCGGGTGTCTGAGGCCGCGTTGGCACCCGCGGCGATCCCTCGGCCCTCGATCAGTCCGGCGAACAGCCGTCCGGTCCGCTCGTTGAGCAGTTCGGCGAGCATGTCGAGGGGATAACTATCGGCGTGACCGGCGGGCACGGTGTGGTAGCGGATCTCGATCGCCGGTGGAAAGTCTCCCATGGCGATCATCCGCTGCTCGGCGAGCTGCTCGACCTCGAGCGTGACCACCGGCGTGGGCTCCCGCGGCCCAGGCTCGAGCCGGGAGAAGTAGCGACGGATCAGATCCTTGGCCTCTGTCGGGTCGAAGTCACCCACCAGAATCCCGAACAGGTTCCGTGGCCGGTAGTAGACATTCCAGTATTCCTGGGCCTGCTCAAAAGTGTAGCTGTTGAGATCGCTCGGCCAGCCGATCACCGGCCAGGAGTAGCCGGCGGAGGCCCAAAACATGGCGTCGAACTGCTCGTCGAACTTACCTGTCGGCGTGCTCTCCGTCCGCAGCCTCCGCTCCTCGTGGACGACATCCCGCTCCGAATAAAATTCTCGAAACACGCTATCGCGGAGCCGATCGCTTTCCATCCAGGCCCAGAGCTCGAGCTTGTTGGAGGGAACCGTGATGAAATAGCAGGTGAGATCGTAGGTGGTGAAGGCGTTCATCCCACTGCCACCGGCCCGGGTGTAAACCTGATCGAATTCATCTTTCACGATTGTGCCGGCCTCCGGCCCACCTGCACCGCGGCCCTGCTGGGCCCGGATCAGCTCGTCCAGTCGGGCCCTGAGCACCCGGAGTTGCTGGGTGTCGTTGGTCGGATCCCAGGGGTCTTCGATCTCACCCTTGAAGAACCGGCCGTATTGACCCGTCCAGACCAGTCGATTGATCTCGTCACGGACCGCCTGCTGCTCGATCCGAAAGCGAGCGTCTTTTTCCGGGTCGCGGGTGCCGATCGTGCCGGTGCCCTTGAACATCATGTGCTCAAAGAAGTGACTGATGCCAGTGATGCCGGGCCGCTCGTTGACACTTCCCACTCGCGCGACCCAACCCGCGCTGACCACGTCAGGCTGGTCGGTGCGAGGCACGAGCAAAAACTGCATGCCGTTGTCGAGCGTGAACTCCTCGACGGCCACCTGTTGAGCCTGAACGGTGGCAGTCAAGAGCAGAACAGTCGTCGCGATGACCACAGGCGTTAACAGGCAGGTGCGTAACGAGCCGATGCGGCAGCGGAAAAAGATCACGAAACACCTGTCGGACGGAAGACGGGGCGTGCCGCATCGCCGCGGCAGCATCACCGTTGTTATAGCGGTGGCTGGCGGAAGTGTCCGCGCCGGGGACACCTCAATTCCGCGCTCTCGGATGAAGATTGTTGCCCGCGAGGGACTGGGCAGCGAAAATGGTGGTTCTGGCGTGGTACTGGGGTGGCTCCGCGGGCCGCCCGCCGGAATCTTTTTTTCGCCGCCGCGGCGGCAACGGAGCATTCGATCCCATGGCCGCAATCGACCGCCCCGACCCCGTCATCATGGGGCATTTGCTCGCGCAGCACCGCGAACTCCACGACCTGCTCGTCGAGGCCCGTGACGCCTTCGCAGCCGCGACCCATGCGACTGCCGCGGTGGCCGCCGCCCATCATCGGCTGACGTCACTGCGAAAGCATCTCGTCCGGCATTTTTCACAGGAGGAGGAGGGAGGCTTTTTGGAGGAGTCGCTGGCTCGGATGCCGCGGTTGGCGGCCGCTGCCCGGGAGGTGCTGGCCGAACACCCGGACCTGCTTGGCGAACTCGACGGCTTGCTTGAAACGCTCACGGCGCGGGATATTGATGCAGGTGTGTGGCGGCAGGCCGGCCACGACTTCGAGGTTTTCGCCTCCCACCTGCTGGCCCATGAGAGGAACGAGAATGCGGTCGTACAGCAGGGATACAATGAGGATTTGGGACTCGTCGACTGAACTGCGACGAGCAGGTTGGCAGACCGCTAGCCTGGGGACGGTCCTCCTGCTCGGTGCGGCCTTGTTCGGCAGCGGAGATTGGTTGTCGGCCGCCGACGTTGCGCCCGACCGCGTGGCTGTGTTCATGCGAGCCAAACTGGCCCATTCACAAGACGTGCTGGCGGGGCTCGCCACCGCAGACTTCGATCTGATCGAGCGGGGTGCGCAGGAACTGTCACTGGCAAGCCTCGACTCCAATTGGCAGGTGCTCCAGACGGAGGCCTACATGCGACAGAGTGCGGAGTTTCGCCGGTCGTGCGACTTGCTCCGGTCAGCGGCCCAACAAAAGAATCTCGACGGGGCGACCGTGGCCTGGATGGATGTGACGCTCAAGTGCGTCCAGTGCCACAAGTACGTCCGTGATCCTGACTGACCGATGTCGCTGGTGATGGACGGGCACGTTGGGCCGGTCATTCAAGGATGATCGTGCGGCGACCGTGAACGAAGACTCGTTCCTCGAGCACGAGCCGCACGGCCCGGGCGAGCACGAGTTTTTCCACATTGCGGCCGGCCTGAGCCATTCGCTCAGGCGTGTCGGCATGGTCCACGGGCGTCACGTCCTGGGCGATGATCGGGCCGTCGTCGAGTTCGGCTGTGACGAAATGGGCGGTTGCCCCAATCAGCTTCACGCCCCGGGCGAATGCCTGCCGGTAGGGACTCGCCCCGGCGAAGGCCGGCAGAAACGAGTGATGGATGTTGATCATCCGCCCGGAGAAACGGTCCACGAAGCTGGGTGAAAGAATTCGCATGTAGCGGGCAAGCACCACGTATTCGGGCCGGTGGGAATCGACCGCGGCGGCAAACAACTCCTCGTGGGTCGTTCGATCCACCCGCTCGTGGGGCACGTGGGTGAAGGGCACACCGAAGCGGTCGGTCAGCGTGCGGAGCAGGTCGTGATTGCTCACCACCCCCACGATCCGCCCCGGCAACTCGCCAACAGAGTCGAGCAGGAGCAGTTCCCCGAGACAGTGGGGCTCGCGGGTCACGCAGACCACGATCGGCCGCCGCTCGTCGCGGGTGACCCGCACCCTCGCTCCGGCGGGGAGCACGGCCTCGAGCGCCGCTCGCAGCTGCTCAGCCGGCAGGCGGCCATCGGCCGCCACAACCTCGGCCCGGAAGAAGAAGTGACCCGTGGCAGCATCCACGAATTCGTGGTTGGCCTCGATATTGAGCCGGCGGTGTTCGAGCACACCTGTGATCCGGTGGATCAGCCCAACAGCATCCGGGCAGTCGACGAGTACGATCTCCCGCATGCGGATCTCCTTGCTTGCCGCTCGCGTTGCCGGTTTCACCAGGCCCGGGCAGCGACGTCTGACGGCTCCTGACGCGGCACCCAGGCCAGCACCACTTCCTCAACGCTGGTATCGGTCTTGCGGGCGGGGATCTCGATCCGTTCCAGCCTGATTCGTTCCGGCGCGGATTCAAGCCGGATCCGCTCGAGTTCGGCCTCGATCTCCTCCTCCAGTTCCCGCCGCTTGGCCTCCAGGCTCGACAGGCCTTCCTCCGCATGGGCCACGTCGGCCTGCTGACGGGTGGCACGGCTGGCCGATCGCATTGAGGTGGCCGCCTTGCCGATCGTGGTCGAACTGATCTTATTGCGGCCGAGGAGTGCTCCGAGCACGGCTGACCCGATCGAGACGTAGGTCTGCATCGACTTGTTCTGGGCCTCGGCCCGCTCCCGTTCGACCTTCTGCCGAGCCCGCTCGATTCGGTCGGTGAGCGTGGCGAGTTTCGTCGCCTGCTTGGCCCGCACTTTCTCCATCTCGGCATCCCGCCACTCCCGCACCTGGCGGGTGATCCGGTTGCGAAAATCTCCCTCGGATTCCTCCGGACGCGACACAGCATCGATCGCCGGGGCTTTCCAAGCGGTCAGCCTCGCGGTGCGTGCCAGCCAGCCCTTGAGCGCGGTGGCAAGCACCGCGTAGCCCCGTGGGCCAGCAAGCACAGGTGGCAACGGGGCGAAGGATCCAGGCCGCGGGGACGGCTCGATCAGCGGCGGCTCGAGGAAAATCTGGGCCGACTCCCAGGCCGACTCTCCCAGGGCAGCTCCCGCTGCCGCCAGGCAGATCGTCTCTCGATACTCCTCAATGCCCGCCGAGGCGAGTGAGTAGCGGACGATCGCCCGGCCCAGCACGTGTGGCTCGTACCGCACGCGGCCGGCAGCCGGCAGGGGCCCCAGCGGCGGAAAGAAGACCTCCCGCACGCCCGGTGGGAGGATCGGTCGCGGACCCCCGCTGGGATCGACCGATCCCTCGGCCTCCACCTTCGGCCGGAGGGCCCCGATACCGCCAGCCGCTGGTGCTTCGGCTCCGGTCAGCCGGCGAATTTCCTCCCGCAGGAGCGGACCGCGGAGGTAGGACATCGTCCACCGGGTTTGAAAGAGCGTTTCCTCTTCGCCGTGCACGCTGTGCATGAGAAATCGCCGCTGTTCCAGGCCGGAGAGCAGCCGGTCGAGCCGGCCGCGGTCGAATGTGCCTCCTGCCGAAGCCGCCGCCCCCTCCAGCCCGTCGAGCACCCGGGCCTTGTCGCGGGCTGTTTGGAGCCGGCCGAGAAACCAGAGCCCGGCGTTCGCCAGGCCCTTGTAGTCCAGATCAACGGGGTTCTGCGTGGCCAGCACCAGGCCTAGACCATAGGCCCGGGCCTGCTTCATGAGCGTGAGAATCGGCTGCTTGCTCGGTGGGTTGGCCACCGGCGGCATGTAGCCGAAGACCTCGTCCATCAGAAGCAGCGCCCGCAGCGAAGAAGTGCCGGGCTGTGATCGCATCCAGGCGATCGCCTGGCCCGCAAGCAGGGTTACGAAAGCCATCCGCTGGGCGTCGGCGAGGTGGGCGATCGAGACGACGGCCACGCGGGGCTTGCCGGCGGGAGTCCAAAGCAGGCGGCCGACGTCGAGCGGTTCCCCTTCCAGCCAGGCGTCGAACCCGGGAGCCGCGGCTACGGTGTTGAGCTTGGTCGCCAATTGATAGCGGTCACCAGCGGGATAAAAGTTTTCCAGGTCGAGAAACCCGATCCGCTCGATCGGCGGCGTGGGAATGGTCCGCACGAGCGTGCCGAAATCGACCCTGCGGCCGCTTTTCCACAGGCTTTCCACGATCGCCGCGAGCAGCAGGTGTTCGCGGCTGGTGCCCGGCTCGCCCGGAATTCCGGCCAGCGCCAGAATGCCGGAGACGAGCGACTCGATCCGCTCCCGACGGGCCTCGGCGTCGTCGAGAATCGCCTGAGGCGGCGGGTCGAGGCTGGCGAGCATCGCCAGGGGTACGCCGCTGCGGCTGCCCGGGGTGTAAACAGTCATTTCAGCTGCGGCGCGAAGCCGGCGGATCCGTTCCCCCGACTGGCCCGATGCTGCCAGGCCAGCCGACCACTTCCGGGCCGTTTGCTCGGCGAGTTCGCCCAGGGAGATTCCCTCCCGTCGGGCCGCCTCGGGGTCGACCCAGGGCAGAAAGTCGGCTGCCGACAGGTCGGGAAACGAGAGCAGGACGTTGGCCAGATCACCCTTGGGATCGATCACCAGCGTCGGGATCCCATCGAGCGCGGCCTCTTCGATCAGGCCTATGAGCAGACCCGTTTTGCCGCTGCCGGTCATGCCGACGCAGACCGCGTGGGTCGTAAACCGCTTGGCATCGATCAGGAGCGGCTCAGCGGTGACCCCACCGGCCTCATCGAGTTTTGTGCCGAGATAGAAGACGCCCAGCCCCTCGATCGCGTCGGCGAGGCTGCTGGCGGGCTGTGTCGAAGTGTCTCGTGCGGAGGTTCTCGGACCTGGTTGTGAACTCATGGTGATGGGTCCTCGAAGGTGGTTGACCCGATGCCGCTGCCGGGATTCGACGCCGCCAGGCTCAATCCTGCAAGCAGCCCAGGGTGTCTGGGCGTTTGGCGTGGCTACGATGGCGAGGGTTCGCGAGTCCGACTGGCGTTGGAATCGGCCGCCTCAAACGGGTTTTCTCATGCACGATATATCCGCATCGCCTGTGATCGTTCCGGCTCGGGCTGCCCCAACTTGGATGGCCCGCTGGCTGATCGCAGCCGGGATTTATAATCTGGCCTGGGGAGCAGTCACTGTGCTCTACCCAAACTGGCTCTTTGATCTGACTGGCATGGAGCCGCCGCGATACGGATTCATCTGGCAGTGCGTGGGAATGATCGTGGGCGTCTATGGAATTGGCTACCTCGCCGCCGCCACAGCCCCGTTGCGGCATTGGCCGATCGTGCTGGTGGGTCTGCTGGGCAAACTGTTCGGGCCCATCGGCTACCTCTCGGGAGCGATGCGGGGCGAGGTGCCCTGGGAGTTTGGCGTCACGTTGCCCACCAACGACCTGGTGTGGTGGATCCCATTCGGCCTGATCCTGCTGGGAGCCTGGCGGGCCAGGCATGTGGCAGGGGATTCCCTGGCCTTCCGACAAGCCGAGGCGGCATGATTCTCGAGACGGCGGTGCTTGTAATTCAGTCACTTGCCTCGGGCATGATGTGCGGCATCATTTGGTTTGTGCAGGTGGTGCACTACCCGCTGTTTGCGGCGGTGCTCGGCCCCCAGGGTGGGGCCTACGCCGAACTCAACCGCAGCCGCACCGCCAGGGTGGTGCTGCCGCCGATGATCCTGGAGGCTATGGCCGCGATCTGGCTTGTGATCCGGCCACCGGCTGCGGTTGGCCGCCCCGTTGCGGTGCTCGGACTCGGTGCGGTGGCCGCGCTGTGGCTCTCCACGTTGGCTGTGCAGATCCCGCTACACGTCCGGCTGGGACGGGAAGGCTCAAATCATGAAGTTGTCGGCCGGCTTGTGCAGAGCAACTGGCTACGGACGATTCTCTGGACAGCCCGGGCAGTCATGGCTGTGTGGATGCTCGCCGCCGGCCGGCCGTGAGAAGGCCGACCAGGGCCGCGGCCAGAAATAGGCCGGCTGGAGGCTCGGGCACGCTGGCCACCCCGCCGGCTGGTAGCGCCGATGCGGTGGGCAGATAGTTTCCGGCGGCGAATTGCCCCGCAGTTCGGATGGCGACGAGGTCGAACACGGTCGTTCGACCATCGTAGTCGAAGTCGCCGTTGCTCCAGGTGCCTCCGGCAGGGGCTCCATAGGCATTACCCGTGTTGATCTGCACGAGGTCAAAGACGTCGACACTGCCGTCGAGGTTCGCGTCGCCCGGGGCGGCGAAGGCTACCACGAACCCGGCTCCGTCGCTCACATAACCTACCCCCATGGTGCCAGCAGCGGCAGACGTCACGATCCCCGTCTCGCCGTTCCAACTGCCGTGGTTGCGGCCTGCCAGGAGTGCGGCCCGCAGTGCGGTCTCAGTGATTCCACCGGCTGCAACCACGATGCGACTGGCACCCAGATCCAGGCTCGCGCCTACGGCCAGGTCGAGGTCGAGCGCAGCCAGCGAAAACTGCTCTACCAGTGGTGAATCGACGACGAACCGACCAGCCGTCACGGTCAGGTGGCCGGATGGGGCCGCCGCGGCTGTGGTCACTGCGAGCGTGCCGGCTTCGATCCGAGTGTCGCCGCTCACACGATTCACGCCGGATAGCGTCAGTCGGCCACCCCCCGCCTTGACGAGTCCGCCGGTGCCCGCGAGTTCGGAACTCATCGAGGTCTCGAGTCCGGCTGCGACTGTGATCCGCCCGGCTGCCGAAGCGTCGCCGAGATCGATCTCGCCTCCCTGAATCGTCGTCGAACCTGAGCCCGATACGTCGATTCCGCCCAAGGCTCGCACGCTGCCCGCAACCGTCACACTGCTGCCGCCACCGTCGAAGACGGCGGTGGAGCCGGGGACGAGTGGCATCGGCAGGGTTGCATCGGTGACACCACCCCGCCAGGCCAGCCCGGAAGTTGACCAGGTGCCGGTGCCCCCGGCCTGACCATCGTCGCCCGACCAGGTGAGCACAGCCGGCACGCCCGCGGTCGGGGCCACCCGAAAGCCTTGCTGGAGGAGGGTCACGTCGGCCGCTGTGACAGCCCCATCCACGTCGATGTCCCATCGCCAGAGATCGTCGCCACTCGCGGGCAGCCCAACGCGGGTGCGGAGGATCGCCAGGTCGGTCTCATTGGCCCGGCCGTCACCACTGAAGTCGATTCGGCGGACCCTGACGCCGGCGAGCGCCGTGGCAGCCGCGGTTCCGGCCACGAAGGGCTCGAGTGCCAGCAGGTCGTGGGTGTCGACCAGCCCGTCCCCCGTCACATCGGCGGCCGGATTGAAAACGGCGTTTTTCGACCAGAGCACTGACTCGAATCCATAACTACTGCCGCTGATGTCAGCGGCAGAGCGGTTGCCGTCGAAGTTGAGGTCTCCCAAGCCTGCGCCCCGGGCCGAGTCGGGCACAAGCCCGGTGAATCGCTGGATGTTGGTCCGGCCGGTGAGCTCACGGGTGACCACGGTGTAAACATTGTTGCCCTTCGCCACGCCGAAGAAGCCCGTCTTGAATAGGTCGCCATCGAGCTGGTCGGTGCGGCCGAGGCCTGACGTGGCCCAGGCCATGATCGTCGCCTCGGGCACGGTCGCAGCCAGGTTTTGGTAGACGTTGACGGTTTCGGCCGTGCCGTCGACAGAGCGGATCCAGATGTCGTTGTTGCCCACCCCGCCTGCAAAGGAGCGAAACTCCTGCACGGCCGATTCCGGTGGCAACCGATCGACGTACAACACCTGCTTGAAGTCGGAATAGACGGCCGGGCCGCCGTCACCGCCGGTGGCCGGATTGCGATGGCGGTAGGCCCGTACGGTCAGGAAGTTCATCCCCTCGGGCAGGGCCGAGGCGTCGATCTGCTGCTCGTAGAGACCGACGCCGTTGGCCTGGAAGTAGCCCGGCTGCCGTGTGGTTGTGAATGCCTCGAAGCCATATGAGACATCTCCGGACGAGACCACATCGACCCGGCCGTTGCCATTGAGGTCGAGCCCCTCATTGATCCGCAGCATCGCAACGTCGCCGTCGGCATGGCGGTCGCGGTAGCCGCCAGCGAGGGTCACCGCCTGAGTGGCTAGCCGGACGGTAAAGGAATCGCCTGAGATCACCTGCATGTCAGCCAGTCGGGCTCGGGCGTTGGCCACGAGAATCTGGCCGGTGCGAGCCGAGTTTTCCCCGCCGGAAAACTCTGGCGGATCTTCACCGGCGATCACCGGGCCTACGCCCGGGCCCACAAACTCGATGCCGGCGGCCGATCGCGGCGTCGGGAGGCCGTAGACCAGGTAACCCTGGTCACGTCCGTCGTTCCGCAGGAATCGACCGGTTACGGAACGATTTGTGGAAGTGCCGGTGACTGTGAGAACTTCGGGGATCAGCGTTTGGCCTGCTCGGGCGTTGGCTGCGGCGGCGTTGCCGGTGAGTTCCACCAGCCGAGAGCCGAGCGTAAAGTCGACCTGCATGGTGCGGGAGTCGTAGCCCGCGTCGTTGCGGTTGCTCAGCATGACGAGCGAGGCCCCACTCCGCTCAAAGGCGAAGTTTTCCTTTTCCAACAACCGATCTCGATAGTCGCCCCGGCCGTAGCGGTTGCGAAGATCGACAAGCGTGGTGATCGCGTCACCGAAGTTGCCCAGGGCATCACCGCGGCCGGGCTTGGGAAAGTCGCGGAACTCGCTGTAATGCTCGTACGCGTTGTAGTAGACCACCGCGTTGCCCGGCCGCATCAGCGAGAAGGCGTAGGCCACGTTCATCATGTCGGGGCCGAAGTCGTCGTGGCTCTGGACGAACACGACTCCCGACGAGCCGTTGATCAACCCGTCATCGTGGAAATCAATGCCGGCATAAGCCATGGAACGAAAGTCGTTGACGGCGCCGTTCGAAGTGAGATTTTGCTTCACCGGCCAGAACTGGGCGAAGTCGAGGGCATCGCGGTTGCCGGTAATCTGCCCGGCCGGCAGGCGACCCACGTCCTTGCGGACAAACTGGTTGAGCAGGGTGTTGCGATCGGTCAGAGCGGCTTCGCTGAAGCTGAAAACCTGACGTGGGGAGCCATCGAGCATGGTGCGGCGGCTGGCCCCGTAGACCGACTGGTCGAAGTACCCGAACACCCAGGGTTCGAAGTGGCGGGCGGCGTCGAGTCGGAAGCCATCCACGCCGACATCGTTGATCAGCCAGCGGGCGTTCCGCATCAGCAGGCCGGTGGCATTCTCAGGTACGGCGTCGCCAGCCTTGGGATCGGCGGTGTTGAAATCGTAGAGTGTGGCGGTTTGGCCGGTGAGCGGGTTGTAGGCAGTCGTACTGGGCCCGTTGAGGTCGGGATAGAATCGGGTGTTGGTCGGATCGGCCCGATTCCAGACGGTACCGGCGGGAATGTTGCGTGGATCAGCGGGGTTCACCGGGGTGCGGATGTACTGCAGGTTGAGTTCGTGGCGAATATCGATCAGCCCGGAGAGCCGGCCGTTCAGGTCACCCCCTTCGAAGCGGCCATGAAAATCGCCATCAACGAGTCCTGGAGCGGTCAGGACAAACCCGGGATAGCCTCCCGCGGCAGCGAAATTCGGTCGCTCGGCGTCGCTGAAACCGTTGTGGTTCCAAATCAGATCCACCACCACGCTGCCCCCAGCCTGGTGCATCATCGAGGTGAAATTCCGCAGGCCCTGCTCGGTTCCATAGAGCGTGTGGCTGGTGGGATTACCAAGATCAAAACGGTTGAAGACGTCGTAGCCAACGGACTGCCCGCCGGAATCGGCCCGGCCAACCGGAGGAATCCAGGTGGAGCCGTAGCCGGCCAGGAAAAAGTCGGCCACCCGCTCCCGCTGGGTTGCGTAGGTGGAATCAAACCATTGCAGGATGGCCGGATTCGAACTGTCTGCGGCCGCTATTCCGCCGAGGCAACTGAGAAAGAGAAAACCAACAAGCCGTTGTCGTGCACCACGAAACATCTCGGGTTTCTCCGCTCAGTCAGTAATCCCCCCTTGGGATACTCCGATACTCTAATCCTGATTCCAAAATATCTCCTGGCTACGGTCGTCGCAAGAAAAGAGTTCTGCTCTACTCAACCCGATCGGCGAGGACCTCGAAAATCCCTGTGTGCGCACCCCTCGCCGGGGCTGGTTTTCAGCTGAGCTGCGCTGTTCAAGGAACTCGTTTTGCATGGCCATTCCTGCCACTCCCGCCGCTCGCGGAGTCACTGTCCTATTGGTGGATGACCAGCCGATCATTGGCGAGGCGGTCCGGCGGATGCTGGCAGGCGAGGAGGGAGTCGCCCTCCACTACTGCCAAAACGCAGCCGCCGCTTTGGAGATGGCTGCCGAGATTCGGCCGACGGTGATCCTCCAGGATCTCGTCATGCCGGAAATTGAGGGCCTTGAACTCGTGCGGCGATTCCGGATTGACGAGCGGTTTGACGGGGTGCCGATCATCGTGCTTTCGACCAAGGAGGAACCGGCGGTCAAAGCCGAGGCGTTCGCGGTTGGTGCGAACGACTACATCGTGAAACTGCCCGACCGGCTCGAACTGCTAGCCCGGGTGAGGTATCACTCCCGAGGCTACGTAGCACTCGTGGAACGCAACGAAGCCTTTGCTGCGCTCCAGAAGAGCCAGCAGGTGCTTGCCAATGATCTGGCGACTGCCGCTCACTATGTTCGATCGCTCCTGCCGGCGCCCCAGTGTTCGGGGGGGATTCAGGCCGACTGGCGGTTTATTCCCTCGGCGGACCTCGGGGGCGATGCCTTCGGCTATCACGATCTTGATGCCGACAACTTCGCCGTCTATTTGCTCGACGTCTGCGGTCATGGCGTGGGAGCAGCCCTGCTCTCGGTTTCGGCCCTCAATGCGATCCGCAGCGAGGCTTTGCCCCAGACCGACTTCCACGATCCTGGCGGGGTGCTTGCGGCGCTCAACAAGGCATTTCCGATGGAGCGGCAAAACGACATGTTTTTTACGGTTTGGTACGGGGTTTTCCACCGTCCAAGTCGGCGGCTCCGCTGGGCCGGCGGAGGACACCCACCAGCCCTCCTGCTTTCAGGGGGAGCGGCTGAGCCGCGGATGCTCGAGTCGGAGGGCCCCCTGATCGGGGCAGTTGAAGGACTCGAGTTTGAGGCTGGTGAAATTGAAGTTCCCCCGGGATCCACACTGTTCGTCTACAGCGACGGAGCGTTTGAAATCGTGCGATTAGACGGGAGTATGTGGCCGTTTGCCGAGTTTGTCGCGATGCTGGCACGACCGGGGACGGCTCCAGGAGAGTCCCCCCCGGCGGGGAGGATGGATGCTTTGCTCGACCACATTCAACGCATTTCGGGCCGGGAGGATTTTCACGACGATTTTTCGATGATCGGCCTGACTATCGACTAAAATCCGTCAGGTTCCGTCCTCCTTTTCCCGGATGGTTCTGGAAGAGTGGGCTCAGAACTTGGCCCAAAAAAGGCCCGGCTTGCATGAGAAATCCGAATCCGTACACTTCAAGTTTCTCGGTTTCGACCGGCCGCTAGCGTAGCTCAATTGGCAGAGCAGCTGATTTGTAATCAGCAGGTTGCGGGTTCAATTCCCGCCGCTAGCTCACACGCATCGGACTGCGGGGCATTGGCCTCGCGGCCGCGGTGTTGTTCGGGGCCGGGATGGAAACCCCGCCCGGGGCGGATCCGGGAGTAGGGCTCAGACAGGTCTGAACTGGCTGTTTGAACCATCGGCGGCCAACGATCGGAGCGCATCACACACACCACATCCACACACCACGCGGGGAGTTACCCAAGCGGCCAACGGGGTCAGACTGTAAATCTGATGGCTTTGCCTTCGCAGGTTCGAATCCTGC
>ERZ889217.940-NODE-940-length-16053-cov-12.121328_pt1 | contig 16053 bp, 14 predicted proteins | sample MGYA00521098_ERZ889217 | MGnify/ENA primary metagenome ERZ889217 (study PRJEB32303, sample SAMEA104408613) | aquatic metagenome | biome: Brackish water; feature: Pelagic; material: water | place: Baltic Sea | collected 2014-06-10T22:04:00 | depth 2,362 m ...
TTAGACGACTTGATGGCGCGTTTGGTGACAGAAATCTTGTTTGCAGCTGCCCTCCGATTGAGAGCTTTATCAAGAACTAGCTTCTTGGAACCAAGTGTTTCTTGATAAGTTCCGCAGCCTGATCAAGGGTTAGCTCATCAGTAGCAAGGCCAATGGTAAGTTTCATGCCGTTTGCAGTGCTCATTTGGACATCCAGGCCATTCAGGGCCATGAAAGTGACCATCAGAATCCAAGCGGTGCGCTTATTGCCATCGATCATCGGGTGGTTCTTGATCACGGAGTGCATCAGAGCAGCACACTTTAGTTCAAGGGTCACATAAGCGTCTTCGCCAAAAATTGACGTTTTTGGACGGGCCAGGGCAGAGTCGAGCAACCCAAGGTCCTTCACATAAAATCCAACCGCACCCACCAGCTGGATTGCATCCTCCAGCTCTAGATACTTGATCAAGCGTCAGCCAGTCGATCCAGGAGCTCCTTGTCCCGGACCAAAATCACATCCAAGATTTCCTTCAGTTCTCTTTGCCTTGCAGCTTTCGCGTCAAAAGCCTCGATTGCGCGGAGCACCGCCTGATGCTTCGAGCAGCCCAGCTTCTGCGCCAACTCCGCAACCTTCAAATCTTGCTCTTCAGTCAATCTCAATGTCATAGCCATAACATAATGGTATCAAAGTGATACCACTTTGCAACTTATTGATCTGTTGATAACAAATGCTTCTGGGGCATTGTTGGTAACCCAATGACATTCAAGCTGCGGAGCTACTAAGCCTGGAATTCGAGAAGCACTTGATATGCGGCCTCGAGTTCTGAAGAAAGCTCGCGGTCTGGCCCCATGCCTGGAACGGTCTTTCTAAGGATCTGGATCAAGGCGCCAGTTTTGGCAGCTGGCTTGCTGGGAGCCCTTAGTTCAATTGCCCTAGCCGCGGCGGTCAGTTCGATTGCAAGAACTCTTCTGGTGTTATCTAGGGCTTTTCTAAGCTTGATACCTGCATGCCAGCCCATTGAGACATGGTCCTCTTGCATGGCCGAAGACGGTATTGAATCGACGCTTGCTGGGTTAGCAAGCCGCTTGTTTTCTGAAACCAGCGCTGCCTGGGTGTACTGAGCAATCATCAGCCCGGAGTCAACCCCCGGATCATCAGCAAGAAATGGTGGTAGCCCGCGGTTTCTAGAGGCGTCCAAGAACCTGTCGGTCCGGCGTTCAGAGATTGATCCCAGGTCAGCCAGTGCTATCGCCAAAAAGTCCAGCACATAGGCAACCGGAGCGCCATGGAAGTTGCCGTTGGAGGTCACCTCGCCGTTTTCTAGCACAACCGGGTTGTCGATAATTGCCCGGATTTCTCGGCTCGCCACGAGCCTGGCATGCTCAACCGTGTCCCGAACTGCGCCTGCAACCTGCGGCGCGCAGCGAAGCGAATAGGCATCCTGCACCACGCCATCGCCTTCGCGATGCGAGGCGACTATTTCGCTTCCCTTGAGTGCTGCAAACATGTTTGCGGCACTAACTGTTTGGCCCGGGTGTGGGCGCAAGTTTTCATGGAGCTCTGGACGGAAGACTTGATCGGTTCCCAGTTGCCCCTCAACGCTCATAGCAGCAACCAGATCTGCCTGATCAAGCAGCTGGTCCGCATCGGCAAGCGCCAAAATCAACATGCCCAACATGCCATCGGTGCCGTTGATAAGCGCAAGCCCTTCTTTTTCGCGCAGCTCCACCGGTTCAATGCCGGCTTCCTTCAGTAGTTGCGCAACTGGCGCTTCGATGCCATCTGGACCAAAGGCTCGGCCCTCACCCATCAGCACTAAGGCGCAGTGGGAAAGAGGGGCTAGGTCGCCGCTGCAGCCAAGGGACCCAAATTCCAGAACCCTCGGAGTGATTCCGGCATTCAGGATTGCCGCATAAGTTTCTGCCACGACCGGCCTAACGCCAGTTCTGCCCGAACACATGGTCTTCAACCTAAGTGCCATCAGGGCTCGAACAACCTCCCTGTCAACTACCGGACCCATCCCCGCAGCGTGAGAGCGGATCAGTGATTTTTGCAGCTTGGTTCGATCCTGCAACGGAATGTGACGCTGAGCCAAGGCTCCGAAACCAGTAGAGATGCCATAAACCGGAGTATCGCCGATTGCTAGCGCCTCCACCTGTGCTCTGGTCTTGGCAATTGCAGCAAGAGCCTCTGTTGAAATCTCAATCTCGGAGTCTTTGCGTGCGATGTCAATTACGTCCTGCATTGTCATGCCACTCGTGGTGATGACGGTTTTCAATTGGAGGTCCTTTCAAAGACTTTTTGGCCAGCGACATATGTGGCGCTCACAATCGGGACACCGGGGCGATAAGCAAGGTCGATATATGACTTTGCATCCAGCAGTGCAAAGTCAGCTCTAGAGCCCACAGCAAGTGAACCAAGCTCATTCTCAAGGGCCCTCGCGCCACCTTTGGTGGCGGCCCAAAGTGCCTGATCAACACTGAAGTGCAGCTCGCGAACAGCAACCGCAATGCAAAATGGCATCGAGGTGGTGAAACTCGAACCCGGGTTGCAGTCTGTGGCAATAGCAACGGTTACTCCTGCGGCAATTACCGGCCTAACATCGGGGTAGCTGGCTCGGGTCGAGAACTCGGCACCAGGCACGAAGGTTGCAACGGTGCTGCTTTGGGCCAACAGATCAATGTCTGCCTGTGATAGGTCAGTGCAATGGTCAACTGAAGCGCATTCGAGCTCTACCGCCAGGGCAATCCCGCCAATGTTTTTCAATTGGTTGCTGTGCATTCGGGGCCTGAGTCCCTTGGCGATTCCCGCCTCCAAAACCATTCTGGATTCCTCCACAGTGAAGGCGCCGTCATCGCAAAAAACATCAATCCACTTGGCAAGCCCGGTTGCTTGGTCAAGCATTGGGCCGGTAACCAGATTCAAGTAATCAGCTCTTGCAACACCCTCTGGCACCACATGCGCACCCAAAAAAGTGACATCTTCGGTGAACTCGGAGGCGATTGCTAGCGAGCGAATTTCGGTTTCTAGATCGAGGCCATAACCACTCTTGATTTCAAAGTGAGTAATGCCGCTGGCATGTAATTCAGCCACCAGCTTTGCGGCATTTTCCCGAAGCTCCTGATCGGTTGCGCCGCGAGTTGCCGAGACGGTGCTTTTAATGCCGCCGGCCTGATAAGCCTCACCGGCCATTCGGTGCGAAAACTCCTGATGGCGAGCCCCTGCAAAAATCAAGTGAGTGTGTGAATCGACAAAACCAGGAATGCAAACCCGACCCTTGGCATCGATGATGGTCTCGGTTTTGGGTGCGTTAGTTACGTCCCCAACCCAACCAATAAAGCCGTCCTCGATCACGAAGGCTTGATCGGTGCTGATGTGTAATTGCCCCACTGTGTCACCGGTGTTAACCAGTTGACCGATGTTGCTTACCAGGGTTTTCAAGTTACTCGGTGTCCAGCATGGGTATGTGGACGTGCTTTTCCCTGGCAACGCTTTTGGCTTCCGGGTAGCCGGCATCAACGTGGCGAATAACGCCCATGCCCGGGTCATTTGTCAGCACTCGCTGCAGCTTCTGGGCGGCCAACGCTGTGCCATCGGCAACCGAAACTTGACCGGAGTGAATAGAGCGGCCCATGCCAACCCCGCCACCGTGGTGAATCGATACCCAGCTGGCACCAGAGGCGACATTGATCATCGCGTTTAGAAGTGGCCAGTCAGCAATCGCGTCTGAACCATCGAGCATTGCTTCGGTCTCTCGGTAAGGAGATGCAACGCTGCCACAATCAAGGTGATCGCGACCAATAACAATCGGTGCCGAAACCTCTCCGGTTCGAACTAGCTCATTGAATGCAGCACCTGCTTTATCGCGCTCGCCGTAACCCAGCCAGCAAATTCTTGCTGGCAAGCCCTGGAATTCGACTCGTTCTTGAGCAAGCTTGATCCAGCGGTGCAGGTGCTTGTTTTCTGGGAACAACTCGAGAATCGCCTGGTCGGTGCGGTAGATATCCTTTTTGTCCCCGGATAGCGCGACCCAGCGGAAAGGACCCTTACCCTCGCAGAACAGCGGCCTGATATATGCCGGCACAAAACCCGGGAACTTGAAGGCGTCTTTATAGCCGCCCTTCCTTGCTTCGTCGCGGATTGAGTTTCCGTAGTCAAAGACTTCGGCGCCTTTGGCCATGAAGCCAACCATCGCTTCAACCTGCTTGGCCATCGCGGTTTCTGCGCGGTCGGTGAATTCAGCTGGACTTGAGGCTGCATATTCTTTAGCGTCTGATAAATCAACGCCCTCCGGAATGTAATAAAGCGGATCGTGAGCGCTGGTCTGATCGGTCACGATGTCGATTGGAACCTCGCGCTTTAGTAACTCGGGGAAGATCGTTGCGGCATTGCCCACTAGCCCAACCGAGATTGCCTTGCGCTGGTTCTTATATTTGGTGACTCGCTCGATGGCGTCATCGATGTCGGTTGCGATTTCATCCAGATATCTGGTCTGAACTCGCTTTTGAAGTCTTGATTCGTCAATGTCAACAATCAGACAGACGCCCTCATTCATGGTCACGGCCAATGGCTGAGCACCGCCCATGCCTCCACAGCCGCCGGTCAGAGTTATTGTTCCTGCAAGGCTGCCGCCAAATCTCTTTTCGGCTACCGCGGCAAATGTTTCATAGGTGCCTTGCAGAATGCCTTGAGTTCCGATGTAGATCCAGGACCCGGCAGTCATCTGCCCATACATCGTGAGGCCCATCTTCTCGAGCCTTCTAAATTCTGGCCAAGTTGCCCAGTCACCAACCAGGTTGCTATTGGCAAGGATCACTCTTGGTGCCCACTCGTGAGTTTGAAAGACACCAACTGGCTTACCCGACTGAACCAGCATGGTTTCGTCGTTCTTTAGGTGGGTAAGAGTGTTGGCTAGAGCATCAAAGCTCTCCCAGTTTCTGGCGGCCTTTCCGCTGCCACCATAGACAATAAGTTCCTCCGGGTGCTCGGCAACCGAGGGGTCAAGATTGTTGTAGAGCATCCGAAGAGCTGCCTCTTGCTGCCAGCCCTGAGTGGTCAAAGTATTACCGGTTGCTGCCCTTACGATGCGCGCCATTGATTTCATAACTGAAGTTCACCGCTACGGGACGATAACTTCAATCGAAGAAACAATAGTTGTGTCTGGGATTTCAGACATACTTAGTGCATGAGCAAAGTTCCCGCGGCCGCCAGAACCCTTTCTCTTCTGAAGCTAATGGCCGAATTAGGCCAACCAACAACGGCAAATCGCCTCGCCCAAAAGCTTGAAATCCCAAGATCCAGCTGCTACCAGCTACTAGAGGTGCTCGAGTCTCAGGGCTTCGCCATTCACTTCACCGAAGACAAACGCTGGGGGTTGGGACTTGCCGCCTGGGAGCTTGGAAGCGCCTATAAGCGCCACGAACCATTAGAGAGGCTCGCAAGGCCGGTTATTACCAAGCTCGTGGACGAGCTTTCCAAACGAGCAAACGTGGTTGGCCATCTTGGCGTGCTAGATGGCTCGGATGTTCTTTACTTGATTGAACAACGACCAATAAGAAGCCTGAAGCTGGTAACCGAAGTCGGCGTGAGGCTCCCTGCCCACCTCACCGCCTCCGGCAGATCGATGCTGGCCCACCTGGGTCAAAAGCAGCTCATCGCCACCTTTGGTAGCGGTGAGCTTTCTAAAAGAACTCCACTTGGACCAAAAACCCTAAAGGAGCTAACCAGCCTGCTCGCAACAGAATCGAAGTCAGGCTTCGCCCTGGAGGTTGACGAAGTGACCCTGGGTTACGCCTCGGTTGGGGTTGCAATCTTGGATCGCCTAAATCATCCGATCGCTGGTTTGGCAATCACGTTGCAATCTCAAGAGCTAGAAAAGCTACAGTTAGACCAATTAGCTCTGGCTCTCTCGAGAGCAGCCGATGAGCTATCCGGAAGGTTTGGTCACAGTGGCTGAAGATCCCAAGTGGCAGCGAGCAAGCTCGCTGATCACCACTACCGAATCAGTTATTGGGCTGATTGACATCCCTGCCCACAAGCTTTCAATTAGCCAAACCAGTGCGCACCTGACCCCAACAGCAATAAGAGAAGCGCTGCAAAGGTTTTCCACCCACTCCTACTCGGCAGACAAAAACATTGCCGTTCAATCGATTCAGGACTTGGGTGAAATAGCAGACCCAGAGCAAAACGAACCGCTGACAATAAACACTCTCAATTCCGCAAACAAAGAACTAGTTATCGCTCTGGGTGGAGACAACTCGATCACCTACGCGGCCGCCCTTGGTGTTTATGGACAAAAGCTCTCAACCGCGGGGCTAATCACCCTCGATGCTCACCACGACCTAAGAGACGGCAACTCAAACGGCAGCCCAGTTAGACGCCTGATCGAAGCTGGGCTAAACCCCAAACAAATAGTTCAGATTGGAATCAATGATTTTTCCAATTCCTCTGACTACCAACAGCTTGCTCACTCACTCGGCATCACGGTCATAACCAGAACCCAGGTTGCAAGCATCGGTATCGAAGAGGCTTGCAAGAAAGCACTGGAAATCGCCGGCGCGAGCCTAGGTCCGATTCACGTTGACCTTGATGTCGATGTCTGTGATCAAAGTGTGGTTCCTGCCTGCCCAGCAGCTGCGCCTGGCGGCATCTCAGCTTTCGAACTTCGCCAAGCAGCAAGACTCCTCACTTCTAACTTTCTGGTTCGAGGTCTAGATATAACCGAGATAGATGCATCAAGAGATTCCGAAGACCAAAGAACGATAAGACTCGGTGCTCTTTTGGTTCTAGAAGCAGTAGCCGGCTACCTCAATAGATAGCCAGCAACTCGAATCTGATGCGCCAACTGCGTGTGATTCGATACATGCTAAGGCGGGCGATAAACTATTGGTAGTTGCGAGGTTGCAAGCAGCCAACAATCCGACCCGAAACTTGGCATCAGCCCAAGAAAACCGAAGGGGAAAAGTGCCAAAGATCATCGTCGAGATCATGCCGAAACAGGATCTGCTTGACCCACAGGGCAAAGCGGTTGCAAATTCACTGCACCGTGAGGGCAAGAAAGAAATTACAGCCGTCCGCATTGGCAAGCGCATCGAACTGCACTTTGATCGCGAGATTACCGACCAGGACCTAGAAATGGCTCGGGACCAAGCCGCAAACTTCCTCTCAAACGATGTCATCGAAGATGTCGTTGCCGTAACCAAAGAGGACTAAGACAGATGAAGATCGGTGTAATCACCTACCCCGGAACCCTGGATGACCGCGATGCTCAAAGAGCCATCAGGCTTGCAGGCGGAACACCGGTTCCGCTTTGGCACGACGATGACGATCTCAAGAAAGTTGACGCGGTTGTGTTACCGGGTGGCTTTTCTTACGGCGATTACCTGCGCTGCGGAGCAATTGCAGCAAAGGCCCCAGCAACCAAAGAGGTAATTCGGCTTGCTGCAAAAGGTCTACCGGTTCTTGGCATTTGCAATGGTTTCCAGGTCTTGGTTGAGTCGCATTTGCTTCCGGGCGGGCTAATCAGGAACGAAAAACAACACTTCATTTGCCGTGACCAGAAGCTACGCGTTGAAAACAACGAAACTGCTTGGACCAGCCTGTTTGAAAAAGACCAGGAAATCTTGATCCCACTGAAAAACGGTGAGGGTGGCTACATCGCAACTGACGACACCCTAAAAATGTTGGAACAAGAAAACAGAATTGCCTTCCGCTACGTGGAAAATAACCCCAACGGGTCAATGAATGACATTGCCGGAATCACAAATGAACGCGGCAACGTAGTTGGCCTAATGCCCCACCCAGAGCACGCGGTTGAAGCAGGCTTTGGTCCAGACACTCCAACCGCAATGCGCTCTGGAATAGACGGGCTTTTGTTCTTTGAAAGCGTTCTAAAAATGGTGGTGAATTCTTGAAGTTGTTTAACCAAAAAACACTCGAGCCAAGCGGCGTCGACACGACCGATAACGCCAGCACCGAGCCGGATAAAGAACAGCCCTGGCAAGAACTCGGCCTCAAGCAAGACGAGTACGAAGAAATAAAAAATATCCTTGGCCGCCGGCCAACCTCTTCGGAGCTTGCAATGTATTCGGTGATGTGGTCCGAGCACTGCAGCTACAAGTCCTCAAAGATTTACCTTCGTCAGTTTGGCGAAAAAGTAACTGACGAGATGAAAAAATACCTCATGGTTGGCATGGGTGAAAACGCCGGGGTAGTCGACATCGGCGAAGGCCTAGCTGTCACCTTCAAGGTTGAAAGCCATAACCACCCCAGCTACATCGAACCCTTCCAGGGTGCGGCAACCGGTGTTGGCGGAATTGTTCGTGACATCTTGTCAATGGGTGCAAGACCAATTGCAGTCATGGACCAGCTTCGCTTCGGTGCCCCGAATCACCCGGACACTGCTCGCGTTGTCCACGGCGTAGTGGACGGCATCAGCTTCTACGGTAACTGCCTAGGGCTTCCAAACATCGGTGGCGAAACAGTCTTTGACTCGGTCTATCAGGGCAATCCCCTTGTCAACGCGCTATCCATTGGCTCAATGAAGCACGAAGACCTAAAACTTGCCAAGGCTTCAAACCCAGGCGACCTAGTGATTCTCTTCGGAGCAAGAACTGGCGCCGATGGAATCGGCGGCGTTTCGGTTCTAGCCTCGGAAACCTTCGAGTCAACCGGCCCAACCAAGCGCCCAGCAGTTCAGGTCGGCGACCCATTTGCCGAGAAGGTCCTGATTGAGTGCTGCCTTGAGCTGTTTCACTCCGGAGTGGTCGCTGGTATTCAAGACCTAGGTGGTGCCGGAATCTCCTGCGCCACGTCAGAACTTGCCTCAAACGGTGGCAAGGGCATGCGCGTGCAGCTAAAGAATGTGCTGCTTAGGGACGAATCCCTAACCCCAGAAGAGATTCTCATGTCAGAGTCTCAAGAGCGCATGTGTGCAGTGGTTCCGAAAAAGCGCCTAAAAGAATTCGAGCGCATCGTAAACAAGTGGGAAGTTGAATACTCAGTACTTGGAGACGTCATCGACGAAGACCGCCTTTACATCAACTGGGGTCACGAAGAAATCGTCAATGTCCCACCAAGGACCGTGGCCCATGATGGCCCGGTCTATGAGCGCCCAGTTGCCTATCCTGCTTACCAAAACGAACTGAATGAAAACAGCTCAGCAAAGCTTCCAAGAGCTAAAAACGCGGCCGAGCTCGCAACTCAGCTCATGCAGCTAATTGCAACCCCCAACCAGGCTGACAAGAGCTGGATCACGGCGCAATATGACAAGTACGTGGGCGGCAACACAGCGCTTTCGATGCCGGATGATTCCGGCATGATCCGAGTCTCTGAAGAATCAGGCCTTGGAGTTGCACTGGCAACCGATGCCAACGGCAAGTACGCCTACCTAAACCCCTACGAGGGAGCCAGGCTTGCATTGGCCGAGGCCTACAGAAACGTTGCGGTCACCGGAGCGGTGCCAAGAGCGGTAACTAACTGCCTAAACTTCGGTTCTCCTGAAAACCCAGAGGTTATGTGGCAATTCAAGGAAGCAACCGCGGGACTAGCGGATGCTTGTCTTGAGCTGGGCATTCCAGTCACCGGCGGAAACGTCAGCTTCTATAACCAATCAGGCGACGTCGCAATCTATCCAACTCCAGTAGTCGGCGTCTTAGGTGTCATTGACGATGTCGCAAGAAGAATCCCCTCCGGTTGGCAAGATGATGGCAACAACATTTATCTTCTTGGAACCACTTTTGACGAACTCGATGGTTCAGCTTGGGCCAAAGACATTCATGACCACCTAGGTGGTCAACCGCCGAAGCTGGACCTGGCAAAAGAGAAGCTGCTTGCAGACTTGTTGCATGGGGCAAGCATCCAGGGGCTTATTGAGTCCGCCCACGATCTTTCCGAGGGTGGTCTCGGCATCGCGGTGCTAGAAGCATCACTTCGGTTCAACGTCGGTGCCAGAATCTGGCTCGGTGACGTTCTTGACCGCGATGGCATCGACCAAACATCAGCTTTGTTCTCAGAGTCTCAGACCAGGGTGCTAGTGAGTGTTGGCCGAGAGGACGATGTGAAGTTCCAAGCTCTCTGCGACGCCAGAGGCGTTCCATGCCTTCGAATCGGTGTTACCGATGCAACCTCAGGTCTAGTAGAAATCAAAGACATTGCAGATCTGAAGCTTGAGGACATTCGTCATAGCTGGTCCGGTGTGATGTCTGGTTTGTTTGGGTAAAGTTTTCTAGCTATCGAGGCTACTCACCATCGTCGGGCAAAAGCTCAAAGAGCTCCATCTTGGCGTTCATCCACTCGTCAACGTGCCCAGATTCCAGGATGGTCATCATCTCCGCCATGGCGTCAAGATGAGGTTGATCTGCTAAAGCGACCATCTCGGCGCCATGCTGTTGGCTCTGACTAGCAACCTCTTCGAAGGTTGAGCCCCGAAACACCTGACTGCAGGCTCCGCCGAGTTCTTTGCAACTAATAGTTTTCATTGGGCCAAAGTCTAAAGGGTTGCTGATTTGAAGTCACTTTTAGGTCGCTCTTAGACCTAGGACATCAATTTATTGGTAATTCACCAACGTGCCTTGGAAAATACCAGATTCTCTAGTTCTGGCTGGCATAGTTGTCTCATACCGTTTATCAAAGATGATTGTGGGGGCCAAATGAATGCTTACTGTCTGTCTCTGTCCACAACCGCTGGCACGTCACAAGCCAGCCTCGTTCGCGCCGCTAAAGTCGCACCTTCACTCATTCCAGGGACATTTGTCGCAAAGCGATATCAAAACTTGGGTCTTCTGACCGCTTAAAGGCGCTTTAGTCGCCGACGATCCACTCGTAAAACTCTCCAGCAACTCAACCGTTTTGGTTCTGATGTATGCAACCAAAGCCTTTTGACTGGCATAACTGCCCTCACCTGGGCCAACACATGTATCGCGGGCGTTAGCCTAAACTTAGGTTCACAAGAAAGTTGTTTATGTCACTGTCGACACTGAAGCGTTGGGTAACCGAGGTTGCCGATCTAGCCGATCCAACCGAAATAGTCTGGTGTGACGGCTCCTATGCCGAAAGCCAAAAAATCAACGCACTGCTGGTTGAAAATGGCACCTTCGAAAAGCTAAACCCGAAGATCAGGCCAAACAGTTTTATTTCTCGCACTGATCCTGCCGATGTTGCAAGGGTCGAGTCCAGGACATTTATTTGTTCTGAAGAAGAAAAGGACGCAGGGCCTACAAACAATTGGGTTGACCCTGCAAAAATGCGTACTGAGCTCAATGAGAAATTTGCTGGCTCCATGCGTGGTCGCAAGATGTATGTGATTCCGTTTTCGATGGGACCGCTCAACTCACCGCTCGCTCGCTACGGAGTTGAAATAACAGACTCTCCCTATGTCGTTGCTTCAATGCGAATCATGACTAGGGTCAGCGACAAGATCGTGGACAAGATTGCCGCTGGCGCAGACTGGGTCCCAGCGATCCACTCGGTTGGCCAGCCGCTGATTGATGACCAAGGCAACACCGTTGCCGATACCCCATGGCCTTGCAACCCGGAAAATGTTTACGTAGTTCAGTTCCCGGAGACACGAGAGATTTGGTCCTTTGGATCTGGCTACGGCGGCAATTCACTGCTTGGCAAGAAGGCCATGGCGCTTCGCATTGGTTCGGTCCTTGCGCGCGACGAAGGCTGGCTAGCCGAGCACATGCTGCTAATCAGAATTACAACCCCGGAAAAAAAGAAATACCACGTGGCGGCTGCATTCCCTTCCGCCTGCGGCAAGACAAACCTTGCGATGTTGCAGTCTCAAATGCCAGGTTGGAAAGTTGAAACCCTGGGCGATGACATTGTCTGGATGGCTCCAAATGACAAAGGCAAGATCCGAGCGATCAACCCAGAAAATGGTTTATTTGGAGTCGCACCCGGTACAGGGCTCTCAACCAACAAAGTTGCGGTTGATTCAATGCGCGAGGGCGCCATTTTCACTAACGTCGCGACCACAAAGGATGGAGACGTTTGGTGGGAGGGTCTTACCGATGAAGTTCCAGACCATCTAACTGATTGGAAGGGTGACCCCTGGGACAAGGACAGTGGGGAAACCGCCGCTCACCCAAACGCTAGATTCTGTTTGCCAATCGATCAGGTCACGAGCCTCAGCGACAACTGGGCAGAGCCCGAGGGTGTTGAGCTGGATGCGATACTTTTTGGTGGCCGACGAGCTACAAACGTGCCGCTGGCCGTTCGATCCCTGAACTGGCAGCATGGCGTTTTCTTGGGAGCAACGATTGCCAGTGAGCAAACTGCCGCTGCCGAGGGCCCGATTGGCATCCTTCGACGCGATCCATTTGCGATGCTGCCATTCTGCGGCTACAACATGGGTGACTACTTTGGTCACTGGTTGTCCTTCGCCGAAAAGCTAGATCCGGCTAACTTGCCAACCATCTTCCAGGTGAACTGGTTTAGAAAAGATGAGAACGGCAAGTTCATCTGGCCTGGCTTTGGCGAGAACATGAGGGTCCTGCAGTGGATCGTGGGGCAAATTGAGGGCAAGGACTCCTCGGTCGCAACGCCAATTGGCTTGGTTCCAAAAGCTGATGCTCTAAATACCGAGGGCCTGAAGCTCTCAGAGGAGAAACTCGCTCAACTGCTTGCGGTTGATAAAGATACCTGGAGCCATGAAGCCGGTGAAATTGCGGGGTTCTTTGAGAGCTTTGGCGACAAAATGCCAGAGGAGCTGAAGGTCGAACTGCAAAACCTAGAGAGCAGACTTCGGGCCTGATAAGCCCATGCTTTTTGGGCTTTTTATCGGCTTTTATTGAATAAAATGTATCCAATTGCACGATTTCAACTTGCATCAACTAGCTAGTAGGTTGAGTACTAGCAACAGACAAATTTAAGTGAAAAACCATCTCTACCTAGAATGAGGCCCCAATGGCAATGGCAACCGTCAACCCGGCTACCGGCGAAACTGAATTTGAAGCAGAACTTCACACACCGGCCGAGGTAGAGACCCGAATTGCCCTGGCGCAGACCGCCCACGAGACTCTTCGAGCAATGAGCTACGCCGAGCGCGCCGCCTTGATGATCAAAGCCGCTGACCTAATTGAAAGCGAAGTGGAGCAGACAGCAGTCATGCTCACCCGTGAAATGGGTAAGCCAATTGCACAGTCCCGGGGAGAAGTTCTCAAGTGTGCCAAGGTCATGCGCTTCTACGCTGAAAAGGCCGAAGAATTTCTAGCACCGCAGGTGCTAGCCGACCCATCAAACGTGAACGCCAGCCAGGCGATGGGTATTTGGCAGCCACTGGGTGTTGTACTGGCAGTGATGCCGTGGAACTACCCGCTATGGCAGGTAATTAGGTTTGCAGGTCCAGCTCTAATGGCCGGCAACTCTGGAGTGTTGAAGCACGCTTCAAACGTTCCTCAGACTGCCCTTTACCTGAATGACATCTTTACCCGCGCAGGCTTCCCTGCGGGCTCCTTCATAACCCTTATGATCTCCGCATCTAGCGTTTCAGGCGTGATTGACGACTGGCGCATAAAGGCCGTTACCCTCACCGGTTCCGAGGCTGCCGGTCGCGCGGTTGCCGAGCGAGCAGGACGACAGATCAAGCCTTCGGTTATGGAGCTTGGTGGCTCTGATGCTTTTGTTGTAACGACACATGCTGACATCGAAGCCGCCGCCACAACCGCCGTTACCGCCAGAATCAACAACAACGGGCAATCCTGTATCGCAGGAAAGCGCTTCTTGGTCTTTGCAGACGTTTACGACCAGTTCGTGGAAAGCTTTGTTTCAAAGATGGGCGCACTAAAGATGGGCGACCCAATGGACGAGACGGTTCAGCTTGGACCGCTGGCAACAGCCAACGGCAAGCGCGATATTGTCGAGCTAGTTGAGGACGCCAAAGCAAAGGGCGCAAACATTCTTTGCGGTGGTGAGACTCCAGAGGGACCAGGCTTCTTCTACCCAGCAACCGTTATTGACGGTCTAACCGATGACATGAGACTTGTCATGGAGGAGGCTTTTGGGCCGGTTGCCAGCATCTACAAGGTTGCCAACAAGGAAGAGGCGGTTCGAATCGCCAACCAAACAACCTTTGGGCTCTCCTCTGCTGTTTGGACTAAGGACACTGCCGAGCAGGACTACTTCGTTCAGCACCTTCAAGCCGGTGCTGTCTTCGTAAACGGAATGACAATTTCTTACCCAGAGCTAGCATTTGGCGGCATCAAGGACTCAGGCTTTGGTCGCGAGTTATCCGATGCTGGAATCAAAGAGTTCTGCAACCTAAAAACAGTCTGGAAGGCGTAGTCCAACCAGACTGTTTTTTAGTCTTCAATACCACTAGCTATGCCGGATCGGCGCTAGAAGTGAATCGCTCTAGCTAGTAAGGGTTAGTGATCAACAGCTTTTCAGCCGGTTGGCTCAAGCTGTTTAGGCGCAAGATAACGAGCGTTCAAGCAAGCCAGGACCAAGTCCTTGACCGAACTGCAGACCGAAAGCACTTATCTCATTGGTAAAAACCAAAGGGCTAGTAAATGTGTCGGGGTTGACTCCTCTGATAATCTCAACCAATGCGACTAAAACGTATTCTTGCCGTCACCGCAGTAACTTTGCTCGTTGTAACAGGCGCCGGCGCCCTGGCAGTTGGCGACTATGTTTACACGTCAGGCACTGAAGTTGCCTGCGCCGTCAACGCGGACGATTTGAACAACTTTCCAGAGCAGTTCTTCACTGCGCCTTCTGGAGAAGGCCCTTACCCGGGACCCGGTTGGGAAAAGTGGGTTGGCTATGACCTAAGTAGTTGGTGGCTACAGGATTACCCTTATGACTCAGTAAGAATCCAGGTTGCCGACGAGGTGGAGCTAGCTGCCTGGTGGATAGACGCCAAGAACCCCGATTCAAATAAGACCGTGCTGGTCACCCACGGCATCGGCACTTCAAAACAAGACTTCAACACCCTGTTACCAACTGCGATGCTTGTGAAAAACGGCTTCAACGTGCTGTTGGTTGATCAAAGAGATGCCGGCGAATCCACCTGCGTAGATGGTCGTCACTCCGCAGGTCAAGAAGAATCCAGCGACTTTGCAGTAGTCGCCGACTGGCTGATCGCGAATAAGGGCCTGTCAGCCGCGAACATCGGGATGTTTGGTGTCTCTGGGGGAGCTGTTGCAGCCTCGCTGCTTCCAGCAAAATCAACCAATGTTTCAGCCTTCGCAATGGAGGGCACGATCTTTGATTTCAACGCCGCTGCCACGCAAGAGGTCGAGTTCCAGGGTTTCCCCGGATTCCTATGGCAATTTGCACTGATTGCCGCAAGGGTATTACACGGCACTGACCTTACAGAAACCTCAGTGAAAGAGGGCATCGATTCGGCAGGAACCAGGCCAATGCTCATCCTGCACGGTGAAATCGACCAAAGACTTCCCTACCAAAGCTCAGTGGACTTTTATGAGTACGCAAAATCAGTAGGCGCTGACATTGAACTAGAGAGCTTTGCAAACGCCGATCACACCGAGGGCATGCTCACCGAGACCGATCGCTATGCGAATGCATTAGCTGAGTTTTTTGATAGGTCGCTAGCGAACTAGCTAGTTCCCTAGCTTCTCAATTCGAAGAACCTCTTGAACTGGTTTCCTCAAAGAAGGCGCCGGGACGATGTCCCGGTCTTCTTCGCCCACTGACACAAAGCAAATGATCTCTTCGTAGTCTGCGATGTCTGCAAGCTTCCGAAGCTTGTTGGCTTGGCTGTTGGTGGCAGAGAAGTTCATCGGGCAGCTTGCCCAACCTAGAGCATGAATTGATAGCAGTAGCTGCTGCAGAAAAATGCCACCGTCAATCCACATCTGGTTTCGCTCATTCGATCCGGTGAAGTTTCTTATGTCCACCGTCACTACCAGCAACACTGGAACGGGTGAATTACCAACGTTTCCATCTTGAAGCTTCAAGATGTCAGTTATGTCTTGGGGCTCTCGATAGGCCCTAACGCTCCAGCTTTGAGTGTTTGAAACGCTAGGGGCTTGAACAGCGAGTGCAATCACTTGCTCCAGCTCAAGATCACTTATCTGCTTGTCAGACCCGAACGCTCGAACCGAGCG
>ERZ889217.942-NODE-942-length-16044-cov-29.088811_pt1 | contig 16044 bp, 15 predicted proteins | sample MGYA00521098_ERZ889217 | MGnify/ENA primary metagenome ERZ889217 (study PRJEB32303, sample SAMEA104408613) | aquatic metagenome | biome: Brackish water; feature: Pelagic; material: water | place: Baltic Sea | collected 2014-06-10T22:04:00 | depth 2,362 m ...
AATTCGGGCGGTCTTGGTCGCCGTCACCTTTGTAGATTATTTCGGTGTCTGGCAAATTGGTGAACAGCCAACGATCTACAATTGTCTGACTAAATGGTGAGAAATATTCAGGAACGACGCAATCGGCAAAATCACGACAATCAGCGAAGCCGGCTTCTTTGAGTTGATCTCCGTCAAGACCCCACGACAGCAAATCAACATATTCATCGCCATTAGAGAGCATCTCTTGGGCCAACGGCCCAATCGCTGACTTTAGACAGATCTCAGCACCAACGACGTCAATGATCCTGATACAAGATCGATCGTTCGCAAAAAGCCGACGAAAGAATAAAACTCCAACTGTTTTGTCATTTAGTAACACTTCTCGCACCTCGTACTTGAACCGCGGATGGTACAAATAGCGATGACACAAATAGTCAGAATCTTTCAAAGTCTGAGTGAATTCCAATTTTGATACGGCATTGCACAACTCTTCGTCTGAGTTGATTACTGCAAGCGAAGAATCCGCTGACTCAGACAAATAAAAACTAGCCACAGGTGGATTCTTGACAATTTTAAACTCGTCAATTTGGTTGTTAACTATCACATAGTGATTCATTACATCACATGAATACCCTAAAAACTCATAAACATCGCGCGTGTCAGCAGAAATACCAGTAGAGAAAATACTTTTGGGTTTCAATTCATCAATCAGAAATCTCAATACGGCTAATCCGGCTTTATATTTTCGTAAGTGAGCATCAGAACGTGACTTCCACATTGATAATGAGATACGTGAATGCAAAGCGTCTGAAGGTATGTATCCAAGTATCGCAATGACTTCGCTTGACTGCGGATCAAATGCGATAACGAAGTTGAGACGACCATCGTTTTCAAGGTACATGTATTCAAACAATTCTCTGTCTCGCGAGAGAATATGCCCTTGCTTCCAATGCTCTTCAATAAACTTGGCAACAATACTTACATCCGCGTTGTCGCCGAAGCGCAAAATGAGACGCGGATCTGAACTAGTTTTCGCCACCATTTATGAAAATATTCTGGCCGTTGATAAACGACGACTGCGGAGACAACAAAAACTCAACCGAATCTATAACTTCAGCGACCGTGCAATGACGTTTCATAGGGTGCTTATTCGAGATATCTTTGCGCAAAAACTCTGGGAAATGCTCTACATACTTGGTCTCAACCAAAGACGGCGAGACAGCATTGATTCGCAAGTCATTGCCTGAAAATTCCATAGAAAGCGAATTAACCAGACCTAGTAGGGCAAATTTCGAAGTGATATATGAGGTCTCACCTTTTTTAGCTGACCTAAGCATGTCGGTAAGCATCAGTACTACTCGAACTTGCCGCGGATTTTGCTTTCGAGTTGCGACGACTTTCGTGAGTAACGCGACGACCGATAGGAAATTCGTTTGATAATCAAGGAGTAACTGCTCAGATGTATTAGAAGAGAAATTTTGCATGCGCATCGGAGCCGCAGCGAAATGCACAAATTCATCAACTTGAGAAAAATCAATTTTGTTATCGAAATCATTCAAAAAGTCAGTTCTTGCCAAATCTGAAATAACATTTATAATTTCAGAATCGTTTGACATTTCGGGTGGCAAGGGTTGACGACTTACTGCAACAATCCTTGTACCGCTAGGCAATCTTGAAATCAGTTCTCGCCCGAACGAAGAAGTCGCACCCGTGATCAATATTGTTCGACTCATCTAACGACCACACCGATTTTTGCACGAATACACACTTCGCTATTTTTGTTTGTGATTGTTGCGTCAATCTTTGCGGATTTGAATGCCGGACTCAACTGGACAATTGAGCCATCAACCATCACCTCATCATCAATAAATACTGGCTTCGAGAAAACAACCGAAATATCTGTTAAAAGGCAATTCTCACCGGGCAGATGCACGCCAACTAGTTCGGAAAATAGAGAAGAACAGAGCATTCCATGCGCAATCTGATCTTTGAAGCCAGATCTGCGCGCATAGTCAGAGTCAATATGCAACGGATTCGAATCACCTGAAATCTGGGCAAAGCCATTAATCATTTCGCCGTCAATTTTGCGTTTGAACTGGGCCGACATACCAATAAATAGGTCATCGAAGCCAAAACAGTTCATTGATTGACTTTTACCAAAATCAATTCAACGATTTCGCCAACATTTTGCAGATCTTCTACTTCGTCAAGTGCGAACTGAATCTCAAAGGTTTGTTCCATTGCCATCAGTAGCCGGATTTGTGCCAGCGAATCCCAATCGGCAATGTCAGAAGCCGACGTAGCGACATTAATTGACAAAGTGGTGTCAGAAAAAACAGTTCTGAATATCTCGTTACACGAATTGAGTACATCTTCCGAAGATTTCATTATCTAGAGACTACTTTCATTGGTAGTTCGCTGGGTATAACCATCATTTTGCCGTCTACTTGACATGTGCCATCAGTAATAGATTTATCAAACAGGCCCAATGCAACACCAGTACCGACAAAGTAATCGTTTCTCGCTGTTCGCTTAAAATCAAGACTAAAACTGTTAGTAGATTTCGCAACCATCTCACGCTGTAAAACCGACAGCATTGCATGCTCTAAATATCGATCAAAGGTTCGACAACTCATCACCCAAATCTCAACTTTGAACGACCCACCCTCAAACCGACCGCCGATCACAGTGGTCAACCCATAGTTGGTTAGATCATCTTTGAACTCACCGACAAGCACAAGAGAGTCAGCGTCTTCAGCGAATTTCTTGATTTCTAGTGGGGTACGTCGAATGCCATTCAAATTAAATTGGTTTGTCTTGTTAACCAACTGCAAAACTCGTTCAAGTTGATCGCTCGTCGGTCTGCCGATTGTAGCCACAGCGTTTAAATCTTTGAGCATCTGCATATGGTCATAAGTTGATGCGTTTTTCAACTTCTTAACGCGCGGAGTCGCTTGCGTCCCCTTCCGCGAAATGTCTTCTTTGGTTAATTTCAATGATTCAAAATATCTTGGTCGCAAAACCATGCTTGAGTATTTCTCAGGAAATTTTGAATCAAGCAAAATAGTTTCAATTTCTGGGAACTCAGTTTTGACCGAATGAACTTCAATTTTTGAGTCGTCAACAAACACGAATGCCCTCATACCAAAATTCAAATTTTCAATAATTCTCCTGATCGCAATTGGTTTTGGGTCCCACGACGCCTCGATGACCGCGAAATCTTCTGGTTTAAGAATTGAATTCGGATGATTCAGACCTGATAGCGCATTTTTCATTTCATTTTTAGTGCAGCCGGCGATTAAGACACCCCTAGATGCGAGATCTTTGATTGTTAATTGAAATTCAAGAAATGCTTTACCTCTTGAACTGTCAGGTCCTAATTCGATTCCATTTATACCAACTTCTCCAATAACTCCGCCCCAAAGAGTGTTATCAAAATCCAAAACCAAACATTTTTTTGATTCTCCAAGAACTGAAGTTATTACGCTCGCCAGACTGAAGCCAAGTCTTGGATGTGCCATCGTCGATACCGCAAGCCCGTATTGAATCCAGTCTCGCGAACTCCACCATTCATCAAGACCGATAGAAGCGCTCAGCGAGTTGAGATCATGAATCAATACCTGAGCAAAATTTTTGCTTTCAGAAACGAGTCGACGATTAATTTCGGTCGTTGCGTAGTTGTGACCAAAATCCTCTGTTGCCTCACTATTACCTAAAGGCGACTCAGGCGACAAATCAAAATTGTTGTGAATAACCCAGCAATCGAATTTATCGCTCAATGACTTCCAGATTTTTAAACTTTGAGAAACCTCATTGTCAACTAACGAATGCCCGTCATCGCTGGCTTCGAAACTACGCAAGTTACCGAAACTCTTTAAATTAACTCGCGACGAATGAATATAAATAACATCGGGTTCAAACGCAATGAGTTCTGCACTTGGGTTCATCGCATCAATGAAGAAATTACCAAAATGTCCTTCAAGAATCTCAGCCTTGATGCCATTATTCATCAAAAATAATTTGAGCAGTCGTGAGACCAATGAAGTTGTTGATCCACTTAAAATAGCAATTTTGCATCCAGTAATTATCGTTTTATGTTTAAGGCTTTCTTCAAATTGCTGAAGGCTGGCCATGAATATGCCGCGATCTTTGACTGTCCACAGCAATGGAATCATCTCAGTTTGTGTGGGCGACATCTCGTTTACTTTTGGTCGCGAATTTGTTTAACAATCTCGAGCAGCGCGGGTGTTGCTGCAACAATTGGCGTGCGGCGATGTGAATGTTCTTGCACGATCAAATCTCGGCCCTGATGCTCGACAATCAACGCACCTGACTCTTGACAAATCAATGCGCTCGCCAAATAATCCCAAACACCATGCGTATTGAAATCAATCCACGCATCGAATACACCGTCGGCAACTAAACAGATATCCAAAGCTGCAGCACCAAGCGCTCGAAACTGACCCCATCTTGGTCGCTGTTTTGGAATACCCGAAATACCGACAACCGCTTCGCCAAGATCGACGCAACTACTTGGTCGCATCGCCTCACCATTATGAAACGCCCCACCGCCAGCGGTCGCCCAATATGAATCGCTTTGCATCGCTTGATTGACGACAAGCCCGGCGCGCATGCCATTTTTGTCAATTGCACACAGTGCGGTTGCATACCATGGCACACCACGACTTGCATTTGTTGAACCATCAAGTGGATCCATTACGACGCAAATATCGTCATCACCAAATACGCCAGTAATTTCACTTTCTTCAGACAACACGGACACACCCGCACCATGTAAAACTTCAAGGGCCGCTGCATCTGCGCGGAGATCTACCGAATATTGCGTTTCACGCATACCTGACAGCGACCAATCTTTGTTTGCGCGCAACACGATTGAAACTGCATCAGCCGTTTCTCGCAGCACCGCCAGAATCGATTCGTTTGTACTTGATTTAGATAGCCGTGTCACAATTTGTCCTCTAGAAATATTTAATTATTTGCTTTAATCGCCCGAAGTCACACTAATTGCCCGATCTATTTGACAGCAGGTATTCGGCTTTTGTCACTCCGGCAATGCTTAAACCCCTAGTCTTATAGGGGTGAAATCAGCATTACGCAGTCTGATTGACGAGTCGGTCACAATTATCCGTGAAGTCGCAGCAGAGTTCGAACGCCCAGCAATGTTGTTCTCGGGCGGCAAAGACTCGGTCGTAATGTTGCACCTCGCGGTGCGTGCATTTAGCCCGGCCCGAGTGCCCTTCCCGGTGATGCACATCGACACTGGACATAATTTCGCAGAAGTTATTGAATTTCGCGATCGTGCTGTTCGCGACTTAGATGTTCAACTTATTATTGGATCAGTTCAAGCATCAATTGATGCTGGGCGGATGCAAGACGCAACTGGACCGCGCGCGAGTCGCAACCCGCTACAAACTGTGACTTTGCTCGACTCAATCAAAGAATACAAGTTTGACGCCGTGTTTGGCGGAGCACGCCGCGATGAAGAACGCGCTCGCGCTAAAGAACGCGTCTATTCGCATCGCGACGCATTCGGCCAGTGGGACCCAAAGACACAACGACCAGAACTCTGGGGAATTTATAACGGCCGCCATAAGCCCGGTGAACATTTTAGAATTTTTCCGATTTCAAACTGGACTGAATTAGATATCTGGCAATTCGTGGCTGACTACAACATCGATCTACCAAGCATTTATTATGCGCATCGCCGTCAAGTGTTTAGACGCGACAACATGTGGATGGCGGTGTCACCATTTTTGCAACCCGAAGAAGGCGAAACCGTGTCCGAAGAACTCGTGCGGTTTCGCACTGTTGGTGATGCAACTTGCACTGCTGCAATTGAATCAAGTGCTGTCTCAATTGAACAAGTGATCGCCGAGACCTCAGTTGCTCGCATCACCGAGCGAGGTGCGACTCGAGCCGATGACCGAATCTCGGAAGCCGGAATGGAAGATCGTAAGCGAACGGGATACTTCTAATGGAGCGCCTGCATTTTGCAACCGTCGGATCAGTTGATGACGGTAAATCAACATTAATCGGTCGCCTACTCTACGACTCAAAAAGTATTTTTGAAGATCAACTTGAGCATATTGAAGCAGTCAGTAAACGCCGCGGTGATGATTATGTCGACTTGTCGCTCTTAACAGATGGTCTTCGCGCCGAACGCGAACAAGGCATCACGATTGATGTTGCATATCGTTACTTCGCAACACCCAAGCGAAGTTTCATAATCGCCGACTGCCCCGGCCACATTCAGTACACGCGTAACATGATCACAGGCGCATCAAATGCCGATTTGGCGATCGTTCTCGTTGATGCGCGAACTGGTGTTGTCGAACAAACTCGTCGGCATAGTTTGCTTGTTTCTTTGCTTGGCGTACCGCATCTAGTTATATGTGTCAACAAAATGGATCTGGTTGAATACGATCAAGCAATTTTTGACAAAATTCGTGAAGAGTTTGAGACTTTTGCGTCGCGTCTTGACTTGCACGATGTGACATTTTTGCCGATCAGCGCACTTGCTGGCGACAATGTCGTCAGCCGTTCAGCAAACATGTCGTGGTTTGAAGGGCCAACACTTTTACATCATCTTGAAAATATTTATATTGCTAGTGATGACAACCGCATTGATACACGGTTTCCGGTGCAATATGTAATTCGGCCACAACGCGCTGACACGCCTGACTACCGCGGATACGCCGGGCGCGTAGCTGGTGGCATGTTGCGAGTCGGCGATGACATTATGGTTTTGCCATCTGGCTTAACCAGCACAATCACTGGCATCGACTCGCCCAACGGCCCAGTTGAGCAAGCCGAACCTGGTCAGGCCGTGACTGTTTTATTGAAGGATGATCTTTCAATTACTCGCGGCGACATGTTCTGCCGACCAAATAATCGCCCAAGAACATCTCAAGAATTAGAGGCGATGCTGTGTTGGATGGACGATGCCGCACCGCTACAACTTGACAAGATTTATACGATTAAGCACACGACAAAACTCGCGCGCGGCAAAGTATCGAACGTTTTGTATCGACTTGATATTTCGAATCTACATCGTGAGACAGATATTAAAGAGTTGAAGTTCAACGAGATCGGCCGCGTGACAATCCATACGACCAGCCCACTATTTTTTGACGACTATCATCAGAATCGCACAACCGGATCGTTCATTCTTGTTGACGAGTCGTCGGGTCAGACAGTTGCCGCTGGCATGTTGCTCTCGCCAAGATCTTGAACGGCAGTTTCGCATGAATATCTCGAGCGAACCGAATCAGCCGGGCCAGCCAATTTGGCATGAGCCTGGAGTAACTCGCTCACAACGCTGGAGCAAACACGGACTCGAGGGTGCAACTATCTGGCTCACGGGGCTCTCGGGCTCAGGCAAATCAACCATCGCCACAGAACTTGCTCGCGAGCTTCTTAACACAAGTCGACTCGCATATGTTTTAGATGCCGATAATGTTCGCCTTGGCTTGAACTCTGATCTGGGATACAGCGACGACGATCGAACCGAGAACATCCGCCGTATGGCCGAAGTTGCATATCTATTTGCTGATTCTGGCACTGTTGCTATTGTGCCGATCATCTCGCCCTTTATCGCGTCTCGTGAATATGCTCGAAAAATTCACGAAGAACGACAACTACGGTTCATTGAAGTTCATGTTGCAACGTCACTTGAAGAGTGCGAACGCCGTGACACGAAAGGCATGTATGCCAAGGTTCGTAACGGCGAAATGTCTGGGGTAAGTGGCGTAGATAGCCCTTATGAAGCCCCCAAGTCACCTGATGTAGTTGTCGGGCTCGCTACTGAATCTTTGCAAGAGTCTGTAGCGATGATTTTGGAAAAGTTGCTGGTCAAAGCCATCTCGTGAAAGTATATTTCTCGCGATGATCAGCGAAAAAACATTTCTGCTCAAGCCGTATGCCGGTTTCATTTTGGTTGCGCCAAGCATCAAGGTTATGTATTGCCCTACAACGAAAGTTGCGTGTAGCAGTATCAAGATGTTGCTTGCTAAAGCCAGCGGATCATATGACCAGTCGCGACTCGACCGATTAATCAGCCCGCATATGGCACGCTCGCAAACGATTCACGAACTGGGCGTAAGTGGATTAACCAAGCTCATTGATATGAAAGCTAAGCAGATCGACGAAATTTTGAATTCACCAGATTGGCTTCGTGTTTATGCAACACGTGACCCGTTATCTCGCGCATACTCGGCATGGGAAAACCGAATTTTTTCTCGTGCTCCAGGTACGCCAGAAATGGCAATTAAACTTTGCCAAGATCAACTAGTTGACGGTCGCATTAATATCACAGAGAGTTTTGCGTTGTTTGCCAAAATGATCTCAGAGCAAACCGATGAATTTATGGATGACCATCATTTTTTGCCACAGTCACACATAGTTCACCCCGACAAATTCGACTACAACATGAAAGTTCGCGTTGAGCAACCATCCGAAATGCAAACACTGGTCGACGAAGTAAATCGTCGTGCCAAGACTTCGTTGACTCTCGAACGACACAATGTTGGCTTTGGCATCAAACTCGACCAAGTTTGCGATCAACATACAGCGAACCGGCTACAAGCGGTATACGCAATGGATTACGAAATGTTCGAATTTGAAACTCGCGCGTTTCCGGCAACTATCGCACCACTGATACTTAGCAACACCGAAACAGCGATGCTGCGGGGGTTCCGTGCATCTATTGAAAGACTGCAGGCAGTTTCGTTTACTGCACGCTCGCTTACTGGCTTTCGTTTTGGATGGAGACAGATTTATAAATCGATCGTCCGCAAAGTAAGTTTAGGCAAGAAATATAACGACCCACAAAATCTGTTCTGGTAACTATTGACAATGAGCACAGAAAACACAGATAACGCAGAAATAGCCAAGATCGGTATCGTCACAGTTTCAGATCGTGCTTCAGCTGGCATCTACGAAGATCGTGGAGGCCCAGCAATTCACGAATATTTCACAAAATATTTATCCAATCCGTGGCAACCAGTTGTGCGAGTAGTTGCTGACGAGATCGACTTGATTACAGCTGCATTGCGCGAACTCGCTGATATTGATAAATGTTGTTTGATAGTTACAACTGGCGGCACGGGCCCAGCAGTTCGCGACATCACACCCGAAGCAACAGAGCAAGTGTGCGAAAAGATGATGCCAGGTTTCGGCGAATTAATGCGAGCGACTTCACTGAAGGTTGTGCCGACCGCAATTCTCTCTCGTCAAACCGCAGGCGTTCGAGGTGGCGCACTGATTATTAACTTGCCCGGCAAGCCCTCGTCAATTGCCGAATGTCTTGATGCAGTAATGCCTGCAGTTCCGTACTGCATTGACCTGATTGACGGCCCAAGACTTGAACTCACAAATGGACTAGTTGCGTTTCGCCCCAAAGGCAAATAATCCGCTAAAAAGTTTTAGTGAGGCTCGCCAGGCCTAAACGGCACTCCAGCCATTGCTGGCGGTCGCAACCGTTGGTTAGCAGTAGCTAAAACAATTAGCGTCACAACATACGGCAGAGACTGTGTCAACGATTCTGGAACCGTGTCAATAGTTCGATACGCAATTGCCGAAACAATAAAAGCCACAAGCGTGACTAAAACTTGAACGCGCTTTCGTCGAATAACGGAGTAAATGAAAAATACCGCCGAGATGGCTGCGATAAACAAAAACAGCGCAGTGATCGAATCTGATGCGACAAGTTTTATCCCTTCGGCGTAACCAAACAACATTGCGCCGGTCAAGATTCCACTTGGGCGCCAGTTTCCAAAAATCATTGTTGCGAGTCCGATGAAACCGCGACCAGCAGTTTGACCTTGGCGATAATACGACGAGGCGACAATTGAAAGAGTGCCACCTGCTAACCCGGCGAGGCCACCACTTATTAACAAGCCGTAATATCGCAGTCGATTCACTTTGACACCAAGACTCTCGGCAGCAACGGGTGATTCTCCTGAAGATCTCAGGCGCAAACCAAAACGAGTGCGCCATAATGCCCACGCCGAAACTGGAACAATAATAATTGCGATAACGGTCGCCCAAGAAAGATTGTGCGTCAATCCACGACCGATTCCACCGAAGTCTCCAAGGATGAACCATCTTTGCGACTCTAACCACCCTAAGAAATCTGGCGACTTCCAGCCTGCAATTTCTCCACCTGAAAGTATCGGCAAATTAAATCTTGGCAGTGCCGACTTCTGTGGTGGAGATTGACTAATGCCTCCGCCTGGTTTGCCGACATAAACAAGTTCACTTAAATATCGCACCCCGAAGAAAGCGAACAAATTAATTACAACACCAGAAATAACTTGATCAATATTGAATCGCACTGTGGCAACAGCATGCACCAAACCACCAAACATGCCACCCAAAATTGCAAAGAGCAATCCGACCCATGGGCCAAACTGCCATGCACCCCACGCACCAAACCATGTTCCAAAAATCATCATGCCTTCGATTCCGATATTGATAACTCCGCAGCGTTCGGCCCAAAGACCAGCCATACCCGCAAGAAGAATCGGTACTGTCAAACGCAGTGCCGTACCTATAGTGCCTGATGATGTCAATGCATCTTGATCTGTCCATAAACGAACAGTTGAAATAATTGCCAAGACACAAAATATAGAAACTACCAATCTGAAATTTTTTGACTGTTTCATAAACGTGCGTCCAAACTTTTCAGCGCCATTGCGGCTCGCTCAGCGGTTCTTCGGTTGTACCGCCTTGACGAAGCCTCATTAACAATAACTACGACAAGCACAATGATCGCTTGAATAACTTTGACGATCGAACTCGGGATACCAGATAACTGAAGTTCGGCGGATGTCGAATCAAGAAAGCCAAACAACATTGCCGCGCCGACAATACCTAACGGATGATTTCGACCCAATAACGCAACTGCGATTCCGGCGAAACCATACTGTGTTGCAATCGCTGAAGGCCCGTATCCATAAACATCACCTATTACTGCTGGCATCGCTACTAAACCAGCCACTGCACCAGACAACATAAGCGCAACCAAAATCATTCGGCTTGCTGGGATACCAGCCGTGCGCGCCGCAATTGGATTAAGACCACTCGCACGAAGACGAAACCCAAACCGACTTCTAAACACGACTATCCAAAAAACAAATGCCACTAGTAAAGCGACAATAAACATTCCGTTAAGTCGATCGTGAACTAAATCTGGCATGCGACCACTCGGGGCAATTTTTGTCGTTTTGACATTTAGCCCACCATCCGAATCGTCCCGAAAGAACGTTTCAAACAGCCATTGAATAAATGACAAGGCAATGTAATTGAGCATGATGGTTGAAATAACTTCGTTGATCCCGCGAACGATCTTCAAAAATGCTGCAATGCTCGCCCACGCAGCACCTGAAACCATCGCCACAACCAAAATGAACAAAACATGCAATGGCGCTGGAAGCGAAACATGAGTACCCATTTCAGCCGCAATTAAAGCTGCAAATAAATACTGTCCTTCAACACCAATGTTAAATAAATTCATCTTGAAACCAATCGCAACTGCGATCGCGCTAAAGATTAAAGGTGTTGCCCGCTTCAGCATTTCAACGAATTTGTCACTAGTGAAACCTGTTTCTAAAATTTTTCCGTATGCGGCAAGAGGGTCCTTTCCGGTGACAAGCAAAAGTACAGCACAAATAAATAGCGCGAGAAAAATTGCGCCAAGTGAGCTACCTAAGGTTGCTAGCGACTTTCGCATTGCATCCGAATTTCGATGTATGTCAAGTTGCTTATTCACTGCATACCTGTCATGTATTTGCCGAGAATTTGCGGAGTTGCACTCTTAGGGTCGAGTTCAGCAGATATTTCGCCGTCAAACATTACGAGAATTCTGTCGGAGAGACCCAAAACTTCTTCAAGATCAGCGGAAACAAGCAACACTGACATACCGGCATCTCGCGAGCGGCGAATCTCCTTCCACACTGCGGCCTGCGCACCTACATCTATTCCACGAGTCGGGTGCGCTGCAATCAATACCTTCGGCGTGTTTGCAAGATTACGACCAACGACGAGTTTTTGTTGATTACCTCCTGAGAGGACGAACGCTGGCACAAGTTCGCTTGGTGTCATAACGCCAAATCGCTCTATTATTTCTCGACACGACTTTCGAGCTGCTTTAACGTCGATCATTGGGCCGCGAGAAAGGGTGGCTTCATGACCCAATAATCCGTTCTCCCAAAGCGATGCAGCAAGCATTAACCCTTCTCGATGACGATCAAAAGGAATATAGGCGAGCCCTTGATCAAGACGCTCGCGAACATTCAAGTTGCTCGCATCTTTGCCACCTAGTTCTACGGTGCCCTGAATATCTACTAGTCCGAGAAGAGCCTCACAAAGCTCAAACTGACCGTTTCCATCGACCCCAGCGATGCCGATGATCTCACTTTCAAAAATATCAAACGATACATTTTGAACCGGATTCTTGCGGGCTTTGGCAAGAACAGTTAAGTTGCGCACTGACAATAGAATTTTTTCTCCGACTTTTGTTGTGCGTTCTCCGTGACTCGGTAGATCAGAACCAACCATCAATTCGGCAAGTTTTAAACGATCCACCGATTTAGGCGAGACAGTCGCAACTGTTGATCCCTGGCGAATCACTGTTATCTGATCAGAAATTGATAACACCTCATCTAGTTTGTGTGAGATAAACAAAATCGTCGTTCCATTTGCCACTAGTTTTCGAAGATTTACGAATAACTCGTCAACTTCTTGAGGCACGAGAACCGCAGTTGGCTCGTCTAGAACCAAAATCTCAGCGCCTCGAAACAACACTTTCAAGATTTCAACTCGCTGCCGTTGGCCAACACCCAAATCAGAAATCGGAAGATCTAAATCAATTTCAACACCAATCGATGTAGCCAAATCTTTGACTCGCTTGCGCGCATCGCCTAGCGAAAGTACTCCATACTTGGTTGGCTCAGAGCCAAGAATAATATTTTCAAGCACTGTCAAGTTATCGGCGAGCATAAAATGCTGATGCACCATGCCGATACCGGCAGCCATCGCTTCGCTTGGTGACTTAAATTGAGTTACTACTCCGTTGATTGCAATCGTTCCTGAATCGGGTTGATGAAGGCCATACAAAATCTTCATCAAAGTTGATTTGCCAGCCCCGTTTTCGCCGACAATCGCATGAATTGTTGCACGATCAATTTGCAACGAAATGTCGCGATTCGCAATTACCCCAGGGAAGCTTTTACTTATGTTTGTAAGTTCAACAACATTGACAACATCAGTCGCTGAGTTCAGTTTCGGCCTCACACTTTCCGATTGCATTGGGTAAGTCTGACATACCACAATAAATTTTTCAATTTAAGAACTTTGAGCCAGTGAAGATTTGGCACAAAAAAATACGGGGGCCTGAGTCAATGACCCAAGCCCCCGCAGTTAATTTAAATTATTAATTTTTAATTATGGTGCTGTCGGTACGACAATTTCTCCACTTACGATCTTTGCCTTGAATGCTTCAAGTTGATCAGCAATATCATCGAGGAATCCACCCGATGTTGCGTATCCAACTCCATCACTCTTAAGGTCAAACACCTTGAATCCACCAGATATATCGCCTTCTTTAACTGCCTTAGCAGCAAGGAAAACAGAAACGTCAACACGCTTGAGCATTGAAGTCAAGATGTGTGCTTGCTGTTCTGGAGTTGCAGTTAGGTATTGATCTGAGTCAACACCAATTGCCCACTTGCCTTCGCCTGCTTCAACAGCGGCATCAATTGTGCCCGCACCTGAACCACCAGCAGCGGTGTAAACAATGTCTGCACCTTTTTTGAACCAGCTCATCGCGATTTCTTTAGCTTTGTCAGGTGAGCCCCATGCAGCATTATCTCCAGCTGCACCGAGATACTTTGACTCAACTTTGATGTCTGGGTTAACTGCTTTAGCACCTGCGATGTATCCAGCTTCGAACCTCTTGATCAAGTCAATTTCTTGACCACCAATGAATCCGATTGTTCCAGTCGTGCTCTTCAATGCAGCAGCTGCACCAACGAGGAAAGAACCCTCTTGCTCAGAGAAGCCAAGTGTCTTTACGTTTGGAAGGTCAAGATAACCGTCTACCCAACCGAAAGTTACATTTGGATTAGCAGCGGCAACTTCTTCAATTGCTCCACCGAATGCGAAACCAACTGCGATAACTGGATTATTCCCAGCGGCTACGAGTGCTTCGAGGTTTGGCTTGCGATCGTCGTCGCTTGTTGCTTCAAGCTCTGAAACTGTGTAGCACAATTCAGATGCAGCTTGTTCAGCACCGCGAGCGGCCGAGTCGTTAAATGTTCCGTCACCACGACCACCAGTATCAAATGCAAGACCAAGCTTGAGCTCTGAACCTTCACAAGGGTCAGTTGCTGGTGCTGCAGTCTCTGCAGGTGCTGCTGTCTCTGCTGGTGCTGTATCGCTACTGCCGCCGCATGCACCCGCGATGAGTGCAAACGCTGCAATGGCAAGAACAGCGGATTTAATTCCTTTGCGCTTTATCATTTATTCCCCTTTTGCACACATCCCTTTGACGTGTGCGATTTGTGTAACGAGACTAGCGCAAATCGAGAACCACAAGAAATTGAATGGTGGGCCAGGTGGGGATTGAACCCACGACCAAGGGATTATGAGTCCCCTGCTCTGACCACTGAGCTACTGGCCCCACGCAATCAACCAAACGATACTCGCTCGCCTCAGATATCGCTGAGCGACGCAGAGTTTGTATTTTCAAACCTAAGGAGGCTGCTAAACACCGAGTTACGAGGTCACGTCTTTGTGCGCGAACCTATTTATTGCTAGCGCGAACAACACGGTACCGACAATAAAGCAATAACTAGCACCGCGGATCATTGCTGACCAATCAATTGTTGTGGCCAACGCATCAAACCATGAAAATGCGTAATGAACTGGCAGCCAATCACGAAGTTTTCCAAGAGCCGTGATGGCGTCAAGAATGCTAAGCAAAATTGATGTTCCAACAGCAACCCCAACTGCGCCAAGTGGTGCATCGGTGCGAACACTCAGGTAGAAAGCAAGTCCCGCAACAAACAAAAGTGAAATCGCCAAATAGACCGTGATGATTGCAATTCGTGAGATGGCAACCGAATTAGTAAATGTTGCGCCAAGCGGACTCTGCAATGGTTTGGTTCCAAATGCAATTAGACCAACAAACCATGCGCAGATTGGCGTGATCAAAACTGCAAGAGCTGAAAGAGTAAGACTGACTTTAATTTTTTGCAAAAGCAACCGAGTCCGTGGAACAGGAGAAGCCAGCAGGTATCTAAGAGTCGACCACGATGCTTCCGAGGCAACAGTGTCACCATTAAACAAAGCGATCACTGTCACCAAAAGAAATGGAGTTGCAAAATAAAGCATCGTCACCGTGAAGTTCGCAGCACCATTAGTCGCTAAACCAATCAGGTCGGTCGTGCCAGAGCCGATTCGCGTTGGCTCACCGCTATTTTCTGACGGGCCAAACTTTACGGCAATCGCTACTAGGACTGGTAGCGACACAACAAACGCATATGCAAATGCAGTGCGCTTTCGTTTGAGTTGGCGATACAGCTCAATGTGATAGGGCAAAGTCTTTGCGGCCGAATAACTCATACTTTCTCCTGTCCAATGACTAAGTCATCACCGATGAGTTCAAGAAAGATTTCTTCGAGCGACTGAGACTTTTGATTTTTTGTAAGTAATTCCTCCATCGGCCCGAATGAGACGAGTTGACCACGGTTCATCAAAACCACATGGCTACAAGTTTGTTGAATTTCAGCGAGAAGATGCGAGGAGATAATCACCGTTCGACCCGCTGTTGCATAGTCTTTCAACACTTGTCGCATCTCTGCGATTTGCTGAGGATCCAGGCCGTTAGTTGGTTCATCCAACACCAAGAGATCTGGCATGCCAAGCATTGACTGAGCAATCGCGAGACGCTGTCGCATACCTTGGCTGTAGCTACGCACTTTTTTATCCAATGCGGTTCCTAATTTCGTGATCGCAACAACTTGTTCGAGATGCTGCTCA
>ERZ889217.943-NODE-943-length-16038-cov-16.183883_pt1 | contig 16038 bp, 15 predicted proteins | sample MGYA00521098_ERZ889217 | MGnify/ENA primary metagenome ERZ889217 (study PRJEB32303, sample SAMEA104408613) | aquatic metagenome | biome: Brackish water; feature: Pelagic; material: water | place: Baltic Sea | collected 2014-06-10T22:04:00 | depth 2,362 m ...
GAAAAAATCACATGGGTAAACCTGTTGGTTACAAACTTGTGTCGGGGCATACGACATACCCGTTGGCGAAACCTGAGTCGATGATTGGTCGGCGCGCCGGTTTCATGTATCACCATTTGTGGGTGACGGTGAATCGCGCCGACGAGCGATATCCGGCGGGCGATTATCCGTATCAGCATGCGGGTGGGGCGGGTTTACCTGAGTGGACGAGTACTGATCGAGAGATTGAGAACACCGATGTCGTGTTGTGGCATGTGTTTGGCACGAATCACATTCCGCGCAATGAAGATTGGCCTGTCATGCCAGTTGAGCGCACGGGGTTTCATTTGAAGCCGAGCGGTTTTTTTGCGCGCAGCCCTGCTATCGATGTTGCGCCCGCGCCGAAAGCCTGCCATTAGGCTCATGGTTCGCAAGTAAGCAGAGTTCATTCATATATATAAGTAATTAGGGCCAGTAGCTCAGTGGTTAGAGCAGGGGACTCATAATCCCTTGGTCGTAGGTTCGATCCCTACCTGGCCCACTTTTTGACATCATGGCTAGGTGCGCTAGTCTCGTTACACAAATCGCACACGTCAAAGGGATGTGTGTAAAAGGGGAAAATAATGACAAAGCGCAAAGGACTAAAGTCTGCTGCTCTTGCCATTGCTGCGTTTGCACTCATCACGGGTGCATGCGGTGGCAGTGACACAGCAACAGAAGAGTCAGTAACTGAAGAGACAGCCGCAGCGGCTGCCGACCCATGTGAGGGTTCAGAGCTCAAGCTCGGACTTGCATTCGATACTGGTGGTCGTGGTGACGGAACATTTAACGACTCGGCCGCTCGCGGTGCAGAGCAAGCCGCATCTGAATTGTGCTACGTAGTTTCAGAGCTTGAAGCAACAACAGACGACGATCGTAAGCCAAACCTCGAGGCACTTGTAGCAGCTGGCAATAATCCAGTTATCGCAGTTGGCTTTGCGTTCGGTGGAGCAATTGAAGAAGTTGCTGCTGCTAACCCAAATGTAACTTTCGGTTGGGTAGACGGTTATCTTGACCTTCCAAACGTAAAGACACTTGGCTTCTCTGAGCAAGAAGGTTCTTTCCTTGTTGGTGCTGCTGCAGCGTTGAAGAGCGCAAGCGGAACAATTGGTTTCATCGGTGGTCAGGAAATTGACCTGATCAAGAGGTTCGAAGCCGGATACATCGCAGGTGCGAAGGCAGTCAATCCAGACATCAAAGTTGAATCAAAGTATCTCGGTGCCGCTGGAGACAATGCTGCATGGGGCTCACCTGATAAGGCCAAAGAAATCGCGATGAGCTGGTACAAAAAAGGTGCAGACATTGTCTACACCGCAGCCGGAGGCTCTGGCGCAGGAACAATTGAAGCTGCAGTTGAAGCTGGCGAAGGCAAGTGGGCAATCGGTGTTGACTCAGATCAGTACCTAACCGCCACTCCAGAGCAGCAAGCACGCATCTTGACATCAATGCTTAAGCGCGTTGACGTTTCAGTATTCCTCACTGCAAAAGCAGTTAAGGAAGGCGACATAACTGGTGGCTTCAAGATTTATGACCTCAAGAGTGACGGAGTTGGATACGCAACATCCGGTGGCCATGTCGATGACATTGCTGATCAACTTGAAGCATTTAAGGCAAAAGTTGTAAGTGGAGAAATTGTCGTCCCGACAGCGCCATAATCAATACTTAATAATTTAGATTAGTTGCGGAGGCTTGGGTCATTGACCCAAGCCTCCGTTTTATTTACTTGCGATTATTTTAAAAGTTGTAGATGTAATGAAATTGAAATACGAAGCCTTGTATGTCAGACTTAGGCGATGCGGTCGGGAAGTGTGAAGCCAAACCAAAAGTCAACGATAGATAAATCTCCAGTTGTTGAACTCGCAAACATCAGCAAGAGTTTTCCTGGGGTTGTTGCAAATCGTGATATCTCGATGCGGATTGAGCGTGCCACGATCCACGCCATTGTTGGAGAAAACGGAGCCGGTAAGTCGACTCTGATGAAGATTCTTTACGGTCTTCATCAGCCCGATTCAGGGACAATTTCGATCAACGGAGTGTTGACACAATTTAAGTCGCCTAGCGAGGCGATAGCAGCCGGTATCGGCATGGTGCACCAGCATTTTATGTTGGCAGACAATTTAACAATTCTGGAAAATATCATTCTCGGCTATGAACCAACCAGTTATGGCGTGCTTTCATTAAGTGATGCACGCAAGCGAGTTAAAGAGTTGGCATCATCAATCGGGGTCGATCTTGATCCGGATCTGCCGATTTCAGAATTAGGAGTTGGGCAGAGGCAGCGAGTTGAGATATTGAAGGTTCTTTTTCGCGGTGCAGATATTTTGGTTTTAGATGAGCCCACGGCAGTTCTTGTACCTCAAGAGGTCGACGAACTATTTGTCAATCTCCGTAAGTTGGTGGCAAATGGAACGACGATTTTGTTTATTTCGCACAAACTTGACGAGGTGTTATCAATTTCTGATCAGATAACAGTGATTCGCCAGGGTTCGACAGTCGCAACTGTCGCACCTAATGCGGTGGATCGTTTGAAACTTGCTGAACTGATGGTTGGTTCTGATCTGCCAGGTCATGGAGAACGCGCGACCAAAATTGGCAAGAATATTCAATTGTCGGCGCGCGACCTAACTGTGATTGTCAAAAACCACAAGAATCCCGTTCAAAATGTATCGTTTGATATTTTTGAAAGTGAGATTGTAGGTATTGTCGGAGTTGACGGAAACGGTCAATTCGAACTTTGCGAGGCTCTGCTTGGATTGGTTGATATTCAAGGCACTGTAGAAATAGGCGGTATAGATGCGAGCAACTTAAATGTTCGCGAGCGACTTGATCAAGGACTCGCTTATATTCCTTTTGATCGGCACCGTGAAGGTTTGATGCTTTCTGCTTCGTTATGGGAGAACGCCCTATTAGGTCACGAAGTCTCGCTTTCTCGTGGTCCGATGATTGATTTTGATGCTGCAAAAAAGTCGTGCCGAGAAATAGTTGAACAGTTTGGTGTGACGACACCAAACGAACTAGTGCCAGCGTTCGTGTTGTCGGGTGGTAATCAACAAAAACTTGTCGTGGGTCGCAATCTTGCCAAGGCACCCAAAGTGCTTGTTGCAGCGCATCCCACTCGTGGCATAGATGTAGGAGCGCAAGCGGCAGTCTGGGAAGAGATCCGCCGTTCGCGTGACGCTGGTATGTCGGTTTTGCTTGTGTCCGCAGATCTTGAAGAAGTTTTAGGTCTCTCCGACAGAATTCTCGTGATGTTCGACGGCAAGATTTCGGCAGAACTCGATCCGAAGAAGGCGACTCCACAAATTCTCGGAAAGTATATGACGGGTGCTCAGTGAGTCAGCAACTTTCTGCGAATCGTAATTTCGACTCAATGCGCAAGTCGCTAAACACACTTGGCAGTTCTCTTGGGGCGATTGTTCTTGCTCTGGTTATTTGCGGTGTGCTTTTGCTGGTTACCGGCAAAGATCCTTTTGCGGCCTATGGCAAAATTCTAGAAACAGGACTAACTGGCGAGAAATTGCTTGAGATGTTGAAACGTGCGACGCCCCTGATCTTTAGTGCGATCGCGGTTGCGATTGGCTTCAAGATGAATCTGTTTAACATCGGTGTCGAAGGACAGTATTTATTTGCCGCGCTGATCGCGGCCGAAATGGGCACTCATGTTTCTTTGCCAGCACCTTTGCATGTGTTGTTTATTTTGGTTGTGGCGATGGTGTCGGGTGCCGCCTGGGCGAGCATTGCGGCGATTTTAAAAATTACTCGTGGGATTAACGAAGTGATTTCAACTATCATGCTCAATTACATCGCCCTGTCATTTATTCAGTGGATTTTCGAAACTTTCTTTCGCGATGATTCTGATGGTGGTTTGAATGTTAAAACCACTGAAATTGCCTCGAGTGGGCGCATGCCAGATTTGGTTGATAATCGACTTAACGGAATGTTCATTGTCGCATTATTCGTTGCTTTTCTGTATTGGGTTATCGTGTTTAGAAGTCGTTTTGGTTTTCAACTTCGGGCAAGTGGTCTCAACCCGATTGCGGCGCGCACCGCAGGCATACCAGCCAAGCGGATGATTTTATTTGCCCTTTTACTGTCAGGTGCAGTCGCGGGTCTGGTGGCGATGCCATCGGTGATCGGTGATGTTTATGCGTATGGGCCGTCATCGACTCCGACGCAATTTGGTTTCGCCGGAATCACGGTTGCTTTATTGGGTCGTAACCATCCGTTTGGAATAATCGTCGCTGCAATGTTGTTTGGATTTTTGGACTCAACGTCAGCAGTTCTTCAGCTCTCTGAGATACCTAGTTCAATTGTCAAAGTTATTCAAGCGATCATTGTGCTCGTCGTAGTTATCGTCAACGAGGCATCGTCGAGGCGCTATAACCGAAAAATTGCTGAGCGAGCCGCTTTGGCGCTGAAAAGTCTGGATGTGAGTCGATGACAAATTCAAAAAATTTCAGACTATTAGTCGCGATATTTGGTGCATTGGCGATTATCTCGACCGTTCGTTTATGGACAGATCAAGATGGATTGACGTCATCAGGCACTATCGGCACAGCACTGCGTTTGACGGTTCCGATTCTTCTCGCAGGAATGGCCGGGCTTTGGGCTGAACGTTGCGGAGTTTTGAACATCGGCATCGAAGGCATGATGATCTTTGGAACATGGGCCGGTGCATGGGGAGCATGGCAGTTTGGTCCGTGGGTCGGATTGCTATTTGCAATTTTGGGTGGCATGTTTGGGGGTTTGGTGCATTCCATCGCCACGGTTCGTTTCAACATCGATCAAGTGATTTCAGGTGTTGTGATAAATCTTTTCGCCTTCTTCGGAGTGCGATACCTTAGCGAGCTCGTATACGTCGGCAAGAAAGGCGGAGGAATCAGCCAATCTCCTCCACAGAAGTGGGCGCTGCCGAGATTTGATCTGCCGATACTTTCAGGTGGTGAAATTGCTGGTTGGAAGTCGCCAGATTTCTTAGGGTGGTTGGAGTTGCGAAGATGGTTCATCATCGGCGATCTCGGCGGAATTGGTCGCGGCCTGACACACAATATTTCTTGGGCAACAGTGATTGCATTAGTAGTCGTTCCGGTGTCGACTTGGGTCTTGTGGCGCACACGCTTTGGCTTGCGCCTGAGGTCTTCGGGAGAGTCACCTGTTGCTGCCGAAAGTCTTGGAGTCGATGTGATTCGACTTCGATATTACGGGTTATTGATTAGTGGTGGTCTCGCCGGTCTAGCAGGTGGCACTCTTTCGATTGTCGCCTCGTCGTATTATCGCCAAGGTCAAACCGCGGGTCGTGGATTCATCGGACTCGCGACAATGATTTTCGGAAACTGGCGTCCAAGCGGAATCATGACTGGCGCCATGTTGTTTGGCTACGCCGAAGGTATCAAACTCGTGGCGTCAGACTCAATCACGGCTTTGTTCTTGTTTATCGCAGCCATCTCAGGAGTATTTCTTATCTACGCCATTATTCGACGCAAGCGAATACAGGTGTTGATCGCTCTGGTCGCTTTTTGTCTTTCGGCGCTTGCTTATCAAACCGTCGACACAGTTCCAGAATCGTTGACACAGTCTCTGCCGTATGTTGTGACGCTAATTGTTTTGGCTACTGCAAATCAACGATTGCGGCCCCCAGCAATGGCTGGCGTTCCATTTAGACGGGGCGAGCCACACTAAAACTTCCGGCGAAGTGTTATTTGCCCTTGGGGCGAAAACCGACGAGACCGTTTGTGAGTTCAAGTCTTGGGCCATTAATTAGGTCAATGCAATAAGGCACTGCGGGCATCACTGCGTCAAGACACTCGCTAATTGAGGATGGTTTGCCCGGCAAATTAATAATCAGTGCACCACCTCGAATGCCGGCTGTTTGTCGCGACAGAATTGCTGTCGGCACGACCTTGAGTGAAGTTGCACGCATGAGTTCGCCGAAGCCCGGCATCATTTTTGCGCAGACTTGTTCTGTGGCTTCGGGTGTGATGTCTCGAACTGCTGGGCCCGTGCCACCAGTCGTCACGATTAGGCAGCAATTTTCGTCGTCGGCTAGTTCGCACAATGCGGCAGCAATTAAGTCGATTTCGTCGGCAACAACTCGAGCAACTGGTTGCCACGTGTTTGAGAGATGTTTGGTGAAATATTCGTGAATCGCAGGGCCACCCAAATCTTTGTACACGCCAGCCGAGGCACGATCTGAAACTGTGACAATGCCGATCTTGGCTGTTTTTGCGTGCGATGTGTTGTCTGTGCTCATCGTGCGCAGTTACCAGAAAAGATTCTGAGGATCGTTGTATTTCTTTCCGAAAGTTGCTTTGCGGACGATTGATTTATAAATTTGTCGCCAGCCGAACCGAAAACCCGTTAGTGAGCGTGCGGTGAACGAGACGGCCTGCAGGCGCTCAATCGAGGCGCGAAAACCACGCAACATAGCAGTTTCTGTCGCGCTCAGTATTAACGGTTCAATCGTCGCAGGAAACGTGCGGGTCTCAAATTTAAACGATTCGTAATCCATTTGATAAACAGCCTGTAGACGGTTGGCCGTGTGTTGGTCGCAAACTTGATCAAGTTTGATTCCAAAGCCAACATTGTGGCGCTCGAGCGAAAGCGAAGTATTGGCGCGACGATTTACTTCGTCGACTAGAACTTGCATCTCAGTGGGTTGCTCGACGCGAGCGACCATGTTGTAGTTGAACTTATCGGCGTGCACAATATGCGACTGCGGCAAAAAATGATGGTCTTCCATAAACTCATTTGTCTGCTCAGAAAGCATCTTGGCGAACAAAGCAAAACTCTCGGTGATATTAATGCGACCGTCAACAATTTGATCTTTGCAGAGATCTATTGCATTGTCTGGTGTGCCAGGAGCGCGAGAAAAGATGCGGTTCTCCCAAGCCGAGTAGGCCCGTGATAGCGGGTCACGAGTCGCATAAACCCGCAACCAATCTGGTGAATGCAAAATCTCGTCAATCTGTTTTGCTTTCATGTCGATGAGTTTGGTCAGACCGCTGACACCGAGCTCGTGTATCGTTTGGGATCTTGCCATGTGCGGGCTGATTAATCGGTCGAGTCGCGACTGGTCGTATGAGCCACTGGCTTTGGCAAGCAACATTTTGATGCTGCTGCACGCAACTTTGGTTGTCGGGCAATACATAATTTTGAGACTCGGCGCTACCAAAATGAAGCCTGCGTAGGGTTTGAGCGGAAACTCTTTTTCGCTGATCACTGCGAGAAATCTACTTTCACAAGCCGGCTTTGACCAGCAATTTGGCCAAAATCATCGCCACGGACTCTTGCAAAGATTCTTTTGCCAGCCCGACTGTGACATCAGGAGATATAGGCGCTTCGTATGGGCTGTCGACGCCACTAAGGCCCGTCAATTGACCACTGCGAACTTTGGCGTAAAGACCTTTAGTGTCGCGGCGTTCGCACTCATCAATTGGTGTGGCCACATGCACTTCGATGAATCGCAGTTGCCGTTGCTCGTGAATCTTTCGAGCATGCTCGCGAGATGCGATGAACGGCGAGATGATCGGCACAATTGCGACGGTGCCCGAGTCTGCAAATAAACATGCGACTTCAGCCATTCGACGGATATTCTCGGTGCGATCGTCGTCGCTGTAGCCAAGATCAGAGTTCAGGCCAAGGCGAACATTATCGGCATCCAAAATATATGCGAGGCGACTTGTATTCAAAAGTTCGCGTGCAAGTTCGGTGGCGATTGTCGACTTTCCCGAACCTGAAAGCCCGGTGAGCCAAACCGTTGCGCCGACAAGTCCGTGCTTGTTCCAGCGTTGCGAGCGCGTTACTCCAGGCTCATGCCAGATTGCTTCACTCATATTTGTTCACGTCAAGATCTCGGCGAGAGCAACATGCCAGCGGCAACTGTTTGCCCTGATGATTCGTCAACGAGAATGAACGATCCAGTTGTGCGATTCTGGTGGTAATCATCAAAGAATAATGGGCTGGTTGTATGCAAAGTTACACGACCGATTTCATTGAATTTGAGATCGTTGATACCCATCTCACGATGTAGATTCGAAATATCTAGTCGATACAAAACGCTAGACACCTTGCCGCGAGCAAGTTTCGTCGTGTGTTTGACGGTATAAATCTTGTCAAGTTGCAGTGGTGCTGCGTCATCCATCCAACACAGCATCGCTTCAAGTTCTTGGGATGTTCTTGGGCGATTATTCGGCCGACATAACATGTCACCCCGCGTGATTGAAAGATCATCTTTTAACAACACAGTTACGGCTTGGCCTGGTTCGGCTTGATCAACTGGGCCATCTGGCGAGTCGATTCCGGTGATTGTGCTGGTTAAGCCAGATGGCAAAACCATAATGTCATCGCCGACTCGCAACATGCCACCTGCGACACGTCCTGCATATCCGCGATAGTCGGGTGTGTCAGCGCGTTGCGGTCGAATTACGTATTGCACGGGAAACCGGGTATCAATTCGGTTGTCGTCGCTGGCGATGTAGACATTTTCAAGATGATGCAACAGCGTCGGCCCTTCAAACCATGACATGTTCGCCGAACGGCTGACGACATTGTCGCCAGCGAGAGCACTGATCGGCAAAAATGTCACATCGCGCAAGTCAAGTCGTGAGGCGAAGGCTTCAAACTCTGCACGAATTTTGTCGAAAATTGCCTGATCGTAATCAACGAGATCCATTTTGTTTACGCAGATCACGAGGTGAGGTACGCCGAGCAACGACACGAGCAAACTATGCCGTCGAGTTTGTTCAACGACACCAGTGCGCGCGTCAACCAGCACGATCGCCAAGTCTGCATTTGAAGCGCCGGTGATCATGTTTCGGGTGTACTGAATGTGTCCAGGGCAGTCGGCAATAATAAAACTGCGCTTCGGTGTCGCAAAATATCGGTATGCAACATCAATCGTGATGCCTTGTTCGCGTTCGGCGCGAAGGCCGTCTGTTAAAAGCGACAAATCAACATAGTCGTCGCCACGACGTTTACTGACGGCTTCAATATGTTCAAGTTGATCTTCAAAAATACTTTTAGAGTCGTAAAGCAAACGACCGATCAAAGTTGACTTACCGTCGTCAACTGAACCGACGGTTGCGAAATGCAGGCGCTCCATTAGAAATATCCCGTTCGCTTGCGATCTTCCATTCCGGCTTCTGAGATTCTGTCGTCGGCTCGTGTCGCACCACGCTCGGTGATGCGCGCAACCGAAGTCTCGGCGATCACTTGGTCGATTGTTGTCGCTGACGATTCGATTGCTGCAGTGCAAGTTGCGTCGCCAACGGTGCGAAAGCGAACGAGTTCTTCAGATATTGTTTCGGTGTCTTCTGGCTGCAAAAATGGCGACACGGCCATCCACATGTTGTCGCGTCGAAATACCTGACGTCGGTGGGCATAATAAATACTCGGTAAATCGATGTTGTAGTCGGCAACGAATTGCCAGATGTCTAGTTCTGTCCAATTTGAAATCGGAAAAATTCTAAAATGTTCGCCTGGCTTGTGGCGACCGTTATAGATTCCCCAAAGTTCTGGTCGCTGAGTTTTAGGGTCCCATTGACCGAAGGCATCACGATGTGAATAGACGCGTTCTTTGGCGCGAGCGCGTTCTTCGTCGCGGCGTGCGCCACCAAACACGGCATCAAACTTGTGTTCTTTGATTGAGTCGAGCAGCGTCACAGTTTGAAGCGGATTGCGACTCGCACGCGGCCCTGTTGCGTCTTGAATCCGGCCGGCGTCGATTGATGCTTGCACTGAGCCAACGATTAGTTGAACATCAAGGTCGCGTACCGCGCGATCGCGAAACTCGATGACTTCGGCAAAGTTATGGCCAGTGTCGATGTGCATCACCGGAAACGGCACACGAGCGGGGCTGAAAGCACGTGCGGCAAGGTGCAACATTACGACTGAATCTTTGCCACCCGAGAACAGCATCGCTGGGCGCTCAAACTCTGCTGCGACTTCGCGGATAATTGTGACCGACTCGTCAATCAGGCTGCGTAATGCTGATTTCACCCCTTTAAGACTAGGGCTTTAAGCATTGCCCGAGTGACAAACGACGAATACCTGCGGTCAAATAGATCGGGCAATTAGTGTGGCTTCGGGCGATAAAGAAAATATCTTCAGATTTTCTAGAGGGCAAATTGTGACACGGCTATCCAAATCAAGTACCAACGAATCAATTCTGTCGGTGTTGCGAGAAACAGCCGATGCAGTGTCAATCGTGTTGCGTGCGAACAAAGATTGGTCGTTGTCCGGGTTGCGTGACACGCAATATTCGGTAGATCTTCGGGCAGATGCTGCGGCCCTCGAAGTTTTACATGGTGCGGGCGTCGCCGTGTTGTCTGAAGAAAGTGAAATTACAGGTGTGTTCGGTGAAGATGATCTCTGTGTCGTAATGGATCCACTGGATGGTTCGACAAATGCCAGTCGTGGTGTGCCATGGTATGCAACCGCGTTGTGTGCGATCGACAAAGGCGGCATGCGCGCTGGGCTTGTTGTGAATCAAGCGATGCAAAGTGATTCGTATTGGGCGACTGCCGGCGGTGGTGCGTTTCATAATGGCGAGGTGATGAGTCCGAGTGGCTGTGTCGATCTTGGTGAAGCAGTTGTTGGTATTTCGGGTATTCCAAAACAGCGACCAAAGTGGGGTCAGTTTCGCGCACTTGGTGCCGCGGCTTTGGATATTTGCTTGGTTGCCGATGGAGTGATTGACGCCTGGATTGATTTCTACAGTCATGGCGTCTGGGATTACTTGGCGAGCGCTCTGATCTGTCAAGAAGCTGGTGCGTTGATCGTCGAACATCAGGGCAGAGATTTGATCGTGCAAGAACATTCTCATCGTCGCACACCAATTGTCGCCGCAACACCTGCGCTACTTGAGATTGCTAAGCAAATTCGCGACCAAAAGTAACGAGATGTCGCTCGCACAAACTGAGATGACACAACTGCTGTGGACGGCCAAAGATCGTGGCGTGTTCATGGCCAGCCTGTTGCAATTTGAAGCAAATCTTAAAGATAAAAAGATTATTGCCGAATGCAAAATAGCCATTTTGAGTGGATCAACAACATCTTTGGTCTCGCGACTACTCAAATTGTTTTTACTAAATAACGGCATTAGAGCCGAGGTTTTTGAAGGTCATTTTGGAAATTTCTTCATTGATTCGATGAACCCAAGTGCAGATCTTCTCGCCTTTAAGCCTGACATTATTTATATTCATACCTCGCGTGTCAATTTGAAGAGCTTCGGCAATTCGCGCGGTTTCGTGACTGGTGATGACGGCAATAGTTTTGTTGACGACGAAATCTCTCAAAGTTTGAAAATATGGAAATCATTGAGTGGTCGATTTGATTGTTGGATCATTCAAAATAATTTTGATTTGCCCGTTGATTCGGCATTAGGCAACAGCGAGGCAACCGAGGCTTTTGGTCACAATTTAGTCACCAATGAAATCAATCGTCGACTTGTTTCTGAGAGCAAGAGTTTTGGTCAAGTTTTGATTCATGATGTCAACTCGCTGAGTGCATCGATCGGTCTTGATGACTGGTGGAGTTCGCGAGACTGGATTCAATATGGGCTCGCGGTCTCGACGATCGCACATCCAAGACTTGGTTTCAGTTTGGCGAGCGTAATAACTTCAATTCTTGGTGAATCTAAAAAATGTTTAGTTTTAGATTTTGACAACACTCTTTGGGGTGGCATTATCGGCGAAGTTGGTGTCAACTCAATTGAATTAGGCCCCGATACGTCGCGGGGTAAAGCATTTCTTGAATTTCAATTGACAATCAAAGATCTCGCGTCTCGGGGTGTATTGATCGCCGGCTGCACCAAGAATGAAACGAAAAATGCCTTAGCGGGTCTTAATCATCCCAATTCGATTCTTAAACCAGAAGATTTCGCCGTCATTGAAGCCTCTTGGGATCCAAAACCAGTCGCGATGCAGAGAATCATTCAAAGCTTAAACATCGGAGCGCGGTCGTTCGTTTTTGTCGACGATTCGAAAATCGAGGTTCACTCGGTTAAAACTGAGTTTCCAGAAATTGAAACTATTTTGCTTGATTCGAAGTTTCCTGAGAAGTATTCGAGTTGTGTACTTCGTCCAAGATTTTTCGAGTCGGTCAAACTCACACGTGAAGATCTTTCGCGAAAAGGTTCGCAATTGACGACTCATGTGAAAAAAGCATCTGACACGAGTTCTTATGATCACTTGCAGATGCTCAGAGATCTCAATGCTGTGGCGACTATTGGCAAACCGACAAGTGATCAACTTGAAAGAGTGTTGCAGTTGGTTAATAAAACCAATCAGTTCAATCTGAATGGTATTCGGCGCACCCCTTCAGAAATCAAAAGATTCGCCGAGGATGCAGAGTCGTTTTTGCTAGTCGGCGAGTTCAAAGATGATTTAACTAATTATGGATTAACCACTGCAATTGGTGGTCGGTTTGAGGCGCAGACTTTCAAAGTTGAGATTTGGGTGATGAGTTGTCGAACCTTTGATCGATATTTAGAGCATGCAATGTTGGTCGCTTTGCGCGACGAAATCGCCAAAAAAGCCAACGGCGAATTAAGCCTGGATTTCAAGCGAACGGCAAGGAACGACTACTTCGTCACCACTGGTGCGGGATTGGGTTTATTTGCGCCAAACATTGAAGATGGTATTTGTCAAGTAGATGGCAAAAAGTTGGTACTACCGATGGAAATGCCATTGAAAGTAGTCTTGAGGTAATGAAATCTTCACAAGACGTATTGAGCACGTGTAACGAAATTTTCAGAACTGTTTTTTCGGATGATGCGCTATCAATTAGTGCGGCTACATCGGCTTCTGACATCTCCGAGTGGGATTCCCTGGCTCAAATTCGTTTGCTTATGGCGATGGAACAGACCTTTGACATTCAGTTCTCACTTGACGAGGTAGAAGATCTGCAAAATGTTGGTGAAATCGTTGAGTTGATACTGCTAAAAGTCAATCAATGAACCGTTTTGTCTTTGCTGATTTGTCTGTTGGTATGTCTGCCCAATTCAAACGCAAGATAGATGGCGAAACTATTCGAGGTTTCGCACAAGTTTCGGGTGACGTGAACCCGTTACACATTGACGCTGACTATGCGCGCAGATCGGGATTCAAAGATCAAGTAGCCCACGGAATGCTCTGCTCGTCGTTATTCTCTGAACTAGTCGGTGTGCATTTGCCCGGAGAGAATTGTCTGCTGACTGACATCTCAGTTGTTTTTTCAAAGCCAGTGTTTGTCGGTGACGATGTGACGGTCGATGGCTCAATCACACAATTGAGCCCTGCTTTCAAATCAGCCAAAATTGATGCGACGATAACCAATCAAAATAGCGAAATATGCGTTCGTGCAAAAATTGGTGTGGTAGTTAGATGACTCGAACAATTTTGATCACGGGTGCAACATCGTCTTTTGGACAAGAACTAATTTCAAGACTTCCGAGCGAGACGAGAATTATTGCCCAAAGTCGGCAACCGTTGCCAGCCTTGATCTCCAAAGATCCCAGAATCATCAATGTAGTTTCAGATTTGTCAAAAAGTGATTTTTTGAAAGATTTTGAGAGCCAAATTGATTTTTCTCAAGTTGACGAAGTTGTACATTTTGCCGCCGCGCCAATGCGCATGCAGAATTTTTCTGCAACAAAGTCTGAACAGTTGCTGGTTGATTATCAAACAAATTTTGTTTCTATTGTCTCGTTACTTGCGAAAGTCGTTGCAACGCGAAAGCAAAATCAGCGTCAGATTCGGGTGGTGTTAACACTGACAGATATGCTGCGATCGCCTAAAAAAGGTGAAACTTCATACATAACTTCGAAATTTGCACTATTAGGTCTGATCAAGTCACTATCTGCAGAGTATTCAGGCAATGATTTGAGAATCAATGCGGTGTCGCCATCTTTGGTGGAAACAAAATATGTGGGGCACTTTCCTGAGTTTCTGCGGAAAGATATTTCGAATAAGCACCCGATGAAGCGCCATTGCACAGTCGCCGAAGTAATAGATTCGGTTGAGTTTTTGTTGTCTCCGCAGTCATCGTTTCTAAACGGCCAGAATATTTATATAAATGGTGGCGAAAACTAGTTCAGATCCGCGTCTCATTTTGCGCTTCGGAGACAACGCGGATATCGGTATTGTCACGAAATTTATAGACGAGCATTGGAAGCCGGGACATATTCTCGCGCGAGACCGTGAATTGTTTGAATACATGTATCTTGAAAAAGACGGTCGCCTCAACTTCGTAATCGCAATTGATCCACAATCAGAAGAAGTCATCGCGATACTTGGGTATATACCGTCGGATGCACTACATTCACGAGTCTCGCTGTCAATGTGGAAGTCACGCTCTGATGCTCATTTGCGTAACTACAAGGCCGGATTAGCAGTGTTGAGATTTTTGATTGACGGGCTGAAACCCAAGAGTATTTTCTCGACAGGTATTTCTGCAGACACTCGAGATATATACCGTTTTTTAGGTTATTCCTGTGATGTAATGAACCATCATGTGATTGTCAATGATGGAGTCAGGGACTTCAGAATTATCAAGAATCCATCTAGAACGATTTTTGCTCGACCTTCTTCTGAACATGGACCATCTTCTCTTGTGGTAATCACTACGGACGAGGAGTTGCGCCGCGCTGCCATCGGCTTGGAATTCGCTGAAACTTTGAAAGACGTCGACTATTTGAGCCATCGTTATCTAAACCACCCGCGCTTTAGTTACGAGATTCGCGAAGTAGTTTCGAATTCTAAAACAGTAGGTATTTTGGTGTTTCGTCGATCATTCGCCAACGATCGATCCTGTATCAGAATCATCGATGTCATTGGTGCCGAAGTATGTCTAAGAACAGCTATCGGGTCGTTGGTTCAAGAGATGCAACAAAATGGTGATGAATATATCGATTTGCTCTCGTGGGGTCTTGACGGTAGTCAAATCAAAGAAATCGGGTTCACCGACTGTCGTGAACTCACTGATTGTGTCGTTCCTGAGTATTTCTCACCTTTTAGTCAGACAAACGTTGATCGTTGGTTGTTTACCAACCTGCCCGAGACTGAAATTATTTACAAAGGCGACGGTGACCAAGACCGCCCTAATTAAACTTATTAGCAATGAAACTTCCGATTTTGATGTATCACTATGTGCGACCGAAAAGTAAGCGCATATCTGAGAGTCATAATGTTTTAGATCTTGATTTGTTTGACCAGCAATTAGATTTAATGGCTAAGAAGTTTGATTTTGTTTTAGGTAACGATTTATTAGCGCTTGGTAAAGGCGGCGCTGAGCTTGAAAATAAGATCTGGTTGACATTTGACGATGGTTATCGCGATTGCATTGATTATGTTTTACCGTCACTGTTGAAAAAGAGAGCAACAGCGACGGTGTTTATCCCAACAGAGGCAATCTTTGAGCGCAAACTACTGGACGTCACCAAGATTCACTTGTTAATAGCATCTGGTAATAGCGTCGGTGAAATTATTTCGACGAGTCGGCAATTTTATTTAGACAATAATTTTGAGAGTGTCGTTGGAGAGTCATTTGATCAGCTTTACAAAAAGTATGGATATCCCAATGTTTACAATGATTCGGAAAACCACTTCGTAAAAAATTTATTTCAAAAGCTGAGTCCGATTTTAATTCGAAAGCAATTCCTTGATCATGTTTTTAAGCACTTCGTGAAGCGAAGTGAATCAAACTGGGTGGATGAACTCTATATGTCGCCTCAAGATGTCTCTTACTTGGCTGAAAATGGAATCGAATTCGGCACACATGGTCACTCGCACGAGTGGCTAGCGAATTTGCCGGTTGAAGATCAGGCAAAAGAACTCACGAAATCATTTCAATTTTTGGATACTGTGACTGATTCAAAAGCTAACCGGTTGATTGCTTATCCATTTGGCTCTTACTCTGAAAAGACACTAGAAATCGCTAGAAGTCTTGGGGTAAAAATAGGTGTGGTTCATAGGGGAGCGAGATTAGCTGACCTGGAAAACGATGCATCTGAACATCTTGAACTTGATCGCATAGACATCATGT
>ERZ889217.944-NODE-944-length-16022-cov-19.685915_pt1 | contig 16022 bp, 20 predicted proteins | sample MGYA00521098_ERZ889217 | MGnify/ENA primary metagenome ERZ889217 (study PRJEB32303, sample SAMEA104408613) | aquatic metagenome | biome: Brackish water; feature: Pelagic; material: water | place: Baltic Sea | collected 2014-06-10T22:04:00 | depth 2,362 m ...
GCCGCCAGCTGGGCTCCTTGCTGCGCCAGGCCAGCCGGCAGCAGGGCCAGGGCAGCTCATCGCGGTCAAACAGCCGGCAGCAGGGCCCCAGGACCCGGTAGCTGTACTGGCCGCCCAGGCTGGAATGCTCACTGCCCAGCTCAGGCAACTGCTCCAGCAGGGGCAACTTCTCCCCCAGGGGAACCGTCTCCCTTAGGGGAAAGGAAGAGCCGGCAGGAGCCACGGACACGGCAGACGGCGCAGGGGAACGGGAACAAAAAAGCCACCCCGCAGGGTGGCAGAGGAACGGAACCGGTCAAGGCCGAGGGCCCAAGCGGCGGCTCAATAGAGCTCTTCTTCGGAGTGGGTCTTGATCGTGCAGTCGGAGGTGGGGTAGGCGACGCAGGTCAGCACGAAACCGGCTTCGATCTGGTCGTCGTCAAGGAAGCTCTGGTCCGACTGGTCGACGGTGCCGGAGGTGAGCTTGCCTGCGCAGGTGCTGCAGGCGCCAGCGCGGCAGGAGTAGGGCAGGTCGATGCCCTGCTCTTCAGCGGCGTCGAGGATGTACTGGTCGTCGGGAACTTCAATGGTCTTGTTGAGGCCCTCGCCTTCATTGACGAGGGTGACCTTGTAGGAAGCCATGGAAAGAATTGGGGCTCACAGGCTCCTGGAGAATCCGGGCCTGTAGGACCGCACCGTCCTACATCCTCCTGAGGCTGTTCCCGTGGATCTGGGCCGCCATTTCGGCGAAGCCCAATCAAAGCCAGGGCTCTGATCAGCCTGCCTTATGAAACGCGACCGGCCAACCGGATTTCCAGCAAGCCCCATTGGCTCTGCTGGGCACCAAGTTCAGCCCGCCAGCCGGCCACCGCCAGGGCCTGGGTGAGCGCCGGCACCTGGCTCACCAGCAAGCCGCTGAGCAGGCCCACTCCGCCCGGGGCCAGCACCGTGGCGAAGGCCGGCGCCAGGGCCTCGATCACCGGCGCCAGGATGTTGCAGAGCAGCAGGTCGGCCGGTTGCCCCGCCAGCAGCTCGGCAAGCCCCTCCACCGACCCCTGGGCCACCTGGAGGGAGCCTGGCTGGCCCCCGGGGTCCGGTGGCGCTCCCGGTACGGCCACGCCATTGCAGGCGGCATTGGCCCAGGTCGCCCGCACGGCCAGGGGGTCGCTGTCCACGGCAAACACTTGGACGGCCGGGGCTGGGCGGGCAGCGGCCCCAGGGGCATCGCTGGCGCTGAGGAGTTTCAGGGCTGCGAGGGCCAGGATGCCGCTGCCGCAGCCCAGGTCGGCCACCCGCACGGGCCGGGCCAGCTGCGCCCCTGGCCCATCGGCCCAGCGCTCTAGGGCTTCCAGGCAGAGGCGGGTGGTCGGGTGGCTGCCGGTGCCGAAGGCGTTGCCAGGATCGATGCGGATCGACAGCCGTTCGGCGAACTCCGGGGGGCTTTCGAGCCAGGCGGGCAAAATGAGCAGCCGGGTCCCGACCGGATCGGCCTGCCAATGCTGCTTCCAGCTCAGGCTCCAGTCCTCATCGCCTTGCTGCTGCCAGAGGATCGGCGGCAGGGTGAGGCCGAAGGGCTCGCCCAAGGCGGCCAGGGCCCCCTCCAGCTGCAGCCGCTCGGGCTGGGGCCAATCCACCGCCGGAAACCAGGCCAGCAGCTGGCGCTGGTCGGGGTTCCTGGGGGTGTGCTCAATCGCCACCCGGTGGATTCCCAGGGCCTGGAGTTTCCAAAGCAGGGATTCTTCAAGCTCCGGCAGGGCCAGCAGCTCCAGGCGCCACCAGGCCTGGCCAGGGCCCGATCCCTCCCCTGACCCAGGGGGGGCAGACATCGGGCTGGGGCTCAAAGGGTCACCGGATGGGATTCCTGGATCCCGTTGATGGCGTGGATCGTGGCCAGCAGGCTGGCGGGGATCGGGTCATCGAGGCTGAGCACCATCACGGCATCGCCGCGCACGATGCGGCGGCCCACCTGCATCGAGGCAATGTTGACGTTGTGCTCGCCCAGCACCGTGCCCAGGTTGCCAATGATCCCTGGCATGTCCCGGTGGCGGGTGAAGAGCATGTGACGGCTCGGCGTCACATTGACCGGGAACTCATCGATCGTGGTGATGCGCAGGTCGCCATCGGCAAACACCGCCCCGGCCACGCTGTGGTTGCCCTTGGAGCCCGTCGACGAGAGCTGCAGGGAGCCGCCGGCAAAGTCACGGCTGGCGTCATCTTTGACCTCCACCACGTGGATGCCACGGGCCTTGGCCTCCAGGGTGGCGTTCACGTAGTTAATGCTGTCGCCCAGGGCGGCCGAGAGCAGGCCCTTGAGGGCCGCCACCACCAGGGGCTGGGAGGGATGGCTGGCGAACTCGCCCTGGAGGCGCACCTCCAGCTGCTCCACATCGCCACCGGCCAGCTGGCTGAGCAGCAGGCCCAGGGTTTCGGCCAATTGCAGGTGGGGCTTGAGCTGCTCCATCACCTCGGGGGTGAGGCCGGGGATGTTCACGGCGCTGCGGGCGGGCAGGCCCAGCAGCACATCACGGATCTGTTCGGCCACATCCACCGCCACGTTCTCCTGGGCCTCTTCCGTGGAGGCGCCCAGGTGGGGGGTGAGGATCAGGCGTTGGGGCACGCTGCGCAGGGGCGAATCGGCCGCTAGGGGCTCCTTGGCGTACACGTCGAGGGCAGCACCGCCGATCACGCCGGTTTGCACGGCCTCGGCCAGGGCCGCCTCATCGACGATGCCGCCGCGGGCGCAGTTGACGATGCGGGCCGTGGGCTTCATCGTCGCCAACAGCTCGGCGTTGACCAGATTTTCGGTCTCGGGGGTGCGGGGCAGGTGCAGGCTCACGTAGTCGGCCTCGGCGAAGAGGGCCGGCAGGGCCAGCAGGCGCACCTGCAGTTGCTGGGCCCGTTCGGCCGAGATGAACGGGTCGTAGGCCATCACATCCATGCCCATGGCCTTAGCGACCCGGGCGACATGGGAGCCGATCTTGCCCAGGCCCACCACCCCCAACTTTTTTTTGTAGAGCTCATTGCCCACATAGGTTTTACGGTCCCAGCCGCCGGCCATGGTGCTGGCGTGGGCGTGGGGCACGTGGCGCGACAGCGACAGCATCAAGGCCAGGGCGTGCTCCGCCGCCGCGATCGTGTTGCCTTCGGGCGAATTGACCACGATCACGCCGCGCTTGGTGGCGGCGGGCACATCCACGTTGTCCACACCAACGCCGGCGCGGCCAATGATGCGCAGCTTGGTGGCGGCCTCAATAATCTCGGCGGTCACCTGGGTGCCGGAACGGATCATCAGGGCGTCGTAGTCGCCAATGATCGTCTTGAGCTCTGCCGGCGACAGGCCGGTGCGCACATCCACCTGGGCCACCTGGGAGAGGATGTCGATCCCCGTCTGATCGATGGGATCGGAAACCAAAACCTTTGTCATAACCAGGGCGGTGGGGAGCTGCCGGGGGCAAGTGTAGAGAGGCGCCGTAGGGGCCCCACGGCGGCGCCGGAGTGGCCCCGCCCGGCAAGGGAGAATCGGGGTTCTTCATCGGCGCTGAACCGTGGCGAACTGTGTGGTGGCGGTCCTGGCCGCCCATGACCAGCTCCAGGCGCTACGCAGCCAGCTGGAGGAGTTGAGCCCGCCGCCCCTCAACCTGCTGGCGATCGGGCCGGGCGAGCTACCGCTGGAGCAGGTGGAACGGCTCAATCCGTCCCAGGCCCGCAATCGGCGCCAGAAATCGATGGCCCTTTGGCTGATCCCCTTTGGCTTTTTCGCCGGGGTGATGTTCACCTTCATCACCGACCTGCAGACCTTCGCCTTTGCCGGCCCCCTGGGCGAACCCCTAATCAGCGGCCTGCTGGGCATGGGCTCCGGCTGGATGGGCAGTTTTGCCGCCGCGGCCAGCGTGCCGTCTGAAGAGGACGACCAGGTGCGAATCCTGCGCAATCGCCTGCAGGAGGGCAACTGGCTGCTGCTGCTCGAAACCCGCAACGGCGTGGAGCTGCCCTGGCGGCTGCTGCAACAGGCTGGCGCCCGGGCCCTGGTGCGCCTTTCGGAGGACTAATCGGGGCCCCCATGGCGACCGCAGCGATCCAACTCTGCGGGACTTGCCCCGCCAGGATTGGATCGCTCCGGCGCCCCACGACATGCTGCCCAGGGACCAACTGCTCCAGGCCAGTCGCCATCCCCAGGAGTTGGCCGGCCTGATCGACCTGGCCGAGCAGGCCCTCCGCACCTGGGAGCCCCTCTGGAGTGGCTTCCTGGCGGCCGACGTGCTTGAGGAGGCCGAGGCCCGCCTCGGCCTCCTGGCCGAGCTGGCCCTGGAGAGCGCCGGCGGCTGGCCCCAGGCGGAACGGCGCCGGCTCTGTCTCAAGCGAAGCGAGCTCGAAGCCGAAAGCGCCAAAGGGGAGGGTGCCGCAGCCCCGGCACCCCTGATGGGCCTGGCCATCGCCGGCAATTTTCTCTTCGATCCGGCCGAAGCCCGGGACATGCGCCAGGCCCTGATTGCCCGGGGCGCCACCCCAGGGGCCCTTGGCGACCTCTGGATCCAGGGGGATCGGGGCGCCCAGCTGGTCGTGACCCCGGAACTGGCCGAAGCCCTCGACCAGGGCCTGGCCCTGGTGCGCAGCGTTGAGGTGCGCCTGGAGGCCCTGCCCCTCGACCAGCTGCAAAGACCCGCCCAGCGCCTGCCCCGCCGACTCACCACGGTGGAGGCCTCCCTGCGGCTCGATGCGGTGGCCTCCGCCGGCTTTGGCCTCTCCCGCAATCGCATGGCCGAACTGGTCCGTTCCGGAGCCGTGCGCATCAACTGGCAGCCAGTCAGTAGTCCCAGCCGGGAGTTGGTCCTCGGTGATCGGGTGCGGCTCGAGGGGCGCGGTGAGTTGGAACTGCTGGAGGTGGAGCTCACCAAGCGGGACCGCTGGCGGCTGGTGCTCCAACGCCGGTAGCCGCCGCCCAGGGGCTTCAAAGCAGTCCCAGCCTGGTGGGACTGAGCTGGCTGCTAGGTTGCTGTCACATTCGCTGATTCAGCCCCGGGTCTCTGGTTTGTCCAGGGAACAGGTTCTGAGTGTCGAGTGAAGCCGGGCGATTAGCTCAGAGGTAGAGCACTACCTTGACACGGTAGGAGTCACTGGTTCAATTCCAGTATCGCCCACTCTTTTTCATTCAGCTGTTTCATTTAGTCGCCCAGAGATGGCCGAGCCCAGGCAACCCTGCACCGTTGTCCTAGGCCTAGGCCGCTCCGGATTGGGCGCCGCCCGATTACTAAATCACCTCGGCCATGGGGTGGTGGTCTTCGAAAGCAGCACCGCTGAACCGGTCCGCCAACGGGCCCTTGAGCTCGAGGCCCAAGGCATCGAAGTGCGCCTGGGCACGGCCCTAGAAGGGGCCAGTTTCTCGGCCTTAGGCAAGCCCGTTGAGCGCGTGATTGTCAGCCCTGGGATCCGCTGGGACCACCCCACCCTCGAGCAGCTGCGTCACCAGGGCGTGGCCGTGGCAGGCGAACTGGCGGCGGCCTGGGAGGCCCTGCCCGCCACCCCCTGGATCGGCATCACGGGCACCAATGGCAAAACCACCGTGACCCACCTGGTCAACCACCTGCTCGGCTGCGCCGGCCTCGATGCCCCCATGGGCGGCAATGTGGGCAACTCGGCGGCTGAGCTGGCCCTCGAGCGCCTGGCTCCCGGCCAGGCGGCCCCCGATTGGATGGTGGTGGAACTGAGCAGCTATCAAATTGAAGCCTGCGCCCTGGTGGCGCCGCGCATTGGCCTCTGGACCACCCTCACCCCGGACCACCTGGAGCGCCACGGCACCCTCGCCAACTACCGCGCCATCAAACGCAGCCTGCTGGAACGCAGCGCCTGCCAAATCCTCAATGCCGATGACCCGGACCTGCGCTCCCAGGCCCCCAGCTGGGAGCGAGCCCATTGGGTCACGGCAGGGGATCGCAGCGCCCTACCACCGGGCCTCAATCCCCTGCTCTGGATCGAAGCTGACCAGGTGACCTCAGCCGCTGGTCCGCTGCTCGATGCCCGCTCCCTAGCCATGCCCGGAGCCCACAACCGCCAGAACCTGCTGCTCGCCGCGGCCGTGGGCCTGGAGCTGGGCCTTTCGGGCGCCACCATGGAGGCCGCCTTCCGGCGCTTCCCTGGTGTGCCCCATCGCCTCGAGCGGATCGGCGTGCTCCAGGGCATTTCCTATTACAACGACAGCAAGGCCACCAATTACGACGCGGCCGAAGTAGCCCTGCAGGCCCTCCCCGGCCCCTTGGTGGTGCTAGCCGGCGGCCAGGCCAAGCAGGGCGATGCCAGCGGCTGGATCGAGCGGCTCAAGGTCCAAGCGGTGGCCGTGGTGCTGTTTGGCGCCGCCGGGCCCTTTTTTCAAGGCCTCCTGCAGGAGGGCGGCTACGGCGGACGGGTCGCCGTTGTGGCCGACCTGGAGCAGGCCGTGGCGCTGGCCAGCCAATGGGCCGCTGCCCTAAATCAGGCGCCCGATAGCCAGGGCTGCCAGGCGGTGTTGCTCTCACCAGCCTGCGCCAGCTTCGATCAATACAGCGATTTCGAAGCCCGCGGCGACCATTTCCGCCAGCTGGTGCAGGCCCTGGCCACCGGAGCATCCCCCCAAGCCCCGGGGCCTTCGGTCCCGGCTTGAGTGGTCCCGGCTTGAGTGGTCCCGGCCTGGATGGTCCCGGCCCCCAGGGGCTCACCCAGCGGGCTACTCTCCGGCCCAACGCAATGCGCTCCGTCAATGGCCCACTGGCTGATGAAAAGCGAGCCCGATGTCTACGGGATCGACCATCTCGAGCGTGAGGGCACGACCCTCTGGGATGGCATTCGCAACTATCAGGCCCGCAATTACATGCGGACGATGGCGATTGGCGATCGGGCCTTCTTTTATCACTCCAATGCCAAGCCCCCCGGCATCATTGGCCTGATGCAGGTGGTGGAAACGGGCCTGGTGGACCCCAGCCAATTCGATCCAGCCTCCAAGTATTTCGATGGGGCCTCGAAACCGGAAGCCCCGCGCTGGGATTGCGTGCGCCTGGGTTTTCTCGAACGCTTTGATGCCCTGCTCAGCCTCGAGCAATTGCGCCAAACGTTCAGCGCCGACGAATTGCCGGTGGTCCGCCAGGGCAACCGGCTATCGATCCTGCCCGTGGGTGAAGCGAGCGCCCAAAAGCTGCTGGCCCTACTCAAGCCGGCCTAAAGGCCCCCAGGCCGGCTTGAGCTGTCCCCCTCATCGTCGCCATCCCCGGCGGCTGAACCCATCACCAAACTGGGGCCAAACCCCCCTTTCAGGGGAAATAGGTTGGCCAGGTAGCAGCGGGTTACCTCCCGGCTCTCCAGCCCGTTTTGCACCAGGAAGCCGGCCAAGGCCGCCTGGAAGAGGCGGTACTGGTCCCAGTTGGGGTGGGCCTCGATGAAACTTCGCATCGACCGCAACAGGGGCTCGGGCACATCGGCCTGCAGGCTCACCATGGCCATCGGGTCCATCCAAATTCCGGGTCAGGCGGCCAGTTCGCCACAGGAATGAAGCCGCGTCAAATGGCCTGGAAGCCCTGCAGACTCAGGCCTCTCAGGTCTAGACATCCCCGCCGCCCTGGCCTGGCTGGGCTGGACCTCAGGACTTGGGGGCGCCCGGAACTCGCCTCAAGAATCTGTCAAGGCTGGGCCGGACCAAGCTGCTGATTTCCCCAGGCGCCAGGCCTCCCCAGGGCTCCGGTCGAGGGACCTGGGGAAAACCAGGGCAAAAAAGGGGAAGGGACGTTGGCAATTGCGGCAAAGCCGGGGCCATCAGCAGTGCTGATCGGCGCCGGGTCGTTGGACCAGTCTCAAGGTTGGCCGCCCAGGCGCTGCAAGGCCTGGCAGAGGGCCGCACTGGCCTCCACCGACCAGGAGACCTCCACGGCCCGCTGGCCCGCTTCAGGGGTCAACACCCCCTTGAGGCACCAATGGAGGCGATCCCCCTCCAGCGCCAGCCACCAGGGGCCCCGTTCCAGCTCCAGGGTGATCGCCTCCTCGGCCAGCAGCTGGTCGAGGAGGGCTTGGTGCTCGCAGACCAGGTCGACAACCGCCGCGGCCAGGCCCGCCGCCTCGGCTGCCGTGAGCTCGACCGCCCAGCCCTGGCCGCCGATCAACACCGCAAAGGGCTGGCGATCAAAGGGTTGGGGCTCCTCCCGCCAGGCCAGACGCCAGCCAGGCCCTTCCAACTGGATCACGGCCGGCCCCAGTCCTGCGGGTCTGATCTCCAGCCTTCCAGGCAGCGAATAGCCCGTCGATCAGCATCCCCAGCGGCGGGAACCCCTGGGGGACAGCAGGGAAACGGCATACACGCCAAAAGCTTCCGCCGGGACTCAGCCGGGCAGTAAGTCGGGCTGGTCCTGTTCGTCGCTCATTTCAACGATGGCCCGCTGCACGGGCTTGATCATCGAATCCTCGAGCAGGCCATCAAAGTCATCGAAGCGGCGTTGCTTCGCGCGGAAGGCAATGCGCACCGTGGTGAGGTAGCGGTTGCTGGAGTGGCGAATCAGGCTTTCAGCCCGCTGGGCCAATTCCTTCGGACTCACATCGACGCCGATGAACATGCAAAGTCAGCTAGTACTGGCACCTTAAGTCAAGGTCCCCCAGCGCACCAAGCCAGCTGCGCCACAATCGAACGGCGCGCTCCCACCTCCCAGGTACCCCATGGCCGGCACCCTTGCCATCGACCTGGGCAGTAGCACCACCGTGGTGGCCTTCCAGGAAACCGGCGGGCCGCCGCGCCTCCTGACGATCGAGCCCTTCGCCCTGGGGGAGCCGCCCGTGGTGCCAAGTGTGATCTGGCTGGCCGATGCCGAGGCGGGCCAGCCCCTGATCGGCCGCCAGGTGCTGGAGGCCGGCCTGCTCCACCAAGGCGGAGCCGCCCTGCACCGCGATTTCAAACGGGCCATTGGCGGCCAGCGCCTGGGTGATCCGAACGAAACGGTGGCCAACCAGGGGAACGCCGCTGGGGCAGGAACGGGACCTAGGGGCCAGGCCCAACCCGCCAACACCTTAAGCCCGGAGCAGGCCGGCAGCTTGCTGCTGCAACGGATCTGGCGCCAGTTGCCCGCTGGCATCGAGCCTGATCGTCTTGTGCTCACCGCCCCGATCGATGGCTACCGGGACTACAGGCGCTGGCTAGTGGCGGCCAGCGAGGCCCTGGCCGTGGCCGAGGTGGCCCTGGTGGATGAGCCCACGGCCGCCGCCATCGGCGCCGGATTGCCCCCGGGCAGCCGGGTGCTGGTGGTGGACTTGGGCGGTGGCACGATCGACCTATCCCTCGTGGCGTTGGAAGGGGGGGAAGGGCGACCGGCGCCGATTGCCCAGCTGCTGCGCTTCGCCGGGCGCAACCTGGACCAGAGCCGGCAGGCCCTGCGCCTCGCCCGGGTACTGGGCAAGGCGGGGCTGGCCCTGGGGGGCCGCGATATCGACCACTGGATTGCCGAAGCCCTCTGTCCTGGCCAGGGCAACGATCCAGGCCTGCTGGAGGTGGTGGAGCGGATGAAATGCAGCCTGAGCAGCCAGGAGCAGGCCCTGGGGCTCTGGCGCCCGGGCCCAGGACCCACCCAGGAGCTGCGCCTCAGTCGCCCCCAGCTCGATCGCCTCCTGGAGGAGAAGGGGCTCGAGGAACTGCTCGACGACTTACTCGAAACGGTCCTCGCTTCAGCCCGGGCCCAGGGCGTCACCCTCAAGGATGTTGATGCGATCCTGCCGGTGGGCGGAACGAGTCGCCTGCCCAGCGTGCGGCGCTGGCTGCAGAGCCGCTGCGCCGGAGTTCCCCTGCGGGACCAACGCCCGATCGAGGCGGTGGCCCTGGGGGCCCTGGGCCTGACACCGGGAGTAACGGTGCAGGACCTGCTGAGCCATGGCCTGAGCTTGCGCTGCTGGGACCGTCGCAGCCGTGAGCACCGCTGGCACCCCCTATTTAGCGCTGGCCAGGGCTGGCCGAGTGAGCGCCCCTTCGAGCTAGTACTGGCCTGCAGCCAGGACGGCCAACGGGCCCTGGACCTGGTCCTGGGCGAACCCAGGCCCGACCAACGCAGTGAGGTGGTATTCGAGGCGGGTCTGCCGCGGCTGCGGCGCCGGCCCGCCGGCGAGGCGCCCGTGGATGCCTGGCCCGAGCCGCCGGCGCCCGTGGCCCTCGACCCCCCAGGGCAGGCAGGGGTGGACCGGCTGAAACTGCGCTTTTCGATTGACAGCACAGGCGCCCTGAAGCTGGAGGGCGACGACCTGTTGACGGGCTTGCCCCTGGCCGAGCGCCGGCTTGGGCGGGTGCGCTGAGGCCGGCCCCACCGGTGGACAACAGCCGGGCTGCCCCCAACGACGGGTGGCGGGCAGCCCCAATCCATAGAACAGGGGAGCGCATGCACACCGTCTTGGCCCTCCGCCACCACAGGCTCCCCCGTTACTGGCTGGGTCTCACCCTTGGACTGGTAGCGGCCGCCGTGGGCGGAGTGCACTGGTGGGAGCAGCAACTTCCCTTAAAACTCCAGGAGGCCGCTAGGGCCGGCCGCCTGGATGCCTGCATCCGCCATGCCGACCAACTGGCTGCCCTGCGCTGGCTGGGCGGCAGAGCCCCCCAGGAACAGGGGCTCTGCCGCCGCCGCAAGGCCGCCCAGCTCTGGGACCAGGGCCAATGGTCAGCGGCGATGAAACTGCAGCTGCAACTGGTCAATTCGGGTGCCAGCCAGCCGGCCGACCAACAGCAACTGGTCCAGTGGCAACGGCAGCTGGAAAGCCGGGCCCTGGGCCTGTTCCAGCAGGGGGACCTGCAGGCGGCCCTGGTGCTGCTGGCGGCGATCAACGCCGATCACCGCAGCGATGGCGCCGCCCTCGGCGACAACCTGCGGGACAGCTGGACCCGCAACCGGATGCTGCGGGACCGGGGTCAGCAGCTGATCAAGCAGCAGCGCTGGTGGGAGGCCCTCGATGCCCTCAATCGCATTGATCACCCCTGGTGGAAAGGGCAGACCAAGGAGCTGCGCCAGCAGGTGCAGCTGGGCATCGCCAGCCTGCGCCGCCAGGAGGACAAGCAACACGAAGGCCACGGCGAAACCAATCCCTCCAACGTGCCCCTCGCGGAGTTCGATGCCTTGGTGTCCCGCAAAATCGCCGCCGGCATGGACGACGGCCAGGCCTTCGAACGGGCCTGCAAGGAACTGGGCGGCAAGGTGGTGGAAACGGGTCCGGAGAGCGCCTGTCGCCGCTAAGGGCCCATGGCAGGATGGTTCCTATCTCAGTGTTAGGAGTTCATGCAAGCGGGAGATCAGGTCAGGGTCAGCGCCAGTGTGGTTGTGTTCCACCACCCTGAACACCGCGGCCAGGCCTTCGATCTGCAGGGGCAAACGGGCGAGGTCAAGGAGGTTCTTGACGACTGGAAGGGCAAACCGATCAGCCCAACCCTGCCGGTAATCGTGGCCTTTGGCCGCTTCAAGGCCCACTTCCGTAGCGACGAACTCGAGCCCGCCAGCTGAAGCGGCCCCCAAGCTGGCCGCCCGCACGCCTCAGCCGGCCGGCTCGGTTCCCTTGAGCAGGTAAACCCCCTCCTCGCCATCGGTGGCCTGCAGGCAGAGGGCAATGGTTTCTTGGCGGCTGGTCGGCACCACCCGTCCACAGAAATCCGGTTGGATCGGCAATTCACGATGGCCCCGGTCCACCATCACCAGCAGGGCGACCCGGCGCGGCCGTCCCCAGGCCTGCAGGGCTTCGAGGGACGCCCGCACGGTGCGACCGGTAAAAATCACGTCATCCACCAACACCACGCTGCGGTCCTTCAAATCGGCCGGCAATTCCGTGGGGATACCCAGGCGGGTGCCGACACGCCCCAGGTCGTCGCGGTGGAAGGTGGGATCCAGGCTGCCCTGGTCCACGGCATGGCCGGCGATGCGTCCGATCTGGTGGGCGAGCACCTGGGCCAGGGCGACCCCCCGGGTGGGAATGCCCAGTAACACCAGCTCCCGGCTATCGGTGACGCTCTCCAACACTTGGGAGGCCAACCGGATCAGGGTGCGGGAGAGCTCCAGGGGCGAAAGAATTTCCACCCGGCCAGGATTGCCCGGGACAGGCGTGCCTGGGACAGGGTTGCCTGGGACCTTGCCTGGGGCCAAGGGCTCCGATCGCCCCGCGAAACCCTGCTGAGAAGAAGGCGTCATCACGGCGCAATGGGGTCCCTAGGAACGGGACAGGCACTGGCGCAAGCCTGGCAGAGCCGCAGCCCACTAAGCGGGCGGCCTGGGGCCTGAAAGCCAGGCGCAGGGCGCCCTTGATGGCCAAAAGCTGACCCACCAAGGAGCCCACTTGGGTCTTTGGCCCTTAGGCAGTAAGTTCTAACTGGTTGAAGTTGTAGAGGGATAGGGCAACTCCGGGTGAAAGCAGTTCCTTCCTCCGATCGCAACCCTGGCCTTGAGCACAGCATGGCTGACTCTCTTGTTACCGATGGGCAGCTTCAGCCCGGTGCCGTAGCGCCAGCCCAACCATTGACCGGCAAAGCGCCTGTGGCGCCGGTGGTGCTGGCCATCCTTGACGGCTGGGGCCATAGCCCTGCCCATGAGCACAACGCCATCCGCAACGCCGAGACCCCGGTGATGGATGCCCTGTGGCATGCCTATCCCCACACCCTGATCCAGGCCAGTGGCGCCGATGTGGGCCTGCCCGACCAACAGATGGGCAATTCCGAGGTGGGCCATCTCACGATTGGCTCTGGCCGGATCATCCGCCAGGAGTTGGTGCGCATCGGCCAGGCCGTGCGCGACGGCAGCATCGCCCACAACGCCGCCCTCAACCATCTGGCCGACACATTGCTCGCCAATGGCCACACCCTGCACTTGCTTGGCCTTTGCTCGAACGGCGGCGTCCATAGCCATGTGAACCACGTGGGAGGTCTGCTGAAGTGGGCGGCGGAGCGGGGCCTCAAGGATGTCTGCATCCATGTCACCACCGACGGACGTGACACGCCCACCCAAAGTGCACCGGGATTTATTGCCAGCCTGGAGGCCCAGATTGCCGCTGCCGGCGTCGGCAGGCTGAGCACCATCTGCGGCCGCTACTGGGCGATGGACCGGGACAACCGCTGGGAACGGACTGAAAAGGCCTATCGACTGCTCAGCCAGGACGACGGCGCCTCGGAACTCACGGCCCTGCAGGTGGTAGAGGCCTCCTACGCCGAGGGCATCACCGATGAATTCATTGAACCGACCCGTCTGGGACCCGGCCATCTCAAGCCCGATGACGGCGTGATCTGCTTCAACTTCCGCCCCGACCGGGTGCGGCAGTTGATCCGGGCCCTGGTGATGCCCGAGTTCGAACCCTTCGAGCGCGTACAGATCAGCCCCCTCCATGTGGTGACCTTCACCCAATACGAGCGCGGCCTACCTGTTGAGGTGGCATTTCCGCCGGAATCCCTCGAAGGCTTGCTGGGGGAAGTGGTTTCTAACCATGGCCTGCGCCAGTTCCGCACCGCCGAAACCGAGAAATACCCCCACGTCACCTACTTCCTCAATGGGGGCATTGAAAAACCCTTCCCCGGCGAAGACCGCCATCTCGTGCCCTCCCCCCGGGTCGCCACCTACGACCAATCGCCGGCCATGTCCGCCGAGCAGCTCACCGACAACTGCATTGCGGCGATCCGTAAGGGCATCTACTCCCTGGTGGTCATCAATTACGCCAACCCGGACATGGTTGGCCACACCGGCCAGATGGAGGCCACAACCCAGGCGATCGCCACCGTGGACCATTGCGTCGGCCGTCTGATGGAAGCCACCAACCGCATGGGCGGCACCCTGTTAATCACGGCCGATCACGGCAATGCCGAGCTGATGGAGGGTCCCGATGGCAGGCCCTGGACCGCCCACACCACCAACCCCGTGCCCGTGATCCTGGTGGAAGGCGAACAACGCAAACTTCCCGGCCATGGCACCAACGTGCTGCTGCGCGAGGGCGGTGGCTTGGCCGATATCGCTCCCACCCTGCTGGCGATCCTGGACCTGCCCCAGCCCGCCCGCATGACGGGCCAATCCCTCGTAATCCCAGCCAGCCTGAGCGTCAGCGAAACCCGCCAGCCCCTAAGCCTGAGCGCCTGATCCGGCCCAGTGCCAGCCCCCCTCCCGGCCCCGAAGGCCTAGGTTGACCCGATGCTTCAGAACATTCTTTCCTGGGTTTGGATCGCCAGCGGCCTCCTGCTGGTGGTCTCGGTGTTGCTGCACAGCCCCAAGGGCGACGGCATGGGTGGCCTGGCCAGCAGTGGCGGCTCCATGTTCAGCAGCGCCCGCAGCGCCGAGGACACCCTCAACCGCATCACCTGGACCCTGCTATCCCTTTTCCTGGGGTTAGCCGTGGTGTTGAGTGCTGGCTGGCTCAAATAGGTTGGCCATGAAGCGGCGCGGCCTATTTGGACTACTGGGAACGGCCCTGGTTCCCTGGATCGGGGCCAAGCCAGCCCAGGCCGCAGCAAAGGCTGCCGATTCCCAATGGCAACTGAGCCCGAGCCAATGGCGCGCCCGGCTGGCGCCTGAGGCCTTCTCAGTGCTACGCCAGGCTGGCACGGAACGGCCCTTCAGCAGCCCCCTTAACAAGGAAAAACGCCAGGGCACCTATGCCTGCGCCGGCTGCCGGCTACCCCTATTCAGCTCCCAGGCGAAATACGACAGCGGCACGGGCTGGCCCAGTTTTTACGCGGCCCTAGCCCAAGGCATCGCCACCAAAGTGGACTTCAAATTAATCATTCCTCGCACTGAATATCATTGCAGCCGCTGTGGCGGACACCAGGGCCATGTCTTCGATGACGGCCCCAAGCCCACCGGCAAGCGCTATTGCAACAATGGCGTGGCCCTCGTGTTTCTAGCCAAGGGCAACTGAGCAAGCCAAACCCTGGCAGGCCAATTGGCGGCAGTAGCCCAGCCCAGCCAGGGATTGGCTGTCGAAAGAGCTGCAGCTGCTCCATTTGGAGTGGATCGGCGGCAAGCAGGCGACGGCAACGCCAGACCATAGTGACCAAACCAAGACCGAAGCCCCCGATCCCCGGCCCTGGACTCCCCCAGGGCACCTAAAGTAATGCAGGTAGATTTTTCAGCCATGCAAAGCCTTTTCGCCGCAACCCTGATGGTGACGGTTGTTGTCTTCGGCCTCGGGGCCCAAGCCTGCGAAAAGCATCTGCACGGCCACCAAACAAGCTCAAACACCGCCGCTGAAGGGTCCAAGAACTGAACAATCAACACCAGGCCGATCTTTCTTGCCCAACCCCGGATCCACCAGGGATGGCCAAAGCAATTGGCTGTTCACCTCGGGTAGCTTTGAGCTTCTAGCCCTAAACCATAGGCGTTGTTACCCCAATAGGCCAGGAAGTAAAGCCACTAAAACGGGGATATCTTGTTGCGATTGCACCTCTCTGCAATCTAACAAAAACATCCAAATTATCCTGAAAACAATTCCTAGGTAGTCTTTTCTAGGGTGAAGGCTCGCCAGGCCCAGCCCACTGAAGACTTTACCAATCCAGGCCAACCCTTTTAAGCAATCAATATCTGACACAAATAGCCTCAACATGGGCAATAAAAAGCCAAGTTATTTCCCTTTAAGCCCTTCGATCAGTCTTGATTAGGGCAAGTCCCCAAGGCGATCCCGCCTCAAGATCAAGAGGCTGGGCAGGCACCAGCCCTCAGGCCTTGCGCAGCTTGGAGCGATGCTGCTTTTCCTTCCACAGCAGCTGGGCCGTGTCATGGAGGGACATCTGCACCTCCCCCATGAACCGCTTCAAACGGCGCTGGGTCTCCTTTTCGGTGGGCAACATGTCTGAGAACGTGGCCGCATGGCAGAGGTCGACCAACAGGGCCACCTCCTCAGAGGACAGGCAAAGCAGGTGTTCCCGCTCCAGGTGGGTAACCTTCACGGCTGGCTTGCGAATGACTCACTTTAGCGGTAAAGCGCCTTTCGTCCCAAAAGCAAGGCTGTCTTTACCTTTGGCAATCCGTTGAACGCTCAGCCGCCCAGGAGAGAACCTGGCCTAACCCGCTCACCGGCCCCCGGCCGGCCCAAGCCCGTTGCAAGGG
>ERZ889217.945-NODE-945-length-16005-cov-5.684013_pt1 | contig 16005 bp, 5 predicted proteins | sample MGYA00521098_ERZ889217 | MGnify/ENA primary metagenome ERZ889217 (study PRJEB32303, sample SAMEA104408613) | aquatic metagenome | biome: Brackish water; feature: Pelagic; material: water | place: Baltic Sea | collected 2014-06-10T22:04:00 | depth 2,362 m ...
CCGTCGCTTGCGCTCCGGGCTTTTATGGTGGTCACGTCCAGCCGGAGCCGACGCCGGGACGGCGGCGACGGCGCGAAAGCATCTCCGTCGCTTGCGCTCCGGGCTTTTATGGGGGTGACGTCCAGCCGGAGCCGACGCCGGGACGGCGGCGTTCCAACATCCGCTTTGCTTGTGGTCTGGGGTTGAACGGGGCCGTGCGTTCAGAGCCGTTGCGGGCGGGTGCGGGCGGCGTGCCGGCGGGGCGGCTTCGGGGCGGCAGCGTGTGTGGGACGGGAAGGCGGCTGCCGTGGGACGGCATGCTGGCCGAAGAAGTAGGCCTCGGCAGGCCAGAGGTCGGTCGGGGACGGGGCGGCTTCGACCACGACCGGCTTCAGTTCGATAACGGCTGGCAGTACTTCCACGACGGGAGTTGGAGCAGCCGCCGGCCTCGGCCGAGTCTGCGGCAACGCGGCCGGTCGCCGGGCCCAGGTCGCATCGGGATCGCTGAGCGAACGGACGTGTGCCCCAGCCTCGTGAAAGATTGCCGCGACATGGGCATGGCAGGTCAGCACGAGCATCTGTCGATCGCTGCCCTGCTCGGCCAGAAACTCCACCAGCACCCTGGCCGCAGAGTGGGCCCGGGTGTCGTCGAAATTCACGAGCGCGTCGTCCATCACGATCGGGAGTATGACGTCATGCCGTCCGAGGTCGCGGACGAGTGCCAGTCGCAGGGCGAGAAACACCTGCTCCCGAGTGCCGCGGCTGAGCCGCACCGGATTCCAGATCGATCCATCCCGCTCGTGCACGTCGAGCCGAGCCTCGTCCACCGCGGTCGTGATCGAGTGGTAGCGGCCATCGGTGAGTCGGGCGAGCCACCGCGACGCCTCGCGGAGGACCGGCGGCTGGTGATCCCGGGCGACAGCTGCCCGGGTTTCCTCGAGCAGCGCGTGGGCCCGTTCGAGCACCCGCCGCCGAGACTGCTGGTCTGCGATCTTCAGTTCGAGCGCGGCCAGTTCCGCCTGGAGTGGCTCGGTGCAGTGGTCGGCTGCCGCGGCAGCGACCCGGGCTGCGGCAGACTCCCGCCGAGCCCGGGCTTCGGCCAGGGCTTCGCGGTGACGGAGAGTGTGGGTGGCCGCTTCCGCCAGCCGGCCTGCGAGCGGCACAGTTGCGGCATCGGCGAGCCACTCGTCTACCTCCGGCGGTTCAGGCGTGCGTCGCCGGGCGTCGAGCCAGGCGAGTTCGGCGGCCTCGGCCTCCGTGCGAGTGGCCTCATGTTCCGGCCGGCGATCCACCTTGGCCAGAAACTCCTCCGCGGTCTTCACGCCCCACCGAACGTAGAACTCATGGACCGCACGCTCCACCACCTTCACTTGCCGCACTGCCGAGCGATGCCGACGGCGGGCAGACTCCAGCCGTCGGGTGAGCGAACTCCGGCGGCGGACCACCAAGCGATCAGCATCGAGCCGTTCACGGAGCAGTCGCAGGTGGTCCAGCGGCGTCGATTCTGGGACGAGTTCACACTCCACGAGCAACTCATCAATCCGGCGTCCGGCCGCTGCGAGTTCCTCCCGCTTGTGCCGGGCCTCCTCCGAGAGCCGCCGCCGATCATCGTCGAGCGTGAGGAGGGTCTGCCGGTGCGCGGCGATCTGGCGGACCTCGCGGGGAGAGAGGTTCGTGGGCAGCCCACGGTGCTGGAGTGCTTTTCGCCACCGCAACCGAGCCCCGGAGCGTTCTTCCGTAGCCCGGGCGAGCGCCTGTTCGGCCTGCGCGACGCGGTCAGCAAGGACGAAGATCGACCCTTCACGGGAGGCCATTTCCTCAAGCCGGTCGACCTCGGCCTGGGCCGCTGCCAGCCTTCGTTCGAGCCCCAAGCCGGCGTCGGTGCCAAGCCGGGCGTCGAGTGCAGCCACCTCGGCTGCCAGTTCATCTCGCCGAGTCCGCGCCGCGTCGCACTGCCGCCGGGCCGCTTCCAGGCTGGCCGAGGCGTTGCGATCGAGTGACCAGGTGGTCACGGAGGCCACGCCGGCCCCTGCCAGGCCGAGTGCCGCCATGGCGTAGGCCATGGCGCCGGTCACCTCCCGGGGCAGAAGCGAGCCGGAGAGCAGCATGCCGGTGCCAATCACAAACAGGGCGCCGAGTCCCACCAACCACGGAATTGGGATCAGCTGCGCCTCCATGTGCTCGGCCATGTCTCGCTCGAGCCGGACCACCGTGCGATCGAGTTCGGCGAGTTGCTCGCCGGCCGCAACCCGCTTGCGGAGCCCGGCCGATCGTTCGGTCGCCTGCGTGATCGCATCTTGCACGGTGATGCCACCGAGGCTGCGGCCAGCGCCGTCGATCGAGCCGCGGGCTTCCGCGAGCACCCGTTTGGTGGCTGTGAGTTCCTTCAGGGCGGTCGTGCGTTCACGGCTGGCTCGACTCCAGCCGCGGGCCCGACTGCGAAGCGGACCAAAGGAGAGCGCGAAGCCCTCGGGCAGGAGCACATCGGGCAGGCTGTCGACATCGTCGTCGGTTGGCAGCGCGACGGGTACGAGTCGCGAGAGCCCTGCGATTCCCACCTGTTCGCCAAACCGGCGGGCGGCCAGCCGGGCGTGACTCTCGGCTCGGGCGAGGTCGGCCGCGAGCCGTTCCAGCCGCGACTCCTCTTCGGCGACCGCCGTTACGGCCCCCCGCTTCGACCACACGATCGACTCTGCTGGGAGGTCCCGGAGCTGGCGAGCCAGCCGGCTGCGGGCCTTTTTGCGGGCCCGTGCTGCCCGCTCCGCCCGCCGCAGTTTGCGGGCTGCATACCGCCAGGCGTCGCGGTCGGCGTGCACCAGCGGGGCCGCTTCGAGGGCGGCGAGCCGCGTGGCGGAACTCCGCCAGGCGAGATACAGCGGTTCGATTTCGATCACGCCGCCGATCACAGCCTCGGTGCGTTCTGCCCGCTCGATGCGGCGGCCGAGCGCTGCGAGTTCCGCATCGAGATGGGCGAGTTCCGTCCACAGCGAGCCTGTGGCAACGGCAGGGCTTCCGGCTGCGGCGAGTCGTTCCAGAAGTTCGCTACGGCGGGCCTTGAGGGCGGTTAAGGGCGAGACCTCGGGATCGATTGAATCGAGCCTGTCGATCGCCTGACGGATGTGGCCGAGCACGCGGCTGACCTGCGAGCGGTCGAGGCCGCTGGCCAGTTCATAGAGCCGACTGCCGCATCCCTCCGGCTCGAGCGTGCGGAGTTCGTGAAGCTCGTCGAGGCCGAAAGCCATCACGTTGGTGAACGTGGTCTCGTCGATACCACCAACGAGGTCCTGGAGGTAATAGCGGTGCTGTGGTGCCGTCTCGGCGCCGCGATGCTGCGGGACGGTGGCGCTGATCTCGATCAGATCGCCGTGGTCGCCGCCGAGGCCCACGATCCCGTCGGCGTAGGCCTCCTGGGAGAGTTCGGCGAGGTGGGGGCCTTCGTGCCGCCGCTCGATCGTGATCCCCGTTCGCTCCGGCGGTAGCCGCAGGAGCAGCCGGCCAGCGCAGGGTAGGCGGGGGTCGAGCACACCCCGGCGGAAGGGCCCTTCAAAGCCAAAGAACACCGCCCGAACAAACTCCAGGAGAGTCGTCTTTCCCGTTTCGTTGGTGCCGTGAAGCACCTGCACACCTGGCCCGAGCCGATCGACCACAACCCGGTCGAGGGCGCCGAAGCGTTCCACGTCGATGCGTTCGATAAACATGCCACTCCTCAGCGTGTGAGGCCCTTTGTGGGGGATGAATCAGGTTGATTCGATGAGTTCGAGCGCCACCCAGCCCGCCTCACGGGCCGCGGCTGGGCGAAGCGGGCTCGTGGCCGCGTGTTCGATCACCTGCACGATGTCGGCCAGCGCCGACGTGAACGAGGTGGTGGTGCCGGGCCGGCCGCCAGACCGGGCGTGGCCGAGCGCCGCGAGCGACTCGCCGGGGTCGGCCACGAGGTCTGCGCACCATGCCCTGAATGCCTTGGGATCGAAGAGATCGCGGAGCCTGGTCAGCGTCTCGCCGGCAATCTCGCCAACCTGGACCCGCCGGCTCACGCTCGTGCCACACTCCACGATGCACCGCAGGATTTCGAGTGGCGATTGCTCTCCCGGCGCCACCTGTTCGATGGCCGTCCAGACCACGGTGGCCAATTCCTCGGGACCGCCGGCCGGGGACTCGACCCGCACCGTCCGCCAGCCCACTCGTTGCGTGGGAATGTCATGCCAACTGGCTCGCCAGTCGCCGAGCAGTGGGGCGAGGTCCAGCCTGTCCGAGCGGTCGATCAGGGTTAGGGTGCAGCAGGAGCCGACGGCCTGTTCCAGCGGCGATCGCGGCTGGAGCGGGGGAAGGTGGTGGATTCCTGGGGGCAAGAGCGGCCGGCGGCGGGAGGCCCAGATCCAGAACGAACCGGGTTGTGTCCAGGCGGGTGACGCGGCTGCTGCCGTGACGAAGTCGGTAGCGGGATCGTGGTCTCCCGGCCAGTCGCCATTGTCGCCGTTGAAGATGGTGGCGGTGTCCCAGCCAATCACGATTTGGCGGCGGGCGACCGTCGTCGCGGTCGGGAGTCCGCCCACGGTTGGCAGGTCGGCGGCAGTTCCGGCTGCGACCAGTTCCACCGTGATGCCGTGAACATCAAGTTCGAGCGGGGCTTTGGGCGTTGCGAAGAACAGGCCCTGTGGTTCGCCGAGCATCCGGGAGATCTCGTGGCAGGCCCCGGCATCCTCGGCCAGAAACACGGTTCGGCAGCCGGATGCGGCGAGATTGAGGACAGTGGCCCGAACCGCCGCGGCCTGGGCCGGGCTGGAACGGTGTGGGTCGAGCCACCGTCCGCAGACGACAAACACCGCCGCCTGCCCGCGCCGGGCCACTGCCACCGCTTCCTCGAAGGCGTCGGCGACCGCCCGTCCGACAATCGTGGCGACGGCGGCATGGGCGGCGTCAGGAATCGCGAGCGGGCGATCAATCGCCGGGTCGAAGGCGAAGACAATGTCAGCCACGACGAACACCCTCCTTGGTGCGGTCCCGGCGGCAACCCGGGGAAGATAGGGGCAATGTACCGCCCCTGGGCCTGCGGCCGCAATGCAAAAATCCGCTTTTCGGGAGCCAGTTCAGGTCGTTAGCAGTGGGGGGGCGGCTGCCAGGGCGGCCACCGTTGCCGAGGCCCAGGCGGTGTCCTGATGGGGCCCAACCGCGGCCCGCACGCGACTGCGAAGGAGCACCCCCTTTTCGATCGCCTCCGAGAAGAGCCAGCAGGCAATCCGGAGCCGCTCTCCTGCGCCGACCAGTTCGATCCGGCGGGCGTCAGCGGGATGGACAGCCACAACGACTGCATCGCCGCTCCGCTGGACGAGCAGGCAGTCTGCCGCGAGAGGACAGGGGCTGCCCGTGCCGAGAGGCTCCCAGACGACGCCCCCCGCGGTGGAGCGTCCCCAGGCGATGTTGTCCGCGGTGATGTCGCTGATGACGGCGACCCGCGAATCGCTTTCAAGCAATGACGTCTGGGCCGAGACCACCAGTTCCCAGGCAGGGCTCGGCGCGGCCAGCCACCGCCACATCAATGTTGCCCGGAGCTGCCGCTGATCGGCGGGCTCATAGATCGCCACGAGATCTTCGCCCCGAGCCCAGTGATCGCTTGGCTCGTACTGTCCACCGGGATCGTTCCCCAGATCGATCCCGAGGAGATGGTCACCCGTTGCCGCGATCGTCAGCCCTGCTTGGGCGGCTGCAAGATTGATCGTGGCGTTGGCCCGCTGAGCGACCAGGCCGGCGAGCGTCCAGGCCGGTTGGGAGTGGGTCATCGTCATTCGGCCCTTGAGGCTGGGCTCCGTTGGATGGTTCGCGCCGATGGCACGGTAGGCGTACGATACACGATCCTTCTGCTCCTCACCCATCTCCCGAGCCCCACCTGCATGAATGCTCAAGCTGCCGACCAAGCCCCCGATCACTGTGCTCCCGATCACCTTGTCATCTGCGAGCGGGCGGCCCGGGCCGGAGGAGTTGTGCTCCTTGACTGGCTGGGCCGGTTTCGCGCCCAGAAGAAAGGTCCGCGGGATCTCGTCACGGAGGCCGACTATGCGTCCCAGCGAGAAATCCGGCGGATTGTTCAGGAAGCCTTTCCAGAGCATGGCTTCGTAGGAGAGGAGGCCGAGGGATCGGCTGGACAGCCTCCTGCCGGTGAGCCGGGCCACGCTGGCAGCGGGACCCGTTGGATTGTCGACCCACTCGACGGCACGACCAACTACGTCCATGGTTTTCCCGCCTGGTGTGTGTCGGTGGCGCTCGCGCGGGGCGATGAACTCTTGGCCGCCACGATTCACGATCCCCTGCGAGACGAGTGTTTCACCGCCAGTCTGGGAGGAGGAGCCTTTCTCAACGGCGAACCGATCCGGGTGCCGCCAGTGACCGACCTCAGCGAGTCGCTCGCGGCCCTGAGCTTTCCTCCCCATGTCGAGGCCGACTCGCCCGCCGTGGCCGACTTTCTCGCCGTGCTGCCGAGGGTTCACTCCGTTCGCCGAACCGGATCGACCGCCCTCAATCTTGCCTGGCTGGCCTGCGGCCGGTTGCATGTCTTCTGGGCCCGCAGGATTGCCTGCTGGGATGCCGCCGCTGGCTTCCTCATCGCCCGCGAGGCGGGAGCGACCCTCAAGGGTTTTGCTAGCGGCTGCGAGCCGGTGCCTTTGGAGGATCCGGCCTTCATCATCGCGAGCACTCCCGAACTGTTCGCGGCTGTCCTTCCCCTGCTGCGGCGGTAAACGCGGCCTCGTCCGGTTATAACGATCATCTCAGCTGGGCGATCTGCGGTTCATGGAGGTTCTGCGCAGGATTGCGGGGTAGGCTAGTGAGAGGTCTCCCCGCACCGTCCTGATTCGATGGATCGCACGCCAGCCACTCGCTTCGCCCTGATGCTCTGGGCCGCGTTTTTCGCGGCTCCAGCCCTCGCGCAGCGCCCTCACCCAGCTCTTTCGCCAGACGGACTACAGCCACAGGAATCCGTCCGCGAAATAGCTCCGGAACTCTTTTATCTCCAGGACGAGACCGGCCGGCTCGTTCCGGTGCCTGGGTTTCAGTATCGCGACTTTGTGGATCTCTTCCGGCTCCGCGAAGGACTCGCCGGGCCTGCCCAGCCCCCCGATGCCGTGCTGGAAAGCATCATCTTCCGGATCGACGCCCGTGAGGTGGCGGCTGGCAGTGGGGCCTGCCCCGCGAGTGTCGAATGTTCCATCCGGCAGTCCCACGGTGGCTGGGTGATGGTGCCGGTCGGTCTCCGAGGCCTCCTGCTCGACCAGCCGCCGACCCACGAAGGCCCAGGCCGGATGGTTGTCGATGCCGATCCGGACGGAGGGCTGCGTTGCTGGTTTGAACTCCCCGCTGACGCGGCCAGCGACGTGCGGCAGACGGTCAGATTTGTCGGCCAGGTGACGGTCGATGCGTCGACTAGTCAGGACGCGTTCGAGCTTGGGCTTCCCACGGCCATCGCCTCCCGACTGGAGGTGCTAACGACCCGGGCTGCACCGGCTGTGAGCCTCTCTCCAAAGACAGCCGGACGCGTCGAAGTCTCCCCTGATGAGGATGGCGGGCTCGTCACGGTGACCGGCGCGTCGGGTGCCTTCCGGCTACGGATCGCAAACGCCAGCGAAACCGGCGGCCCCACAGCGCTGGCGCAGGCGGAGTGCGCCAGCGTGGTGCGGATCGCCGGCCGCACCGCCGGAATTGAAGCTGAGTTGAGCCTCGCTGGTATCCCTCCAGGCACATCCCGCCTTCGGATCACGCCCCCGCCCGGGATGGCCGTCCAGTCGATTGGTGGGGATGCCACGATCATCGACCGTGGCGGAGCGGTGGACACACCGTCCATTGATATGGCTGTGATGGCCGCGGCGGATGGACAGGCCACCGTGGTGATCGAATGCGAGGGGCCGGTTGACCCGTCAGGGCAGGCACTCCTCGAGACCCTCGGATTCGCCGTCGAGGGCATTGAGCCCTGGCGGCAGTGGGGCCGGGTGAGTCTGGTGGTCGACGGGGAGTGGCAGGCCAGTTGGGAGGACGTGCCAGGACTCCGTCGCGTGGATCCGCCGGTCACGCAGCGGGAGAGTGGCTTCGTGGCCGCTTTCGCCTACGACGCTCAGCCAGCAGCACTGCAAGTCAGGATTCGGCCCCGCCGAAGTCGGGTCGTGATTGAGCCCGAATACCGCTACGACGTGTCTGCGGGACGGATCACCCTCGATGGCAAACTCCGGGTGGCAGCGCGGGGCGCAGCGGTCAACGGCATCTCGCTCCTGCTCGAGCCGTCGTGGAGCGTTCGCGACGTGGGACCGGCCGGGCTCGTCGATGCGGCGGCGCTCCGGGTGGAAGAGGGCCGGATCACGATCCCATTCCTCCAGCCCCTGGCCGGTGATGCCGTCGTTGAATTCACGGCAGCGCGACGAATCGAGCCCGATGCTGCTGAGGTCTCCTGGGACTTCCCGGCGCCGAAGGCCGACCTCGTGGGGCCAGCGGCGGTTGTGATCGCCGCCGATTCGGACATCGAGTTGTCGCCCGACAGCGAGGCCAGCGTGGGGCTCGTGCGGCAGACCTCCTCGGCCATCCCGATGGCCGACGCGGGAAGAATCGCATTGGTCTACCGTCTCGACGCGGCCGCGGGACGGTTTGTCGCCAGTCGACGATTCCTGCCGCGGCGGATCGAGGCGACCGTAGTGGCAAGTGTCACGGTCGACGAGCGGCAGGTGGGTGTCAACGAGTCCATCCGCCTCAATGTGATGCACGTGCCGATGGAGTTTGTGGAACTGACGGTGCCGGAGGCGGCCATTGCCACAGGCACGTTTGAGATTCGCCAGGGACCGGAATTGCTCGACGCGGTGGAGATCAACAGGGTGGCAGCCGCAGACGGCGCTGGCCTGCCACTGGTCATGCTGCGGGCTCTGCTCCCCGTGCCCCTGCTCGGCGAAGGGGAGGTGGGTGTTCGCTACCAGATGCCCACGCCTTCGATCCCGCGGGAGGCGACCGTGGCCCTCGATCTGCCGCTCCCACTCCCCGTGGTCACAGGCCTGAGCCGGCAGTCGGCATCGCTCTCGGACACGGGCCCGCTCACGGCCGGGATCCGGGGCGAGGCCTGGCGGCGAGACCTGGCAAGCCGGGCGGGGGCCGTGGCACGGTCGTGGTCAGCCCCGAAGCCGCAGCATGTCCTGCCGCTTGCGCTCACCGAACGCGTTCGGCAGGCGGCCAGCGACACGGTCGTGGAGGCGGCCTGGCTGCAGACGCGGCTCTACCCGCAGACCCGAGAAGACATCGCCACCTACGTGATCTCGGCTGCCACCGGCTCGGTGGCGATCGATCTGGCTTCAACGAACGCGGCGCCGTTGTCCTGCGAGGTGCGGGTGGATGGCGATTCGGTGTCGGCCGATTGGCAGGGGGCAGGCCGGATCATCATCGATCTTGGCGACGCCACCGCGGGTCGCCGGCTGGTCGAGATCCGGACCACCGCCGCGTGGGGCGGTACGGCCGCCGGATTCGGCCTGCCCTGGCCGGTGCCACTCGATCCACCGGCGTTTCCCAACTCGGTGCGGGAGCGACGGTTCTCCTGGGAGGTCGTCACCGCCGCCGACGATCATCTCCTTGGCATCCCGAATCGGTGGACGAGCCAGCAGCAATGGACATGGCAGGGCTTGGGCTGGCAGCAGGAGTCGGTGGTCTCGTCTGAGGAACTCGCGGACTGGGTGAGGCATGATCTCCAGTCTGAGCGGGGGGCGATTCGTCTGCTCGCCTCCGATCCGCTGCCCGTCGGAGGCCACTTCGTCTATTCGGGCGTTGGTCCACCTGGCCCCGCGGCTGCGTGGATCCTGCCCACCTGGACAATCGTGCTTGCCGCCTCGGGGATGATGCTCGCCTTGGGACTGGCCGTGATCTTTAGGCCGGCCTGGCGGCAGCCCGCCGTCCTGCTCGGGATCGGGTCCGCAGCCATGCTCGCGGCTGCGGCTGCGCCCGGCATTGCACCGTTGGTGGGACAGGCTGCCGTCCCTGGCGGTCTGCTTGCGATCCTCGCCGCCGGCCTGCGGTGGTTCTCCGACCCTCGACCCGCAGGCCGCGCGACGCCGGCCGTCATGGTCAGTGGGGCGAGTTCTCTCACCCGCACGGCAGCCCCGACCGTGTCGCTGATCGTGGCGCCGTCGGCCGCCTCCACGCCGAGAGGCAGGGACGCGCCATGAGGCCGCGGGCGCTTGGTCGTGGCGGAGTGTTGCTCATCTGCCTTCCGTTGGTGTGCGGTGGGACGCAGGGTGCCGATCCCCGTCCCAACGCGGTGGTGACGGGAGGTGCTGGGTCAGCTGTGGCCGTGGCACCGACCAGTCGCGACAGCGAACCGCCAGCATCTGCCGCCGACACCACGATCGAGTTCGTGCGGGTCAACGCCGCTCCCGCGACCATTCGTGACGTGCCGCTCGATGAGGGCCGCTACGTGCCGATGACGGTCGCCGAGTTCGACGCGGCGGTCGCACAGGCCGATGACGGTCGCCGACGGGTGCGTCGCCCGATCGCGTCGGCCGCGGAGTATGACCTCGCGAGCGACGGCCAGGGGACCTACTCCGGAACGCTCATCTTTCAACTCGACGGCACGAGTGGCGGCCTCCCGTTCCCGCTGCCGATCGGAGCCGTCGCCACCGAGTCATGCACCCTCCGCACCGCCGCTGGGGCGGGCGAGGTAGCCGTGTTTGGCCTGCCTGACGGCGGTGTGGCTGTGCAGACCGCCGGGCCTGGCACGTATGCCTGCAGCATCCGCCTTCCGAGGAGCGAGTCCGCCGCGATCCTCCGGATTCCGCTCGTGCCAGCCCTGGTGACCACGCTGAGGCTCGCGTTGCCTGCGGGTGTGCGGCCAATCGTGCTCGACGGCGTTGCGGACGGCTGCCTCGTGGAAGCTCCATCCGCGACCGAGGATGCCTGGCGGATCGTCGTCGCAGCGATGCGTGAACTGCGGATAGCCGTCTGGGACACCCGCCGGACACCCCCGCCCGTGGCCTGCTGGAACCGGGTTTCCATTCGGGGAAGGCAGGCTGATGTGGCGACCCGGATCATGCCGGCTGCTGGCTGGACGCCCGCCTTCCTGGACCTTCAGGTCGAACCCGGACTGCTCGTCACCGGGGTGTGTTCCGACGACGACCGCGAGGTCTCCTGGACCCTCCGCGATCAAGTGCTCAACCTCCTCATCCCCGACCGACTGGTCGGCAGCCGCATCGGCCTGGTCGTGACAGCCATGGCACCCATTGCCGAGTCGTCGATGCAGCGGGTGCCGGGTCTCCGGCCGGCCGCCTCCCGTTGGGCAGGCTGTGGCACAGAACTCATCACCGACCCCGCCTTTGCAGTGGAGAGGATCACGCTCGAACAGTGCCTCGCCGTGGCCTCCGCTGACGCCGCTCGCTGGCCACTGCCCACCGGCAGCGGAGCGGAGCGACCGCCGGCCGGCGGGATGCTGGCGGTGGGTGGCCGGGTCTTTCTGGAGCACCAGACGCCGGCGGCGGAGGCATGGATCGAGGTGGGCCCCCGGTCGGCCGCCCTCGACACAGCGCGGGTGACGACGGTGGACATCTCTCCCGGAACGGTCCTGGGCCGGGCCGCCTGCGACGTGCGGGTGGTCGCCGGTGAGATCTTTGCCGTCACCGCCGCGATCGCCCCTGGCTGGTTCATCGACTCTGTTGAAGTGGTCGATTGGCGGAGGGGTGGATCGCTATCGCGAGATGGTCAGGCCACTGGTTCTCCGGGCCTGGATTGGCGGGTTGTGCTCACCCCAGAGGGAAGTGAATTACGAATCGGTCTGGCCGTTGCCGCCACGCCGGCCCGTGGGCTCGGCCTGAGGATCACCGGTCACCGGCCCGGTGTGCCGTTAGGAGGCCGGTTCTCTGCCGCCGAACTCGACATGGTGCGGCTGCCCGGTGAGTCTCCCGAGTCGGCGCTGCTGGAGTTTCGCGTCGGGCCAATGGCCGTGGTGGAGGCGGAGGTGGGGGCCCTGGCGGTGGAGCCTGCCACCGACCGGCTCGCGCTGCTTGCCAGCGAATCGGCCCCTCGGGCGCGGGTTCGGGCAGGCGAGCGGGCGCCGGCGCTGACCATGCGGCTCGTGCGGCGTCGGCCCCCCGTCGACGCCGAAGTGCGGGTGGGGCTCGTAGCCCGGGACGAGCGGCTCGCCGAAAATTTCAGCTTTGTGTGCCGTCCGGTTGCCGGCGAGATCGATGCCATCGTCGTTCACTTCTCGGAGCCGATGGCTTCCGGGCTGGAGTGGTCGCTCATCGAGCCTGCGAGCGGTTCGCTGGCGGCTCGGCGGCTCGATCCCGGCGAAGCGGCGCGGGGAGCGTCGTTCCCCGAGGGTGGCGTGGCTGAGTCGTGGCTGGTTGACGTGCGTCCGGCCACGGCCTCGATGGTCAGAATCACCGCCTCGCGGACCGTGCTGCTGGAGAGCGCGCTCCCTGTGCCGTTGGCCTGGGTCGAGGCGGCGGAGCGTCCCGGTGGGATCGTGACCATTAGCGGCGAGGGAGGGCAGAGGCCCGAAGTGCTCAATCGTCGGCTCCGCGAACTCCCCCCGCTGGCGGCTGCCGGCGATCCGGCCACCGTCGAACTTGCCTACGGATCCCCGGGCAGTGGAGCCGGCGGCGGGGCGGCCGCTGCCGAACTGCAACCGGCTGAGGCGGCGTCGGGGTCGCGGGCCTGGGCCTGGCGGGAGACGATCACATGCCGGTGCCACGATACCGGGATGCTCGAATGGGAGACTGTGCTTGACATCGAAAACCAGGGCCGCGGATCGGTGAACCTCACGGTGCCCGAAGGACTCCGGCTCGAGCAGGTGACCGTGGCTGGTGTGGCGATTGCCGCCCAGGACCTAGGGCCATCTGGCGGAACCCTTGGAATCCCCCTGCCGGCTGGCCGCGGTCGGATTTCGCTTGTGGTTCAGGGCACCGGCCGACGAGATGGACGGCTGGGGTGGTGGTCGGTCGGCAGCATCGCCTGCGGCGTGGATCTCCCCATCCTCGATCGCGAGGCCCGTCTGCTTCTACCACCGGGCCTCGAACTGGCGGCTGGCCGGACTGGCCGGCCAGGCCCGGCCAGCGATTGGGCCACGCGGCTGTTCAACGCATCTCTGCGGTCGGCATCCGGCACACGACCGGGGGAGACGGCAGGTGGAAGCTTCGACGTGACATCCACTACCCGCGGTGGGATGACGACCGCGGTGATCGTTCGTCGTCGGCTCCTCGACTCACTGGCGATTCTGGCCAGTGTCATCGCTGCGGCCGCTGCCTGGGTGGCGGTCCGCCGGTATGGCTCCGGTGCGGTGATTGGCTGTGGGGTCGCCGGGATCACGGCCCTCTGGTGTGACCCTCCCTGGGATACGGTTGCCAGAGCAGTCTGGTGGGGTGGGATCGCTGGCACATGGGCGGCTATCGGCTGGCGAACGACCGCGGGTGTGAAGAGCCGCATTGCCACGCTCGCGGTCGTCGTCGGGCTCACGCCATGGGCCACGGGAGCAGCCGCCGACGAGACAACTGCTGACCCGCAGCCGCTGCGGGTGATCGTGTCGCCCGGAGCCAATGGCGGGACGGCGCTCGTGCCCGAGCGGCTTTTCCGCCGGCTGGCGATCGCCGAGGCGGCGGCCGGTTCCCCGTCGCTCCGGGTCGTGACAGCCGATGTGGTCGTCGATCCAGACAGTGGAGCCTGGCAGGTCAGCCTCGACGTCGATGCCGATCGTGGCGGCTCGCTCCAACTCGCTGCCCCCGAGGGGGGCAGCTGGCAGCCGGCGGAGGATGGCCTGGCCAGAGGCCTCTCGGTCACTGGCGATTCTGAAGGGGGAGGGGTGCGGCTGTTCGCAGCCGAAGGCGGGCGGCACCGGATTCGCCTTCGATTTCAGCCACGATTCAGCCGCGACTGCGGGATCGAAGTGGCTGTGATGCCACTGCCGCCGGCGGCAGTGGCATCGCTCCTGTTCGCACCGGCAGCAGATGATGGACGGGCCGCTGGTTGGCGTTGCGATCGGAGCATCGCCGGAGGTCCCTGGCTGCCGGCTACCAGGCTTGCGGGCGGCACGGGCCTCGACATCTCGCAGGCATCCCAGGTGCGGCTGGTGCGGCCCGTCGATCCCGATGCTCTGCTCATGCCGCAGCCTCGGACCGCGGAGAGCTTCAACGACATTTCATGGCGAGCCTCCGAGTGCCGCGTAGACGCGACCTTCAAGATCGGGGGCGACAAGGAGATCGTGCGGCGGATCGTGGTTCGTACCGACCCCTGGCTCGAACCGATACCCGGCTCGGTGGTGATGCTCCCACTGGGAGACGGTCGGTTCCTCATCGAACTGCCGCAGCCCTCGGCGGGGCCGCGAACGGTTGCGGTTGCCTTCCAGATGCCGCTGGTCGATCCCGTCGGTCTGTTCGAGGTGCCTGGGGTATGGATCGAGGGGGTGGGCAACGACGTGCGGACCGTGCGGCTTCGTCCCGATCCTGGGTTCGAGGCCTCGCCGGAACTCCCGCTCGGAACCGTCTTGATGAGGCCACGGCCCGAGGACGGCCCAGCCACGACGGCCGTGTGGCGGAGCGACGCGACGGCGAGTGGAACTGACACCCCGCGGACTGCGGAGGAACTCATGTCGCGGCCACGGATCGCCGTTCGAAGGCGGTCTGTTCCGGTGCGGGGCAGCCAGTCGCTCGTCGTCGACGTGTCAGACGAACGGATCGCTCTGCAACTCAATGTCGAACTGGAAGCCACCGCACTGCCGCTGGTGGAGCTGCCGATTGAAGTGCCAACCGGGGTCACCATCGACCGCGTCACGATGACGCGGCGGGCCGCGGAGGGCGGGGCCACCGCGGGGAAGAGCGCCGGGATGGCAGACTGCGACATTGTCTGGTCTCGCATTGGCAAGGACCGGCTCGTGGCGGTGGTTCAGCGACCCGAGACGGGGCTCTTTCATCTCCGGCTCGACGGTCGGATCCCGGGTCCACCGCCTGCCCAGGGGCGTTTGCCCGTTGTTCGGGCGGCGGTCGCGGGCATTCTTCCGATCACAGTCACCTGGCAGGTCGCCCCTGGGCTCGCCCTCTCGCTTTCGGAGCAGACCGAGCCGCTCGGTGGCGAGCGAGCCGGCGACTTGCTGGAGATTCCACCAGGCGAACCGGGCCCCCTCTACACGCTCTCCCGCGAACTTCCCCTGGGATTGGATGACGGCCCTGCTGCCGATCCCGTCCATGCTGTTGCGGTGGACGTGGGGGTGGCCGTGACGGAGGTCGATCTCGCGATTGATCATCGGGGCCGCGGCTGGGGACTCGCGAGGTTCGACCTTGTCGCTCCGGAACCCTTGCTTCTGCTCGAACTGCCGGTGGGACTGCGGCTGTTCGATGTCCGTGTCGACGGCCGTGAGGTGACTGCGGTTCCCCGCACGGAGTCCACCTGGGAGGTGCGGCTGCATGATGTCACCTGGCCGCGTACGCTCGTGGTGGTTTTTGCCGGCACGGTTGGCGGACGACTGGCCGATGGGAAGGCGATCCGTCTGGAACCGCCTCGGATCGTGGGCCTGCCAGGGGCAACTGTGCTCTGGTCGCTCGACCCGCCGCCTGGGTTTCTGATGCGGGTGTCGGCGCCCGCCCGCCGGCTCGATGCGAAGGAGTGGACGGTCAGTGGACGACGCGGCCGGGAATGGTACGAGGAGGCATTCCAGGCCGCGATTGCCACGGCCAGCGAGAGTGAGCGGGAATGGTTCGAGGAGTTTGCGGCATCCCGAAGGGATGGGGTGGCACCTGCCGGCGAGCAGGCCTGGTACGAGGCGTGGAACCGGTCGGTCGGTAACGCACCGAGCCCGACGTTTCTCGATGCTGGGACCGACGGAGGGGTCACCATCCGGGCCGTGCCGATCGCCGATGTCACCGCCGGCGGGCGCGGCCTGACCACGCTGCTGCTTGCAGGCGTTGCCCTTGCGATTTGGACAGGGAGTCGGCGGTTTCCGGCCATCCGCGCCAGTGGCACGCCCGTGGCCCGGTGGTGGTGGCTGGCCTGCGGCTCCGTCTGGCTGCTTGTGCTGACGCCCTCACTTCCGGG
>ERZ889217.947-NODE-947-length-15978-cov-12.999058_pt1 | contig 15978 bp, 13 predicted proteins | sample MGYA00521098_ERZ889217 | MGnify/ENA primary metagenome ERZ889217 (study PRJEB32303, sample SAMEA104408613) | aquatic metagenome | biome: Brackish water; feature: Pelagic; material: water | place: Baltic Sea | collected 2014-06-10T22:04:00 | depth 2,362 m ...
CTACGGAGCAAACGCATTCATGCCGCTGTATCTGCAGGGTGTCACTGGTGTTTCCGCGACAAACTCGGGACTCTTACTAGTGCCACTCGCTGTTGCAGTTGCGGGAACGGCAATCATTATTGGTCGAAGCACTTCGCGTACCGGTACCTACAAAGTGTGGCCACCAGTTGGTGCTGCATTGGCATTAGTCGGATTCATCATGGCCTCATTATTGGGTTCAACTCACGCGTATCTTTATCTAGCGATGACGGCATCATTCTTTATTGGTGCGGGCATGGGTGCGATCTTCCCCACCAGCACACTTGCTGTGCAAAACGCTGTAGAGAACCATGAAATCGGCGCAGCATCGTCCATCGTTATTTTTGTTCGACAACTTGGTGGGGCGATTGGCCTAGCGATCTATGGTGCGATTTTCAATGCCCAACTTGAAGGACGTATTGACGAGAAGCTGATTCAGGCCCCTCGCAATATCAAGCAACTTGAATCACCGCTCCGCGAAGAGGCTCTTGAGGTATTCGCTCACGCTGTGACAACAGTCTTTCGCATGGCGATTCCTGTTCTCATAGTCACCGTGGTTTTATCGTGTCTAATTCCTGGCCGTCAGTTGAAGGGGCGCGCAGAAGTAACAACCCCATAATGGCAAATACCATGCCACCAAAGAATGTGGACCGTTCGCCGAATAACTGACCGATCGCGCCGAGCGCCAATCCGCCAATCACTCCACCTATTTCAAAAAAACTGGTGAAACTAGCCACGACTTCTACACGCTCATCGGACTCGCTACCTTCGACAGCCATTGCCAATAGCGAGGGATAGAAAAACGAAATACCGAGAGCAAAAAATGTTGTCCCGATCCAGATGCCGATTTCATTACCCAACACACCTACCGATGTCACACCACACAAAAGAAAAGACATCGCTATCCAAACACTTCTTCGCAGGCCCAAACGCTCAGGCGTTTTGGCTCCAAATAGGCGAAGCACTACACACAAAATGCTGTACACGGTAAAGAAGCGCGCCGAACCACTCAGTCCAATCGACTTAGAAAAGGTCGGAACGAAACTAGTGAATGATGTCCATGCCGCCATTCCCAAAGCAAGAATCATTCCTGGGCGCAATGATCGCGGATGAAACCAGGAAACCTTGCGGCGAATCCGTTCAGGTTTCGCGCCAACGAATGCCGGTGCCGTCAAGGACACCGCAGCAGCGAGCAACGAGGCTAAGGCTGTCACAACAAATACGCGATCGAAATGACCCGCTGTTAGTCCGCGCGCACCTTCGGGAACATCACCCATCACTAACTCGCCAATAATTGGTCCCACAGATAAGCCACCGAAGACAGCAACCGAGAGATAACTCGCTGCCTCCGCCTTACGATTTTCTGGACTCAGTTCAACGACCAAAATCGCCGCACCGACAAAGAGTGCCGCCTCACCAACACCCATCAACGCACGAAAAGGCAAAAGTTGCCATGTGGCATTCACGAAAGTCATGCCGAGGGCGGCCACCGTTGCCACTAGCGCACCCGAGACCATCATCGTGCGGCGACCCCAGCGGTTACCGACCCACGTCAGGAGTGGTCGAAACAAGACTGCCGCGCCACTAAATAAAACAGCCGATGCGCCAATCATGGCCTCGCCGCTGCCAAGACCATTCTTGATGAATACTGGCAATGTCGGTATCAAAATTCCAACACAGGTGTAATAGGCCAAAGTTGCCGCCGTCACTAATAAGAAGCGCGGCGTCACCATACTTTGATCGGCCTCAGCCGAAAGAGATATCAACTAGATCAGCCTACTATGGGTTCTTTGGGTAGACCGAGTACTCGCTCACCAACGATGTTGCGCTGAATCTGACTTGTTCCGCCCCAAATCGTTTCGGAACGACTAAAGAAGAACGCAGACATCATCGGACTCACTAAATAACCATCACGACGACGCTCGCGAGCGACACCTGGCCACGAACCGGTCTCAGGACCCGCATCGACCAGCATCGCTTGGGCACCGAAAATATCAAGCGCCAATTCCATTGCCGCCTTATGCATTTCCGACCAAAACATTTTGTTGGTCGCACCAAGCGCCATGACACCGAGGTCTTTGCTGTTATTCAAAGTCGCGGTCAATGAACGTAAACCGTTGAACCGCAGGATCTGAATCTTGGTGTAATACTCCATTAAACGTTGACGAATATCCTCTTGTTCAATAGCCCCGTTACTTGTAGCCACTCGCACCATCGCCTTGTATTCTTCTTCAAAACGGCGATAGCCGGTCGTGGCGCTCATCCCACGTTCAAAAGCAAGTGTTGAGTTCGTGACTTTCCAGCCATTGTTCACGCCGCCAACAACATTGTCTTTCGGACAACGAGCATTGGTGAAAAATACCTCACAGAATTCTGCCGTTCCATCGGGTTGCACAATGCCCCGTACTTCAACACCTTCTTGACGCATCGGCACTAAGAGGTAGGAGATGCCTTTGTGCTTCGGGGCATCAGGATCGGTGCGTGTGAGCAAGAAGCAATAATCTGCATGATGGCCACCAGTAGTCCACACTTTTTGACCATTGATGATCCATTCATCGCCGTCGAGAATCGCTGAAGTCTTGAGTGATGCCAAGTCGGAACCAGAGTTTGGTTCACTGAACCCTTGGCACCAACGCGTTGTGCCATTCATGATGTTCGGCAGAAACTCTTTCTTTTGCTCTTCGGATCCCCACTGCAACAAAGTTGGTCCAACCAAAGTGTCCCCGAAGAAGTCGGCACGCAACGGCGCCTTCATCGCAGCGAACTCTTCAGACAACACAACACCCTGCATTGTCGTCAGTCCCTTGCCGCCGTATTCTTTTGGCCATGTGGCACAGATCCAACCGCCGGCATACAAAGTGGCTGGCCACTCTTCTACAAATTTCTTACGCGCCTCACCAGTGAGTTCAAACCCAGGCTCGCCCCAACCAGTGGGCAAATTCTCTTTCAACCATGTACGGATTTCCTGACGAAAGGCTTCGGCTTCTGTGGGGTAACTGAGTTCCATGTTCTCAGTCTCTCGTAGGTGCCCGCCCCGCCCCAACCCGAGCAACGATAAAAGTGTCACTGGTGTTGTCACTTGGGCTAAAGATGGTTCACACACCGTTCACAAAGGACGAACACAGGCGAAATCCTCAATTTCTAAAGTTGTGCGCATGGACATTCCCCCAGTTGATAGCACCGCTCCACTTGGGACCCAAGAATTGGCTCTTCTCCGGGCCTTGATCGATTGTTCGGGGCGAGTGGTTGGTCGTCGCGAACTGGCCCGCTTGGCAGGAATGACCGATCTTCATGAGCGACGCTGTGACTCACTCTTGGTCTCTATCCGCAAAACTCTTGGCTCAGACTCAATCAGAACTGTGCGCGGTCGCGGTTGGATGCTCAATGTTGACAACCTTGAGCAGGCAACTGCTCTTGCAGCCGCTTAAACAGTTTCACTTCTAAATCCGCCATGACCACTAACCTGACACCATGACCACTAACCTGACACGATGAGTTTGCTGGCATCTGCGACCGAGGGTTATGACCTCGCCCTGATACTCGGCAACTTATTGATCATCATCGTCGTCGCCCGTCTAGCCGCCGAACTTGCCGAACTCATCAAGATCCCAGCAGTCCTTGGCGAAATCATCGCCGGCATCATCATCGGCCCAAGTGCTCTCGGCTTGATTGACCCCATCAAACATCTTGATGTCGCCAACATGGTGGTGCTGCTGGGCGAAATCGGTGTGATCTTGCTGCTCTTTCAAGTCGGTCTCGAGATGGATCTCGGTGAGATGGTAAAAGTTGGCAAGCCTGCGCTCTTGGTCGCGCTGATCGGGGTGGTGGTTCCATTTGCTGCTGGGTTTGGTGTGGCTTCGGCCTTTGGTGAGAGCGGTAAAATTGCTTTGTTCATTGGGGCAACACTCACTGCCACCAGTGTCGGAATCACCGCTCGAGTATTAGGTGATCTGCACGCTTTGGCGTTGCGCGAATCGCGCATCGTGTTGGGTGCGGCAGTTGCCGATGATGTCCTCGGTCTCATTATCTTGACCGTCGTCGTCAAAGTCGTTACTGAAGGTTCCATCAGTCTCAGCGTGGTCTTGGAAACAATCGGATTAGCTATCGGCTTCTTGGTGATCACTGGTCTACTAGCGATCTACGTCATTCCGCGCCTATTCACTCGTATCGACCGAGTCGCAAAATCCTCAACCACAATCGTGGCGATTTCCTTTGCTCTCATGCTGGCGTTTTCACTACTGGCGAATCAAGCGAAATTGGCTTTCATCATCGGTGCCTTCATGGCTGGTTTGGCTGTTGGCCGAAGCCAACAACATGAGCACATCGCCGAAGGCCTCAATCCCCTCGGACATATTTTTATTCCGGTGTTCTTCGCCAGCATCGGAATCAATGCTGACCTTGAAACGATGCTCCAGCCAAGTGTTTTGGCCCTAGCAACGGTATTGACTGTGGTAGCGATCATTGGCAAATTGGTCTCAGGCTTCGGCATCGGTCGCTCACCTGGAGACAAGTTGCTGATCGGGATCGGAATGACTCCACGCGGTGAAGTTGGAGTAATTTTCGCGTCTATTGGACTATCAAAAGGGATTCTCGATAACGAACTATACGGCGCACTTTTGCTGATGGTTCTTGTCACCACTCTGATTACTCCGCCATTGTTGCGTCTCAGACTGGCCAAACGCCACGAGACAAAAAATAGTGTGCCACTTGAGCCATGGACATCGGTTGATACTTCCCATCTCCTCGACGAACTACTCAACAATGATGCCGACGAATGGTGGCGGACCATTGACCGCCGACAAGTTGAGATGCGCGTGCCCGAGATCGGCGTTGCCATGCAACGCCATCGCGCTGAACCCGACTTCAGCGATCTCGGTTTAAACGGACACCTGCATGCACTTCATGAACTTAAACGACATCTTGATGATCCCAGTCTCGACCCAATGCTGAGTCGTGCCATTGACCGTGTTGGACTCGTGGAGATTGTCGCCGTTGCTTGCTTTATTGATTCAATCATTGATGACGGCAGCGACGCTGTGCGTGTGGCGACCACGATGATGCCCGAGTCGCTTGATGACATTATGCATATCTTGTCACTGAGTGAATCAATGAAAGATGCGGTCAAGGGACCAGACCCATCAGTGCCACCCGAGTTGATGGTGGGCGATGTATACATCACTCTCTCTGCTTATATTCTTTGTGCCCTCACCGCCCGCGAGCATTATCGATCGGCGCTTGATGACGCCGTTTCTGGTCTCGTCTGACCTTCTCGCACTTTTCTTCAACGAACCAAGCGCTCATACTCCCGTAACAATTCTCGGACAGCCGAGAAACATCGACCTTCTAGGTTGTCAGTGTTCGGTCGACAGCGTGGTCGCTCGGGCAATCGAATTAAACGATGCCCTATCACTACCCAAAGGAGAAGCAATGAGAAAGAAATCTCTCAAATTACTACTTGCTACTTGCACGGCGACAGCTGTAGCTCTCGCGTCCCCGCTTGTTGCGTTTGCCGAAGAAAATGAAGCACTTGATGCTGTTGCAAAGGTCCAGGCAACTCTTGACAATGTTTGGGTCCTGATTGCAGCAGTCTTGGTGATTTTCATGCAAGCTGGTTTTGCACTCGTTGAGGCTGGTCTCACTCGAGCAAAAAATGTGGCCAACATCTTTATGAAGAACCTTATGGACTTCTGTATTGGCGCCCTACTGTTCTTCGCTATCGGTTATGCCATCGCCTTTGGTGGCGAAATGACGGGTGCTGGAAAGTTCATCGGTGGAGACGGCTGGTTCCTCGCTGGTGATGGCGTCTTCAGCTATGGAACACTCGACAAATTTGTTTTCTTTACTTTCCAAGTTGCATTTGCTGCCACCGCAGCAACGATTGTTTCGGGAGCAATGGCCGAACGTACAAAATTCAAGTCGTACGTCATTTTTAGCGCTGTGATCTCCGCAATCATTTATCCCGTTGTGGTGCGTTGGCAGTGGGGTGGAGGCTGGTTGTTCCAACTCGACACGCCTTTCCACGACTTCGCCGGAAGCTCTATCGTTCACATGACTGGCGGAATGGCATCAATCATGGGTGCATATTTTCTTGGACCACGCAAAGGCAAGTATGGCGCCGATGGTAAGCCGCGAGCAATTCCAGGCCACAGCACACCTTTTGCAATTCTCGGTTGCTTCATCTTGTTAGTTGGCTGGTACGGGTTCAACCCAGGCTCATGGCTCGGAGCTGATCCGGTCATCGGAACCATTGCAGTGAACACAACTCTTGCCGGCGCAGCAGGTGCCGTTATCGCCATGCTCGTTACGTGGCTCAAAGACGGAAAGCCCGATGTGGCAATGACAGGAAACGGACTGCTCGCTGGTCTTGTGGCTGTTACTGCTGGATGTTGGGTTGTCAATGGATTAGGAGCGATTCTGATTGGCCTCATCGCCGGAGTTCTAGTTGTGTACTCAGTTATGTTCTGGGACAAAGTCAAAATTGATGATCCAGTTGGTGCAATCAGTGTCCATGGTATTTGCGGAGCCTTCGGCACTATCGCTGTTGGTCTTTTCTCAGCCACTGAATCTGAAGGTGTCATTAAGAAAGGCCTCTTCTACGGCGGCGGCACCGACCAACTCGTCAGCCAAGTTATTGGTGTCGTTGCAATTGCCGCCTTTGTTCTCGCAGCTTCTGGAATCTTATTCTTCGTCATGAAGAAGACCATTGGCCTACGAGTCAGTGAGCAAGAAGAACTTGAAGGTCTCGATGTCCACGAACATGGCGTACCGGGCTACATCAACGACGACATGGTTATCCGCTGAGTAACGAATCAAAACGAGAGGAACGTAACAACATGAAACTCATCACAGCAATTGTTAAGCCATTCAAATTGGACGACGTGAAGGACGCCCTCAAGGCAGCCGGAGTCATGGGCATCACAGTGAGTGAAGTCCGAGGCTTCGGTCGTCAAGGTGGCCATAGCGAAACGTACCGCGGTGCCGAATACAAGATTGACTTCGTTCCCAAGGTTCGCCTCGAGTTGGTCGTTGATGATGGCAGCGTTGATGCTGTCATCGCCGCCATCAAAGCGTCAGCAGCCACAGGAAAAATCGGCGATGGAAAGATCTGGGTGGCAGAAGTTAGTCGCCTCGTTCGCATCCGCACAGGTGAAGAAGGCCCAGACGCCATTTAGGTGAGGTGCCATCAAAAGCTCACTAACGATTTCGTTAGCGGCAATGGAGAACATTCTCCTCTCCAGTAGGGGCACTCCCCGAGTTGATGCGCAAGTATCAACTCGGGGACCTCCCTTTTTCGCACAAGGCGTTCACATAGTCGAAACAATTGTGCAACCTATGTTCATTAGTTTCCATCTTGACAATCCATTCAAACAATGTGACTGATCAGGAGAACCAATGGACAGCGGCAATATGGCTTGGGTGCTCATTTCAGCAGCCCTCGTTCTTTTCATGATCCCCGGACTCGCCTTCTTCTATGGGGGAATGGACCGAAGCCGAAATGTTTTGAACATGCTGATGATGAACTTTTACTGTGTTCTCATCATCCCGGTCTTGTGGGTCGCAATTGGCTACTCGCTTGCGCAAACTCCTTTTGATAACGACTTCATCGGTGGGTTTGACTCGTTTTTCCTCAAAGACATCACCGTTGCTGGTGATGGCATGTCGTTAGCAACGATTGCCTTCCTAGGAATGTTTGCAGCTATCACACCTGCGCTGATTTCTGGTGCGGTGGCCGATCGTATGAAATTCTCAGCGTGGGCGATCTTCGTCCCAATTTGGTTTTTGCTGGTATATGTCCCAATTTTTAAATGGATCTATGGCGGATGGCTTGGACAACGCGGATCAATTGACTTTGCTGGTGGCACCGCGATTCACGTCAATGCTGGTATCGCTGCGCTCGCCGCAGTCTTAGTGCTTGGCAAACGACGCACCACACCGATGCCCCCTCATTCGATGCCCCTTGTGATGATTGGTACTGGCATCTTGTGGTTCGGTTGGTTTGGTTTCAACGCCGGATCAGCTCTCGCTGCAAATGGTCAAGCCGCTCAGGCATTTATGAACACTTTCTTGGCCGGCGCTGCTGCTGGTTTGGCTTGGGTGCTGACTGAATGGCTCCGCGATGGCCACCCGACAAACCTCGGTGCCGCGTCTGGGATTGTCGCTGGTCTCGTGGCCATCACCCCCGCAGCAGGCTATGTTTCTGGACCTGCGCCCATCTTGATCGGACTGATCGCGGGTCTTGCCTGTTGCTATGCGGTTCGGCTGAAGAACAAATTTGGCTACGACGACGCCCTAGATGTCGTAGGTGTGCATTTCGTCGGGGGCCTAGTGGGATCCTTGCTCATTGGCTTTTTTGCTAACCCGGCCTTCTTCGAGGGTTCATTTGATGAAGGAATCTTTTACGGCGGTGACGTCGGACTGCTCGTCGAACAAGCCATCGCCAATGGAACGGCTATCATTTGGTCATTCGCCTTGACTTTCGCAATCATGGTGGCCTTGAAAAAGACGATCGGAGTGCGCGTCTCTCAAGAAACGGAATCAACTGGGCTAGACCTTAGCGAACACGGCGAGACCGCATACCACAGCGCTCAATAAACCCGAGTTACTCACGACAAGGACTTTCATTATGAAACTTATCACCGCCATTGTTAAACCTTTTAAACTTGATGATGTCAAGGATTCGTTAAAGGCTGCCGGAATTCAAGGAATCACTGTCAGTGAAGTTCGCGGTTTCGGGCGTCAAGGTGGACACACAGAGACATATCGCGGAGCAGAATACAAGATTGATTTTGTTCCTAAAGTCCGCTTCGAAATTGTTGTTGACGATTCTCAAGTTGATGCTGTTGTTGATGCCATCAAGGCGGCGGCTTCCACCGGCAAGATCGGTGATGGAAAAATCTGGGTCAGCAATGTTGACCGCATAATTCGTATTCGGACGGGCGAAGAAGGCAGTGACGCTATTTAGTTTCTTCTAGTGCTCGCCAAACTCGTTCGGCCGTACATGGCATATCGACATGGCGAACACCAAGATGACTGAGTGCATCAACGACTGCGTTTTGTACCGCAGGCGTGGCACCAATCGTTCCGCTCTCACCAATTCCCTTGGCACCAAGATCATTCATCGGTGACGGCGACTCCATATGAATCGTCACAAAACTTGGTACTTCGGCAGCCGAGGGAAATCCATAGTCTGCAAAGTTTCCGGTCAATGGATTGCCATCGGCGTCATAAATAAATTCTTCATACAATGCCTGCCCAATTCCTTGCGCTAGTCCCCCATGGACTTGACCTTCGGCCAACAACGTATTCACAATGCGACCCGCATCATCAACTGCAAACATCTCGCGCAGTTTGACTTTGCCAGTCTCAATATCTACTTCCACTACTGCGAGGTGCGCACCACTTGGGAATGTGCCAGATGCTTGAGTAAAATCACCTTCACCATCCAAACGTTCTCCCATAGCCATTGCTGTAGCGATCACGTCCGTCCACGAACGCGTGACAGACGGTGTGCCAGCAACATGGAAACGTCCATCTTCAAGAACAATGTCTTCGACAGATGCCTCTAAGAGCCGTGCAGCAATCTGTCTGGCTTTGTCGGCAACAACTCCAGCAGCGCGCCACACATTGGTGCCACCGATTTGTACCGAGCGCGATCCACCAGTGATTTCACCACTGCGGACCAAGTCGGTATCGCCGTGAACCACCGTAATGTTCTCGAAGGGAATGCCGAGGCGGTCACTCACCAACATCGCCCATGTTGTGCGGTGACCTTGTCCATATGGAGTGGTACCAGTGATCACTTGGGCATGCACGGCGCCATCGGCACCACTCATCACTTCAACAATGCCAAGTTCGGCACCACCCGACATGGCGGTGATCTCGACATATACAGCGAGCCCGAGTCCGAGTTGCACGCTCGCTCCACTCTCACGGCGAGTCTGCTGTTCAGCACGCAATTCGTCGTAGCGCGAAACAACGAGCAACTTTTCCATAGCGCCCGGATAATCACCACTGTCGTATACCGTGCCCGTCCCATTGGTATAAGGAAATTGGTCCTGAGCCACGAGATTGCGTCGTCGAACCTCTGCAGGATCCATACTAATTTCGGCAGCGAACATATCAACAGCACGCTCAATCGCTGCTGCGGCTTCAGGGCGACCAGCACCACGATAAGCCAATGTTGGCACGGTATTTGTCACCACTGATTGCGACTTCATCGACGCGTTGGGTATGTGATACGTGCCCGTCAACATACGTCCAGTCATGAACGGAAGGAAGGCTCCAAAGCGCGGGTACGCACCAGACTCTTGGATCACCCTCATCTCGTAAGCGGTAATCTTGCCGTCGCGATTTCCGCCAATACGCACATCTTGAATTTGCCCACGACCGTGTCCGAGACCGTTCATACTTTCAGTACGACTTTCGGTGTAGCGCACAGGACGATTAACGCGCTTGGCTAACCACGGCAACAATAAATCCTCAGGATAGAAAAATGCCTTGGCACCGAAACCTCCACCAACGTCAGGAGTGATCACCCGAATCTGTTCAGGTGGAAGTTCGTAAAATGCGCAGAGTTGATTGCGAATTGGGTGTGCTCCCTGGCAAGCCTGCCAATGAGTGAGGCGTCGAATGCCGTCGGGCCCCGCTTCCTCCCAACGGCTTGCGCTAACACGACCCTCGAGTGGGCTCGGGGCAATACGGCGATTCACAATTCGTGTTTCAACAATCACTTCACAACTACTGAAATCAACCTCTTTGCCAGCCGATAGTTCCACGACCACATTGCTGGCGTGTTCAGGGAACAACAACACATCACTCGTGAGTGCCTCTTCAGGGTCAACGACTGCTGGAAGTGCGTCGTAATCTACATAGACCGCTTCGGCAGCATCAACGGCGAGTGCACGAGACTCAGCGACCACTGCAGCAATCAATTCGCCGACGAAACGAACGGTCCCGTCGGCTAAGGCGGGTCGGCGAATATCGGCAGGCAACAACGGCATATCCATCGGCAGTGGGCCCAATCCGTCGGCGACTACATCGGCGTGAGTAAAGACTCCGAGTACCCCAGGCATGGCCCGAGCCACTGAAATGTCGATGCCACGGATACGCGCATGGGCCATTGCCGAACGGACATAAACCACATGGGTTGCACCTGGCAATGCGAGGTTGTCAATAAATGTGCCGCGGCCCATCACCAAATCTGGATCTTCAGTACGTAGTACCCGTTCGCCAATCATTCCCATACTCTTCTCCGATCACTCTTCGGTCATTAGTTGCCGTTTCGGCTACCCATCCTGACCACCTCTCAGCGTAGATTAGAAGCCATGACTGTTACTGAGTCCGCACCCGTAAAAGCCGAACGTTGGACACACCAATGGAAAGAACTCTACGAGGAGGTCATCACCACTGGTCTGTGCACTGGGTGTGCCGGCTGCGTTGTCACCTGCCCGCATGATGTCATCGGCTACGAGCACGAAGAGGGTAAGTACATCCCCTTCCATATTGAAGAAGAACTCGGTCTAGACAATTGCATCCACGGTGAAAAAGGTTGCACGACCTGTACCCGCGCCTGCCCACGTTTTCGTAAATGGGAAGAATCTGCTGACACTCACCTCTTTGGTCGCACACGTGAGCCCGAAGAAATGTCGGGAATTTGGCGCCAGTTATTGTTGACACGTGCAACCGACAAAGCGCAACATGAAAAAGGCCAAGACGGTGGTTTTGTTTCGGCGATGCTGATTTGGTTGATGGATAACGACTACATCGAAGCGGCTCTCGTCAGTGGCGTTGAGCCCGATGACGCATGGAAAGCAAAACCAGTTTTAGCTCGCAATAAAGAAGAAGTTTTAGCTACTGCTGGTTCGCGTTATACCTATTGCGCTAATCCGTTGGCTTTGCGTGAAGCCAAAGAGCAAGGACTTTCACGACTCGCACTTGTCGGCATGGGGTGCCAAACTTCATCGCCACCAGTGATGTGGGATCGTAAAGCAGGAAAAGTCGGTAAGCCATTTTTGTTCAACATTGGTTTACTCTGTTCGAAAACTTTTGACGATGCCATTTTTGTCGAACTCTTTGAAGCCAAATATGGCTTAAAGAAACAAGACATGGTGAAGATGAACATCAAAGGTGCTTTCCAGATTTGGATGAAGGATGGTTCATTCCACGAAATCAATCTCAAGGAATGTCACCAATGGACTCGCCAAGGTTGCAAGAGTTGCCCAGACTTCGCTGCCGAACACGCAGATATTTCCACGGGCGGTATCGGTAAGGACAATGACTGGACGCTTACCATCGTGCGCACCGAGTTGGGCGAAGAAGTCATCAACCGCATGATTGCTGATGGCGTCATCGAGTCACGACCCGCTCAAGAAGACGAAGTGGCGATGAAGTTGCTGCGTACCTTGAGCATTGTCAGTCGTCGTCGTTGGCCAGAGTGGGCAGAGGCCTCGGTTTCCATCGGAGTGCCACCGCCGAAGAAAAAAGTTGACGGCACGGAACCAGTCGCCCACTAAGCAAAAACTCCTTGGTTCTTCTGGTGGCGAGATATGCCCTATTTGGGCATATCTCGCCACCAGAAGAACCAAAAAAGGGTTAACCGAGGATGGGATTTGCGGCGATTGAGGCACGCTTCATACGCTCAACAGGTGCTTGACGGAAATCTGGATGAGTCAGAATCCAAAACTGATTAGCCACGACTGCATCATGAACCTGTTGCGCCACATCACTGGCAGCGATTCCGCCCTCGACGCCAGCCTTCAACATTTCATTCATCATTGAGGCAATAGGGTCAGTCGGCTCGGCAGGTTGTGCACCAAGACGATCACTCCACTTAATATCTGTCGTCAAATTTGTCTTCACAAAACCAGGGCACAACACGCTGCAACTGACGCCCGAACCTTTTGCTTCAAGTTCAAGAAACAATCCTTCGCTCATAGCCACCACGGCGTGCTTAGTGGCGTTATAGGGACCGAAGCCTGGCATCGCCACAAGCCCAGCCATGGAAGCCGTATTCACGATGTGACCTTCGTTTTGATCGAGCATGATCGGAAGAAATGAGCGAATGCCGTGGATGACGCCGTACAAGTTGATGTTGATCACCCAATCCCAAACACTCATTGGCCCGGTCCACTGATCACCAACACCAGCGACTCCAGCGTTATTGCAGAGCACATGTGCCGCGCCGTACTTCTCCAGCGTCTTGCGGGCCAACTCTTCAACACTCTCGCCCAAGGACACATCAACCGTGACCGGAAAAACATCGGCGCCATTTTCCGTCAGTTCGGCTTCCACATTGCGCAGTTTCACCTCATCCACGTCGGCAAGAACGATTTTCATGCCAGCCGCAATAAAGCGGTCGGTCATCGCCCGGCCGATACCACTGGCTGCTCCGGTAATGACCGCTACCTTGCCCTGAAGATTTTTCACAATGTTCTGCCCCTTTGAGATATGCAACAACCCTAGGCGAGGCGTAGCGTCAGAGTCGTGGGCTACCGCTATTTATGGACACCTCTACAACTTGGACCAGTTGAGGCTCGCAACCGCATCGTATTTAGTGCGCACCTGACGAACTACGCCAAGGATGGCAAGCCCACAGATCAGCACACCGATTATTACGCCGCCCGTGCCGCCGGCGGAGCGGGTCTGATTATCACCGAGGAACACAGCACCCATCCCACCGATTGGCCCTATGAAAAGTTGATCCACGGGTTTCATCGTGATGTCATCCCCGGCTACAAAAAGATCACGGATGCCGTCCATCGCCATCGAGTGCCGATCTTCGCACAAATCAATCACAACGGCGGTCAGGCGAGCAGCATGTTTAGCCGTCTCCCCGTGTGGGCACCCTCTGCAATCGCCGATCCACTTTTTCGTGAAGTCCCCAAGGCCGTCACCCACGCCGAGATTGAAGAGATCATCGCCGGCTACGTATTAGTCGCCCAACATTGTGCTGAGGGTGGATTCGATGGCGTCGAACTGCAATGCAGCCACTCATCAATCGTGCGTGGTTTCTTATCCCCCGCGACTAATCGCCGCACCGATGAATACGGCGGTTCGCTCGCCAATCGGGCGCGTATTTTGGTTGACATCGTGGCCGCAGTGCGTCATGCCATCGGAGATGGATTGGCTCTTGGAGTGCGGCTATGTGGCGATGAATTCATTGATGGTGGAACAACTATTGATGAGGCAGTCGAGGTCGCGAAAATTGTTGAGGCCACCGGAAATGTTGATTACATCAACACATCAATCGGAGTGGCTACTGCCAGTTTGTTCATGATCGAAGCCAGTATGCATATTCCTCCTGGCTATGCAACGTTCATCTCCAGCGCCATTCGCAAAGCAGTTGATCTCCCGGTCGTCGGTGTTGGAAGATTCAAGGATCCACTGCAAGCCGAACGCGCATTGGCTGAAGGACACTGTGATTTGGTGGGTATTGTGCGTGGGCAAATCGCCGATGCCGACTTCGCCGCTAAAGCCCGTGCCGGAGCGACCGACGATATTCGTCTGTGCCTCAGTTGCAATCAAGAGTGTGTCGGGCGAATGGGACTCAACCGCTGGCTTGGATGCATTGAGAATCCTCGCACTGGTCGTGAAAATGAGTGGCGAGTCAACGACCATCTAGCGATCACCGCCAAGCCGAAAAAAGTCATGATTGCTGGCGCAGGTCCAGCTGGTTTACAGGCCGCAATTGCAGCGGCACGTAAGGGTCATCAAGTCACCGTGTATGAAAAAGAAACTGTCGCTGGCGGGCAGGTGCGCATTGCCGCAAGTGTTCCCAATCGCGCCGAGTTCGGCGACATGATTCGTAATCAACTCACCGAATGCGCTCGACTCGGTGTCACCATCATCTACGGCTCGGGTGTCTGGCCAGGATTGATTGAGGAACAAAAACCCGATCACGTCATCGTCGCCACTGGTGCCGAACCATCTCGCCCGTGGTGGGTCGCTGATCCAGAACACGACGAATCAGCACTGCGCGTGTGTGATGTGCGCGCCATATTGGATGGCTCTGCGCCAATGGGTGGACCACAATCGGGAGACAGTGTGGTGATCGTTGATGAGATCGGATTCCATCACGCCACATCCACCGCCGAAGTCTTGGCGGATCGCGGATGTGTCGTTGAAATCGTGACTCCAGGCATGGTGGTTGGTCAAGATCTCGGGATCACACTCGACATGGAGAACTGGTGGATTCGCGCCGGTGCCAAGGGCATCGTGCAGACAACTGACCTCGTCCCGATGGGCTTTGCCAATGGGGAGTTGACATTGTTACATCACCCCACTGGTGTCAACCAAACACGTCATCCCGAGTGGGTCGTCTTGGCGGTACCGCCAAACCCAGTTGAATGGTTATACAACGATCTGAAGAACGCTGGTGTCAGCGTTGAACGCGTCGGAGACTGTGTAGCGCCACGGCGAGCTCACGCTGCCGTTGTTGAGGGTGAACGCGCTGGCTCGTCGGTGTAAGCAGATAACGGGTTAAGCGGGATTGCCGCCCAAAAAGTAGCCATTGCATCAGCGTCCGAACAATCAATCACAATTCCACGAATAGTTGCCGTACAGTCAAGGCAAGACAAGCACACGCAAATTATTCCGACTAAGGTCGTCACGTGCTCGCAGCCTCTGGAGTTATTAATAGTCTCACCGATTGGCTTGATCGAGTCTCTGGAAATTGGTGGTTTTTAGCGGTCATTTTGGTGATCGCTCTGCTCGACTCCGTGATACCAGTGGTCCCTAGTGAGACGACTGTGATCATTGGTGGAGTGGCAGCGAGTAGCGCGGGCGTTGCGCCGTACAGCATTGTTTTTGTGATCATCGCAGGAGCCGTGGGGGCGTTCATTGGAGACAACTTGAGTTATCAAATCGGTCGTCGCGCGAGCGGATTCGTGGAGCGTCGCGCAGCCAAGAAAGAGTCCACCGCCAAGAAACTGCATTGGGCCGCTGAGCAAATTGAAGAACGCG
>ERZ889217.948-NODE-948-length-15971-cov-43.172782_pt1 | contig 15971 bp, 13 predicted proteins | sample MGYA00521098_ERZ889217 | MGnify/ENA primary metagenome ERZ889217 (study PRJEB32303, sample SAMEA104408613) | aquatic metagenome | biome: Brackish water; feature: Pelagic; material: water | place: Baltic Sea | collected 2014-06-10T22:04:00 | depth 2,362 m ...
TGAACGAACCGATACGCAGAAAATGCAACATAAATCAACGTGATAGCACCACTTAATAACAAGATATTTGAGTTAGTTTCTGTGTTTTCAACCCGCGATCGATAGAAAAGAAAACTCGTTAGCAAAATCGCGACAGTGAGTAGAACCAATACGCCAAAAATCTTTGTGTTATTCGGGTAGTCATTCCACGACAAGTAGATTCCACCCTCGACTGGGCTTGCAGTCACCCATGAACCAAGTGTTGCTGTAAATGTTTTAAGAGGATTCAGTAGTGAACCACCGGCTGGTGTTCGCGCACCAGTGAGAGTGCCGTCGATTTCTTGATTGCGTTGAAGCCAAAACCAGACGGGAACAAGTGAAACCAAAAGTATCGCAAAATTTATGAATGCAGATCTAATCAATCCCAGTTTGTGTCGATCAAACCATGCAGCGCTCATTGCAACCGATACAGCGAACACTGGCCCGACATAACGAACAAAAAACAATGAAATGAACACGATGACTAACAAAGCAAATTTGCTCGCACTAGCTGGTCTCAATGCGACAATCATCGCTAAAACAACTAACGCAACAAATGGTGGTTCAGACCAAATCATTGAGTATTGCCACAAAAGAGCAGGGCTAAAGGCAACAAATGCTGTAGCGATTAGCGCAATATTCTTTTTTACTTTCGCGATTTGCAACAAATGAAATGTGCCAAGAAGTGTGACTATCGCACAAATCACATTCAGAATCTGCACAGTCAGATTTACGCTTAGCCCAAGCAAGTCGCCGATGCCGATCAAGATCGAAAGCCCTGGTGGTCTCACTGTCATCGGTATGCCAGTTGCGTCAAGTAGGCCGTTGCCGCTGGCAAAGTTTCTTCCAACTGCGACATAGTCGCTTGTATCCCAGCTCCAACCAACGCCTGACCAGTTGGCTATAACTACTAACAAGCCAGATACAACTGCCAAACCGACAGCGGTTGATCGTTGCTTTAGATAATCAACTAAACCAATCATTAGTTAGGCAATTGTTTTTGCGAGCATGCTGACGGTGAGGCCAGGCTTTGAGTCTTGTTGACCAACTTCACGAAAGCCGATGCGATTGTGAAATCGAATCGAACCGTGATTTGGCGGGTTTAAGTTCACTTCGCAAGTCAGAAGTGGTGCGCATCGATCTTTGATCATTCGTTGTTCGACTGCTGCATAAAGTTTTGCGCCAAGAGATTGATTTCGCATTTTTTCGCTGACAACAATTCGGTCTAGGTAAACAAAGTCTGAATATTTCTTTGAAAACCACTGGTAGTTAACACTCGTATACGGCGCCCCAGGGGCAAAAGTAATGCAGAAAGCGTGAAGTGTGTCAGAGCCAATCGCAAAAGAGTAAAGAGAGTGCTCGATCAAAAATTCGAGTGTAGGTCGGTCAATCTCGCCGACGGCCGGCGCATTTGCGTTGTTCAATTCGAGCGCCGAGTCAATATCTGACGGCAAAAACAGTCGCGGCTCAAGTTCACTCGATTGCATAGACATCTAATAGCCTGACACAATGAACACTGCACATTTCGTCCTTGGTAATTCGATGGTTGAGCCGTGGCCAGATTCGATGCACACGGCGGTTTTTGGTCTTGGTTGTTTTTGGGGCGCTGAACGTAAATTTTGGCAACTAGACGGGGTTTACACAACCGCTGTTGGCTATAGCGGCGGCACCAAACTTGACCCCACGTATCGCGAAGTTTGTAGTGGTGCCACGATGCATGCAGAAGTTGTGCTCGTGGTTTTTGATTCGGCAAAAATTTCTTACGAGAAGTTGTTGCAAGTTTTCTGGGAGTCTCACGATCCGACTCAAGGCATGCGCCAAGGCAACGACATTGGCACCCAATATCGCAGTGCAATTTATTTTACGAATGAGGATCAACAACGCGCCGCCATCGCCACCCGCGATATTTTTCAGCAACGCCTCAACGAAGCAGGCTTTGGCAAGATAACTACCGAGATCAAAAAGTCAGCCGAGTTTTATTATGCAGAGGAATATCACCAGCAATACCTTGCAAAAAATCCGAGCGGCTACTGCGGCATCGGTGGCACTGGCGTAACTTGCCCAGTTGGTGTTGCTAGTTAGGTCGCTTGAGCGAGTTGGTCGGCAGTTGGTCGGCGAAAGAGCGTCAACATCGCAACACCTGAAAGCAGAATAACTCCAGTCATTAGTGTCCAGGCTGCATGAAATCCGCTTGTTGGGTCGTCAGTTTTTGTTGCAGCAACTAGCAATGAACTAACTAGTGCAATGCCAAGTGCAGCGCCGATTTGTCGCGAAGTGTTGTTGAGCGCCGAACCCATCGCAAATCTAGGCTGTGGCAAAAATGCCGTTGCTGAACTTGAAATTGTCGAGATGCAAAGACCAACGCCAATGCCGGTGACGACCATGGTCGGAAAGTAGAAATCCCAATAGTGAATTTCGGGCGTGATGAAAAAATTCATCCATCCGATACCAAATGACATGATTAGCGCCCCAGCCGCAACGACTTTTCCGTGTCCGATGCGATTGGCGAGTTTTCCTGCGGGTGCAGCAACAAATGCCGCAGCCAACGGCCCGGGCGAGCCAGCAATTCCTGAAAGCGAAGGGCTGTATCCCCAGACAACTTGCAGCCATTGAGTGTTGACAAAAATCATCGAAAAGAAACCCATTGAAAATGCAAAACCGCCGATCGCTGCGGCGGTGACGAACGGCAATTTAAATAAACGCAAGTCGAGCACCGGGTGTGCAACTTGATTACAACGCGAAATGAATGCGCCAAGAAGCAAAAAAGAAATTGCAAAAATAATCAACGATCGATTCGAAACCCAACCCCACTCGTCACTCTGCACAATCATCAATGTGAGTAGTCCAACACCGAGCACCACCAGAAGTGCTCCAAAATAATCAACCGTTCGTGGTGCTGTTTCATCGCGCGACTCACGTAACAATTTCAAACCGATGACAAAGGCCAACAAACAAAACGGTATGTTCACCAAGAAAACTGAGTGCCATCCGAAAGTGTCAACCAAAAAACCGCCAACCATTGGGCCGCTCGCCGCAGAGATTCCGCCGACTGCACCCCAAATGCCGATTGCTGCCGATCTTTTCTCAACTGCGAACTCGGGCAACACGAGTGCCAATGAAGCCGGCGTGAGGATTGCTCCGCCGACTGCCTGAATGACTCTCGCGATAACCATAAAGATCGCAGTCGGTGAAACAGCACAAAGAATTGACCCAAGCATGAAGATCATCAGCCCTGAGAGAAACGCTCGCTTGCGCCCAAATGCATCGGCAAGTCGACCCGCGGTCAGCAAACCTGCCGCGTAGGCAATGTTGTAAGCAGAAAAAATCCACGTCAGTGTGCGCCGACTCTCTGGCCACTCGGCAACAAACGACCCGAACGCGACATTGACGATGCTGATATCAAGAGAAACCAACATCACACCAATTGAAGTGAGCGCCAGAACCTTGGCGCCTCTCGACCAGTTTTTCATAAACTCTGCTTTCTGTTACTTGCCCCAGAGTTTTTTGCGAATCTCTGCGCCGTCGGCGTCTAACGCACGACCTTCCCACCGTAGTTCGCCAGGTGTCTGCGATAGCGACGCAAACAAACCTTGCATTGGTGTTGCGCCAACAATTTTGATTGCTTGCCGCGCTGCAAAATGTGGATCAATTGCGATGTCAGCCATCGACAACACAGGACCAATTGCCGCTTGCGCTTCGGTGAAAACTTTCAGAACAGTTGCACTATCTCGGCTCGCACAATATTTCGTCATTAAATCGTGCAACACTGCACGGTGTTTAACGCGACTTGAAAAAGTTAAAAATCTCTCATCGCCTGCATAACCCAGCACTTCAACAACTCGAGCCGCAACAGTGTCTGAACTCGCTGAGACCCCAACCCATTTAGAGTCGCTGCACTGATAGACGCCACGCGGAACTGTGTATGGCAACTGCGAGCCAAGTCGTGGCTGCTCTTGGCCAGTCAAAACAAACAATGAAATCAAAGGACCCATCATCTGAAACATTGTTTCAAGCAAATTGACATCAACAACTTGGCCAACTTTGCTGTGCAGTGCGACCATAGTTGCAAAAGCCGCAACAACTCCGGTGACTTCATCGGTTAATGCAATGGGCGGCAACATTGGCGGTCCATCAGGGTCGCCACTGATTGCAGCCAAGCCTGACATCGACTCAGCAATCGAAGCAAACCCCGGCCGATCTTTGTATGGACCAGTTTGTCCAAAACCTGAAACGCGGGTGATAACAAGTTTCGAGTTACGTTGCAACAAAACTTCTGGCCCAACACCGAGTCGCTCGAGTGTGCCTGGTCGAAAGTTTTCAATAAGCACATCAGCATCATCGACTAGTTTCAAAAAGACTTCACGGTCACCCTCGAGTTTTAAATCGAGTGCGATGTTGCGCTTATTGCGATTAACTAATTTCCACCACAATCCCGTGCCATCTCGCGGATCTTTCCACGCCATTCCACGAAGGCTGTCGCCATCACCAGGCTTTTCAACTTTGATTACATCGGCACCGAAGTCGGCAAAGTAGCGCGCACAATTTGGACCAGCCAAGACTGTTGAGAGGTCGATGACCCGCAAATCTTTGAGCGGACCAGACATTTTTAGTTTGGTCGGTTGCGACGCGCCAGAACTGAATCAGTCCAAGATCGCCCGCTAAATCTCCAAGAGGTCTGCACGGTTGTTGCAACAAATGGTTGCGGTTTAGGCCACAACAATTCGAGTGCGGTTGCGATCGCTACGGCTTCGTCAGCAGATGGTGTTGGCGAAACCGAATTCTGAATCGTCACAGCGGCATGTTTCCATGTTTGCGTCGCGGCAATTCTTCACGCTTTGACTGCAACATTTTTAAACCAGAAATAAGTTTCGTGCGAGTCTCGGCTGGGTCGATTACATCATCGACATAGCCACGCTCGGCAGCCGCGTATGGGTTCGCATATTTCTCGGCGTATTCGGCCACGAGCTCTTTGCGTCGCTCAGCGGGGTTGGCGGCTTGTTGCAATTCACGACGATAAACAATTTCAACCGCACCTTGTGGCCCCATTACGGCAAGTTCAGCTGTCGGCCATGCGTATGCCAAGTCGGCACCGATTGACTTTGAATTCATTACGACATACGCACCGCCATAGGCCTTGCGCGTAATCACTTGAATGCGAGGCACAGTTGCTTCGCAGTATGCGTAGAGCAACTTTGCACCGTGGCGAATAATGCCGCCGTATTCTTGGTCGACTCCTGGCAAGAAACCAGGCACGTCAACAAAAGTAACTAACGGAATATTGAACGCGTCGCAGGTGCGCACGAACCGCGCCGCTTTTTCGCTCGACTCGATGTCAAGCACACCAGCCAAAACCATCGGCTGATTGCCGACGATGCCAACTGTTTTGCCATCGAGGCGCGAAAAACCACAGACAATGCTTTTTGCCCAGTGCGGAAAGTATTCAAAAAATTCGCCGTCATCAACGACTTCAGCGATCACTTTTTTCATGTCGTATGGCTGGTTGGCCGACGGTGGCAAAATCGTGCGCAACGATTCGCACTGACGCATCGGGTCGTCGGTCGGCGCAATAGACGGAGCATCAGCCATGTTGTTTTGTGGCAAGAAACTGAGCAAATAGCGCACATCTTCTAGACATGCTTTTTCGTCGGCCGAAACAAAAGTTGCCACACCGCTCTTTGATGCGTGACTCATCGCGCCACCGAGTTCTTCGAGTGTCACATCTTCGCCCGTTACGGTCTTGACAACATCAGGACCAGTAATAAACATGTGGCTCGTTTCGCGCACCATGAAAATAAAGTCAGTCATCGCCGGCGAATAAACCGCACCACCAGCACACGGTCCGAGCACGACACTGATCTGCGGAATTACACCCGACGATTGAACGTTGCGGTGAAAAATTCCGCCGTAACTTGCCAGAGAAACAACGCCTTCTTGAATGCGAGCACCCGCACCGTCATTTAAACCAATTAGCGGTGCGCCAACTTTGAGGGCGAGATCCATCAATTTGTGAATCTTTTCGGCAAACACCTCGCCGAGCGCACCACCAAACACGGTGAAGTCTTGGCTAAAAACAAAAATTTTGCGGCCGTCGATTGTTCCCCAACCGGTGATCACACCATCTGTATATGGGTGTTCTTCAAGACCGGCAGCGTGCGCGCGATGGCGTGCCAACAAGTCAAGTTCGTGAAAACTTCCCTCGTCGAGCAAAGCATCAATTCTCTCGCGGGCAAGCAATTTGCCTTTTTCGTGTTGGCGTTCGATCGACCGTGGCGACCCTGCAGTAAACGCGGCTGCTTTGCGGGCCTTGAGGTCGGCGAGTTTTGCATCCATTGAATTGCTATTCACAGAACTCACGATACTTGCCTAGAGCCTTGCGACTCAGCCCGCCAATTAACCGCCAATAGTTGTAGCGGTTGGCAGGGTCGTTGTGGTTTGAGCATCGGGTGCTTGCGTCACTGCCAGTGTTGTTGCCAGCGGCGTCAAATCACCAGTTGTTGTCGTGCCTGAAACTTCGATATTCCAAATGCCGGGCGCATTAAGGATGAACGACCCGTCGCCCGCAACAATCGCCGCGCCCGGGCGAGTTAACGGAACATTGATTTGAATTCCGGAGTAACCGATCGCTTGGGGCACCATCTTCACTGCGAAGTTATTGATTCGCCGCGGCTCAATCAGTTCGATGCGCATCGCGTTAGTGCCTGTAACACCAGGTGTCAGCGAGATAACGACATGAAAGCGATCGTTTTTTAATTCTTCACGGAAAGAATAAATCGCCGAAGAGGTTCGAACTTCTGCTTTTGCTTTAGGCGGTGTTGTTGCGACCATCCATGAGGTAAACATCAACGCGACAAGCGCAAACACGAGTTCAACCGACACCGCGCGGCGTAATCGCCAAGCCATTCGGCCAGACAAATTGTCGCCATCTAACAGTCGCTGAGCAACAAAATTTTTGAGCAGCAATGTAATGAACACCATCACCGAGACGAAAATTACTTTGAGCACACCAATGCGACCGTGTCCGCTTGTAAAAATTGACGAGCCATCTAATAGATAGACAAGCAACGCGCCAGTGAACGCAGTGACACCAAATGCCCACATGGCTTGTTTTGCAAATGCTCGCACGGCACTAACTAAGTCAGATGTGCCTGGACCGATTAGCACCACGCGTGACAGCAACAGCAAGCCACCGATCCAATAAGCCATCGAGATCGCATGAATGATGCCAAGTACATAACTAAAGAGTGCGACATCTTGTCCGAGACGCGAGAGACCAAGCGTGCTGATCATAGAAATCAAAATTGAAGCGGCAAGAAATTGCGACGCCGGATCGTTGATGCGCTCTGGGTTCATGGCGACCCAACCGCAAGCCAAAATTAAAACGAATCGCAAAATCAAAATTGCGCCGCTACCTGTATCTAATGCACCGAACCAACCGAACGGATTCATTGATGCGACAAATCCTTGTGACTCTGCACGCATTGTCGACAGCACAAGTACGAAAAACATATTTATCGCACACGCGATCCACACAAGACGCATGTATCGAAGAGTTACGCCGTACGTCGGGCCCTCGGGCCAAGCAGTGACGATCAGTGCGATTCCGCCGAAAAGTGCCGACATTAATAGGTACTCAAGAACTCGCAGCAAACCGAGAACGCCACCAACTCGTGGTCCTGCTTCTTGCTGCTCGATTGTTTCACCGATAATTGTTGGAGCACTTGGCGTGCCAGATGTTGCATCTGCACCTTCAGTAGCGCCAGCGATTGTCGTTTGTATTTCGACAGCCGATGTAAAACTAAACGACCCAAGACTTTTATCGGGAAGCGCCCAACTCACGGTGCACAGTCCAGAAGGCGGAATCTGTGTCAGTGCTGCCGAGACGGTTTTGAAATCAGTTCCAAGTTGTGGCACACCGAGACCGACAAGCGTGCCGTTGCACGCCAATGAAAGCCCCATTGCAGTGACGACTTCAGGGTTGGCCAAAGGGTTTTGAAAAACTAATTGCAATTGAGTGGGCGGCACCGAAACAACTTGGTTTGCCGCAGGGTTTGACGAACTGAGTTGATTCTGACCAGAAACTGAGGCATTGGCTATTGAGCCGAAAAACCCGACAATCATCCCGAGCCCGATTAACCCGGCCAAAGCCGAGAATTTAGCGGGTTGTTTTGATTTCAAGATTGTCATGGACGTATATAAAGAGTAGTTAATTATGGGGCGTAGGCATGGTGAACCACCCCATAGGTAGGCTCGCTACGAAATGGCAACCCAATCTCTGTATCGCCGGTATCGGCCTCGTCGCTTCGACGAACTCAAAGGCCAAGACCATGTTGTGCGCGCGTTGCGCAATGCGGTGATCAACAATCGCGAAGGCCAGGCGTATTTATTTTCAGGACCAAGAGGCACGGGCAAAACATCTACAGCGAGAATTTTGGCGAAAGTTCTCAATTGCGAGAAGTTGAAAGATGGTGAACCTTGCGGAAAATGTAATTCGTGTTTGTCTATTGATGCTGGTTCTAGTTACGACGTGCTCGAACTTGATGCGGCAAGCAACAACGGCGTCGACAACATGCGCGACTTAATCGAGCGCGCGGCACTCGGCAACCCGGGTCGACACCGGGTTTTTATCTTGGACGAAGTGCACATGTTGTCGAAGCCGGCCGAAGCAGCGTTGCTCAAAACTCTCGAAGAGCCACCCGATCATGTTGTTTTTGTTTTGGCGACGACTGATCCGCAAAAAGTTAGCGAAACAATTCGCAGTCGAACACAACATTTACAGTTTCATCTTTTACCACTTCAAGAGCTCAAAGAACATGTTCGTTGGGTTGTTGCCGACGCCAAACTTGTCGTCAGCGAAGACGCCATCGATCGCGTAGTGCAACTCGGCGCAGGCTCGGTGCGCGACACACTGTCGGCTCTCGAACTCGTCGTTGCGTCGGGTGGCGATGTTGAAGAACAAATTTCGCTTGACGAATTTATTGAAGCCTTCATTGATCATGATCCAGGTCGTGGGTTGGCTGCTGTTGGTGCAGCAGTGCAGTTTGGTGCCGACCCGCGCGCTTTGACCGAAGACATTGTTCGTCATCTTCGTGATGCATTTTTGTCGCTCATGGCGCCCGAACTCGTGCAGTTGCCAAAAGAACGCGCCGAAAAAGTCGCAGATCAGGCCCGACGCATGGGTGCGACTGGTGTCGTGCGAGCAATCGAGGTTTTAGGTGATGTGTTGATCGAAATTCGCCATGCACCAGATGCGCGGTTGTTGCTTGAAGTCGCAGTCGTCAAACTGACGCGTCAAAATCTGAGCGCTGATGTTGCTTCGCTGATGGCGCGCCTCGAGCGCCTCGAGTCTGGTGTTACGGCAATTCGCGATTCAACTGGGCCGATTGCACGACCGTCACTAGTAGATCCAACGACGGGTCGTACAAAACTTGGCGGGCGAGCGTCAGCCACGATGCCAGGTGTTGGGCAAACTGCGCGACCGACTCAAACTGAAGCAAAACCAGAAGCGCAACCTGAAACAAAACCTAAAGTCAGCGAACCAGCAAAACCAACCGCTGTGCTTGGTGACACAGAGATCAAAAGTGTTTGGTCTGAGGTAGTCGCTTCGCAAAAACCAATTGTTCGGGCTTTGTTTAGCGCAGTCACAGTCAACGACTGCAAAGACGGTGTTTTAACTCTTGGTGCACCGAGCGAAATGCACATCACCAAATCAAACGAGCATGTGCAAACTTTGGTTGAGTCTTTGCAAAGAATTGCTGGCAAGAAATTAGAGATCAAATTCGTTGTGGCGGCATCAAAGCGAAGCAAATCAGCAGCGAGCGCACCAGAACAAGACGACTATGAAGCAATCGAAGATGTCTCTGAGACAACCGATGCACCGACGGGCAGAGTTTCTTCACCAATAGATGAGCTCGCCAAGGCGTTTCCTGGTTCAAAAATTGTCGATGATAAGAAGTAGTTAGCAGTGGCTTCGGCATATACCCAACCAATGCAGGCACTTATTGATGCGCTTTCCAGGTTGCCAGGTATCGGTCCTAAATCGGCACAACGAATTGCATTTCATTTGATAAAAAGCGAAGACCGTGACGTCGAAAATTTGTCGTCATCGATCACCAAAGCAAAAGCAACTGTCAAGTTCTGTCAGCGCTGCTCAAACTTTGCTGAAGCAGATCTGTGTCAGTTCTGCAGTGATGATCGACGAGACCCAACCACGATTTGTGTCGTCGAAGAGTCACGCGATGTTGTTGCGATAGAAAAAACTCGAGAGTTCAGCGGGCAATATCACGTTTTGCTCGGCACTATTAATCCACTTGATGGTGTTGGCCCAGAGCAGCTAAAAATTCGTGAGTTGTTGCAGCGAATTGAGCCACAAAATGTTAAAGAAGTGATTTTGTGTTTGAACCCAAACACCGAAGGCGACGTAACTTCAATGTATTTGGCTCGCGTACTTCGGCCACTCGGCGTAAAAGTGACGCGCATCGCCAGTGGCTTGCCTGTTGGCGGCGACCTCGAATACGCCGACGAACTTACATTGGGTAGAGCTTTAGAAGGAAGACGCGAAGTCGCTGGCTGAGAACTAGTTAATTTCAGACAACGCGCAAAATCAGCGCGTCACCTTGTCCGCCACCACCACAAAGTGCAGCGGCACCCAAACCGCCGCCACGACGACGAAGTTCATAGAGCAAAGTTATTGCTAACCGATTGCCGCTCATGCCAATTGGGTGACCAAGTGCGATAGCGCCACCGTTGACATTCACATTTTCGTCGGTGATACCAAGATCGCGCATCGAAGCGACGCCAACTGCAGCGAATGCTTCGTTGATTTCAAATAGATCAACATCGGAAACTTTTTTACCAACGCGCTCGAGTGCTTTCACAATGCTGCGGCTCGGTTGGTGCAGCAATGAAGCGTTATCTGGGCCGGCAACCATTCCGTATGAAATAAATTCACCAAGTGGTTTGACACCACGTTTTTCAGCTGCACGTTTTGACATCATCACAACTGCCGAACCTGCATCGCTGATTTGACTGGCGTTGCCGGCCGTGACTGTGCCAGTTTTATCAAATGCTGGCTTAAGCGAGGCGAGTGACTCCATTGTTGTTGTGGCGCGAACACCCTCGTCGTTGCTTACGACAATAGGTTCGCCTTTTCGTTGCGGAATCGAAATGGCAACAATTTCTTCGGCGAGTTTGCCGTTAGCAATTGCAACAGCAGCACGTTGGTTGCTTTTCATCGCTAAGTCGTCTTGGGCTTCGCGACTAATTTCACCCGCGGCGTATCGTTCGGTACCAAGACCCATCAGACATGAATCAAACGCGCACCACAATCCGTCGCGTTGAATCGCATCAAGCATCTGTACATCGCCGAATCGGTATCCGCTTCGTGCGCCCATCGCGAGATACGGAGAATTAGTCATGCTCTCCATGCCGCCAGCGACAACGATGTCGGCATCACCGTTGGCGATCATTTGGTCGGCAAGATAAATCGAGTTAAGACCTGAAAGACAAACTTTGTTTACATTCACGCTCGGCACATTCATTGGGATGCCTGCTTTTGCAGCGGCTTGTCGTGACGGCACTTGACCCTGTCCGGCCATCAAAACTTGTCCCATGATCACATGTTCGACTTCGTGCGGCGCGACGCCGGCGCGCTTTAGTGCTTCTGCGATTGCGATGCCACCTAGTTCAGCGGCACTGAACGATGCGAGCGCACCACTCAGTTTGCCGATCGGTGTTCGTGCTCCAGAGATTATGTATGAACCTGGCATGGGTTAGAGCGTAGGCGCATTTGCTCACTACCCTTTAACCCATGAAAAGCATTCTGGAAGCCATCGAAAACAATGCCGACACAAAGGCATTTGCCGCCTTACAGATTCCCGAGTCGTATCGCGCAGCGGTGGTGCGCAAGGACGAACAAGAGATGTTTGCTGGTGTTGCTTCTGCTGACAAAGATCCGCGCAAGAGCGTGCATATCCAGGAAGTACCTGTTCCTCAGATCGCACCCGACGAAGCGCTTATCGCCGTCATGGCCAGCAGCATCAATTTCAATACGGTGTGGTCGAGCATCTTTGAGCCGATCTCTACTTTTAGTGCGCTCACTCGTCTTGCGCGCGAGAGCGAATGGGCAAAGCGCCACGACCTTCCGTATCACATCATGGGTAGTGACGCTTCGGGTGTGGTGTTGCGAGTTGGTTCGGCGGTTCGCAACTGGAAACCAGGTGACCGAATCACTGTGCATTGCAATCACGTTGATGATCAAGACCCGACATCGCACAACGACTCGATGCTTGGTAGCAACCAACGAATTTGGGGATACGAAACAAATTTTGGCGGTCTCGCCGATTTGAGTGTGGTGAAAGCCAACCAACTCATGCCAAAGCCCGAGCATTTGTCGTGGGAAGAAGCAGCGGTCAATGCGCTGTGCAACAGCACTAGCTATCGCATGCTCGTGTCGCCAAACGGCGCACACATGAAACAAGGTGATGTGGTGTTGATCTGGGGAGCAACTGGTGGCATTGGTGCTTACGCAACGCAATATGTCCTTAATGGCGGTGGCATTCCGGTTGGTGTTGTTAGTTCTGCAGACAAAGCAGAAATTCTTCGTGGCATGGGCGTTGAAGCAATCATCGACCGTCGCGCAGGCAACTATCAGTTCTGGAAAGACGAAAACACTCACGACGAAAAAGAATGGCGTCGTTTTGGCGGCGACATTCGCGCACTTGTGGGCGAAGACCCAGACATTGTTTTTGAACACCCTGGTCGTTCAACATTTGCTGCGTCAATGTACGTAGCCAAGAAGGGTGGCACCGTCGCAACTTGTGCAGCAACAAGTGGTTACATGATGGAATTCGACAATCGCTACTTCTGGATGCGCTTGAAAAAACTTGTAGGTTCACACTTTGCCAACTATCGCGAAGCGTGGGAAGCCAATCGTCTTATTTCTAAGGGCATGATTCACCCAGTGTTGTCACAGGTGTTTGACCTCAATAAATCAGGCGACGCCGCATACCAAGTGCACAAAAATATGCACGAAGGAAAAATTGGTGTGTTATGTATGGCCCCACGCGAGGGCATGGGTATTAATAATCCAGAGTTCCGTGAAAAAGTTGGCGAAAAAAACCTTCGTCACTTCCGTAGAAGTTAAGGAGTCATTATGTTGCTTACCGAAATTGATCATGTGGCAATTGCCGTCAATGATCTAGAAGCGGCAATCGATTATTACCAGCGCGCCTTTGGTGCGACTGTTACGCACCGAGAAGTTGTCGAGCAAGACGGCGTCGAAGAGGCTCTACTTAAAGTTGCCGAGAGTTACGTGCAGTTGTTGACTCCGACTCGACCAGATTCACCCGTCGCTAAGTCGCTTGAAAAACGAGGTGAGGGTTTGCATCACATTGGATATCGAGTCGCCGATTGCGCAAAGGCATTGCAGTCAATGATTGCGGCTGGTGCTACAGCGATTGACAAAGCCCCGCGCAAAGGTTCGCGAGGCACGACTGTTGCATTTATTCACCCCAAAGGAAGCTTCGGCACGCTGATCGAGCTAGTGCAAGAGTAGAAATCGTTTTGAGTCGAGCGCTAGTCATTTCGCTTGGCGCGGTCATCGGGTTGAGTTTAGGTTTTGCTGCGAAGTCTCTAGTTAAGAGAATTGATTCTGAGTCTCGAGAGTTTACGACTCGTATTATTGTTGTTGCTTTTGTGATCGGGGCGGTAGTCAGCGATTTAATCTTCCTGCGATTTTCAGAGATTGAACTGCGATTGTGTTTTGCAATTCTTTGCTCTGGTCTTTTGGTTCAATCTTTGATTGATTTCTTTACACACCGTCTTGTGCGTCAAATTTCGCACGCAATGGCAGCAAGCGGCGCTTTGCTTCTGGGCCTTCATGCCGTCAATAGTTCAAATTTTGAGGTGCTTGTTTCAGCCAGCGTCTGTGCAGTATTTGGAGTTGCAGTCTCGTTTTTTTCGAACAAAGTTTCAAGTGGTTCACTAGGCGCTGGCGACGTTCGCCTAATGGCAGTTCTTGGTTGGCACCTTGGTTTCTTGAGTTATTCGACGGCCATTTGGGCGTTGTTCAGTGCTTGTTTGCTTGCGGGTCTGTTCGGCGTGGTGATGATCGTGCTGCGTCGCGGGTCGTGGCATCAGCGAATCGCATTTGGTCCATTTCTCTCGCTCGGCTCATTTGTGGCAATTTTCGCTGACGAAGTGTCATCGTACGCATTCACCGCATAACTTAGAACGATGCAAGTACATCTGATCGATGGCACATATGAGATGTATCGACAGCATTACGGGTCAGCGATTCGTGATCGCGAACCACCACCATTCGCCGGCACTATCGGCGTATTGTCAAGCACGATTCAACTGCTTGCCGAAGGGGCAACACATATTGGTGTAGCAACCGATCATGTGATCGAGAGTTTTCGCAATGACTTGTACGAAGGCTATAAAACCAGCGAAGGTATGGAGCCTGTTTTGCTCGAGCAGATTCCAATAATTGAGAACGCGTTACGCGCAATGGGAGTAACCGTTTGGGCAATGGAGAAACACGAAGCAGACGATGCACTCGCATCTGCAGTTGCGGTCGCGTGCGAAGACCGTCGTGTTCATCAGGTGCGAATTCTGACGCCTGACAAAGACTTGGGTCAGTGTGTTAGCGGTCGTCGAGTGGTGCAGGTTGATCGACGCAACAATTTGGTTCTGGACGAAAATGAGATTCGCAAGAAATTTGGTGTTGGTCCAGAATCGATTGCCGATTACTTGGCGCTTGTCGGTGATAGCGCCGACGGGTTTCCTGGTTTGTCAGGCTGGGGTGCCAAGAGTGCATCAACTGTGCTGGCAAAATATATTTCGCTCGACGAAATTCCTGATGATCACGAACAATGGAAGTCAGATGGTCTAACTACTTTGCGTGGCGCCGAGAAACTAGCGCGAACTCTGCGTGAGAATAGAAAACTTGCTGAACTCTTTCGCACACTTGCCACACTCGTTCAAGACGTGCCAGTCGGCAGGGTTGACAGCTGGAGATGGCAGGGCGTAAAGCCTGAATTTGCTGGGCTGCTCAAAGAATTTGGTGCGCTGCACTTACTTGATCGGCTTGAAAAACTTCAACCCCTTGCGTAGCAACTCGAAAAGCGCAATCGGTATCGCCCAAAAATTTGTGATCGTCAACCCGACGGCGCGTAGAACTTTCCCGGCTTGCAACGACCGCCATGCGTATAGCAATCCGTACAACCCAATCGTGCGCTGACCGCGCAACTTGTCGATCAATCGCAACCCGTCCAGCCAACGTGCGCGTTTGTATAAAACATATGCGTCGTGGGTTCGAGCAAGTCCGAAACTTGGGATATTCGTCAACGAAGTTGACGTGAGTCGTATATTTGTCAAGAACTTTGGCAAAATTTCAAATTTGCCGAGAGTTGCCAGCCCTAACCAAAGTGCGAGGTCTTGAGAATATGCAAACGTTTCGTCGTAGCCACCAAGGCTGCGTATTGATTCTGCTCTAAACATCACAGCAGAGTTCATAAACGGACAATTGCTTGCCAGTCTGCGAACGACATCTAAGTGTTCTGTTGGGGTTTTAACTTCGTTGATCAGTTTTCCCGAAGAATCAACATTGCGATACCAACTTGCAACCAATACAAGTTCAGATTTTTGGTCTAAACAATCAACTTGTAATGCAAAGCGATCTGCCGTCGATGTGTCATCGGCGTCAAGAATTGCAATGTATTGCCCGTGAGCATTATTCAATGCAATGTTTAGTGCAGGAGTTCTACCGTGGTTTTTCTCAAGTGCGACAATCCGAATGCGTGGGTCAGCAAGTCTTTTCACAATTGAAATTGACTCATCAGTCGAGCAGTTATCAACGAGTACGAGTTCAAAATCTGTGAAAGTTTGTGCCAGAACACTGCGCACGCTTTCTTCAATTGTTGATGCCGCGTTATAACACGTCATTAAGACCG
>ERZ889217.949-NODE-949-length-15952-cov-35.518651_pt1 | contig 15952 bp, 14 predicted proteins | sample MGYA00521098_ERZ889217 | MGnify/ENA primary metagenome ERZ889217 (study PRJEB32303, sample SAMEA104408613) | aquatic metagenome | biome: Brackish water; feature: Pelagic; material: water | place: Baltic Sea | collected 2014-06-10T22:04:00 | depth 2,362 m ...
ATCTTTATTCTAAGTCGTCTGAAGCTAATACAACTTCCCCATTAAAGAATTCAGCTAAACGTTTTGCTTCTACTTCAATACCATTACTTTGAGTGGTTTGGCTAATTGCTTCAGTTTTCTGAATTGAAACGGGAGCTGCAGGAGTACTTATCGGTTTGGGAGTTGGTATTGAGATAGCAGGTTTAGTTATTTCTTTACTGATATGTGCATCTAAAACTTGAGCGCTGCCGGTTTCAATAATAACTTGCCTTGTTTCCCCTAATGCTTTTGTGGTTGCTTGTTCCAATAGAGGTAAACGGCTTTGCACCATTGCTACCCAGTTGGGCGCCACCCGCACCACTGCTTTGGAGCGATCTAGACGCACTAATTCCCCTTGTTGAGATAACAACATGCGAGTAGAGGGTAATTCAAGGCTGGCTAATATCTGTTGCCAAATCACAGCTAAATCCTGTGATTTGTTATTAACTGTCTCGTTATTGACTATCTCGCTATTAACTATTTGATTGTTAATAATAGGCGTTTTTGGGGAGGCCTCACTCTTTACAACAGTTTCTACAGCAGTTTCTACAGCAGTTTCTACTGGGGTGTGTATTGGCTTAGTAACAACTGGCGCTGATGCAATTGCTGGTTCCGATAGCAGGCCCAGCAGCAATATCTCCAGCCATAAGCGTGGCTGGGCGCTCTGGCGTAGTTGCGTTTCGCTGCCCCTTAAGCCTTGCTGCCAGCTCAGCAATTTTTGGCGTCCGAGCCGGTTTGCAAGCGCGGGCAATTCGGCTCGATTCGCTGGGGAGAAGCCACTCAATTCAGGCTGATCCGGCGCTGCAATCGCCAGCACTAAATCCCGCAGCAACCCTGCAATTCCTTGCAGCACTGCGGTGGCTTCTCGGCCCCTATCTAATAATCCGCGTATGTTTTTTAATAGTGCTACCGGATCTGCAGCAGCTAATGCAGCCGCAAGCCCTAGTAATTCCTGTTCTGGTACTGCTCCCAGTAGTTCCCATACAGCATCTGGCTCTACCGGTGGTGGCAGCAGGCTCAGCTGATCTAGCAAGCTTTCAGCATCCCTCAGCCCCCCTTGGGCCATCTGAGCTACCAAATGAATAGCGGCTGGATTTATTGCAATCGCTTCTTGCTTTGCGATCCAGCTGAGGTGCTGTTCCATCGCTTCAAGCGGAATACGGCGAAAATCAAACCGTTGGCAACGGCTCAAAATTGTTGGTAGCACCCGTTGTGGATCTGTGGTTGCCAGCACAAAAACCACCCGCGGTGGTGGTTCTTCTAAGGTTTTTAAAAGTGCGTTAAATGCAGCGGTGGAAAGCATGTGGCATTCATCCACCACATAAACCTTCCAACGCGCCTGCACCGGCGCAAATCGTGAACGTTCAATCAAGTCGCGAATGTTGTCTACGCCGGTATTAGATGCAGCATCTATTTCAATAACATCCAAAGCGCTACCAGATGCGATCGAGCGGCATAATTCGCAGCTGCCGCATGGTTCTGGCGTGGGTTCAGCGCTGGCAATGCAATTCAGCGATCGCGCCAAAATTCTGGCGCTGGAGGTTTTACCTGTGCCTCTTGGCCCTGTGAAAAGGTATGCCGGTGCAATGCGTCCAGTTCTTAGGGCGTTGCTAAGGGTGGTGGCGATAGCTTCTTGGCCCACGAGCTGGCTAAACCGCTGGGGCCTGTACTTATGGTGCAGCGGTTCATAGGCCATGGCTAAAGGCTACTCAGGCTTGGGTTTTCCCTTCAGCAATTCCTGGAGGTGGCTTCTAAGTTTTTCAACCGCTTCTAATTGCGTTGCAAATGTTTGTTCACTTAATTCTTGTTTAATATTTAATCCTTGCTCTAATAACATCTGGCCAAACCCCAGGGCCCGATCTACTTGGCTGCTACGGTGCTGCCCAGTTTTACACCACACGGCAAAATGTTCGCAGTTATTTAGCATTAGGTTGTAGCGTTCTTCCCCGAGCCGTCGCATTGCTCGACGCAGGGTTACCCCCACAGGGTTTGCATCACTATGAGCCACAACCTTTACGGGTTCACCAAGGCTGAATTCTGCCAATGGGCTGCGCAATATTTGTTTTCCTTCTAGATAATGCACCACAGTGCCGTCGCCAAGATCAATGCCGTGGTGCATAAATAAACCATGGCGCCGCGGTACTTCTAGATGATCGGCCGCGGCCATAGCTTTAGGCGCTTTCCTGTTGATCAATGCTGCTGGGATGGGCGATTACTTTGGCACTATGACGTTCTTCTACTAAGGCTTGAGTAATTACAAATTTAGGTACATCGGTGCGGCCAGGAAGGTCGTACATCAAATCAAGCATTAATTCTTCTACGATCCCCCGCAAGGCGCGGGCTCCTGTTTTACGGCGATTCGCTTCGATCGCGATTGCCCTAATCGCTCCGGGTTCAAATTCCAAACGCACACTATCCATAGAAAGCAGGGTTTGAAACTGTTTCACTAGGGCATCGCGGGGTTCAGTGAGGATCGCTTCTAGGGCATCTTCATCTAGCGGTTCAAGAACAGCGCTCACAGGCATACGCCCGATAAATTCAGGAATTAGGCCGTATTTCACCAAATCATTAGGCTCTAGATGACGTAATACCTTGGCGGCATCTAATTCCTTATTGCGATTGCGGCCGCGGTTGTCGGTTTGTACAAAGCCGATTGCATTACGGCCTAGCCTCCTTTGGATTACGTCTTCAAGGCCAACAAAAGCGCCACCGCAGATAAACAGAATCTGGCTGGTGTCTATTTGAATGCAATCTTGATATGGATGTTTACGCCCGCCTTGGGGTGGCACATTTGCCACAGTGCCCTCAAGCATTTTCAACAGCGCCTGCTGCACCCCTTCCCCAGATACATCTCTAGTGATCGATGGGTTTTCACTTTTACGGGCGATTTTATCGATCTCATCAATGTAAATAATCCCTCTCTGGGCCTGTTCCACATCTAAATCTGCTTTTTGCAGTAAACGCAGCAAGATGTTTTCCACATCTTCACCCACATAGCCTGCTTCTGTGAGCGTGGTGGCATCTGCAACAGCAAATGGCACCTCTAGTAATTCAGCTAAGGTTTGCGCCAATAATGTTTTGCCGCAGCCTGTAGGGCCAATCAACAAAATATTTGATTTATGCAAACGGGTGGCGCTTGCTTCGCTTTCCCCTTTGCCATCCCCCTGCCAAGCCAGGCGTTTGTAGTGGTTATAAACAGCAACAGACAATACTTTTTTTGCTTCCTCTTGTCCCACCACCTGGCGATCTAGAAAATCTTTGATCTCGCGCGGTTTTGGAATGCTTGCGAGGGTGGGAATTGGCTTTGAAACCTTTTTGGTTGGGGCAGTTTTGCGGCTGCTCTCTTGCACTCCATGGCGGCTGCCGCCCCCTTGCACGTCTACAAGTTCTTCATCAAGGATCTCGTTGCAAAGATCGATGCATTCATCACAGATATAAACGCCGGGGCCCGCGATCAACTTGCGTACCTGCTCTTGCGACTTTCCGCAAAACGAGCACTTCAGGTGAGCATCAAACTTTGCCATCGCCCCTTACTGGTTAGCTGCTGAAAACACAGGATCAACCCCAAAGGGGGTCGCGTCAACGCGTTAGTCGATTACAACTTTGTCGATTAGCCCATATTCCACTGCTTCGTGGGGGGAAAGAAAGAAGTCTCTGTCTGTATCTTCGGCAACTTTTTCGATCGGTTGGCCCGTATGGGCTGCCATCAAACCATTGAGTGTGTCTTTAAGGAACAGGATTTCTTTAGCTTGAATTTCAATATCAACCGCTTGGCCTTGGGCTCCTCCAAGGGGTTGGTGGATCATGATTCGGGCATTAGGCAAAGCCAAACGCTTACCTTTACGCCCTCCGCAAAGCAAAAAGGCACCCATGCTGGCGGCCAGGCCATAACAAATCGTTACCACATCCGGGCTCACCTGTTGCATCGTGTCGTAGATCGCTAAGCCAGCCGTTACCGAGCCTCCAGGCGAATTTACGTAGATTTGAATATCTTTTTCTGGATCTTCTGCTTCTAAGAAAAGCAGTTGCGCCACGATTGCATCGGCCACCGCATCGTTAATGGGAGTGCCAAGGAAAATAATTCTGTCTCGCAGCAGGCGCGAGTAGATATCAAATGCCCGTTCACCACGCCCCGATTGCTCCACCACGGTGGGCACCATGGTGTTTTGCCAGTGGCTATGAACTGGATGAAAATGTAGGGCGTTGAGCACGGGCTGCCGCTGTATTCAGCTCAATCTATTGGTTTGGCTTTGCCCTTTGCCTTAGCAGCGGGCTTTTTGCTGGATTCATCAGCGCTAGAAACCTTTTCGGGGATGTTTTTGGAAATTTTGATGGTGGCATTTTCTTCAAGCCAGCTAAAAACCGCCTCCTTAAGCAGATCTTCCGCAACAGCAGCCCGCAGCCGTGCGTGATCAATCCGATTGGTATCGCTTAAACCGCGGATCACCTCTTTTAATTTCGCCTCCAAAATTGAATCTTCCACAGCGATAGCTTCCGCTTTGGCAAGGGCTTGCAAGGCAAGGCTGCCCCGCAGCCGTTCAGTGGCCTCCTCCCGTGATTTGCTGGCCAGATTGCGCACCAGCTCAGGGGTGAACAGTTTGTTGATATCCATCCCCTGGCGAGACATCTCAGCAGCGGTTTCCTGCAACATCGTGTTCACTTCTTCTTTAATCAAACTTTCAGGGATTTCCACCTCTAATTCCGCCACCAAAGCTTTCAGCAAAGCTTGTTCGCGGTTGATTTTTTGGCGTTTTTCGGCGTCAACTTTTAGGCGTGTTTCCAGTTCTGTGCGCAGTTCTGCCAGGGTTTCTTTATCGCTTGCTTGTTGAGCGAAGGCATCATCAAGGCTGGGTAGTTCTTTGGCTTTGAGATCGTTAAGGCTGATTTTGAAGCTAGCGCCACGGCCGCGGCATGTTTCATCTGGGTAATCGCTAGGAAATTGGCAATTCACCTCGGTTTCAGCGCCAAGGGTTAATCCCACGATCCCTTCAACAAAGCCGGGAATCATTCGCCCCACCTCCAGCTCCACCTCAAGGCTTTCAGCGCTGCCACCGCTTATTGGTTCATCGGTATCGCTAAAAACACCGCTGAAGCTCACTACAGCCACATCACCGATGGCGGCAGCTCTATCGCTAATCGGCACCAGGGTGGCCAGTTGCCTGCGGGATTGCTCGAGCAGCTCATCTACCCGAGCTGGATCGAATTGCACTTCTTCTGCTTCTGCTTTTAATCCTTTGGTGGTTTTTAGAGTTGGCGTTGGTGGTACATCCATTTCCAGTTTCAACAGCAACTCCTTACCGGGTTCAAATTGCGCTAGCAGGCTGTCGAAACCACCGCTCAATTCCGGTTGCCCGAGGGCTTTTAACTGCTCTTGGGCGAGGGCATCTTTCAACACGCTTTCCACTAACTCTTCAAGGGCTGTGGCCTTCACCCGCGTAGCCCCCAGTTGTTGCAACAAAACTGGCCGCGGCACCTTTCCTTGACGGAACCCAGCCAGCTTCACAGTGAGGCCCAATTTCTTAATTGCCGCTTCGTAGGAGGCTTGGCAGCGGCCGCCGGGCACCCCAACTTCGATGGCTAATCGACTGCCAGGCAAAGGGGAAGTGGAAACCGTAAGGGTGCTGCTCATGGGTAGGCCGATTCAATCCAAGCTCGTGATCCTAGAAACAAACCGGCACGGGGATCCTCAAAGCGTATTATTGGGATAACAAACGAGAAGGCGATGCTCCTTCCGTGGTTGTTCAGCTTTGCTTGATTTCACTTACCACCGTTGACCCCCGCAAACGCGGCTAAGCCGCAAACCGTTGCCATTCTTGGGGCCACAGGCGCAGTGGGCCAAGAACTACTTGCTCTTTTGGCTGAACGCGCTTTTCCGATCAAGGAATTACGGCTTTTGGCCTCCCCCCGCTCGGCTGGTGTTGCGGTGCCCTGGCAAGGGGAAAAACTTAAGGTGCAAGCTGTTGATGAAGCAGCCCTGCAGGGGGTAGATCTTGTTTTGGCATCAGCTGGTGGTTCGGTGTCGCGCCAGTGGGCACCCATAGCGGTGCAGCAAGGGGCAATTGTTATTGATAATTCCAGCGCTTTTCGCCTTGATCCTGAAGTGCCACTGGTGGTTCCAGAGGTGAATCCAGCGGCTGCCCTGCAGCACAAAGGCATAATTGCCAACCCGAATTGCACCACAATTTTGTTGAGTTTGGCGTTAGCTCCGCTTGCGGCGCAGCGCCCCTTGAAGCGAGTGGTGGTAAGCACTTATCAATCTGCCAGTGGCGCTGGCGCTAGGGCGATGGAGGAGTTACAGCAGTTGAGCCGCACTGTTCTCGATGGTGGTGAACCGCAAAGTGAAGTGTTGCCTTATTCGTTGGCATTTAATTTGTTTTTGCACAATTCACCGCTGCAAGCAAATGGGTACTGCGAAGAAGAATTGAAGATGCTCTATGAAACTCGCAAGATCATGGGGCTCGATCAACTGCGTTTAACTGCCACTTGCGTGCGTGTTCCGGTGCTAAGAGCCCATTCGGAAGCGGTGAATCTTGAATTCGAAGAACCATTCCCTGTAGAGGAGGCCAGGGCCTTGCTATCGGCAGCAGCCGGCTTGGAATTAATTGAAGATTTCGCCACTAATCGCTTCCCGATGCCCAGCGATGTAACCGGCCGTGATGCGGTGGCGGTGGGCCGAATTCGCCAAGATTTAAGTAATCCAAATGCACTTGAATTCTGGCTTTGCGGTGATCAAATTCGTAAAGGAGCCGCATTGAATGCAATCCAAATTGCTGAACTTTTGCAGCAGCAGGTGGCGCCATGAGTAGTGCAGTTTTTGGGCATTTAGTTACAGCGATGGTTACACCATTTGATAGTGATGGTGCACTGGATCTTGGCCTTGCTGGTCGTTTGGCTCGACACCTTGTAGATCACGGCTCTGATGCCTTAGTTGTATGCGGCACTACTGGTGAATCACCAACGCTTTGTTGGGATGAGCAACATGCTTTGTTGCAAGCTGTGCTCTTAGCAGTTGCTGGTAAGGCCAAGGTATTAGCTGGCACCGGCAGTAACTCCACCGCTGAAGCAATCGAAGCCACCCGGGAGGCAGCTGCTTTGGGGGCCGATGGTGCCCTTGTAGTGGTGCCTTATTACAACAAGCCACCCCAAGCTGGTTTGGAAGCTCATTTCGCTGCAGTGGCAGCAGCAGCGCCAAATCTGCCTCTGATGCTTTACAACATTCCCGCTAGAACCGGTTGCAGCCTTGCCCCAGAAACCACAGCCCGATTAATGCAATATTCCAATGTGGTGGCGTTTAAAGCAGCCAGCGGCTCAGTGGATGAAGTGAGTAGTTTGAGAGCTACCTGCGGAGATCGCTTAGCAATTTATAGCGGCGATGATTCTTTAACCCTGCCAATGTTGGCATTGGGGGCGGTTGGAGTTGTGAGTGTTGCAAGTCATTTGGTGGGGGAGGAATTGCAACAGATGATTCAAGCTTTTTTGGCTGGTGAAATACAGAAGGCCCTTTCGATTCACGAACGTTTGTTACCTCTTATGCAAGGTTTGTTTTGTAGTAGCAACCCCATTCCAGTTAAAGCTGCATTAGAGCTTGAGGGGTGGCCCGTTGGTTCGGCCCGCTTGCCTTTGGTGCCAGCCCCTAGTGTTATTCGTGAATCCCTCGCCGTTTTGCTTGCCGCTTTGCGTCCTACCTGACCTCAAGGCGATGGGCAGCCGCTCATTATCTTTCCACTTTCCAATTATTTTTTAAAAGGTTTCTATGGCTATTTCAGCAACACCCGCAACCAAAACACCAGCGCTACGGGTGATCCCGTTAGGAGGTTTACATGAGATTGGTAAAAATACTTGTGTATTTGAATACGGCGATGATTTGATGTTAGTTGATGCTGGCCTCGCCTTCCCAAGCGATGGTATGCACGGCGTAAATGTTGTTATGCCAGACACTAGTTACTTAAGGGAAAATCAAAAAAGAATCCGTGGGATGATTGTTACCCACGGCCATGAAGATCATATTGGTGGCATTTCTCACCACCTTAAGCATTTTAATATTCCGATCATTTATGGGCCCCGGCTGGCACTTTCTCTTCTGGAAGGCAAAATGGCCGAAGCCGGTGTGGCAGATCGCACCACCTTGCAAACCGTTGCACCACGCGATGTGGTGAAGGTGGGGCAGCACTTTAAAGTTGAGTTTATCCGTAATACTCACTCAATCGCCGATAGTTTTTCATTGGCGATAACAACACCTGTGGGAGTTGTTGTATTTACCGGTGATTTTAAGTTTGATCACACCCCTGTAGATGGCGAATATTTTGATATTCAGCGGATGGCTCAATACGGAGAGCAGGGCGTGCTCTGCATGTTTAGTGATTCCACAAACGCTGAGTTGCCTGGATTCACTCCATCAGAACGGGCGGTATTTCCTAATCTAGATCGCCATATTTCCACAGCGGAAGGCAGGGTATTAATAACTACTTTTGCAAGTTCAGTGCATCGTGTATCGATGATTCTTGAGCTGGCCCTTAAGCACGGCCGCAAGGTTAGTTTGCTTGGTCGCTCGATGCTTAACGTGATTGCAAAAGCACGGGAATTGGGTTACATCCGCTGCCCAGATGAACTGTTTGTTCCTATCAAGCAGATTCGTGATATTCCCGATCGCGAAACACTTTTATTGATGACTGGTAGCCAAGGTGAATCGCTTGCCGCTTTGAGCCGAATCTCCCGTTGCGAGCATCCTCAAGTGCAGGTTAAATCCACAGATAAAATCATTTTCTCAGCCAGCCCAATCCCAGGTAACACAATTTCGGTTGTGAATACTATTGATCGCTTGATGATGCTTGGCGCCAAGGTGGTGTATGGCAAAGGTGAGGGCATTCACGTTTCTGGCCATGGCAGCCAAGAGGATCAAAAGTTGATGATTGCTCTTACAAGGCCTAGGTTTTTTGTACCTGTGCACGGTGAACATCGCATGTTGATGTGCCATTCCCGCACCGCTCAATCTATGGGCGTACCAGAAAATAATATTTTGATTATTGATAACGGTGATGTGGTGGAACTCACCCCCGATTCCATCCGTAGGGGTGATCCTGTAAAAGCTGGTATCGAATTGCTGGATAATTCACGCAATGGCATTGTTGATGCCCGCGTATTAAAAGAACGCCAGCAATTAGCTGGTGATGGTGTAATCACAATGCTTGCTGCCATCAGCACTGAAGGTTTGATGGTGGCTCCACCACGGGTAAATCTGCGGGGTGTGGTTACAACAGCTGAACCGCGCAAGATGTCGATGTGGGCTGAACGGGAAGTGGGTTGGGTTTTGGAAAACCGTTGGAATCAGTTAGCCCGCAACACTGGCGGCAATGCTCCCGAGGTGGATTGGGTTGGTGTGCAGCGGGAGATTGAGGTGGGTTTGCAACGGCGTATGCGGCGCGAATTGCAGGTGGAACCTTTGATCATTTGCTTGGTGCAGCCCGCCCCAGCCGGTACCCCTGCTTATGTTTCGAAGAATCCGGTGGAAGATCGTGCACCGGTATCTCGGGCAGCACGGGCTGAAAGAGATCGTCCTCAATCTCAACCCCAGGCCCAGGCCCAAGCTCAACCCGCAAGCGCCGCCCCAGCAGAAGCTGAGCTGCAACCAGCAGACGACAATCGTCTGCGCCGCCGCCGCCCCAGCGCCGCTGTTGGCTGATTAGCTGTTAAGCCAGATGTGTAAACGATCCCATTCGAGCGTTTTGCCTTTGGCTAAAACCATTTGATTTGGGCCCCGGTTGGTTTCCAATTGGGGCCACAATTGTTTTATTTGTGTTGCCCCCATTGCAGCTAAACCCTGTTGCAGCAGCCAATGTTGCAACAACTGGCCGCGGCAGGGAATTGATAATGCCATCAACTTTTTGCGTTGTATTTTTGAATCATCTGCCTGCAAAGCTTTAAGAGCGAGATCAAGTAATTCTCCATAGCTTTCTTGTTCAGCGCTAAATCCTTCTGCAGTTGCAGCCATTCTTTGTGTGGCACCTGGATGCAATTGCTCCAGCACTGGTAACACCTCATTACGGATTCGATTACGGCTAAAACGTTGATCAGTGTTGCTGGGATCCAGCCAGATTGGGATTGACAATGTTTCACAAATCCTGGCGGTATCTGCCCTAGAAAAATTTAGTAAAGGCCGCACAAGTTGAATTCCTTGGCAGAGCTGCCGTTGCGCCATCAAGCTGCCCAGGCCGCGACGGTGGCTGCCGCGGGCCAGATGCAAAAGCAGCGTTTCACTGCGATCGTTTGCGGTGTGGGCCGTGAGCACAATTCTGCAGTCTTGAGTTTTGGCCCGCTGCTCGAGGCAGCCATAACGCCATTCCCTTGCAGCAGCTTCTGTATGTAGCGGATTCGCCCAGCTATCGATCTGAATTTTTAGGTTTTTGCTTTTTGCCCATGCAGCTAGGGCCTCAGCCTGTTGTTCTGATTCTTGGCGCCAACAGTGATTGCCATGCCACAGCTGCAGTTGCCAGTGGTGCAAGCGTTGTAAATCCAGCATTAATGCTGTTAACGCCATGGAGTCTTGGCCGCCAGATACCGCCAACAACAGTTGGGCCCCAGGGGGCAGCAGCAGAGGTTCGCGCAACAAGCGCTGGTGCAGCCGCAGGTGGTAAGTGCTCCAGGAAATTGCCATAGCAATAGCTTCCCTGTAATTGGGCTTACGTGGGAGAATTAAAGATCTGAATTAGCACTGTTATGTTGCTGCCCCATTCCCTAAATACGGCCCTAAGCGAGCAGCGCTTACTCAAAGTGATAGCTGGACTAGCCAATTTTGATGCCACGGCTGTTGCAATGGTGGCTCGCGCTGCGGCAGCGGGGGGCGCTGATTTAATCGATGTGGCTTGCGACCCAGCCCTGGTGAGATTGGCCGCGGCTCAATCTGGTTTACCAATCTGCGTATCAGCAGTTGATCCCGAACTGTTTCCTGCAGCGGTGGTAGCAGGGGCCACGATGTTGGAAATTGGAAATTACGACAGTTTTTACCCCCTTGGTCGGGTGTTTGGAGCAGTTGAGGTGCTCGAGCTCACTCTCCGCACCAAGGTTCTAGCTGCTGATATTCCCCTCTCGGTAACAGTGCCCCACACCTTGCCCCTTGATCAACAGGAGCAGTTGGCGATTGATTTGGTAACAGCAGGAGCCGATTTAATCCAAACTGAAGGCGGCAGCAGCGCTCGGCCTTACAGCCCTGGCGTGCAGGGTTTAATTGAAAAGGCAGCTCCAACCCTTGCGGCAGCCCATGTAATTAGCCGTGCGGTGCGAGTTCCTGTGCTTTGCGCCTCTGGTTTATCAGCCGTTACCTTGCCTCTTGCTCAAGCGGCAGGTGCTGCAGGGGTGGGAGTTGGTTCTGCTGTGAACAGGCTTAACGATGAAATTGCAATGGTGGCGGTAGTGCGTGGCTTGAGGGAGGCTCTCGTGGCTACTGTTGCGAGAACAATCATCGCTAAATAAATGACTGGCTTTGCCTGGCTACTGCAATGGCCAGTTCGGGCAATAGTGCTACTTGTAGTTGCTAGTTTGCCCCTTGGGGTGGAATTTGAGGGCTTTGGCGCTGCGTTGCTATCAGCTGGCGCCATTGGTTTATTAGGCACCTTATTAACATTGCCATTAAAAGCTCTATTTTTATTGCCTTGGGCTGTGAGTAGTTTAGGTGGCTTAATTCAGCCGATTAGTTTATTATTTAATTGGGTCATAACAGCAATATTATTTGGTATAGCTGCCAGCATGGTGGATGGGTTTCGCTTAAAAAATGGGATCTTTAGTGTGCTGCTTGGCGCTTTGGCATACAGCACTTTTAGCACGGTATCTTTGCGCCTTCTCGGCTTGATGAGCTAATAAAGTTTGATCGGCTTACAAAGCAGTGATTTTCTCTTTAGTATTTAATGCCAATAGATTGAGCCCCGGTGGATTTCCGCCTTCAAGCTCCATATAGCCCCAATGGGGATCAGCCCAGCGCCATCGAAACCCTGGTGCAGGGTGTTGATGCCGGCGAACGCTATCAAACCCTGCTGGGTGCTACTGGCACAGGCAAAACGTTCTCAATCGCTAATGTGATCCAGCGCACCGGACGCTCGGCTTTAGTTTTAGCCCATAACAAAACCCTGGCAGCTCAGCTATGTAATGAGTTGCGGGAATTTTTTCCGCAGAATGCTGTTGAATATTTTATATCTTATTATGATTATTACCAGCCTGAGGCATATGTGCCGGTTTCAGATACATATATCGCTAAGACAGCATCTATCAATGAAGAGATAGATATGTTGCGTCACTCGGCGACGCGCTCTTTATTTGAGCGCAATGACGTGATTGTTGTTGCATCGATAAGTTGTATTTATGGCCTTGGTATTCCCTCGGAATACTTAAAGGCAGCAGTGCCATTTAAAGTGGGGGAAACAATAGATTTACGCTCTTCTTTGCGTGAACTTGTTAATAATCAATATACGCGTAATGATACAGAGATTGCGCGCGGTCGCTTTCGAGTTAAAGGAGATGTGTTGGAAATTGGCCCGGCCTACGAAGATCGATTAGTAAGAATTGAATTATTTGGTGATGAGGTGGAAGCCATTCGTTATGTAGACCCCACCACCGGTGAAATTTTAAAAAGTTTAGAACAAATTAATATCTATCCTGCCAAACACTTCGTTACACCGAAAGATCGCTTAGATGGCGCAATTGCTGAGATACGAGCTGAACTGCGCTTTCGCTTGGATGAATTACAAGGCCAGGGGAAACTTTTGGAAGCGCAGCGTTTAGAGCAGCGCACCACCTACGATCTTGAAATGTTGCAACAGGTGGGTTATTGCAATGGAGTTGAAAATTATGCTAGGCATTTAGCTGGAAGGCAAGCGGGTACGCCACCTGAATGCTTGATTGATTATTTCCCTAAAGATTGGCTGTTAGTTGTAGATGAAAGCCACGTTACCTGCTCACAATTACATGCCATGTATAACGGTGATCGAGCTAGAAAGCAGGTATTAATTGATCATGGTTTTCGCTTGCCAAGCGCTGCTGATAACCGCCCTTTAAAAGCAGAAGAATTCTGGCAAAAAGCGCAACAAACAATTTTTGTAAGCGCAACTCCAGGAAATTGGGAACTAGAAATATCAAATGGCCAAATAGCAGAACAGGTAATCCGCCCCACAGGAGTGCTAGATCCAATTGTGGAAGTGCGGCCTACCGGTGGGCAGGTTGATGATTTGTTGGGTGAGATCCGGGTGCGGGCTGATCGCAAAGAAAGGGTGTTGATAACAACGCTCACAAAACGTATGGCAGAAGATCTTACTGATTATTTAGCTGAAAATCAGGTAAAAGTTAGATATTTGCATTCTGAAATTCACTCGATTGAACGCATTGAAATTATTCAAGATTTGCGCAATGGTGAATATGACGTGTTGGTTGGGGTGAATTTATTGCGGGAGGGCTTGGATTTACCGGAGGTGTCGTTAGTGGCGATATTAGATGCAGATAAGGAGGGCTTTTTGCGCGCTGAAAGGTCTTTAATTCAAACGATAGGAAGGGCAGCTCGTCATATTGATGGCAGGGCTATTTTATACGCAGATAATCTCACCGATTCAATGGCAAAGGCGATAACCGTAACTGAAAATCGTCGTGCTGTTCAACATGAATATAATTTAAAGCACGGTATTACTCCAAGACCTGCAGGCAAAAGCTCAATAGGTAATAACCCAATTCTTGCTTTCCTTGAGTTATCACGCAAATTAAATGATGAGCAGCCCGCCGAAGCGCCTGAAGTTTCCAATCACTATGGAGTTTCACTAGAAGCAATGCCTGAATTAATTAAACAGCTGGAGGATAAAATGAAAATAGCAGCTGCAAACCTAGACTTTGAAGCGGCAGCTAGTTTGCGTGATCAAATCAAAAAATTACGCCAAAAATTAGTAGGTAGCACTTGAGTATGTTCTGTTGATTTGTGGTTAATTCAATTTAAAATGTTTGCTGCTGCCCACGCTGCACTGGCTGGTCCCAAGAGGATGCCATTGCGATAATGGCCGGCCAAAATCATTAAGCCTGGCAGCAGCAGCTCAAGAATTGGAGCTGTGCGTTCTAGTGGTTGTGCCCTTACCCCCTGCCATTTGCGTAATATTTGAGCTCGCTTTAACCATTCTGGTGCTGCTCCATTTAGGTGTTGCATCGCCTGCAGTGCCTCTGTTGAGCCCATTTGGCTTGTAGTTTGAGTCGGTTCCAGGGTGGCACCAAGCCAAAGGCGACCCCCAGGGCGGGGTACCAAATTGATGCCACCCCAATTAATATTGCCCTGCCAATTGATATCTGTAGGGAGCTTTAACTCAAGCGCTTGGCCAATTACAGGCTGCAAGGTGATCGCAGTAGAAATATCTTCTGCTAATGGCTTTAACAACTCAGTGCTGGCAAGCCCTGAACAAAGCAAAATCACGTCAAACTTTCTATTTTCAATATATTTTTGATTATTTTGATCATTGTTAATGCAGAGCCAGCTCACCTGCCAGTTGCCGCAATCTTGTTTCAGTTGATTCACAAGCCCATCAATAATTTCTAGTCCGTAATTTTGGCCACTACGTAATAGTGCCTGCATCCACTGCTGGGGATCAACCTGACCATCAAATTCGCTCCACAATGCCCCGCATACACCTTGCGGTAGCTCTGGTAGACGACCGCTATTTACAAAATTATTTAATTGAATAGGATCAAAAGTTTCCAGCTTTATATTTTCTTTTTTACGTTTTTCTGCTAGCGCTTGTTGTTTTTTGAATTGGTTGCTGCTATCTGCAAGCATCCAGAGCCCCCGTTGGATTGGTACCTCAAAGCCAGCGGCCTCTAATTCCTGTTGCCATTGCCCGAATAGGGCTAACGATTGTTGCCTAAGCCGCCAATTTCTGCCGCCACTGCGTTGAAATACATTAGCCATTAATAAACCCAGGGCTGCAATACTTCCCCCAGTTATGTCTTTTTTTGGAGATATAATTGTTACATTGAATCCTTGTTTGCTCAACAGCCAGGCTGTGCAGCAGCCAACAAAACCGCTGCCAATAACTGCAACTTTTTTTTGCTTATTAATTAAATTCAGTTGAGCGCTGCGCTTGGGATTACTTCGGCGTAGGCGCCAAAGCCACTGGCAACGCGAATGTAATTTTTGCTTAGGGTGTTGCCATCTTGCAAGCGTGCTGATTCGTCTAATTCCGCTAATGATTCTTTTAAGGCATTAGCGCGTTTGTTTGCTTCGGCGCGATCAGCTGGTAGTAAACGTTGGTTGATGTAGCTCATCTCGCGGCTTACTTCTTGCATTGGGCCATGAATCAAGTTACGGGTAAATACCCAGTTTTTTTCATTCACCAAAGTGGCCAGCTCAGGCAGGCGCTCTTTAGCGGCTAAAAAGCCCTGAGCTTGTCGCCCGATTGTTGCCATATCCTCTGCGCTAATCGTTGGCGCGGCTTTGGCATTTCCACCATCACAGGCGCTTAAGCCAATGCTGAGCACAAACGCAAGAGCCCATAGGGCAAGGCGACGCAGGGCAGACACCATTATTAGAACGCTGGTTGGCAGCAGTTTACCGACCACATCCCTGGGATCTCAGTGTAGATATGAAATTTGACCCCCACCATTGCTACGACGCCCTTGTGGTGGGTAGTGGTGCCACCGGTGCTGTGGCAGCTAACACCCTGGCCCAACAGGGTTTAAAGGTGCTGGTGCTGGAGGCGGGTGCTGATAAATCCGTTGGCGAAGCCCTTGGGGCAGAACCTTTAAATAGCCTGCGGCGCTTGGCCCACCTCAGTGCTGGCCACCATTTGCTGCAAAGCCAGCACCCTGGCTATTGGAAAAACAACCCCAACCTCTATATAAACGAACAGCAAAACCCATACACCACCCCCGCTGATCAGCCTTTTCTTTGGACCCGTGGCCGCCAGGTGGGGGGTAAAAGCCT
>ERZ889217.950-NODE-950-length-15947-cov-18.348414_pt1 | contig 15947 bp, 16 predicted proteins | sample MGYA00521098_ERZ889217 | MGnify/ENA primary metagenome ERZ889217 (study PRJEB32303, sample SAMEA104408613) | aquatic metagenome | biome: Brackish water; feature: Pelagic; material: water | place: Baltic Sea | collected 2014-06-10T22:04:00 | depth 2,362 m ...
TCTAGGCGCCGATTTGGCTGATCTGCTTGCGGGCGCCTCACAAATCCCGCTAAAGAGGTCCGTATGAGTGATTCGTTTCAAGCCCTAACGCCGGCGTCGACAAGTCCGCCTTTGGCTATTGCAGTTGGCAGCGTGGGATTGGTCCAAACGCAGTTCCATGATTTTGACCAGCCTTTGCCGCTTATGAGCGGCCAATCCTTACCGTCTTACACCTTAGCGGTTCACACCTATGGCCAGTTAAACGCCGATCGATCAAATGCGGTTTTGATTTGTCATGCGTTAAACGCCTCGCATCACGTGGCCGGTATATCGGCTGAGAATCCTGCTGATTTGGGTTGGTGGGACAACATGGTGGGTCCGGGCAAGCCAGTGGACACAGACATATTCTTTGTCATAGGGGTCAATAACTTAGGGTCGTGTTTTGGGTCCACCGGCCCAGCCTCGATTAACCCGGCGACCAACCGCCCTTGGGGTGCAGCGTTTCCCGTGCTGACGGTTGAAGACTGGGTGATGGCGCAAGCCCGCTTGGCTGACAAACTTGGCATTGAACGATTTGCCGCCGTCATGGGCGGCTCTTTGGGCGGCATGCAAGCCTTGAGCTGGTCCATTGCTTGCCCTGAGCGCGTGGCCAACTGTGTGGTGATTGCCAGCACGCCCCGACTTTCAGCACAAAACATTGCTTTTAATGAGGTGGCACGGCGTGCCATCATCACTGACCCAGAGTTTCATGGTGGCGATTATTACGCACATGACGTGGTACCAAAGCGCGGTCTGGCAGTGGCCCGCATGGTGGGGCACATCACTTATCTTTCAGACAGCGACATGGCCGAGAAATTCGGCCGCACCCAGCGCTCGCCCGCAGCCGATGGCGATTACCACTATGGCTTTGACGTTGAATTCGAAGTCGAGTCCTATTTGCGTTACCAAGGTGAGAAATTCTCGCGCTACTTTGATGCCAACACTTACCTGATCATCACGCGAGCTTTGGATTACTTTGACCCAGGTCGCCAAACCGATGGTGATTTAACGCAGGCCTTGGCCGCGGCCAAAGCCAATTTTTTGTTGGTGTCGTTTTCGACCGATTGGCGATTCCCACCGCCCAGATCGCGCGAAATCGTGAAGGCGTTACTGAACAACGAAGCCTCGGTCAGTTACGCCGAGATCGATGCACCGCATGGCCATGACGCTTTCCTACTGACCGACCCGAGATACCACTCTGTGGTTCGTGCTTATTTTGAGCGTATCGCCAAGGGGCTCAAGCATGACTGAGGAGATCGCAATGCCCGTGAGGCGTGATTTTCAGCGTATTGCAAGTTGGGTCGACCCTCAAAGCCGAGTACTGGACTTGGGTTGTGGTGATGGCGCTCTGTTGAGCTTTTTGCAGCAACAGCGTCAGGTCAGGGGGGTTGGTGTTGAAATTGATGATCAAAGAGTTATCGCTTGCGTACAAAAGGGCGTGGACGTTGTCCAACAAAACCTTGAGGACGGTTTGGCCTTATTTGGTGATCAGCAATTTGATACCGTGGTCTTGTCGCAAACCTTGCAGTCCATGCATCACACCGAACACATCTTGCGTGAAATGGTGCGTGTCGGGCGCACGGGCGTGGTTTCGTTTCCCAATTTTGGTTACTTGCCACATGGCTGGTCGATCCTGCGTGGGCGCATGCCCGTGACCAAGCAAATGCCTTACGCCTGGTACAACACCCCGAATATCCACTTATGCACAATCAAAGACTTCGAAGACTTGTGTGACAAGCTTAATTTACACATCCTTGAGCGTGCGACATTCAATCCAAGGGCTGAGGTTAGTTGGCTGCCGAACTGGCGCGCCACGTTGGCACTTTACCGATTCAGTGGTGCCTGATGGAGGTGCATAGTGTTCGCTAGCATTTACTTTGGTCGCCGTGTGGCGCCGCTGTTGGCGCTGGGCTTTGCCAGTGGGTTGCCGCTGGCTTTAACGGGTGGCACCTTGCAAGCATGGGCCACCGTTGAAAACGTATCCTTGCAGGATATTGGTTTTCTGACGTTAGTCGGTACGGCCTATACCTTAAAGTTTTTGTGGGCCCCTTTGGTCGATCGTTATGTGCCGCCTTTTTTAGGGCGCCGGCGTGGCTGGATGGCAGTCACGCAAGTGCTGCTCGCATTGGGCATGGTGGCAATGGGGCAGTTATCCCCGGCTGATTCTTTGGGACCCTTGGCAATGTTGGCAGTTTTGGTGGCTTTCTTTTCTGCCACGCAAGACATTGCCTTTGACGCGTATCGCACGGATGTGTTGCAAGCCAAAGAGCGCGGCGCGGGAGCGGCCTTGTCGGTGTTGGGTTACCGCTTGGCGATGCTGGTGTCTGGGGGGTTGGCGCTGATATTGGCCGATCAATGGCTGGGCTGGCAAAACATGTACCTGGCGATGGGGGCGTTGATGCTATTGGGGGTGTTTGCCACCTTAGCCGCACCCGAACCACAAAACCCCGGGCGCGCACCCGTTTCGCTTAGCGAAGCGGTGGTGGCGCCCTTAAAAGAATTTTTCTCACGCGATAAAGTTTGGCTTTTGCTTTTATTGATCGTGCTCTACAAACTTGGCGACGCTTTTGCGGGTGCGTTGTCGACCACGTTCTTGATCCGAGGCGCGGGCTATAGCGTCACTGAAGTGGGCACAATCAATAAGATTATGGGTTTGACAGCGACTATCGTCGGGGCGCTGGTTGGCGGTGGCTTAATGGCCAAATTCGGTTTGTATCGGGCATTGATGTTTTTTGGTGTTTTGCAAGCCGTCTCAAACTTCGGTTATTGGTTGATTGCGGTCAACCCACCCAACATTTACCTGATGGCCGCTGGCGTTGGATTTGAGAACTTATGTGGCGGCATGGGCACAGCGGCCTTCGTGGCGCTCTTGATGGGCCTGTGTCAGCAGCAGTTTTCAGCGACACAGTTCGCCTTGCTATCGGCCTTATCGGCGGTGGGCCGTACTTACTTGGCGGGTCCCTTGGCACCACCTTTGGTTGAAAGTTTGGAGTGGTCAGGGTTTTTTGTGGTGACGGTGGTGATTGCGCTGCCGGGTCTGTGGCTCTTGTGGCACCGACGCGCCTACATCGAGGCCATTGACGACGACGTTAAGCGCCAAGTGAATGCCTAAATTCAAAGTGTGATGTCGTAGTCGATGGACAGTGGCGCATGGTCTGAGAACCGTTGGGCCTTGTAAATTTCGACATGACGGGCTTTTTGCGCCACGCCAGGGGTGGCGATTTGATAGTCAATGCGCCAACCGACATTTTTGGCCCAAGCCTGTCCACGATTGCTCCACCAAGTGAATTGGTCTTCGCCCGGTTCTAGCGCGCGAAACACATCAACAAAACCGATCTCATCAAACACCTTGGTCAACCATTGTCGTTCCTCTGGCAGAAAGCCAGAGTTCTTACGGTTACCGCGCCAGTTTTTAAGGTCGATCTCCTTGTGCGCAATGTTCCAGTCGCCACAGATGATGAACTCATGGCCTGTTTCGCGGTGGGTCTTCATGAGTGACTCAAGCCAAGGCGCAAACGTGTCTAAGCACTGCATTTTGACGGCTTGCCGTTCATCGCCGCTTGACCCTGACGGCAGGTAAGCACTGATAACGGTTAAGTTTGGCCAGCGCGCGGTGATAATCCGTCCCTCATCGTCAAAGAAAGTCATGCCCAAACCGGTGACAACCGACTCAGGCCTTTGGCGCACGTACAGTCCGACGCCACTGTAGCCTTTCTTTTGCGCAAAATGAAAGTGACCTTCATAAGGCACGGGGTGGGTGAGTTCGTGCTCAAGATCGGCTTCGTGGGCTTTGACCTCTTGCAAACAGATGATGTCAGCGCCATGTTCCTGCATCCAAGGGTATAGTCCTTTGCGAAACGCTGAGCGCAGGCCATTGACGTTCAGTGATGTAACACGAAGCAAGGTAATCTCCACAAAAATGAGAAAATGAGATAATCCGAACAACCACAAAGCGGACACGAGACATGACAACTGACGTTAAAACAGCCCAGCCACCATCACTGGATCGCGCCGCATTCGTGAACTTTGCCCTCGACGAAGGCGTTTTGCGATTCGGGCAGTTTCAAACCAAGTCGGGCCGATTGAGCCCGTACTTCTTTAACGCGGGCCTCTTTAATCATGGGGCAAGTTTGGCGCGTCTGGGTGAATTTTACGCCGAGGCTTTGTTGGCGTCCGGCCAGCCCTTTGACATGCTGTTTGGGCCGGCCTACAAAGGGATTTCATTAGCGGCCACAGCGTCCATGGCTTTGTCGGTGCGAGCCGAGTGCGCGGGACGAACCATCCCCTTTGCTTTTAATCGCAAAGAGGCCAAGGACCATGGCGAAGGTGGTTCTTTGGTCGGTGCGCCGTTGGCCGGTCGGGTGGTGATCATTGATGATGTGATCACCGCTGGCACCTCAGTGCGAGAATCCGTGGATATTATCCGAGCGGCGGGTGCAGAGCCCGTGGCGGTGTTGATTGCGCTTGATCGCATGGAGCGTGCGGGTGCTGAGGGTGACTTGTCTGCCGGTTCGGCGGTGCAAGAAGTGGGTAAGCGTTACGGCTTACCCGTGATCACAATTGCCACACTCGATGACATCATGGCCTTGATTAAAGGCCAACCGGCCTTCACCGACCATGCCGCGGCGGTTCAGGCCTACCGCAACCGTTACGGCGTTGTGTAGAACAGGTTAAGTCACCCCTGCGGTTTTGTAACCGGTCTTATCCAATGTCTTTAATGTGTCAATCAAGATCGCGGTGGCTAGCATGAAGTCGTCGGTGCTCATGTCTTCACCGGGGTGGTGGCTGCCGCTGGGATTGCGGATAAACACAAACCCAAACGGGATGCCGGCGCTGTGAAAGGCGGCTGCATCATGCGAGGCGGGACTGAGCAAGTCCGGTGCCGCAATACCCAAAGCTTTGGCACTGGTGCGCAGCGCCTCAGAAAATGTTTCATCGGCTCGAGCCACGGGTGCAGCACTGCGCGGGCCGAGATCAATGTTGACACCGCGATTTTTTTCGACGGATTTAACCAATGCCAAAAATCGTTGCTCAAGCCCATCTAAGAACGTTTGATCGTATGCGCGCAGATCCAAACTGAAGCGGAACTCACCAGGCACAATGGTTAAACCGTGGCGTTGGGTATTGGTGTGAAATTCACCAACGGTGAAGGCCATGGGCAGGCCTTGCGACTCAGCTTCTCGCCAGATTTCATCAAGCCCCACCAAAATGTCGGCACCAGCCAAAGCGGCGTCTTTGCGAAACCGTCTGGGTAAACCAACATGACCGTACTCACCCAAAATACGCGCTTGTGCATAGCGCACATTGCCTGGGACAGCGGTACCAATGGCTACTGCAAAACCGTCAACCGCAAGTGACGGGGCTTGTTCAATGTGCACTTCTAAAAATGCTGCCACCCGCTCGGGTGTGAGCGACGGGCGCTTCTCGCGCACAGCTTGTACATCCCCACCGGCCGACGATAAGTGATCGGCCAATGTGCGTTGTGTGTCTACCCGACGCTTATCCAAGGCCTCTGAACCCAACAGACCCAAAGCGCCTCGACTACCGATGTAGGAGTGTTGAAACCAATAACTTTCTTCGGCACGGATACCCATGACCATCACGTCATGCTTGAGTTTCACCCCTTGCGCTTGCAGTGCTTTGATCGCCACCAACCCTGTGACAACACCAGCTGCCCCGTCAAAATTGCCGCCCGCTGGGACCGAGTCAAGGTGTGAGCCAATCACGACCGCTGGCAAAGTGCGGTCTGTACCTGGTTGCACCATGAAGGTATTGCACAAATGGTCGGTCCAGACTTCTAGCCCAAGTGCCTTGGCATGACGCGTCATCTGATCGTGCGCGATTTGCTCTCCTGGCCCGTAAGTGTCACGACAAATGCCGCCGCTCGCCGGGTCAGACGTTTGCTCGCGCAAATCATCAAACAAGCGTTGGGCGTAAGACTTTAAATCGTCATTCATGGGGCGAGAGATTCCTTTGTCGTCGTGGCTCTGTTTATTGACGGACTGGGTGTTTTGCATTTTTCGATTGGCTAAAACAAAACAATTTCGATTCTAACAAGGTCTTTTTTTCGTGAGGGTGAAGGTTCTTGTTATCAATAAACACCAGAAACACAAGCTTTTTGATTTTTCTGGTTTCAATCGACCCCGAGTCATTAGTGAGCGGTGAGTGCGCACTTCTCAAGAGGTACTATGTTATTACACAAGCTTCTAGCGTCTTTTGTTGATTAAAGGATTAATCTCATGAAACTTCGCAAACTGGGTCAAGATGGACCAGCTGTTTCCCCAGTTGGTATTGGCGCAATGTCCTTTACCAACTTCTATGGGCCAACCAGTGAAGCGGCTAGCGTCGCTATTTTAGATGCGGCGCTTGAGGCTGGGGTAACCGTCATCGACACGGCCAATGTTTACGGGGCAGGTTCTTCAGAGACGTTGATTGGACAGTACCTCAAAGCCAACCCAGCGGCCAAGCAGGCTTTCAAAATCTGCACCAAAGCCGGCATTACTCGAAAGCCCGATGGCACTGGCAATTTTTTTGATAATTCGGCTAAGCATCTTGAAAGCGAGCTTGATAAAAGCCTTGGGCGTTTGGGTATCGAAGCGGTTGACCTGTTTTATATTCATCGCCGTGATCAGTCGATACCGGTTGAGGAAGTGGCTCATACCTTAGCTGGATTTGTGAAGGCCGGCAAAGTCAAAGCGATTGGTTTTTCAGAGATTGCACCGTCTACGCTTAGACGTGCCCATGCGGTGCATCCTGTGGCTGCCGTTCAGTCGGAATATTCCTTGTCGGCTCGGGCGCCTGAGTTGGGATTGACCCAAACGTGCGCTGAGTTGGGCACATCACTGGTGGCATTTAGCCCAGTGGGCCGATCATTGTTGACTGACGATCCACTGAGTTTTGAGGCGGCCCAACAGACACAGTTTTTGGTGAATAACCCGCGATTTTTAGAGCCCAATTACGCCGCCAACATCAACGCAGTGGTGCCTTTTAGGCAACTGGCCAAAGAATTGGGACTACCCGCTGCGGGTTTGGCGATTGCTTGGCTTTTGGCGCAAGGTGATCACATCATTCCTATTCCAGGGACTCGCTCAATCACTCATTTCAAGCAGTTACTTCAGGGTGCTAACCGCCAACTCACGACTGAAGAACTCGAGGCGATTGACCGCATCCTCCCTGTGGGCTGGACTCACGGTGATCGATATTCGCGCCAGCAATGGGATGGGCCAGAAGGGTATTGCTGAGATCTGCGACTCGCTGTCCTTAGGATGGCGTTTTTACAACTGTTCAACGGACACAGGAAATAGTGCGGCTGCATCGTCAGTCTGCATGACGTGATAGAGCACGAACTTATAGGCTTGACCGGTAGAAAGTTCTGGCGGGGTAAATGGAAAGGCAATATTGCCCCCAGTGGACATCCGTCCCGCGAATCCTTGGTGCAATAAAAACTGTTTGAAGGTTTTGGTGACTGATAGTCCTAGTGCCTCGCTAGGTGCGATAACCTCAACGAGAATAAATATTTCACGCGGATGGTACATGGGCTCAACTGGGCTGACCGGTGATATACCGTCTAAGCCATACAGGCGCGGGAAAATCTGGTAATCGCCTGGAACAAGTCCACGGGTGGTTTTTTCAACGATACCTAGCAGATCTCGAAGGTTTTCAATGAAACGGGGGTCAGCGGTGGCACACAATAAAACAGACCGGAAACCGATTGGCGCGCTGGCCTCTACTTTGATGGTGGTTTTGCGTGCGGGGGTCCATGTCGCGCCGTTGACTTTTGTGCGTCTTTCATCGACGGCTGTATAGGTGGCGTAACTGACGTCAAGCGAGCCATCGGGTTCGGTAAATGTCAGTGGGTCTGATTGTTCGTAGAGGCTATGTGCTGCCACGGACAATGGGGTGGCACTGCGATCTGGGTTCATGCTTTCAAGCACAAACCCGGTTTTATCAAGTGTCGCTAACATCGCGTCGCGCCCGCCTGGTTCACAACAAATCGATGTGCATTCAATGATCTTTGCCATGTGCATGACATTGGCCATGTCAAAACCCATCACTTTTGGTAAGGCCGCAAAAATGGCAGTGTCGCAGGCGCGTCCCGCAATGATAATGTCTGGATCTTTGTCAAAGGCAGCCACAAAAGGCTCACAACCCATTTGCCCGACGATGTGGGTGCATTGTTCAATATCCTGCGCTGTCACGTCTAGGCGGCCACCAAGCGGGGCAAGGTGACCAGCCGCTAGCGCGTTGATGACAGCTTTTGCCTCAATGTCAGCGCGGATCACTGCCAGCTTAAAACTCAGCTTGTCTTCGAGCGCAATGGAACGAACCATATCGATGGTTGCCTCAAGGTGCGCTGATGCGCCTGCGGTACCTGCTGTGCCGATAATGAGTGGGATATCATGCTGTCGAGCAGCTCTAATCACCAGTCGCAGATCACGGCGAGTCATGGCATCGCTCGTTGCCATGACGCCTGCCCCAAGGTAGTAGGGGCCAGGATCAATAGAGCCCATATCGCAACCAATAAAGTCTGGATGACGCTCAAGGCCAGCGTTGAAACTGTGTTCTGGAATGCCATAACCGAGTTGCCCTGAGGCCGCCAAGATACGCAAGGTTTCGGGCTGGCGCTTGATAAGCCGTTGAACACAGTTCATAGCATCAGACTCAGTAAAGGGGCGTGTTGCTGTGAGCCGTAAACATCGCCATCGCCAGGTGATCCAGAAACAATCAGGCGTGGCATGGAAATTTTGATGGCGTGTGCGGCAGGATAGTGAATCACCACCAATTCATCCGCTGGTCGGCCAAATACCGACGCAAGGGCTTGAGCGGTCAGGTTTGGTGATGCAACTGCCAACGCGAATAAATCCTTATTTTTGAACAGCAAATCAAAAGAGATGACTAACGGACCCGCATTCTTACTGCGTATCACCTTTGCAACATCGAACAAACGGTTCATGGCTGTCTGCCTTGTTAGGTGTGAATAAGCGGGCCCCTTAGCCGTTTAGCGTTAGAGTTTCTGAATCCCAACACTATTGATAACATCACCCCAGATTTTTATTTCGGTTTCAATGAATTTTTTGAAGTTCTCCGGCGTTGACGAAACGCTTAGTGCGGCTTGTGCGGCAAAGGTCTTTTGCACATCTGGCAGCTGGGAAATTTGCATGCAAGCGTTGCTGAGTTTTTTGATGATCTCAGGGTTCGTTCCACGCGGTGCAAACAGTCCGTTCCAAGAGGTGATCTCAAAATCAGACAAGCCTGCCTCAGCAAGGGTGGGCACATCAGGTAATAGCGTTAAACGCTGAGGGGCAGCCACCGCAAGCGCCCGTATCCGGCCACCTTGAATACTGGGAATGGCTGACAAGGCTGTTTTAAAGCCGAAGTCAGTCACGCCAGCGATCGTATCGTTTAATGCAGGGGCAGCACCTTTGTAAGGGATATGTTTTGTTTTGATGCCATTGCGCTGATTGAATATCTCACCTGCCAAATGGGGTGTGGTACCCACGCCGGAGGATGCGAAGTTCAATTTATCTGGATTGGCTTTGGCATAAGCGATGAGCTCTGCCACCGTATTGACGGGGAGCTTGGGATTGACCACAAGCACGGCAGGCGCGGCTGATAGCTGGGAGATCGGGATAAAATCAGCCAGTAGGTTGTAACCCGGCGAGGAGTAAAGACTCATGTTAATGACGTTGGCGATCGTGCCTAAAAAAAGTGTATAGCCATCGGGCGCGGCCTTAGCGGCATATGCCGCACCGATGTTTGATCCCCCGCCTGGTTTATTCTCAATGACGATGCTTTGCGACAAGATTGCCCCAAGCGACGGTGATATGGTTCTAGCCGTAACGTCGGTAGAACCGCCTGGACCAAATGCGACGACAATCTTTATGAGTCTGTCAGGGTAATTGGTCGCTTGGGCTTTTGCCGAGAAGACAGGTGCGACCAAACCAAGGCTAGAGACCAATCCTGTTTTTAACAATGTTCTGCGGTCCATCGTGTTACCTCCTAAAAAGGTGCTGCGTTGTGAACGGAAATCAATTGTTACTAAAATCCCAATGCGTGCTTAATACGTATCAAACATCGCTTGGATTGTCTTGGCGTCTGAGGTGATAGTTAACGCCATACTCAATAAAATACGTGCCTTTTGAGGCGTCAAATTGTCTCCCTGAAGGAATCCTAATTTGCGTACTTTTTCTGGGGCAAATACCCGACCTGAGCCGCCTCTTGACGAGAGTACCACGATGACACCAGCATCGACCGCTTCTTTCATCGCATCAGATTCTTGCGGTGATAGCAATCCAGGTGGGTAGGCCGCGCCAACAATGCCTTTGGCACCGGCTGCAATAAAAGCCCGCACCGCTGTGCCGTCACTACCAGCGTATGAATACGCGATGTCGACTCGCGGTGGCACTTCAATGTGGCGAATGTCGAATGGTGTATTAGGCGCGTGTTGTCTCGTATGCTGATGGTAGAAGACCACACGGTCACCATCGACGTGGCCGAGTGAACCGAAATCGGCGGACCGGAATGTCTGCAGGCGCCCGGTTGATGTTTTGGTGACATCACGTGCCGCATTGATTTCGTCATTGAGGCAGACGAGGACACCTTTTCCTCGCGCCTCTGGGCAGCTCGCAACACGTACCGCGTTGAATACATTCAGGCCAGCGTCACTTGAAAGGGCGCTTGCTGGGCGCTGCGAGCCTGTGATCACCACTGGAATATCCACTTTAAGAGCTAAGTTAAGCGCGTAAGCGGTCTCTTCAATGGTGGCGGTGCCGTGCAAAATCGCCACACCAACCAAGTCTTGATGCTCAGCCACTAGCTTTTCTATTTCGACAACAAGACGACGCCAATGTTGATACTCCAGTGCAGTGGAGGGCAGCGTTTCGAAATTGACTGGGATGACGTCTGCGATGCTGTGGGCTTGTGGAAACTTTTCCAACATGCCTTCGGCGGTTAGCCGGTTGCCGCTTGAGGTGTACTCAAACAAATCTAACTCACCGAGGTGGCTGATCGAGGTGATCGTGCCACCCGTGCTAATTAATGCGATTTTGGGTTTCACAGAGGGATCCTTTGTCTATTTCGAATATCTTGTGCTGACTTCTTTAAGTACGTAAGGCAATGACTCAACATCACAAAATTTCATGTCTAAATCAAAGAGATTTGCCTTGTGTGCCTGTGGGCTACGATCGCCACAAGCCTCGTCGACCACGATTGTTCTGAAATTATGAGAAAAGGCGTCGGCCGCGCCGGCTCTAACGCAACCAGAGGTTGAGATACCGCAAACCACCAGCGTGTCGACTTTGTCGTAACGAAGAAATGCCTCTAGCGGCGTGAGGAAAAAGCAAGACGGTTTGTTTTTAAAAACAACCCGATCTTGTTCGCGTGGTCCGTAGCGCTCTGGCCACTCGTCTGCTCGCGGGTCTAGCGCATATTGAAAGGCATCGGGATTGGCCAGTTTGTAGTTCCAGGCGCCACGATACGTGGGGTGACTGCGATCGTCTCGGCGGCTGTAATAAATCGGCAAATCAAGCTCGCGAAAAAGGTCAGTTAGCTGAATAATTGAGTCAACCACCGTTCCCATGTCTCTGCCACACATTGAGTAGGCCGGATCAACAAACATATGAGTCGTGTCTATGTTTAGTAAGGCAACCCTTTCGCCGAATCCGATGCGTTGTGCGAAGCCACCTTTGCGGTATGTCTCGAGTTCAACATCGGGCACATAACCTCGCCACTTTTCAAGTTTGTCCATAATTTTTCCTATGCGTTAATCGGTCTTACGTCTTTTCGGGTAAGCAAAGAGGTTGCTTTTAAACAGTGGTGCAACCAATACTAATCATGAATCTCAGCCAAGTTTCTTTCACGAAAAACGTTCTTCTAATGCTGTCCATTCTGGATAGTCGAATAAGTCCCAGAGTGCACGGTGGTCCAGCATTTCACCTTTGAAGCCGTCAGTCGAACCCGTTGCATTTAACTCAGCCAACATGCGCGCGCCTTGAAACGCAAAGAGCCGAGTCAAAGAGTTTGGGTAAATGGCAAGTGAGTATCCAAGGCTTTGTAATTCAGTGGCATTGGCAAGAGGTGTTCTGCCCCCTTCAACCATGTTGGCCAAAGTGGGTGCCTTGAGCTGGCGGTTGATCTCGGCCATCTCTTCTTTTGTTTCAGGCGATTCAACAAAAAGCACATCGGCGCCAGCTTCTTGGTAGCGGGCAGCCCTTTCAATCGCTTCGTCCAGTCCGTGGCTTGATCGTGCGTCTGTGCGAGCCACAACCACAAAATCTTCATCAACTCTCGCGTCTACGGCGGCTTTGATGCGGCCCACCATTTCGGCGATAGACACCAGTTTTCGTCCCGGTTCATGACCGCATTTTTTTGGCCACACTTGGTCTTCGATTTGAATGGCGCTAAGGCCAGCCCTTTCAAACTCTTGTACCGTGCGAATCACGTTAATGGGCCCACCGTAGCCAGTGTCGGCATCGCAGATTAGCGGTATATCCACACAGTCTGCAATCCGTCGGGCTCGGTCGATTACCTCAGAAAAAGAAATGACACCCATGTCGGGTGCCCCGATTGTGCTCATGGAAACCCCTGAGCCAGTAATGTAAGCTGCGGAAAACCCAGCTTTGGCAACCAACTTTGCGCTCAAACAATCAAAACAGCCTGGCGCCATTAAGAGCGTCTCTGCAGCCAAGGCTCCACGCAAGCGTTGATTTCGATCAGTGACAGCACGTAACCCGATTGGGTAATTCAAATGTTTTGACACGTTGCGAAATCCTCAAGAGACGCTTGTCTAAATTTGTTATAGCAACGTAACAAGTGTTTGGCAACAGGATTGATTTGGCGTGGCAGTACTAAATATTTTGCATAAGGCAAAACCCTTCATTGGATCTAAAAGTATTGCTTAGATCCGGTGAGAAATTGGAAGGGGCACTCTTGGTGGTGACGTTCTGCCTGCACGCTAGGCATGCATAGACTGTTCTAGTCCTGCGATCTATTTCTACAAAAAGCCTTGAGTCAAATTGCAGCCACGTTCTTTTGGCATGGCGCGGCGTCTAACCAAAGACCCGCCGAAGCGGGTCTTGTTCATCTAGAAATTAAAGAAAATTAATTCATCATAAATTTCTACTGAATCTCGGGGGAATGCCACACTCGGTCGTAAGCTTACATTCTATGTGCGGAAGCCTTATTGATTATGTACTGCGGTCATAGCGTTAGGTTGGAATGAGGCTATGTTCAGGTAATGACATATCGGTGGTTTACGAAAGTTTTGTGCTGAATTTGCTGTCGTTAATGAGACGTTACGCGACGGGTTCGTACAAATAGCTGACACCACATGATCTGAAATTTGGTGTTAGCCCACGATGGACGTTATGTGAGTCACTTCTTGAAATTAGGTTCATTTCTTGCCCGTTTCTTTGGTAGATATTGTATTAATTGTGAAGAGACGGTACTACTGGCGAGTAAGGGATATGTCACTAAAGATTTGAATGACTACGCTGGTCTATTTTGACTCAGAGAGTCCTGAAACTATCTGAAGGTGGTGCCAGGGGTCGGACACAAAAACCTGATTGATAAATGCCTTACGTGAGTTTAGGGAATTTTTTGTTTCCCCACTTACAATTTTACTTCGGTGTCAGCAGGGCACAACAGGGATAATCTTGAATGTCAGGTCAGAGTGATCTTATATGTCTGTTTATGAAGGGGTGTTGATTTTGCCGTCAATTCAGAGTCTGTTGACGTAGTCAACCATTGCGCGTTGGGTGCTGTGAGCGAAGGGTTGATTGTGCCCCATTCTTTTACATAACAACTAGAGCACAACAGATGAGAGAAACTGCTGAAGCTCCGGCGTTTTGGGATTACCAAAGATATCTTCGGGCTGCCCGGATTCATGCACTTTTCCCTGATGCATGAATACCACTCGATCGCTGACCCTGCGTGCAAAGCTCATCTCATGGGTCACCATCACCAATGTCATTCCCTCTTTGGCCAAGTCCTCGACCACTTTGAGTACCTCACCTACTAGCTCAGGGTCCAAGGCGGATGTAACCTCATCGCAAAGTAGAACAGATGGGTTCATAGCCAAAGCCCTGGCAATGGCAACACGCTGCTGCTGACCGCCCGACAATTGGTCCGGGTAGGCATCAAATTTATCGGCTAAGCCGACACGCTCGAGTAGACCTTGTGCTCTTAAATAAGCCTCTTTTTGCGACTCTTTTTTTACCAGGCATGGCGCCAGCATAATGTTGCGTCCCACGCTCAAATGCGGAAACAAGTTAAAACTTTGAAAAATCATGCCTACGCGCTGTCGTAATTCTCGCATAGCATTCGTATTTTGGTGTTTCAGCTCAAGTCCTTGCACCCGTAACGTTCCAAGATCAAAGGTTTCGAGACCATTCACACAGCGCAGCAGTGTGCTTTTACCAGAACCACTTTTGCCAATAATGGCGATCACTTCGCCAGGCGCAACCTCAATGTCAATTCCTTTGAGCACCTCGTTTGTACCAAACGATTTGCGTAACTGAGAGATCTCAACAATTGGTGTCTGATCAACCGCGGGCATTAAACCTCCCTTCTAGCGAACGCGCATAAAGACTGATGGGGTAACACAAAAGAAAGTACAGCAATGCTACCCATCCATAGACCAAAAACGGTTCAAACGTAGCATTGGTAATCATCGTTCCTGCTTTTGTTAACTCGACAAAGCCAATCAAAGAGGCTAACGCTGTGCCTTTGACGACCTGTACCAAGAAGCCAACTGTTGGTGGTATGGCTACGCGACAGGCTTGTGGCAAAATGATGTATCGAAGCTGTTCTATGTAATTTAGCGCCAGACTGCTGCTAGCCTCCCATTGCCCTTTGGGTACTGCATTGACACAGCCACGCCAGATCTCAGTCAGGAATGCACTGGTATACAGCGTTAACGCTAAACCGGCTGCCACCCAAGGACTAAGCTGCAAGCCAAACAACGACAAACCAAAATACGCCAGAAACAATTGCATCACCAACGGAGTGCCTTGAAATAGTTCGACGTAGCCAGCAACTAATCGTGACAACCAGCGTCTGCCGGCCATACGAAAGACAAGCAACACTAGTCCCACTAGCCCACCACCTACGAATGCAAGCAATGACAACAAAACTGTCCATCGCAAAGCCAGCAATAGGTTCCTGACAATATCCCAAGTAGAGAAATCAACCACGCACGCCCCCGAAGAGAAATTTCGGACCGACCCAGTTCAAAAGTTGTCGCAATAAGATTGCCAACAAAAGGTAGATCACGGTCACAACGATATAAGACTCGAAGGCCCGAAAGTTCCTGCTTTGAATCAGATTGGCGGCATAGCTTAGTTCGGGCGTTGATATCTGACCGCAAACAGCCGAGCCCAACATCACAATGATGATTTGGCTCACGAGAGCTGGCCAAACTTTCTGTAACGCCTGCGGTGCAATGATGCGCGTATAAATCTGCCGAGTACTGAGCGCCAAGCTCTGCGCAGCCTCGATTTGACCTCTGGCAGTGGCTTGAATGCCCGCACGGATGATTTCGGTTGCATAGGCACTGAGGTTAATCACCATGGCTAGCACCGATGCCCCTTCAGGGGAAAGCTTAAAGCCCATCGATGGCAAGCCAAAAAAGATAAAAAAGAGCTGGACAATAAATGGTGTGTTACGGATGAACTCAACATACGCTCCCACAACAACACGTGCTGCTAGGGGTCCAGAGGTCCGAACCCAGGCGAACCCCAGTGCCAAGACCAACCCGAATATTGCCGACAGCACGGTTAGCAATACGGTCCAGTAGAGCCCTTTTAAAAGAGTAGGCCATTGTTCGAGAACCGCCACGAAACTCAATTCAACCGACACCCGCCATGCTCCTTTTATTTACCTTGTCAACATGGTGGTGGATCAATGGTGGTGGATCAATGGTGGTGGATCAA
>ERZ889217.953-NODE-953-length-15894-cov-31.561273_pt1 | contig 15894 bp, 14 predicted proteins | sample MGYA00521098_ERZ889217 | MGnify/ENA primary metagenome ERZ889217 (study PRJEB32303, sample SAMEA104408613) | aquatic metagenome | biome: Brackish water; feature: Pelagic; material: water | place: Baltic Sea | collected 2014-06-10T22:04:00 | depth 2,362 m ...
AGATGAAAACATCCAAGACAGCAAAGAAGCGATTTAAGAAAACTGGTACGGGCAAACTTCGTCGTCAACAGTCAATGCGTCAGCACTTGTTCGAGCACAAATCAAGTGAGCGAACACGACGTCTTGATGGCACCGTTGACGTTCACACTGGTGACGTTAAGCGCATCAAGCGACTTCTCGCAGAGCGATAAATCGCACAAGTTATTTAGACAGTTCATTGGCCAGCTAACCGAATTTTGATTGAAAGGATTTCAAAATGGCACGAGTAAAACGCGCAGTTCACGCCCGCAAAAAGCATAAGGCGATTCTCGAAAAAGCAAAAGGATATTACGGCGACCGTAGTCGTACGTTTCGCTCTGCGAACGAACAAGTACTTCACTCAGGACAGTATGCATTTCGTGACCGTCGCGCAAAGAAGGGCGAGTTTCGTAGTTTGTGGATTCAGCGAATCAATGCTGGATGTCGACTTCACGACATGAGTTACAGTCGTTTTATTGCTGGTTTGTCAAAGGCAGGCATTGTTGTCGATCGAAAGATCCTCGCAGACCTTGCAGTGCAAGATGAAAAAGCATTCGCGCAATTAGTTGAAACCGCTAAGGGCGCACTCGTCTGAGTCTCACGCAATTAGCGTTCACGAGCAATCGTGTTCAGCGTCTACGAAGATTATGCAACGACAAGTCTGAACGAGCGCAAGAGAATGCGTTCGTTATTGAAGGCGCGACATTAATTGACGAAGCGATTCGTGCTGGCTGGCAGATTGAGTCACAATTTGTTGCGCCTGGTGCGAGCCCATGCTCGGGTGCCGGAAGCGCAGTAAATGACTTAGCTGCGGGCGTCATTGAACGCGTCGCGTCAACAAACTCTCCGCAACCAGTTATGGCGATCGCTTTGAAGCGCGAATTAGATATTGCCGATCTTGGTTCTGCGAAGAAGTCAGATTGGATTGTCGTAGTCGACAAAATTTCAGATCCAGGAAACCTAGGCACTATTTTGCGTTCGGCAGAGGCAGCTGGGGCGTCGGCCGTTGTTCTGACTAGTGGCACGGTTGATGCGTTTAGTCCGAAAGTCGTTCGTGCGTCGGCTGGGGCACTATTTAATGTGCCGATATACGAAGGTGCGACGATCGAACAAGTAGCAGATCTTGGGTTTGCACTATGGGGATCATCGAGTCATGAAATGCAAAACTCGAGCAGTTTTACGGCCACAGACCTCTCGGGCAAAGTAGCTATCGTGCTCGGCAACGAAGCCCACGGATTATCGGCAAGCACGAAAGTTGATGGTTGGTTAACGATTCCACATGCTGGTCGCGGTGAGAGTCTGAACGTCGCAATGGCGGCAACTCTTTTGTGTTTCGAAGTCAAACGTCAACACGAGATTTAGCAGAATAATTAAACGCGACGCACTGCATCACTGAGACTAAAGTTAAATAGCGATGTCTGATCAATCAGTTGTTACTGCGATGTCACAAGCTGTCGAGTTGGCGCAAAATAGCGCCCTGGCTGCGATTGCTGCAACGAAAGACCTGTCTGCGGTTAAAACTTTGACAGCAGATTTAAATAAAAAAGATAGTGCGCTGAACACGTTAAAGAGTGACCTCGGCAAACTGACATCTGTTGACGACAAACGCGCAATGGGGCAGTTGTTAAATACTGCGTCGCAGTCAGTTAATACTGCGTTGCTGACAAGATCAACCGAACTTGAATCGTTAGAGATCTCTGCGCGGGTTGCACGCGAAGCAATGGATCTCAGTGAGTTTGCCACTCGCCGCAAACGTGGTCACACTCACATAGTTACGCAAGCGACACAGCGTCTTGAAGATGTTTTCATTGGTCTTGGTTTTCAAATTGCTGAAGGTCCTGAAGTTGAAACTGATTTTTATAACTTTGAAGCCTTGAACATGCCGAAGTCGCACCCGGCTCGCTCAGAGTTCGACACGATGTTTCTCGAATACGGCGAACCAAATTCGGTGTTGCTGCGCACGCACACTTCGCCAGTGCAAATTCGGGTAATGCAGACATGGCAGCCACCGATTTATGCGATCATGCCCGGCCGAGTGTTTCGGCGTGACACGCCCGATGCAACCCACATGCCGGTGTTTCATCAGATTGAAGGTCTTGTCGTTGATCGTGGGATTACGTTTGCCCACCTGGCCGGCACGATCGAAGCTTTTACAAAAGCGTTTTTTGGCAATGAATTCACGAGTCGATTGCGCCCGTCGTTTTTTCCGTTTACTGAACCAAGTGCCGAGTTCGATATTCGTCGAGCCGACGGTGAATGGATTGAACTTGGTGGTTGCGGAATGGTTCATCCAAATGTTTTGATCAGTGGCGGTATCGACCCAGAACAGTTCAGTGGGTTTGCCTTCGGATTCGGAATCGATCGCATGGCCAAAGAACGTCACAATGTTGAAGACATTCGTGAAATGTATACCAATGATCTGCGATTCTTGAGGCAGTTCTAATGAAGATTTTAAATTCGTGGCTGAATGAGTTTGGCGATTTCGGAACAGATGCCGAAAAACTTGCCGCAGCGATGACAAGTCTAGGTTTGGCTGTCGAGTCGATTACAAGTGTGGGTGCACCAGTCAAGGGTGTCGTCGTGGCGCGAGTTTTGCGCACCGAGCGTCACCCTGATGCAGCGAAAGTGCACCGAGTTTATGTTGATGCAGGTGACGGGGTTGAGTTGCACGTTTGGTGTGGCGCGTTCAACATGAAACCGGGCGATTTGATTCCGTTGGCCACACTTGGCACAACGATGCCAGACGGACGAGTGATTACCCCTCGCGGAATCCTCGGTATCGAAAGTCACGGGATGCTCTGCTCAGGTATTGAAATCGGTTTAAGTTCTGATGCTGACGGTATTTTAATTTTACCGAGCACGTTGAAGCTCGGTGAAGATGTGTTCTCTGCACTTGGTGTAACTGCCGACACGGTTTTTGATTTAGATGTAACGCGAAATCGCCCAGACTGCAACGGCTATCTCGGGGTAGCACGCGACCTTGGCGCAAAATTAGGCGTCAAAGTTTCAGCACCAGCTTTAGACAAAGTCAAAAAGGGTAGTGCACGTTCGTTGAAGGTTTCGATATCTGACAAGCAAAGATGCTCGCGTTACAACGCAACAGTGATGTCAGGAGTCGTTGTAGCAAATTCACCTGCATGGATTGCTCGCAGGCTGACAAATAGCGGAATGCGACCAATTAATAATGTCGTTGATGCTTCAAATTTGGTGATGTTAGAGCTCAACCAACCGACTCACGCTTTTGATGCCGACAAGATCGCTAGTGGGTTCAAAATTCGCTGCGCGCGCGATAAAGAAACCCTCGTCACACTTGATGGTCAGATGCGAGAGCTTGCGATTACTGATTTGTTGATTTGCGATGGCAAAGACATGCCAATTGGTTTAGCCGGGGTCATGGGCGGCGCAAGCACCGAGATCAGCTCGACAACTTCTGTGGTTGCACTTGAAACTGCATTCTTTGAACCGTCCGGTGTTGCAAGCACAGCTACACGTCTCGGTCTGCGATCAGAGGCGTCGTTGCGCTTTGAGCGGGGCGTTGACCCGTATGGGATCGAATTGGCAGTAGACAGATTTGCGGCTCTGTTGCGCGAGTCGTGTCCAAAACTAGTTGTGCATGCCAAAGGCACTGATGTAAAAGAGAAGTCGCTTCCAGCGAAGCAAAAAGTTGTTGCGTTGCGTGTTTCACAAGTCAATCGCATTCTTGGTATAAAGCTTTCGGCGAAGGCGGTTAGCTCGTTGCTCGCGAAGATTGGTTTCGTTACTAAGTCGACGAGTACTGGCAAAATTATCACGCTCAAGATAGGTGTTCCTTCTTGGCGACCAGACTGCGAATCTGAAATTGATTTAGTCGAAGAAGTCGCACGACATTATGGCTACGAAAACCTTGGCAAAATTGTGCCGCAGTCAACGATGCACGGAAGATTGTCGCCGATGCAACAACGTCGCCGCGAAATGCGCGAAGTTGTGGTTGGTTTGGGTGTTAGCGAAGCAATGCCCAACCCGTTCTTGGCACCGGGCGATTTGTTGAAAACCGGATTAAGTGAAGATCTTGCGATTCGCCTTGCAAACCCACTTGTGTTCGAAGAAAGTGTTCTGCGAACGTCATTGCGACCAGGGTTACTCAAAGCAATTAGCTACAACCTCTCACATCGCAATTCAGATATCGCGCTATTTGAAATCGGTCATGTATATCCAGCGCGCCCAGTAGTGGTTGCTGGTGAGTTGCCAGATGAATTTGAGTCACTTTGCATTGTTGCTGCAGGCGTAACCAGCGAAGTTGCAATGAATTGGTGGAGTCAGTTGTCGGTGACGATGGGGTTTGGTGCACAACTAGACCAAAAGAGTGTCGAGTCTGGTTATCACCCGACGCGAAGCGCATCACTTCGTCGTGGCAAACAACTTCTTGGCAGCGTTGGTGAGATTGATCCAATTGTGCTTGCGAAACATGGCATCAATGTTTCTGTTGCGTGTTTAGAACTCAATCTGAGTGTTTTATTGACTGAGATACCAAAAGTTCCAACCGCCAAGCAAGTCAGTCGATTTCCGCGTAGTGATTTCGACCTTGCATTTTCGTTAAAAAATAGCGAACCCGCGAGTTCGTTACTCAAGGTGTTGCGCCAAGCAGCAGGACCAGAATTGGTAGACCTTGCATTATTTGATGTTTACAGAGCACCTGAATCGGCGCAAGACGCGGTACAAGACTCTGCACAAGAATCGTCGCCAACTTCATCTGCGCGAAGTTTGACTTTTAGATTTCAGTTGCAGGCGAAGGATCGCACGCTTACTGATGCTGAAGTTTCTACGGCTCGTCAAAGATGTATTGATGCAGCGACAAAACTTGGTGCGCAATTTCGCACGATTTGAAAAAGTTTTGTTTGCGTAAAACATGAGTCATGATTCACGCTAGAGCGCTCGTTATTGCTGCCGATTCAAAGTCGCGTTGCTTTTGGTGCGGTGATGATGAGCAATATGTTGCATATCATGATTTGCAGTGGGCGAGACCAATCGTGGACGACTCGGCTCTTTACGAGAAGATTTGCCTAGAAGGCTTTCAGGCAGGTCTAAGTTGGCTGACGATTCTTCGAAAGCGCGAATCATTTCGTAAAGCGTTTCGAGGGTTCGACCCAAAGATTGTTGCGAAGTTCAATCAACGCGATGTGAATCGCTTAATTAAAGACGAGTTAATAGTACGTCATCGCGGCAAGATCGAAGCAGCGATTAATAATGCTCATGCAACGCTCGAAATTCAAAAAGAGTTCGGTTCTCTTGCAACATTTATTTGGGCGTTTCGTCCGAAATCATCGACTTGTTCGAAAAATAAAGCGCCAAAACGAATCTCAGATATAAAAGCCTCGACGATTGAATCTGAGGCACTGTCAAAAGCATTACGCCAACGCGGTTTCAAGTTCGTTGGCCCAACGACGATGTACGCCGCAATGCAGTCGGTTGGCCTTGTTAATGATCATTTTGAGGGCTGTTTTGTGCGTGAAGAGTGCGCGCAACAGCAGTTGATCGCAGTAAAAAAGATGGCTAAAAACGCTCGCGGTAATCATGCATAGTAATGCATCAATGTGTATAATAATACAACTATGATTAAAGTCGGCATTTTAGGCGGTTCGGGTTTTGTTGGCGCTGAGTTGTTGCGAATCTGTGCATCGCACCCAGAGTTCAACGTCGTATATGCGACAGGCGATTCTCAAGCAGGTTCGCTGGCGTCGACCCTTTACCCAAACTTGACTGGCGCATACCCGAATTTGATTTTCGAAGAATATTCGCTAGATGCAACTCTTAAATGCGATGTTGTATTTCTTGCATTGCCTCATGAAGCAAGTTTGGAAATTGTCCCAGAGTTACTCGGCAAAGTTCGCTTAGTGGTTGATTGCAGTGCTGCGTTTCGCTTGAAAGACGCGTCGTTATATCCGAAGTGGTACGGGTTCGACCATAATCAAGCATCTGCACTTGAGTCGGCAGTTTATGGGTTGCCAGAGTTCTATCGTTCGGAACTCAAAAAAGCGAAATTAATTGCAACGCCAGGTTGCTATGTGACGGCGGCAAGTTTGGCGCTCGCACCACTAGTTAAGGCTGGTGTGATTTCAACAACAGGCGTCATCGTCGACGCAGCGTCTGGTGTATCAGGTGCCGGTCGTGCGGCAAAAAATAACAATTTATTTTGCACAGTCGACGAAGACTTTACGGCGTACGGTTTACTTGATCATCGACACACGCCAGAAATAGAACAAGTAACTGGTGCTCAAGTTTTGTTTACACCACATTTGGCGCCAATGAACCGTGGAATTTTGGCAACTTGCTATGCCAGGCCAGTTGACACCAAAACGACAAGTACTGCATCGTTGCTGGCTGTTTTGAATCGTGCATATGCAAAAGAACCATTTGTCGTTGTTAGACCTGCGTCGCCGTCGACAAAAGCCACGCTTGGTTCTAACAGTGCACACTTGTCGGCGCGCTACGACGAACGAACTGGGTATGTAATCGTGCTTTGTGCGATCGACAACTTAACGAAAGGTGCTGCCGGTGGGGCAGTGCAAGCGGCGAATGTCGCTCTCGGTCTTGATGAGACTTTCGGGTTGAGCAAAGTTGGAATGTTTCCATGAGTAGTAATCCAGCGATTGTTGATCCACTAAATACAGCGAAATTATTGATCGAGGCGTTGCCGTATATCCAACAGTTCGCGGGTAAAACTATCGTCGTCAAATACGGCGGCAATGCACTTGCTGGTGCAACTGACGACGATGTACTTGGCGCCTTCGCTCGCGATATTGCGCTGTTGCATGCTGTTGGTATCAAGCCAGTTGTCGTGCATGGGGGTGGGCCACAAATTTCGGCGCTGATGGAGCGTCTTGGTAAGACACCAAGTTTTCATAATGGGCTGAGAGTAACTGACGCCGAAACAATTGAGATTGTCAGCATGGTGTTGCTCGGTACTGTTAACCCGCAAATAGTTTCTGCAGTTAATTTGCATGGTGCGCCCGCCGTTGGCGTGTCGGGTCACGACGCAAAAATGTTCGTAGTTGCCCCGCGAGATGAAGCGCTTGGTTTTGTCGGCGACATCACACGTGTAGACGCGACGATAGTCAAAGAACTTCTCGCTGATTCGCGAGTGCCAATTGTTGCGACGCTTGGTAGCCACTCATCGGGGCAGGCCTACAACATCAATGCAGATACTGCTGCTGGTGCGTTGGCTGAAGCATTGGGTGCTGAAAAATTAATTTATCTAACTGACATTGAAGGTTTAAGAACTAACAAAGACGATGATGGGTCGATAGTACGTCAAGCGACAACATCACAACTTAGAGCAATGCTTGGTTCTGGGTCGATAGATGGTGGCATGATTCCGAAAATTGAAAGTTGTATTGCTGCTATTGACCGTGGTGTTCATCGAGGCCATATTTTGGATGGCCGAATTGCTCACGTTTTGTTGCTTGAGTTATTTACAGATTCTGGTATCGGCACGATGGTCTCGAAGGGTTAGGAAAAATTGATGACTGCTAAACAATCACACGCATTTGCAACAAGTCAGACGGCAACCGCAATTCTTGGTGGTCGTCCAGAGTGTCCGTTTATGCCAGTGTTTGGCGCGCCGCAGGTGATGTTTGAGCGCGGGCAGGGCACTCAGTTATGGGATGTAAACGGTAAGCGTTATTTAGATTTCTTGTGTGGCATCGCCGTTACATCGCTCGGGCATAGTCACCCAGTGGTTGCGGCCGCTATTGCTCATCAAGCCAACACGCTGATGCATGTCAGTAACTTTTTTTCAAACCCCATTGCAACGCAAACTGCAATCATGGTCGACGAACTAATTAGTCGCTCATCAGGTCTTGCATCAGGCGCTGGTCAGGTTTTCTTTTGCAACTCTGGCGCTGAAGCCAACGAAGCCGGCATCAAACTTGCAAGAAAGTTCGGCGGACGCGGCAAGCATGTTGTTGTGAGTGCGCTCGGAAGCTTTCATGGTCGAACGCTGGCTGCACTCGCAGCAACGGGCCAACCAGAGAAACACGAACCATTTGCGCCGATGCCCGACGGCTTTCGTCATGTTGTGTTTAATGACATCAAGTCTCTTGAAGCATCACTTGATGCATCAGTAGCCGCTGTTTTGCTCGAGACTGTTCAAGGCGAAGGCGGTGTGATTCCGGCTTCTAATGAATATTTGCAAGCAGTGCGAGAACTTTGCACGCAACGCGGCATATTGATGATGATCGACGAGGTGCAAACTGGCTTTGCTCGAACCGGCGAGTGGTTCGGTTTTCAGCATGCAGGTATTGAACCAGATGTAGTGATGCTGGCAAAAGCAATGGGCAATGGCATGCCGATCGGTGCGTTATGGGCGCGCAAAGAAATAGCCGCTGTTTTCAAACCCGGCGATCATGGCAGCACGTTTAGTGGCACCGCGATTGCAACCGCCGCCGCGCGAGCAACAATTCAATTGATGATTGATATGGATGCGCCGACAGTTGCAACACTGAGTGGCAGAGAACTTTCAGAAAAACTTCGCGCTGTAAATGGTGTAGTTGAAGTGCGTGGCAAAGGTTTGCTACTGGCTGCCGAATTGAAGCCAGAACTTGATGCAAAAAAGATTGCTTCGCAGTTATTAGATCACGGTTTAATTGTCAATGGCGTTACGAGTCATGCTTTGCGATTAGCCCCGCCATTAACTGTTAGTAGTGCAGAGATTGACGAAGCAATCTCGATAATTAAACAGGTTGTGCAATGAGATCAGATTTATGAAGAGTAGACATTTTCTTGACATCACGGATCTCTCGGCGCGAGATCTCGGCAACGTAATGAATTTTGCGCAAGTTGAGATCTCGTCTCTTGGTAGACCACTTTCTGACAAAGGTGTTGCATTAATTTTCGAAAAACCTTCTAATCGAACGCGACAGAGCATGGAGATGGCTGTTGTTCAACTCGGTGGTCATCCAATATTTATTAGGGGTGAAGAAGTTGGGTTCGATCAACGAGAGACCGTTGAAGATGTCACGAGAATTATGGCCGGGTATCACCACGTTATTGCCGCACGTGTATTTGAACATTCGATTCTTCAACGAATGGCTGCCGTATCGAGTGTGCCAATTATTAATATGTTGAGCGATCATTCTCATCCGTTGCAGGCACTTGCAGACTTATTGACAATGCGTCAAGAGCTCGGTGACCTTAGAAACAAGACTGTCGCATGGATAGGCGACTACAACAATGTTGCTAGGTCGCTTGTTGAGGCTTGTGCACTTGACGGCATGAACATTCGAATCGGATGCCCAGAAGGTTACGGAGCAGAGGCGGTTGAACTATCTCGAATTGCGAATCTTGGTGCCGCATCAGTTCAGCAATTTTCTTCGGCGCGAACTGCGTCGACTGGCGCTCATGCCGTTCACACAGATGTATTCGTTTCAATGGGACAAGAGGCAGAAACTGCAAAACGGATGGTCGACTTTAAAAGTTTTTGTGTTGATTCTGAAGTTATGGCGAACGCTGCGAAGGACGCGATCTTCATGCATTGTTTGCCAGCCCACCGCGGCGTAGAAGTAATGAGCGAAGTTATAGATGGCGCGCAGAGTCGTGTCGTAACACAAGCGCACAACCGAATGCACGCAGCCAGAGGGTTGCTTGCACATCTAATGGGGGTAACAAGATGAGTTCAAAAGTTCAGCGTCAACAACTGATAGCCAAACTTGTAAGTTCTCAGACCGTTACAAGTCAACCTCAGTTGCGAGAGTTGTTGCAAAAAAAAGGTATCGCTGCGACACAAGCGACTGTCTCGCGAGACTTAGAAGATTTGGGCGCAGTGAAAGTGCGTACGGCTGCTGGTGATACAACTTATGCGATACCCGAGTTTGAGCCAGACAGACTTGCTCCGCACGATCAACTCAAACGTGTGTTGGCAGAGTGGGTTGCCGATGTTCAGTTCAACGAGCCAATAGTTGTCGTGCGCACGCCGCCAGGTTGTGCACACGTTGTGGCATCGGCATTAGATCGCTCGCGATTAAAAGGATTACTTGGCACTGTTGCTGGTGATGACACAATGATGTGCGTGGCAAGTTCTGAACATACCGCTAAAAAGCTCGCGAAAGATATTCGAAAACTCGCAGGTCTTGACAATGGCTGATCAACCACTGTGGCATGGCCGTTTCGAGTCGAGCCCTGCCGAAGCACTGATGATGTTCACAGAGAGTCTTTCGTTTGATCAAAAACTTTGGCGCGATGACATCACTGGTTCGATCGCTCATGTAAAAGGTCTTGCTCACGCCCAAATAATTAGCAAAGCCGAATCTGACAAGGTGCTTTCTGCGCTCAACACTGTCGCTCAAGAGTTCAACGATGGCACATTTGTTTTTGTTGCAAGCGACGAAGACATTCATACAGCAATCGAGAGGCGAGTGACTCAACTCGCTGGTGATGCTGGCGAAAAATTGCATACTGGTAGAAGTCGAAATGATCAGGTCGCAACTGCACTGCGACTTTGGTGCAAAAGAGAACTAACAAATATTGCACAACTGACTCTCGCGTTGTGCGATGTTTTCAACAAACGAGCCCAAGAGTTTGGTTGGGGTAGCGATGGGGTTTATCTACCTGGCTACACGCATATGCAACGCGCGCAACCAGTTTTGCTTGCGCATCATTTTGCGGCTCACGCCTGGGCAATGCTGCGAGATGTAGATCGACTGACGCAAACAATTGAGCGACTTGACGTCTCGCCGCTAGGTGCTGGTGCGCTGGCAGGTTCATCCTTGCCACTTGATGCAGATTTTGTTGCCACAGAACTTGGTTTTGCCCGGCGCTTTAACAATTCTCTAGATGCTGTCTCTGATCGTGATTTTGTTGCTGAAGCGCTATTTGATTTGGCTTTGATTGGCGTACATTTGTCGCGCCTTGGTGAAGAGTGGGTGCTTTGGACTACTCAAGAATTTGGTTTCGCCGTATTAGATGACGCGTACTCAACTGGTTCATCAATGCTGCCGCAGAAAAAAAATGCCGATATCGCCGAACTGGCTCGCGGTAAATCTGGGCGATTGATTGGCAATCTGACTGGTTTGCTTGCAACTCTCAAGGGAATGCCACTGGCGTACAACCGTGATCTACAAGAAGACAAAGAACCTTTGTTCGATTCTGTCAATCAGGTTTCGCTTGCGTTACGAGCACTTGCAGGCATGATCTCGACAGCAAAATTTAATACTTCAACGATGCAAACTGCCGCAGATTCAGAGTTGCTCGGCGCAACAGATCTCGCCGAGTGGTTGGTTGCACAAGGCATACCTTTTCGCGAGGCACATGCCCATGTTGGTGCACTGGTGAGTAAATCAATTCGTGATTCTGTGCCACTCGCACAATTAGTTACGGATGACAAAAAATTAGGTGACAAGGCAGCAGAATTGCTCAAGCCAGGCGTTGGTGTTGCGCGTCGAACAACCAAAGGTGGCAGTGGTCCAGTGCCTGGTGCGATACAAGCAATTGAACTGAGTGCTGCGCTGACCGTGATGCATGCTCGCGTTGCAACTTTCAATGCGCCACAAACCAACTCGTAGCAACGCCTAATATTAAATAATGACTTCTCCGCAAGATTTCGTACAAGAGTTTGCGGCCAGAGGTCTAATTCATGACAGCACCGATCGGGCCGCGCTTACTGCGCGAGCAACGCAATCGTCGCTCGGTATCTATGTTGGGTTTGATCCAACGGCTGACTCGTTACACATCGGTCATTTGTTGGGCCAAATCACGCTTCGACGTTTACAACTTCTTGGACATCGGCCAATTACTTTGGCGGGCGGCGCAACCGGCATGGTCGGTGACCCATCTGGCCGAAGTGAAGAACGAAATCTTTTAGACGCTGAGACGTTGCAGAATAATGTGCAAAATATTAAGAAGCAATTAGAACGAATTCTTGATTTCGAAAAAGGCCCAACTCAGGCGACGCTGGTTGATAACGCAGATTGGACTCGCAAAATTTCGATGCTCGATTTTTTGCGAGATGTTGGTAAACATATAACCGTTAATCAGATGCTGGCAAAAGATTCTGTGAAAAGTCGCATCGCCGATGCAAATGGTCTCTCGTTTACTGAATTTAGTTATATGTTGTTGCAGGCCAACGACTTTCGTCATCTCGCTGAGCACAACAACTGTGAAATGCAAATGGGTGGCTCAGATCAATGGGGCAACATCACTGCCGGTATAGATTTGATTCGCAAGCGACTTTCGAAGTCAGCATTTGGCTTGACTTGGCCGCTAGTGACGCGTGCTGACGGTACGAAGTTTGGTAAAACCGCAGATGGTGCTATTTGGTTAGACGCAAGCCGAACATCGCCTTATCAATTTAGACAATATTTTATTCAGATAGCAGATACCGATATTGAAAAAATGTTGATGCAATTTTCATTGCGACCATTAGAAGTAGTTAAAGAAATAGTTGCAGAGCAAGTCCTTCGACCAGATACGAGAATTGCTCAACGCAGTTTGGCGCGCGAATTAACTGCTCTTGTGCACGGTGATGCTGCAGCAGAAGCCGCCGAAGATGCCGCGGCGGTGTTATTTGGTGCGAACCCGACTTCTGCCTCTTTGGCTACATTGCAATTGATAGCCAGCGAAGTACCAGTTACTCAAATGGGTGTTGCGGCACTCGGTGATGCAATTGGCGTATTAGTTCAAACGAATCTCGCAGCATCAAATACTGAGGCGCGTCGGTTCATTTCTCAAAAAAGCGTTCGGGCAAACGGCGAGCAAGTTGATGAGCAGACGAATCTTTCGAGGATTCCGCTTTTGCATGGGCGTTGGCTACTGCTACGCAAGGGTAAAACCAGTTATCACCTTGTTGATATTGCCGGTTATTAAATTTATTAACTAGCTAACTAGCTAACTAGATAACTAGCTAACTAACTAGTAAGTTCAGTTTTACTGCGCCACGAATTGTCAGTCGATCGCGCCACTCGGGTTCGCCTTCAATCTCAATATTTTTAAACTCACGCACCAAAGTGCCAACTGCGACTTCAGTCTCAAGTTTGGCGAGAGATGCACCCAAGCAATAGTGAACTCCACCCGAGAATGCGACATGGCGATTTGAATTCGTCCGCGAGAAATCAAGAGTGTGCGGGTTGGTAAAAACGCTCGCATCGTGATTAGCGGCCGCCAAACTTGCCAGCACAAGTGCGCCTTTCTCGATTATGCGCTCTTGGCCATCAACATTCAGTTGCATATCAACTAATGGTGTGCGAATCGTGTGTTGAACTGGTCCGTTATAGCGCAACAATTCGTCGACCATGTTTGAAGTACAAGACTCTCGTCGCATGGTTTCAAGTTGTTGGGGGTGGGTGAGTAGCGCATGCACGGAGTTACCAATCAAGTTGACGGTCGTCTCATGACCAGCGATATAGAGCAAAATAACAAATGACATCAATTCGTCGTTGTTGAGTTTTTCGCCTTGCTCTTCTACGGCGATTAATGACGACAACATGTCATCGCCTGGCTTATGGCGCCGATCTTCAATGATCTCATTCAGGTAGGGTCGCATTTTGCCAATCGCAATTTCGGCGCGCTCAAGATCTTCAACGCCTGTCGTTGGCTCGAGTGTCGCTGTAATAATTTGCGACCATTCGCGCAATTCATCGCCACGGTCAGTCGGCATTTCCAGCAAATCAGAAATAACTTGAAACGGCACAGGAAAGGCGAGTTCTTCAACTAATTCGAGCTTGCCAGTTTGCTTGGCATTTGCCAGCGATGTATCCACGAGTTCTTGAATTCTTGGTCGAAGTCTTTCGATCGCGCTCGGCGTAAACGATTTTGAAACAAGTCGCCTCAGGCGTGTGTGGTCAGGTGGGTCGAGGTTCAAGATTGATTTACTTCTTGTATTTTCTCGCTTGAATTTTCGCGTCGGAGTCTCTGGCAAATTGGCGTTTAATTCAATGTCGCGACTGAAATCGTTATTGCGTAATGTATTGACAACATCGTCGTATCGAGTTAAGACGACAAACCCAATTGGCGTTATATGGATGGGTTGCTCCGATCGCAGACGATCGTAAAACGGGTGCGGATCTTTTCTGAATTCAGGGTCAAAGGGATTAAATGAAATCTCACTCACAACCAAACCCTAGTTAATCACCTAACCACTGCCCGTGTTGGCGAAAGGCCCAATATTTCTATAATCTACGGCAGTGGATATTGGCAATCATTTCGACGTGATCGTCGTGGGTGCTGGTATTTCTGGTATCGGTGCCGCGTATCACCTGCAGACCATGAGTCCGAAATCGAGCTATCAGATTCTTGAAGGGCGTGCAGACTTCGGTGGTACATGGGATCTTTTTCGCTATCCAGGTATCCGCTCTGATAGCGATATGCACACACTTGGTTACCGCTTCAAACCTTGGACTGCTGACAAGTCGATTGCTGACGGCCCACGAATTCTTGATTATTTGCGCGAGACGATTACCGAAAATTCGATTGATAAAAAGATCCGCTACAACCAGCAAGTAACAAAAGCGCAATGGTCAAGCGAAGATTCGCGATGGTCGCTGACGGTCACCGACAAGGTTTCTGACGAAGTAAAAACTTTTACTTGTGGCTATCTGTTTATGTGTTCGGGTTATTACAGCTACAAGCAGGGTTTTACCCCAGAGTTCGCTGGAGTTGAAAAATTTCGGGGCAAAGTTGTGCACCCACAGCAGTGGCCACAAGATTTGGATTACAAGAATAAACGGGTAGTCGTAATCGGCTCGGGGGCAACTGCGATGACGTTGGTTCCGGCGATGGCAAATGATGTCGCGCAAATTACTTTGTTACAGCGCTCGCCGACATATGTAATTTCGCGGCCGTCGGTTGATCCGTTTGCCAAAAGAATGCGCCGAATTTGGCCAAAGAAGATCGCCTATGCGCTGACGCGAGTTGAAAACACAACGAAACAACAAGAGTTATACAAACTTTGTCGCGAAGCACCAGAAGGCGTCAAAAGTGTTTTGATCGATGCAGTGCGAGCTGAACTTGGTGCAGATTTTGACGTCGATAAACATTTTACGCCAACTTACAAACCGTGGGATCAGAGAATGTGTCTGGTGCCCGATAGCGATCTGTTCGTCGCACTTCGATCAAACAAGGCAAAAGTTGTTACCGACACGATTAAGACTTTCACTGAAACTGGGATTCAGCTTGATTCAGGTGAGCATCTTGAAGCAGACATAGTGGTTACTGCGACTGGTCTTAATCTTTGCACGCTAGGCGAGATGGAGTTTGTCGTTGACTCGCAGCCTGTTGATTTTGCGAAGACGTGGACGTATAAAGGTTTTGCTTTCTCTGGCATTCCAAACTTGGCGTCGTCATGGGGTTACATCAACGCTTCGTGGACGCTTCGTGCTGACCTCACGTGTGAGTATGTTTGTCGCTTACTTCATCACATGCGCAAGACGAAAACGAAAGCGTGTACGCCAACGCTGCGAAATGAAGACCAAGATATGCCCCAACGCAATTGGCTTGAAGATTTTTCATCTGGTTATATGAAGCGAATGATGCACAAAATGCCTCGCCAAGGCGATCACGAACCGTGGATTAACCCTCAGAACTATGAACTAGATAAGAAGATGTTTCGCAAGTCTCCAGTCGATGATGGAGTGATGCAGTTCACCAAGTAGTGTCTGCGCGTTTAACGTCTTGTTGAGCGATATCGGCGATAGTGTCAATATGCCATGCCACGCGACGACTCTGAATCTTCATCAAGTCGTGAACCTCGACGATCAAGCGGCGAGCGCACCGGTCGTCCAGCACGCCCTTTCGTAAAAGGTAGTCGCCCCGCACGTCCAGCAGGTGCAGGTCGTGGCGATCGTCCAGACCGGGCAGATCGTCCGCCACGTCGTGACAGTTCTGATCGTCCGGCAAGAAGTTTTGACCGCG
>ERZ889217.954-NODE-954-length-15885-cov-16.738913_pt1 | contig 15885 bp, 11 predicted proteins | sample MGYA00521098_ERZ889217 | MGnify/ENA primary metagenome ERZ889217 (study PRJEB32303, sample SAMEA104408613) | aquatic metagenome | biome: Brackish water; feature: Pelagic; material: water | place: Baltic Sea | collected 2014-06-10T22:04:00 | depth 2,362 m ...
GCGGGCGTTTTGTTCGTTGGCGTTTTTGATACTCGTTTTTGCCGTGAAGAAGGGTGTTTACTGCGTGTAGCACCTAAAAGAGGGGGTTCACCAGTGAGCGACGACCCCGCTCTGAAAACATGATCTCGCCTATCTTCGCTATCCGGCAAAACCTGCAGGATCGGCATGATCGGAGCCGATCTTTGAGGTGGCAGGGTCTGTCCCGCGGACGCTCCGCAGTCAACGCCGTGAACAGATCGTGAACCTACCCTGGCGGCGAATTTATGACCGGTTCGGCTTGATCGTCCTGATCGCCGGGTTCGCGGTCTGTGACGTGGGGCAGGCCGAGGACGCCCACCTCAAACTGCCGAGCGTTGCAGGGGCTGTTTTAGAGCCAGCCGACGTCCCTCCGCTGGCTCCTGAACCATGGGCCGTTGAGCCTCCCGAGGTGGATGATGTGATTTCCGATGAGGAACTCCAGCGGTGGATCGACCTGGCCGTGGAGAAGCGGTTGGCCGGCATTCCCCGGCCTCGGTACATCCCCGCCACCGACTTCGTGCCGCCCCGCGGACTCAATCTCTATGCCGACCCGCAGGGCCGCGTGCCCTTCGCGCTCTCGCTCGGCGGCTTCATGCAACTCCGCTGGCTGGAATTTGCCCGTTCTGCCACAGAGTGGACCGAGACGAACGGCCGCGTCCTGCCGGTCAACAACATCAATACATTCAACATCAATCGCTTCTTGATCTCCCTCAACGGCTACCTGCTGGATGAGAGACTGTTCTACAACTTTGCCTTCTTCGGCACGTCAAATTTGGGTGTGCGTGCGGGTGTGGTGCCGATCGGAATGGCCGGCTGGAAGTTCAGCGATGCCGCCGCGATCGGTGTGGGCGTGACGCTGATTCCAGGCACCCGCGAGTGGATCGAGCAATCGCCCTGGACGATCGGTGTCGATCGGAGCATGGCCAACACCTTCTTCCGGTCAGGCTTCAGTCCTGGGGCCCAGGTCGATGGCCGTCTGCTTGACGGCGACCTCCACTATCGGGCCGGCGTCTGGAACGCAATTGACGGGGGCACTGCAGGCGTCCTTCGCAAGGGCACCTCGATGGCCTTTGCCGGCAACACCTGGTGGGAGCCGTTTGGCCCCTGGGGTATCGGCGCGAGCGACATGGAACAGGTCGAGGACGGGAGGATCCGACTCGGCTGTAGCGGCGTCTACGCGGAAACATATTCCACGATCGTTCCGGGCATCAATCCGGAAGACACCATCATCCGGCTCTCCGACGGCACGCCGATCGCCGCGCCCGGCGCGCTCGGGCCCGGTTCAGAAATCGACAAGTATCGCTTTCAGTTAGCGACCGTCGATGCTGGCTGGAAGCGGAACGGCTGGGCCGTCAACTTCGAGTATTACTTCCGGATGCTCGACGGGTTCGTGGGCTCGGGCACCTTCGAGAGGTCGAGCATCTTCGATCAGGGAGGCATGGCCTACCTTTCCTGGTGCTTCATCCCGCGGACGCTCGAAATCTACGGCCGTTCTAGCGCGGTCACCGGGCCCTACGGCACGGGCCAGGAATATGGTGGCGGCTGGAATTGGTATCTCCGCGAGTCGCGGCAGGCTCGGCTCACGATCGAGGCCCTTCATATGAACCGCAATCCCGCCCAAAATCTGCTCTATCCCTATCGGGCCGGTTTCACGGGCACGGCCATTCAGACGCAATTCGTCATGGCCTGGTGAAGCGGCCAAGACCCCGTGGAGTACAACAGGGTGTTGTTCACTGCCCCGGAATTCTCCGCCGATGCTGAAACTCGCCCTCCATTGGCAGATCGCGATCGGGATGCTTGCCGGAGCTTTGTTGGGGGCAACGCTGAACCTAGGGGCGGGATCGGTCACGACGAGTTTCGCTGCAGATCTGCCCGTGGGGATCGCCCGCGTAACGGTTACCGATGCGGTCGGCCATACCTTCGTGGAAACGGTCGATGACCGTGGCCAGACGGAGCGGATCGAGATCAGCCCTGCCGCCGCCGGCGATCGACGCTTTGATTCTGTCGCCGACCTGGTCCAGGCCCGGCCGGAGCTCGGCGAGTTCGTCGGCCGCGCTCAGACCGCCCCTGCCAACATCTGGGGCACGCGCTTCCAGCGGCTCGGCGGCCTGTTCCTGCGGATGCTCAAGATGGTGGCTGTTCCACTGGTCGTCACGTCGCTAGCCAGTGGCATCATGGGGCTTGGGGGTGCGGCCCATCTCGGGCGGATGTTCAGCCGCACGCTCGTCTACTATTTGGCCACCAGCGTGCTGGCGATCCTCACAGGCCTGGCGGTGACCAATCTGATCCGCCCCGGCCTAGGCGGAGCCGGGCGGCACGTGGCCCCGGCCGAAGGGGTGGGCGGTGGCGACGGGCTGGGCGGCGTGCTCTTTGAGCAGATCGAAAACCTGATCCCGGCCAATCCGTTGGCGGCCCTGGTCGAGCCCAACTTCCTTTCGATCATCGCCTTCACGGTGGCGTTCGCGATCTTCTCGCTGCAACTTGGAGGCGAGGTAGCCCGGCGGGTGCGCGGGGCGGCCGACACCGGCTTTGCCGTAATGATGGCGATGACCCACGCGATCATCCGGCTCGCGCCGCTCGGCGTGTTCTTCCTCGTGGCGGCGACCACGGCCACGCAGGGAGCGGGTGTGTTCGTATCGCTGTCGGCCTACATGCTTACCGTGGCGGTGGCCCTTGCCATCCACGCCTGCCTCACGCTTCCGTTGATTCTGCGGTTTGTGGCCCGCCGCAGCCCCTGGCAGTTTGCCCGCGCGATGTCGCCAGCGCTACTCACTGCCTTTTCCAGCGCGTCGAGCAACGGCGCGCTGCCGCTCACGCTTGACTGCGCCGAAACCCGGGGCGGCGTCCGCAACCGTGTGGGGTCGTTCGTGCTGCCGCTCGGTGCGACCGTGAATATGGACGGCACCGCCCTCTACGAGGCCGTGGCCGTGTTGTTTATCGCCCAGTTGCACTTTGGCCACGACCTCCCCCTGGCCCAACAACTCGTCGTCTGCGTGACGGCTTTGCTCGCAAGCGTGGGGGCGGCGGGGATTCCCCACGCGGGCCTCGTGATGATGGCGATCATCCTTCAGGCCGTGGGACTGCCGGCCGAGTCGCAGGGAATCATCCTGGCGGTCGATCGGGTGCTCGACATGGGCCGCACAGCCGTCAACGTGTGGAGCGATGCCTGCGGCGCGGCGGTGATCGACGCCTTGGAAGGTCCTGACGACTTGATTCCGAACGGCCCCAACGAGCCGGGTCGGGCAGTGAGCTGAGATGAAACGCCACCGACCCCCCTGGAATCCCCGCCGCCCCGTCAGGATGACGGCCGAGCGATGCCCGATCACCGAATTCAGTTACAATATTGCTCAGCAGGAACGTGGCGAGCGGACAGCTGGAAAGCGATGAGAGGCGAGGAGCAGCCATGCATAAGGGCAGCCCGTGCGGTCGACGACTCGGTTTCAGCCTTGTCGAGGTGATCGTGGTGATCGCGATCATCGCCATGCTGGTCGCGCTCCTGCTGCCGGCGGTGCAATCGGCCCGTGAGTCGGCCCGGCGAGTGCAGTGTGGCTCTCATCTGAAGCAGATAGGGCTGGCTGTACTTGGCTACCACGACGGACGCCGCGGACTCCCCACGACCGTCGCGTCAGGGGGTTTCGATCCCTGGGGCGATTTCGATCCCCGCGGCGGCACGTCCCACTCCTGGCTCGTTCAGATCCTCCCGTTTCTCGAGGAGCAAAACCGAGCTGACCGGTTCGACCTTGGCAGCAATCTCCTGAAGTTCAAGCCCACGAACGGAAACCCTGGCCCGCAGGCTGACCGGCCGGCGATCTTCGTCTGCCCCAGCGACGGTGCCTCGGGGCCGGCCTTCCAAGACCCCGACCTGACCGGAGCAGTGTCGCTCGGTCGCGGTAACTATGCCGCATGGGCGAGCCCTTACCATGTTGAGTATCAGCACCTCTACCCGGCCGTGCTCGCTTGGCGGGAGAAGAGGCCCCGGCTCTCCGACGTCATTGACGGAACGCATGCGGCCGTCATGGTGACCGAGATCCGCAGCGCGGAATCTGCGGGCGACGCTCGCGGCGCCTGGGCGGTGGGCTGGAATGGCGCGAGTGTGCTCGCTTACGACATGCACCACGGCGGCCCGGCCGGTGCCCCATTTCAGCATTCGACAATCAGTCTCGGCCACACCCAACGACCAAACATCGCGGATTCTGCGGTCAACGTCGACGTGCTCTACCACTGTCCCGATGCCAAGTCGGCAGAAGCGGCCGGCATGCCGTGCGCTACCTGGACGCCCTGGGGCTCGTGGCAGTATCTCTCCAGTGCCCCTCGCAGCCGTCATCCTGGGGGCGTGCAGTCGCTTTGGGCCGATGGCCGGGTCACATTTCTCCCCGACACGGTCGATGAGATCGTCCTGGGCTACCTGATCGCAATCGACGACGGCCTCAGAATGGACGTGGCCGCCCGCTAAAAAGGGGACGCAGCTCATTCAACGGTCGACTCGATGAGCGGCGAGTCGGAATCCGCTGAACGAATGTCGGTTTGGGCGTTTCCTGCCCGGAATGCTGCCAGTCCTGCGGCCTTGCCGATCACGCGGACGAGCACCGCTGGCTGAAGGGTTCTCTAGCCAGTGGTATGCCTGGGGCGTGCCGTCTTCGTCGCGTCACCAAGGCGGCCAAGATGCTCAAGCGTCATCCAGGCCTTGAAGTCTTCAGCCCGCGACTTCCGATCGTTCGAAAACCACAGGAGACGGATCTTGTTGCTCTGCAGGAAACTCAACCTGAGGCCACGGCCACCCCGCCGCTGCAATCCGAAAAGAGCTGCGTCCCCTTTTTCTCTCAGTGGCAGCTCGCACAGCCGCCGTTGCCGCATTTCTCGCAGTTGTCTGTGCCCATTTCTTCCTTGTAGGCCTTCTGGGCGGCCGCTTCCTTCGAGAGTTTGAATTCGGGACCGGCGGGGAAATATTGGATGTCGTCTTGCAGGTAGTAGGCACTCGGCAGGGTCTGGCCGCCCACGTCGACCTGGCAACCGGTCGTAGCCAGACCCACCAGGGCAAAGCTGGCTGCGAAGATCCGCAGGGCGAACGGGGCCAAGAACCCCCGGGTGACGCCGATCGGGTGGAGCGGTGTGGTCGGTGTGGTCGGCTTTGTCATGGTCGGATCCACCTGCGGTTCGTGCCGCCCGCCTGCTGCCCGGCGGGCGATCGCGGGCCGCTCGTCGGGCGACGTTCGCAATCGTTTCTCCTATCGACCGATTCAACCGGCAAACTTCAGGCGACCGCTACGATCGCACCCAGGCCTGCCCGGATTGTGGGATTGCTTGCCAGGATCCCCCAGGTTCTCGGAGCCTCGGGCCGCTCGCCCCGCGCCGCCGGGTCGCGGCCTTTAGGTGTACAACCACCAGGATGCACCGCGCCGTTTTCGCCATTGTTCTCGGCTTTCAGGCTGTTCACGCCTGGTCGCAGGTGGTGCTGCCGCCGACAGTCGGGCTACCACCCCGGGCCTCGCTCGCCCCAGGACCGGGCTACGACCTGGCCTTTGTGACGCTGGCGAAGGGCGACTATTCCGCGGCCCTGGAGTTTGCCGAACGCAACGCATCCGGCAGCATTCGGATCGGCGCTGATCGCTGGATCGACTCGATCGCAGCGGCGGCTGTGGTAGGTGAGTGTCTGTTTGAACTCGGCCGGTATCGCGAGGCTGCGGCCCGGTTTGAGGAGTCGCTCAACCTTCAGGCGGCCCACTCTCAGTGGCTGCTCTTGGTGCAGTTTCAGCAGCAGCCGCTCCAGCCTGTCCGGCGGCCCCGCGTGGCCACCTGGGGGCGGAGTGAACGCAACACGGTGCCGGCAGCGTTGCCCGAACGCATGGCGATCCGGCAGAAGGCCCCAGACGCACAGCAGTCGCTGCAACGCGGGGGTGTGCTTGCCTCCGACTACGACCGGCCGATCCGCCCGCAGGAGATCGTGCGCGGCCTCGTGATCGCCAGCTACCGCTTTGGCTGCATCATGGGTGAACTTGGCCACGACAATCCCTCGCTCGAGGCCGCCGCCCGCAGCCTGGCCAAGCGACCCGCGCCGGCCAACCACTACTCCCAGGCCTGGATCGATGTGTCGCTCGGCACCGCCCTTTGGGCGCAGGGCAAGGCGGACCAGGCCGAACAGTTTCTCGTCCGCGGCCTGTTGATGGGTAATCAATTGGATCACCCGCTCACCGCCTGGGCGTTGATCGTGCTCGGGCGGATCGCCCTCGATGCTGATCGCTACGACGATGCCGTGAAATACTTTGAGGAGGCGACTTACTCGGCCGCCGATTACGGTGATCAGCGGGCGCTCGAGGAAGCCTTTCAGCTGGCCTGGACAGCCCACCACTTGGCAGGACTGCGGGGAGTGCCACCGTCGCTCAGGCTGGCGGCTGACTGGGCGCGGGGCGGCCCTGCGGTGCTGCGAGCCCGGCTCCTGGCCATGCAGGCCGAGGCGGCGGCGGCGGCCGGCGACCTCAGGACGGCTGAGGCCTCGCTCAAGGCGATCGATGGGCGGTTGTTGCGGGGAGAGGTGGGGCAGGGCCTGCTTGGCGGAGTGGCGAGCTATGCCCAAGCGCTCGTGAACTACTCAACCGGCGAGACGGCTGCCGGCGATGCCGCGCTTGACCAGGCCCTCGTTTTTGCCCGCGGCCGATCACTGCCGCTGTTTCGACTCGGGCTGCTCGCAAACCTCATGCGTGCCGGCTCCAACCAGGTCTCCGACCGTCAGGCCGACGGCTGGTTTGCAGATTGGCTGGCCGATCCTACTCCGCGGGATGTCGCGGCTGACCCGCTTGGTAGCTTGGCCTTGCTGACGGCCCCGCGGGAGGCTGCCTTCGATGCCTGGGTGATGGTGGCAGGTCGCCGCGGAAACGAAGAGGCACTGGCTGCGGCCGAGGCGACCATGCGGGACCGCTGGATCGCAGCCCGGCCACTGGGGGGCCGGCGAAGTGGGCTCGCCCGATTTCTCGCCACCGACCGACGGGCGCTCGAGCCAGCCGACGCGGCCCGTCGCGACGCCCTCATCGGTGGCACGCCTGACCTCGACCGAGTCCTCACCCGCGGCGTGCAACTCCGCAGCGATCTGGCCGCGGCGGTCGCGGCGGCCCCAGTCGAGGCTGGACTCGCCGGTCCGCCGGCCGCCTGGAAGGAATACGCCGATGTCGCCGCTCGGATGCACCAGATCATCGCTGCTCTGGCCGCGGGTCGCACGGCCACGCCTCCCGCCTTCCCTCCGCTCACCCCCACTGCCGAGATCCGCCGTCGGCTCGCCGTGGGCCAGGCTCTGCTCTCGTTCCACTGGACATCCGCTGGTCTGTTTGCCGCCCTGGAAACCCGCGACCGGCTCGTGGCCTGGCAGGTGCGGCAGGCGGAAGCACTCCCCGGCGAACTGGCAGCGTTTGCCAAGGAACTCAGCCTCAACGACCGCCTCACGGCCGTTGGAAGTGAACGACTCCTCGCGGGTGACTGGCAGGGCTCCGCCACGCGGATCGAACGGATGCTCTTTGAGAATTCACGGGGCGTGTCGCTGACCGACGGCATCGAGGAACTCGTGATCGTGCCGGACGGCTGGCTCTGGTATCTCCCGTTTGAAATCCTGCCGATCGCCTCAAACCAGGCTGGCGACGATGCCCGGCCGCTCCGCGACCTTTGCCGCATCCGCTACGCCCCCACCCGGAGCCTGGCCGTGGACCGGTTCGAGCCCCGTGCCGCCGGTGTGGCCGGCGCGATGGTGGGCCGGATGAACCGCGGGGAAAAACCCGCGGCGGCGCTGGCGGCTGCAGCGGTGATGCTCGCTGGCGTGAACCGGCGGGTGGTCATGGAACTTCCCTCTGTCGGCCCTGCGGCTCCGCTCGTCGGCTCGCTCTTTGACACGCTGCTCGTGGCCGATGAACTGGCAGTTGCCGATCCGACCAACCTGCACCTGCTCACGGCGGGTGGCGGCCGGCAGGGTATGACGGCGGCCGACTGGCTGGCACCGCCGACCAAGTGGCCGCAGCGCGTGATCCTGCCGGGCTTCCAGTCGGCTATGTCGGGCGGCCTGGCAAAGCCGCCGCCGCGGCCTGGGGCGGAGCTGTTTTTGACGGCCACCGACCTGATCGCGGCCGGAGCCCGCACGGCCGTCATTTCCCGCTGGCGAATGGGCGGACTGACGGCGACCCGGATCATGCAGGAGTTTCTCGGCGAGGCCACTGCTGGCGAGCCGGCGGCCGTTGCCTGGCAACGGGCGGTGGACATCGTGCTACCCGAACCGCCCGACCTCGCTCGCGAGCCGCGGCTCGCTCAGGATGCCGAGGCTGTGCTGGCTCGTTCAGAGCATCCGCTGCTCTGGGCGAGTTACCTGCTCGTGGATTGTGGGAGCGGCGAGTATCAGCCTCCTCCGGCCGTTGAGCCGCGAGGCGTCCCTCCACCACCGCGGCCACAACCTCCGGCTGGGCCAGCCCCCGAGCCAGCGCCGGGGCCAACGCGACCCGCTCCGCAGGGCCCTATGCCGCCGGCTATTCTTGCCCCGCCCGCGCCGCGGCCCGAGCCATGACCGACGCGTTTGGCCGAGAAGCCTGGAGCCTGCTGCTGCTGGGAGTGTCTGGCTTCGTGGCCGGCGGGATCAACGCCATGGCTGGTGGAGGCACAATCCTCACCTTCGCGGTCTTGGCGGCGATCCTCCCCCCGGGGCCTGGTCGGCTGGTGACGGCAAACGTGACGAGCAAGCTCGGGCTCTGGCCCGGTGCGGTGGGAGCAGCCTGGGCCTATCGCGGCTCACGGGAGTCGCAGCCAGCCTGGGCCCGGTGGCTGATTCTGCCCAGCGGCCTGGGGGCGATGATCGGTGTGGGGCTGTTGCGAATCCTGCCCAAGGAATCCTTCGATGCAGTCGTGCCCTGGCTGATCCTGCTGGCCGCCGTGCTGTTTGCGGTTCAGCCTCAGCTTGGTCGGCTCGCGCTGGCGGTCGCCCGCCGCAGCCGGGAGCAGGCCAGGGGTACCGCCAGCCGTGAAGCCTCCGATCGCGTCAACCCGACACGGCCCAAAGCCGTCGCTGCGATCATGCCCGCTACAACCGCCGCCTCGGCCCCGCTTCCCGCTGGTCGATTGGCCTTCGTCTCCGGGCTGCAACTGCTCGTGGGCATCTATGGTGGCTACTTCGGCGCCGGGATCGGCATCCTGATGCTCGGCACGCTCGCCATGCTCGGCCTCGGCGACGTGCATGCAGTCAACGCCTCGAAGAATCTGCTCGCCGCCACGGTCAACGGCGTGGCCACGCTCGTGCTGGTCGCCGTGGCTCTGGTTGGTGGGTTTGCGGTGTCGTGGGTGCACGTGGCGATCCTGGCTTTGACGTCGATCATCGGTGGAATTGTTATGGCCCATGCCGCTCAGCGGCTGCCGGCTGCGGTGGTCCGGCGGCTGATTGCCATCATCGCCTTCGGCTTGTCCGGCTATTATTTCTGGCGAGAGTGGGTCGGTTGACGGAACGCCGGCCAGTCTCGTTCGCCCTCGGTTTACCCCCATGCTCGTTCACACCGACCGCCTCACGAAACGCTACGGCAACTTCACCGCCCTGGATGCCTGTTCGCTCTCAGTGCCTGCCGGCGAGGTATTCGGACTGCTCGGCCCCAATGGTGCGGGCAAGACCACACTCCTGCGACTGCTGCTCGGCTTTCTCAAGCCAACCTCCGGCTCGGCGACCGTGGCCGGCCACGACGCCAGCGCCGATTCGCTCGGCGTGCGGGGCAAGGTCGCCTATCTGCCAGGCGAGGCCCGACTGTTTCGCCGGATGAACGGTCGCGAGGTGCTGGATTTTTTCGCCCGACTGCGGCCGACGTGCAGCCGGGCTGCGGCCACGGCCGTGGCCGACCGTCTCGGACTCGACGTTTCGCGGCAGGTGGCCCGGATGAGCACCGGCATGCGGCAGAAACTCGCCCTGGCAGCGGTGCTCGCCACCGACGTGCCCCTGGTGATTCTCGACGAGCCCACCGCCAATCTCGACCCGACCGCGCGGGCCGAGGTGCTCGACCTGGTTCGTGAGGCCAACGCCGCCGGCAAGACGGTGATCTTTTCTTCGCATGTGCTCTCGGAGGTGGAGGAGACCTGCGGGCGGGTGGCGATCATGCGGGCCGGTCGGCTCGTGCACGAACAATCGATTGCGGAAATCCGCCGCGGCCATCGGATCCGAGCCCGGCTGGCCGGCGGGTTTGCAGGCGTGCCGGAGGCGTTCGACGGCCACGTGCGGGTGGTGGCGCAGCGGCACGATCAGGCGGGGGTGGAGCGGCTGGTGCTGGAGGCCGCCGAAGCGCTGCAGCCGCTGCTGGGTTGGCTGGCCACGCTGCCGTTGGAGGAAGTAGAGATCGAACCGATCGGCTTGGCTGCGGTCTACGACCGGTTTCACCGCGGTGGCTGACGCTCACGAGCCAGTCAGCGGTCTGCGAAGGGCAGGTAGTCGCGGGGTGTGGAACCGACGTAGATCGACAGGGGCCGGATCAGGCGGTTGTCACCGATCTGCTCGATCACATGGGCTGTCCAGCCGGTCATCCGGGCCACGACGAAGACCGGCGTGAATACCCTCACCGGCAGGCTGAGGGAGTGGTAGACACGGGCGGCGGGCCAGTCGAGATTTGGCTTGAGGGCCTTCCGCTCGAGCATGATTCCTTCGACCTCGGCAGCGAGAGCCTCAATCGCCTCGCCGGCGGTGCCCTTGGCCCTGGCCCGGCACATTTCCCCGAGCAGCTTGGCTCGCACGTCGCCGTCTTTGTAGACACGGTGGCCGAAGCCCATCACCACCCGCTTGGCCGCAAACTGCTCCTCCACCCAGGGCCGGGCCCGGTCAGCCGTGCCAATCTGGCCGAGCACCTCCAGCACCTTTTCGTTGGCCCCACCATGGAGCGGACCCTTGAGCGTGCCGATGGCCGCGGTGATCGCAGAGTGCATGTCGGAACCGGTCGAGACGACCGTGCGGGCGACGAACGTGGAGGCGTTGAACTCGTGCTCCGCGTAGAGCACGAGCGTGGTGCCGAAGATCGCCGCCTCGGCAGCCGTGGGCTTTCGGCCGGTGAGCCGCTCGAGCAGGGCTGTCGCCAGCGGCGCGTCGGGCCAGGGCGCCACCGTCCGGCCGGATGTCAGGTCGATCCAGGCGGCCAGGAGCGCGGCTGCTTGTCCGGTCAGACGTTCGGCCTGGGCGATTAATGCCGTCCGGGAGCCAGGGACGTCGTCTCGCTCGATGAGGCCGAGCATACTCACGCCCGTGCGCAGCGCATCCATCGGTGCGGCGTGGGGCTCGGTCTCGGCAAGCCGCGCGAGGGCGTCGATCACCGGCCCGGGCAGGTGGGCCGCTGCCGTTGCGATCCGCTGCTGCAGGGCGTCGCGTTCGGCCGTGGTGGGCAGTTCGCCGTGCCAGAGCAGATGGGCTACTTCTTCAAAGTCACCGGTCCGGGCCAGCGGCTCGATGTCGTAGCCGCGGTAGCGGAGCGTGCCGTCGAGCGAACAGATGGCGGTCTGGCCCGCCACCACGCCGGCCAGGCCCTTGGCAAATGCAGCGGGACTCGGTGCGGAGGCAGCCATCAGTCGTCTCCTCGGGCGGCAGCCGGCCCGGCCAGATGGCGGTCGGGATCGGTGGGATCGTAACCGAGCATCTCATACAGCTCCTCGCGAGACTGCATCAGGTCGAGCAGGCTCTCCTGAGTGCCCTCGTCGGCGATCATGGCGAGGCCCGCCTCCATCGCTTTCATCGCCAGCCGCAGCAGGGTGACGGGATAGAGCACCCCGCCGAACCCGTATCGTGCGAGATCGGGAATCGACACCAGCGGGCTCTTGCCAAACTCCGTCATGTTGGCCAAGAGCAGCGGCCCGCCCGAAAATTCGCGGCCGAGCTGCATGAACTCGTCGCGGGCGGGCAGAGCCTCGGGAAAGAGCCAATCGGCCCCCGCCTCCTGGTAGGTATGCAGCCGGACCAGCAGATCCGCGAGGCCCGTCACGCCACGGGCGTCGCTGCGGGCAATGATCACCGTAGCGGGATCGCGGCGGCCTGCCACCGCGGCAGCGATTCGCTCCCGCATCACGGCCTGATCGACGAGCTCTTTGCCACCGAGGTGGCCGCACCGCTTGCCGCCCGCCACGCCGCCGGGCTGATCCTCGAGCTGGACTGCTGCAGCCCCGGCCTCCTCCAGGAGCCGGACGGTCTCAGCGACGTCGGCGGGGCCGCCGAAGCCTGTGTCGGCATCGACCACGATCGGGATTGTCGTGGCGCGGGCCAGGATTCGAGTCTGCTCAACCAGTTGTTCGCGGGTGAACAGGCCAATGTCGGGAACTCCGAGTGTGCCAGCTGAGAAGGCCGCGCCCGAGAGATAGACCGCGTCGAAGCCCGCCGCTTCGACGAGTTTGGCCGCCAGCGCGAAGGGCGCTCCCACGATGCCGAGGGTTTCGGCGGTCGCCTGATTGCGGAGGGCCGCACCACCGCCGGCTGTCGCGGGGCCGAACGGAGCGGGGGCAAATTCGGGCTGCGGCATGCGATCTCGGGGGGTGGAGCGGGCTGGGCAGAGGATCGCGCCGGCGGCGATCAGGAGCGGCAGTTATAGAGCCTCCCACCCGGGCTTGCACCCGGCCGGTCAGGCCTCGGCCACCCAAGCACTGCCGGCATGCCGCTCGACAGCAGCGGCCACCAGGCCCGCGAACAAGGGATGGGCTGCCGTGGGCTTGCTTTTAAACTCGGGATGAAATTGCACGGCCACAAACCAGGGATGGTCGGCTAGTTCTACGATCTCTACCAAACTACCGTCGGGGCTCGTGCCGACGATCAAAAGGCCGGCTTCTTCCAGCCGGGCCCGATAACGGGGATTGAATTCATAGCGATGTCGGTGCCGTTCGGAGATCGCCTCTACCCCGTAGGCGGCCGCCGATCGCGAGCCGGCCGCGAGCAGGCAGGGCTGGGCTCCCAGTCGCATCGTGCCTCCCTTGTGCACCACTCCTTGTTGCTCCTCCATCAGGCAAATCACCGGGTGGGATGTGTCGCGGTCGAACTCGGTGGAGTGGGCGTGGGCCAGGCCTGCCAGGCTCCGGGCGACGTCGATCACAGCGCACTGCATTCCCAGGCAGATACCGAGAAACGGCAGGTTCCGCTCGCGGGCAAAACGGATCGCATCCACCTTGCCCTCCACGCCCCGCTCGCCGAAGCCACCGGGCACGATCAGGGCGTCGAAGCCTGCCAGAAGCCGGTCGGCCCCCTCCCGTTCGATGTCTTCGCTCTTGATCGGCTGCACGCGGACCTGTGTCTTGTGGGCGATGCCACCGTGGTCGAGCGCCTCGTAGATGCTTTTGTAGGCGTCGCGATGGCCCGCGTATTTGCCGACCAGGGCGATCGACACCTCATGTTCGGGATTCCGCAGCCGATGCAGGAGTTCGTGCCATTCGTCGAGATCAGCCGCCCCGGCCTGGATGCCAAACCGACGCAGCACGATCTCGTCGATCCGGTTGCTCTGGAGCGAGAGAGGCACCTCGTAAATCGAGAAGTCTTTGTCGCGCTCCTCGATGACGCAGTCGAGCGACACGTTGCAGAACAACGCGATCTTCTCCCGATCGGAGATGTCGAGCCCCCGTTCGGTGCGGCAGACGAGCACGTCAGGCTGGATGCCGATCTGGCGGAGGATGCCGACCGAATGCTGGGTGGGCTTGGTCTTGAGTTCGCCGGCCGCCTTGAGGTAAGGCACGAGTGTGAGGTGGATGAACAGGCAGTTCTCACGCCCCACCTCCAGCGGGATCTGGCGGATTGCTTCCAGAAACGGCAGGCTCTCGATGTCGCCGACCGTGCCGCCGATCTCGGTGATCACGATGTCGGTATCGGCATCGGCCAGTTGCCGCACCATCTCCTTGATTTCGTTGGTGATGTGGGGAATCACCTGCACGGTGTTGCCGAGAAACTCCCCGCGCCGCTCCTTGTTGATCACCGAGAGGTAGATCTGGCCAGTGGTGTAGTTGCTGCGACGAGTCAGCGGCGTGGAAGTGAACCGCTCGTAGTGGCCCAAATCGAGGTCGGTCTCACTGCCATCGTCGAGCACATACACCTCGCCATGCTGATACGGGCTCATGGTGCCCGGATCGACGTTGATGTAGGGGTCGAGTTTCTGCATCTTCACCCGCAGACCGCGGGATTCGAGCAGCATGCCGATCGAGGCGCTTGTCAGGCCCTTGCCGAGCGAACTCACCACACCGCCAGTCACGAACACATGCTTTGTCACGCTCGCGAGCTCCTTCCCTTCCGCCGGTGCCTCAAACGTCCTGCTGCCGCCCTGCGGGCGGGGCCCGATCGCCCGCGGGCAACCGAAGTCGCCGGTGGGAGATCTCTCCGGACCCGGATTGAACCAGCGGCGCCGCGGGCGGTCAATCAGGCCCGCCTGACCGCGACGAATCTGTGGGGTAGATTTGTGTCAATGAACCCCTCCGCTCTGCCTGCCACCGGCTCCGCCACCTCCAATCTGCGGATTCGGAGCCTCGATCCACTCGTGCCACCAGCGCGGTTGCTTCATTTGCTGCCTTTGGATCAGGCTGCGACTGCCACGATTCTGACCGGCCGCCGGGATGTGGAACGGATCCTCGCCGGCGAGGATTCCCGGGTGATGGCGATCGTGGGCCCCTGTTCGATCCACGACATCGACGCCGCCCGCGACTACGCCCGCCAACTTCATTCGCTAGCCAGTCGGGTGGCCGACCGGCTGCTGGTGATCATGCGGGTCTATTTCGAAAAGCCGCGGACCACGGTCGGCTGGAAGGGGCTGATCAATGACCCCCACCTCGACGATAGCTTCGACGTCAGCACTGGCCTGCGGCTCGCCCGCAGCCTCCTGATCGAGATTGCCGGCCTGGGATTGGCGACGGCGACGGAATTCCTCGAGCCGATCACGCCGCAGTACATTGCCGACACGATCGTGCTCGGGGCGATCGGGGCTCGTACCACTGAGAGCCCGACCCACCGCCAGATGGCCAGCGGCCTGTCGATGCCGGTGGGCTTTAAAAACGCCACCGACGGCTCGCTTCAGGCTGCCATCGATGCGATGCAGGCGGCCAAGACACCCCACAGCTTCCTCGGCATCGACAATGAGGGGGGCACCTGCGTGGTCTCCACCGCGGGAAATCCCTGGGGCGTGATGATGCTTCGCGGCGGCCGCTCTGGCAGCAACTACTCAGCGGATGTGATCTTCGATGCCCGCACCCGGCTGGCGAAGGCCGGGCTGCCGCCCCGGATCATCGTGGACTGCAGCCACGCCAACTCAGGCAAGGACCACACCCGGCAGGCGGCCGTCTGGCGGGATGTGATCGAGCAGCGGCGGGGTGGAGATCGAACGATTGTGGGGCTGATGCTCGAAAGCAACATCAACGCTGGGAGCCAGCCGGTCAATGCAGATCGGTCCAAGATGGCCTACGGAATCTCGGTCACCGACGCCTGCATCGGCTGGGAAGAAACCGAGGCGCTGCTCCTCGAAGCCCACGCCCGGCTGGATGAGCTGTCTCCCGAAATTGAGAGCGGAATGAAGCGGACTTAAGCACGGGGCGGTGAGCGCGAAGCGGGATTAGCAAAGCGGGTTTAGGGCCCGAAGCGGGTTCTTTTCCTTTTCGGCGGGATTAGCGGCGGGATTAGGACAGGCACTTTTCGGGATTCTTTTCGGGATTAGGACAGGCACTTTTCGGGATTGGGACAGGCACTTTTCGGGATTGGGACAGGCACTTTTCGGGATTCTTTTCGGGATTAGGACAGGCACTTTTCCCCGCTTTTCCCCGGCTTTTCTGCTGCTTACCTGGGAAGACGGGCTTCCCAACGCGGGATTAGGACAGGCACTTTCCGGGATTCTTTTCGGGATTAGGACAGGCACTTTTCGGGATTGGGACAGGCACTTT
>ERZ889217.955-NODE-955-length-15879-cov-6.203109_pt1 | contig 15879 bp, 11 predicted proteins | sample MGYA00521098_ERZ889217 | MGnify/ENA primary metagenome ERZ889217 (study PRJEB32303, sample SAMEA104408613) | aquatic metagenome | biome: Brackish water; feature: Pelagic; material: water | place: Baltic Sea | collected 2014-06-10T22:04:00 | depth 2,362 m ...
GCCCAGAATCCTTCCACATCGACCCGCCATCCGGCGACGGATCGCGGAGATCCTCGGCCTCGACGAACAGGTCGTCTGGCTCAAGGCGAAGACCGGCGAAGGGGTGGGACCGATCGGCGAGGAACGAGCGATTGCCGCGGAGTGCGTCGCGCTCGTCGAACGTCGGGCGTGAGCCCGGCGAAAGGGAAACACAAGGAGTTCATGGCCACGGTGGAAACAAAGCACAAGGCGGCAGAGGCTGAACCTCTCCCGACGATCGAGGTCTACAGCACGCTCTCCCGCACCAAAGCGCCGCTGGAGACCGTGAAGCCGGGCCACGTGGGGATGTATCTCTGCGGCCCCACCGTCTACAAGCCCAGCCACATCGGCCACATGGTCGGCCCGGTGATCTTCGACACCGTCAAACGCCACCTCGTCTATTCGGGCTGGGACGTCACCTGGGTCGTCAACATCACCGACGTGGATGACAAGATCATCGCGGAGAGCACCGCCCGCGGCACGACGATGGCGTCCCTGGCCGAGGAGATGACGGCCGACTATCTGGCCAACCTCGCCGTGCTCGGCGTGACGAGCATTGACGAGATGCCCAAGGCCACCGACCACATTGGCACAATCATCGCCTTCATCGAGGGGCTGATCAGCAAGGGCTGCGCCTACGCGAGCGACGGCGATGTCTACTTCGACGTCACCCGTGATGCCGACTATGGCAAGCTCACGAACCGCTCGGTCGAGCAGACCCAGGGCGAGGGAGGCTCCACCGCCGAACGGAAGCGGTCGGCGGCCGACTTCGCCCTCTGGAAGCAGGCCAAGCCGGGCGAACCCTCCTGGGAGAGCCCCTGGGGGCCCGGCCGCCCCGGCTGGCACATCGAGTGCTCGGCAATGAGCAAGGCGATCCTGGGCGAAACCTTCGACATCCACGGGGGAGGCCTCGATCTCGTCTTCCCGCACCACGAAAACGAGATTGCCCAGAGCGAGTCGCTCCACGATCGGCCAATGGCAAACGTCTGGATGCATAACGGACTGATGCAGGCGGGAAGCGCCGCCGGCAAGGTGGGAGGCCGTCCGCGGGAGGCGGGGGAGACCGACGAGACAGCAGCCGACGCAGCCACCCAGGCCGCGACCAAGATCTCGAAGTCGACCGGCGCCGAGCCCTTCAAAAACCTGCTCGCGCGGCACCGCCCCGAGGCGATCCGCCTCCTGTTGCTCTCCACCCACTACCGCAGCCCGATCCACTTCGGTGAGGAGCCGCTGCGGGAGAGCGCCAAGGCGATGGAGGCTTTCGAGCGGCTGTTCACCCGCTACGCCCGGATCAGCGGCAAATCTTTCCATGCCCTGCCCTGCCGCAACCGGAAGGCAGGCAACGCCGCCGTGGCGACGGCCGGTCCCGAGGCGGGCCAATTGCGGGCCAAGTTCCTGGCTGCGATGGACGACGACTTCAATACGGCGATCGCCGTGGCGGCGCTGTTCGACTATGTCCGCTCGGTCAACAAGTTCATCGACCAGCACAACCTTGAAACGAAGAAGCCGGCTTCGGAACTCGCCGGCCTCGATGCCCGGATGCTCGTGCTGCGAGAACTTACCGGCGTGCTTGGCATGTTCCTCGAGGCTCCCCGGGCCCAGGCAGGGGGTGAGGCTGACGAGGGGCTGGTGGGAAAGCTCATGGATCTCGTGATCGAGATTCGGGCCAACGCCCGCAAGAGCAAGGATTTCGCCACCGCCGACCTCGTCCGCAACCGGCTTACCGAAGCCGGCATCGTGCTGGAAGACCGGGCCGACGGCACCGGCTGGTCACGGAAGGGGTGAGGCAGTCACCGCTTCCCTGCCGCAGCCGACCTTCTCGCGAACAGCCAAAACGCTGCCGCAGCCGATCCGAGGACTGCCAGCGACGGCTCGGGCACGACCGAGAGGGCGTAGAGATCCTGGTTCAGGCCGCCCCCGTTGTCAGACACCAAGAGCAGGCTCCGCGACCCATTGGCGAGCGGGGGGCCAAACGTCATCCCCTCAAAGTTCGACAGGCCGAAGGATTGCTCCCAGAGGAGCGACTTGGCCAGCGGCGTATAGCCGCCAGCACTGATACTCGGCAAGGCTGAGACATCACTGGCAGTCGCGGTGTCGACGAGGTAGAGCCGGGAGCGAAACTCGGGAAGAAACGCCCCGCCCAGTTCTCGCTCCAGGACAAGCAGTTCCCTCTCGCTCCACGGGAGGATGTCCACCACGCCGCTCCGCTCGGCGGTGACAAACGGATTCATGGCCGTGATCGGATCGGTGCGATAGCCCCACTGCCCCACGGCGGCGAGCGTCTCGTCGAACCGTTGAATCCGCACCCAACTGCCGGTGGTCGTCGTCGCCAAGGGGCCGTCGGGAATGAGGGCCTCTTCGTTGGCGGTCCAGAGCCCTCCTGGGCCATAGGCGAGGCCCTCGAGCCCCATGTTGCTCTGGACGTTGGCGGCGGTGTAGATCGCCGGCAGGCTCACGCTCCCGACCTGGCTGCCGGTCGAGAGGCCGAACTCTTTGATCGTGGAGGCGACCTCATCGGCCACGAACACGCTGCCCGATGCCGCCCGATAGGCGATGCCCTCGGAGTCGGCGCCCAGGCCTGGAGCCGCGATGCCTCCGGCGACACCAGATGTGCTGATCCGCCCCGTCGCCGGATCGACCGTGATCGTAAGCGTCCAGATCGTCGCTGCGCCGTTATCGCCGACCGCCTGGTAGGTCGTGCCGCCGACATACGTGATGCCGCTGAGTTCCGCGGCGGCAGTTGCCCCAGACGAGAGGCTCACACTGCCCTGCCCCGGATCGAAGACCGTGATTTGCCCACTGGCGACAGCCTGCCACCAGGCCGCCCCACACACGACAACCGCTGCGACGATCCGATGCATCGCCATGGAACCCTGCCTCTCACGCGATCTGCGGCACCGCTCAGGAGCCGACTTCGATCACCGGCAGCGGGTCCGCGGCCAGCTGTCCCGCGGCCTCTGCCTGCCCCGCCGCCAGGTCACGAATCTCCTGGGAGATCTTCATCGAGCAATACTTCGGGCCGCACATGCTGCAGAAGTGGGCACTCTTGAAGGTTTCCTGGGGCAGCGTCTCGTCGTGATACCGCCTGGCCGTTTCCGGATCGAGCGCCAGCCGAAACTGCTCGTTCCAGTCGAAGCTGAAACGGGCCCGAGAGAGGGCGTCGTCGCGGACACGGGCGTTCTTGCGGTGCCGCGCCAGATCGGCAGCATGGGCCGCGATCTTGTAGGCGATCACCCCCTGCCGCACGTCCTCGGCGTCGGGCAGGCCGAGATGCTCCTTCGGGGTGACATAGCAGAGCATGGCCGCGCCGCTCCAGCCCGCCAGGGCGGCGCCAATGGCGCTGGTGATGTGGTCGTAGCCGGGAGCAATGTCGGTCACGAGCGGCCCGAGCACGTAGAACGGGGCCTCGTCGCACTCGCTCATCTGCCGCTTCACGTTCATGTCGATCTGGTCCATCGGCACATGGCCAGGCCCCTCGACCATCACCTGGCAGCCCTTGGCCCAGGCCCGCCGGGTGAGTTCGCCGAGCACGTGCAGTTCGGCAAACTGCGCCTCGTCGCTCGCGTCGGCAATGCTGCCCGGCCGCAGCCCATCGCCGAGGCTCCAGGTGACGTCATACTGCCGGAAGATGTCGCAGAGATCCTCGAAGTGGGTGTAGAGCGGGTTCTCCTGGCGATGGGTCATCATCCAGCGGGCGATCAGCGAACCACCGCGGCTGACGATCCCGGTGATCCGGTTCATCGTCAGCCCGAGGTGCGCCTGCAGCACCCCGGCGTGAACGGTCATGTAGTCGACCCCCTGCTGGGCCTGCTTCTCGCACATATCGAGGAAGTGCTGCGGCTTCATGTCGTCGATGTCGCCGCCGAGTTCCTCCAGCATCTGGTAGATCGGCACCGTACCGATCGGCACGGGGGATGCATCGATGATCGCCCGCCGGATGCCGTCGATGTCCTTGCCGGTGGAGAGGTCCATCACGGTGTCGGCACCGTAGTGCACCGCGAGGTGGAGTTTTTCCAGTTCCGTCTCGACATCACTCGTCACCGCCGAGTTGCCGATGTTGGCGTTGATCTTGGTGAGGCTCGCAATCCCGATGCACATCGGCTCGAGCTTTTTCGTGAGGTGGACGGTGTTGGCCGGAATCACCATCCGGCCGCGGGCCACCTCGTCGCGGATGAGTTCCTCGGGCAGGTCTTCCCGCTGGGCCACGAACTTCATCTCGGGTGTGATCTCGCCCGCACGGGCCCGCTCGAACTGCGTCATCAATAGCTCTCCACCAAGGCGTCTGCGGGGGCTGTCCCGCGGTCGGAAAATCCTAACAGATGACTGTCCTGAGCGTCGGCGTGGTCCCTTCCTGCCCGGCGTGCTACAGCGTTTTCAGGTATTCGAGCACCGCCCGTTTCTCGTCCTCGGCGAGCGCGTCGGCGAAGTCGTGGCCAGCGGCACTCTTGCCGGGCTTCCGCGTGTCGAAGTAGGTCCGCCGCTCGGAGGGGCGAAGCCGGGCCGCTGGGAGTTCGGCAGCTTCCTCAAACTCGAGCCCCACTCGGGCATCGTCGTAGCCCGTGGGCGTCCGCCGCCAGACCACGGGCCGCTCGGACGGATGCAGCACGTGCCAGAGCGTGGGCACGGAGCCGTTGTGGAAGTAGGGGGCGGTAGCCCAGATGCCGTCGAGCGGCGGCGGCACATAGCCGCGGGGTTCCTCTCGGTCGCGGAGATCCGCTGCATCGGCCCCCAGGTGGCCAAACCAGCTGTCGTTGAGGGCCCGCCGGTCGGCTGCGGAGAGGGAATCCAGCCGCACGCGATCGGTGCCCACCTCCTCGATGGCAACCAGCCTTTCGGGATAGGTCTCTGTGCCGCCATAGGTGCCGTGGCACTCGGCGCAGTGGCTGCGAAACAGGGCTTCTCCGGCGGCGGCCAGCGTGTGGTCCACCGGGCCGGTCCAGGCCGGCGGCTCGAGCGAGTTGATCCAGGCCTCGATGTCGCGAAACTCGTCTTCCCACTCGTGGAACTGCTCGGGCCCGTTTTCCTTGACAAGCAAAAACTGCATCAGCGGCCGGTGTCCCTGGGCCGCGAACCCATCCACATACAGGCTCCGGCGCTTCCCATAATGCCACCAGGGAGGCGCGTCCATATCATGGTGAACGAGGTCGAACCGCGGCGGCCGCTGCACGATGGCAAGATCGGCGTCGCGGTGTCGCATCAGGGCCACCCCGAAGATCACGGCATTCGTCGTCCCCACCGTCGTGCCCAAGGGGAGGAGCAGCGACCCGAGATCCATGTGGCCAAACGCCTTCCGCTGCTGCACCTTGACCGCCCGCACCTCCTCGGTGAGGGTTTCCAGGGCGTAGGTGGAGTTGGGCAACCCGGGAACGAACTTTCCGCGAACCTGCCCCTGATGGCAGGCGAGGCAGCTCATCGTCCAACGGCCCTCGTCATCGACGACATACTGCAGCGACCGTGTTGGATCCTGGGGGTGTGGCAAGAGCCCATACCGATCCATCGCCATCCGCCGCCGCTCGGCGACGCTTGCCCGCTCGGCCCGCGCCCGCAGCGGCTCCTCCCAGGTGGTCCAGAGATCGTCGAAGATCTCCTGGTCGAAATCGGACGGGAGATAGCTCCGCTCCAGCAGATGCATCCAACCGCGGGCCGCCCGGCCGGCATCTTCGGCGGCGTCCACCCCCACGCCAGCCACCGTCGACACCATTCCCAGCACCGTCACGAGCAGCCGGCCGGCGGTACCTGCAGGGCATCGGGGCCATCGCGACCCCGTCGACACAACTGCTGCGGGGATTGGGTTCATGGCATACTTGGTTGGCTATTGGTCAATGTTCGCAGTATAGGCCACTCCAGCCCGCCGGCTGCCCACCCGCCATGCCCACCGCCAATCCCATCCTGATTCCCGAACTCCGGGTGATGCTCGCCGAGGGAGACACGACCGGCCTCCGCGAGGTGGCTGAGGAACTGCATCCGGTGACGGTGGCCGAATTCTCCGAGGGACTCACCGACCCCGAGATCTGGCAGCTCTTTGCCACGGTTCCCGTCGAACGTCAGGCGGAGATCTTCCCCTACTACCCCCTTTCCCGGCAGGTCGACCTCCTCAAGGCGGCCGACCGGTCGCAGCTCGGGCCCCTCATCGAATGGATGGCCGCCGACAACCGCGACGATTTGCTCCGTGAACTCGAGCCCGAGTTTGTCGAGGAGATCCTGCCGCTCGTTGCCAAGGCCGAACGGCACGACATCCGGCTGCTCCTCTCCTGCCCGGAAGACTCCGCCGGGGCGCTCATGACGACGGAGTATGCCTCGCTCCCGGCCGAGATCACGGCCGGCGAGGCGATCGCCCGGCTGCGGCTGCAGGCTCCCGACAGCGAGTCGATTTATTACATCTACGTGCTTGACGCCGAGCGGCATCTCGTGGGCTTCATCTCGCTCCGCGATCTGATCCTGGCCAAGCCGACGGCCCTCGTCTCCGACCTCATGCAGCGGGACGTGATTCGTGTCCGCATGGACGAGCCTCAGGACAAAGTTGTGGAGCAGTTGGCTCGGTTCGACTTCATCGCCATCCCGGTGGTCGATGACCAGAACCGGCTGGTGGGAATCGTCACCCACGACGACGTGCTCGACGCCGTTCGCCAGGATGCGACCGACGAGGCCCAAATGAGCGCGGCCATCGCCCCGCTCGGTGAGGGCTACCTGGAGGCGGGCATCGCCTCGATGACCTGGAAGCGGGGCGTCTGGCTGGCGATCCTGTTCGCCACAGCGGCCGTCACGGCCATGGTTCTGGCCAACTGGAAATCGCCTCATACCTGGCTCGTGGCCTTCATCCCGCTGGTGATCGCCAGCGGTGGCAACTCAGGCAACCAGTCGGCTACGCTCGTGATCACGGCGCTTTCGACCGGCGACTGCCGGCTCTCCGACTGGAAGCGGATCCTGCGGCGGGAATTTGCCCTCGGGCTGCTGCTGGGGAGCATCCTGGCCATTCCCGGCTACGTGCTCGCCCTCGCCTATGCGCCAACGCCGGTGCAGGCCCTGGTGATTCCAGCCACCATCCTGAGTGTCGTGCTCGTGGGGTCGATGGTGGGCTCCGTGCTCCCGCTCGTGTTTCGTTCGATCGGGCTCGACCCGGCCCTCATGAGCAATCCCTTCGTGTCGGCGATCGTGGATGTCGTGGGGATCGTGGTGTACATGGGCCTGGCGATGGTGGTGCTCGGCTGACGCCCCCCTGAGCGCCGTCCGAGACCAGGCCGCCCAGACGGCAGCACCACCCCTGGCTCAAGGCTTCGTGGCCTCAGGCGGCTGTGTGAACTCAGGCGGCTGTGTGAACTCAGGCGGCTGTGTGAACTCAGGCGGCTATTTGAACTTGGGCGGCGGTTGGAACTCGGGAGGCAACCGGTCGCCTCGCTTCTCGGCGGCGGCCCGGGTGGTGACGAGGATCGTCTCCACCTCACCCTCCTGCTCGCCCTTCGGGCGGACGACGTAGACGAGCTTGCCGTCGGGGTTTGCCTTGGCGAGGATCACCCGAAGCACGTCTCGGGCCGACTTGTCTCGCTCGTCGAGCCCGAAGGACTGGTTCTTCGTGATCCCTTCGAGCTGAAGGTCGGGGCCAACGATCTCGATCGGCACGCCGCTCATCTCCGCCACCATCTGCACGGCCATTTCAAGCGTGTCTTTCGGAAACACGATCGTGATCGAGCGTTCGAGCTGCGTGAGGGGGTCAGCGGCTGGAGCCTGCGTTGTGGTGCCAGCCGCCGCGGTCGCTCCGACGGCCACCGGCGTCTGGGCCAGAGTGAGTTCGGCCGCCACTGCGAGGTTGTGGGGGGCATGTCCGGGCAGGTAGGAGTTGATGACGATGCCTTCTCCTTCGGGAGCCCAGCGAGCGTTGGCAACGAGCAGCCGCAGCATCGCCGGCAGCCGCAGCACGAGAATCCGACCGTAGGGACTTGGGTTCAGAGCAGCGGCATACGCCTCCACCGCCGACGGCAGGCTCACAAGACGGGAAAAGAGTTCGGTTGCCTCCTTCCGCGGCGGCTTGTCGAAGGGGGTGACCGCGTCGAGTTCCAGGTAGCAATTCTCACCACAGTGGAGCGAGAGACCAGCAGCGACGATCGACTCGCCAAAGAACCACTCGAGCGGCTTGAAGAGTTTCACGAGCGGACCGGCCAGGGCCGCGCGGCCGCGGTTGAGCAGATAGTGGGGCGAACCAAACAGCGTGAGATGGCGGTCGGCATCAAGCATGCCGGCGAGGATCTCGAGGTCGCGGGGCAGGTCTGCCGCTGATTGGTCTGCGGGCTGATCCCGAGATGCGATCGACTCCCGGATCGTTTCCGCGATCAAGGGCTCGCCAAGGCCGAGCGATCCGGCGGCCGGTCCGGCGGCAGGTCCACTGGCCGGCTCGACCACCACAACGAGCACCCGCTCGTGTTCTCCCTGCGGCACCCAGAAGGAGATCCCCTGCCCCTTGTGATAGGTCTCGCCCTCGATTTCGACCGGCTGCGTGGCTCCCCAGGCGGTTCGGCGCGGCTCGTCATCCGCTGGCACACGGCAGCCCTCGACGAGCCGCACGGCCACCCCCCCGATCACCTCGTCGGCTCCCCCCGCCTGCCAGCCGGCCTGCACCAGTTCGATCTCGGCTGGCGTGCAGCCGCACCAGGCCGCAAGCTGGTCGACCGCCGTCTCCGCCTCCGGCCCCAGCGAGCGGATGAACAGCCGTCCCTCGTCACTGGCTTGAAGGTCAGCCAGTCGGGCCAGGAGGATGAGCTGTGATCCGGGAGGGAGGTACGCGAGCCTCGGCCGGGGACCGGCTGTTGGTGATGCCCAGGGCATGCGGCCCGTATCGACCACGACATACCGCTCGGCCAGAGCAGCTTCGGCTGAAGCAACGTCCTTGCTGCCTTCTCCAACCGCTGCAGTGATCGCCGGCGCTGCAGTGATCGCCGGCGCTGCAGTGATCGCCGGCGCTGCACCGCCGCCTGGCTGGTCGCCCCAGCCCGGCTCCGCAGGGGCCACCCGACCGCTGACACCGGCTGGTGAACGACTGCCGCTGCCACGCCCCAGGAGGAGCACGAGCAGCCCGGCCGTCACCCCCACTGCCACGAGCAACACCAGGAAGGCGGGCACTGGGGAGCGCCGCCGCTTCCGGCGGACCACCGGCTCCGGCTTGGGCAACACGCCCGGTCGCGTGGAGACCGGCCGCTCTCCGGTCCGTCTGCCGCTCGTGCCGGCCGGCGGCGGGCTGCTGCGAGCAGGTTTGGACGGGTCGCGAGCCATCGGCGTGTCAGATCCTCCGAGCCCATGCTACCAAGTCGTGGTTCCTTGTGGCGGCAACCGCGGCAGGGCTATGATCCGCTCGTTCCCTTCGCGACCGCAGGAGGCTGGCCAGCCGTGCGTGCCATCGACGCCACCCGCATCTACTTCGATGCGGCGGCGGATCAGCTCGACCTCTCCCCCAGCATGCGGCAGCTGCTGCTGACGGCCAAACGAGAAGTGCAGGTGCAGATTCCGATCGAGCGAGACTCGGGGGAGCTGTCGACCTTCATCGGCTACCGCGTGCAGCACAACGACGCCCGTGGGCCACTCAAAGGAGGCCTCCGCTACCACCCCCAGGTGGATCTCAACGAGGTGCGGGCCCTGGCGGCACTGATGACCTGGAAGACCGCCGTCGTCAACATTCCGTACGGCGGTGCCAAGGGAGGCGTGGCGATCGATCCGAAGCAGTGCTCGACCCGCGAGCTCGAACGCGTCACCCGCCGGTTTGTGGATGCCATTCATGACATGTTCGGTCCTGATGTCGACATTCCCGCGCCCGACATGGGCACGACGGCCGACGTGATGGCCTGGATCATGAATCAATACGGCAAGTACCACGGGTTCGCACCGGCCTGCGTCACCGGCAAGCCGGTCGACTATCACGGCATTCCGGGCCGCGAAGAGGCCACCGGCCGCGGTGTCGGGGCGTTGACGCTGAAGCTCTTGGGCCGGCTCGGCCGCCCGATCCCCGGCACCCGAATCGCTATTCAGGGCTTCGGTAACGTGGGCACCCATGCCGCCAAGTATCTCCACGACGCGGAGTGCCGGCTCGTGGCAGTGGGCGACGCCACCGCGGCCTTCCACCGCGCCGAGGGCCTCGATGTGCTGGAACTCATCCGCTACGCCCGCGAACACAACGGGCAGCTTTCCGGATTCACTGGCGGCGACGAGATCACAGGCAAGGAACTCCTCGCCGCTGACTGCGACGTCTTGATTCCTGCCGCCCTGGGCGGAGTGCTCACGACGGCCAACGCCCCCGCCGTCCGGGCTTCCATCATCGTGGAGGCAGCCAACGAGCCGATCGAGCCGGCCGCCGACACGATCTTCGACGAGCGGGGGATCATGGTGCTACCCGACATCCTCGCCAACGCCGGGGGGGTGACGGCCAGTTGGTTTGAATGGGTGCAGAACCGCCAGCACTACCAGTGGGGCATCAACCGCGTCCGCCAGGAACTCGACCGGATTCTCTCCGAGGCCTTTGAGCAGGTCTGGCAGCTCTCCCAATCCAGACACGTCCCGCTCCGCACCGCCGCCTACATGCTCGGCGTCGGCCGCGTCGCCCGAGCGACCGTCCTTGGTGGCGTGGTCTAGTTGGCAGGGAACAGCCGTCCCTGCAGGCAATCCCTCGGATCGCACGCCGGCTTCAACGGTGTGCGGCTGCAGGGCGATACCACTGGCCCCGCAGCCAGTCGGCCAGGAGGCCGATCTGGTCGTCTTTGAGCATGGGCATGCTCCCCTCAGCCGCCTTGCCAAAGCTCGGCATCCGGTCGTTCAAGTCGCCGTAAAACCGCTCGTGGGTCGGATCGGTGATGATCCCCACGAGCCACTCCCGGCTGCCCCAGCCGGTGAGGTCACAGGCTGTGCCCAGGTCGGTGCCGTTCTCGCCGAAGCGGTGGCAGGCGCCACATCGCTCGTCGCTGGCCACGAGTGTACGGCCCTGGGCCACGACGGCCGCGGGAGTCTCAGGATCCCCCAGGCCCGACTCGGCCGCCAAGGCCGCGATCACAGCCTCGATGTCGGCTGGCTTCCAGGTGTCATGGTCCTGGAGATCGCCCTGCACGAAGCCCACCATGTCGCCATCCTTGTGGGCGGTGTTGCCGAAGTAGGCCGGGCCCGCCACCTGCTCCGGATCGAGGAGCCCCTTCATCCAGACGGCGGTGCCGAAGCCGTGGAGATTGGCTGCCGACGATTTCGCGAGCAACGCCTCAACGCCCGGCTGGGCTGGATCCAGATGCGTGTGGCAGCTGCCGCAGTGCTGAGCGAAGAGCCGCGGCCCCTGGGCCTTAGGATCGTGCCGGACGAGTTCCAAAGCGCCGCCAGGCGGGATTCGCTCCGGGCGACCGGCTAGTTCCACGGCCCGTTCAGCGTCGGCTCGGGCCATCTTCACCGCCGCGAGAAAGGACTCGCTGCGGCGGAGTTTCTCGACCTTGGCGAACTGCCCGACGATCACCGCGGCCCGCGGCTTGTCTCCGCCGACCGCGGCCAGGACTTTGGCTTCGTCGCCCTGGGTTTCGTCAAAGATTTTCTCGGCCTCGGCAAGCTGCTGCCGGTCGGCCCAGAGGGCGTAGTAGTCTTCGTTGAGAGCCAGGCCCGTCAGCAGCCCGATGCCCGCCAGCAGCCCCAGCGTGAAGGCGATGTTGAACCGGTGACCAAGCTGCCAGCGGCCCACGATCGGCATCATGAACATCACGCCCATGATCAGGCCCGGCACCACGATCGCCCCGAGAAACTCTCCTGTCGCTCCCCAGCCCTCGAAGACTTTGAGGAACTGAAACAGGAATAGGAAATACCACTCAGGGCGGGCCGCGGCGTAGGGCTGCGACGGATCGGCGGGGGCCCCGAGTTCGGCCCCCAGTTCCCCGGGCACCACCGTGCCACCGGCCAGCATCGTTCGCACCGCTGGCACGAGGATCACCCCGAGCACCACCGCCATCACGGCCAGCATCGCCACCGCGTCCTTGAGCACCTGATCGGGCCAGAACATCGCGTCGGGCTTCGTGATCGGCTGCCTGGCACAGAGGCCGTGCTTGCGAAATAGCACGAGGTGCACCACGAGAAAGAGCACGAGCGTGGCCGGGAGGAAGCCGGCATGGAGCGCGAAGAACCGGGTCAGGGTGTGGTGGCCATAGTCAGGCCCGCCAACGACGAGCTGTTGGACCGCTGGGCCCACCAGCGGCACCAGTCCTGCCAGGTTTGTGGCGACACGGGTGGCCCAGTAGCCCTTCTGGTCCCAGGGCAGGAGGTAGCCCGTGAGCGCCATGCCCAGCACGAGCATCATGAGCACCAGGCCGAGCCAGAAGTTGACCTCGCGGGGCGCCCGGTAGGCGCCGTCGATCACCACCTGGAGCAGATGGAGGGCCAGGAGTACCACCATCGCCTGGGCCATGAAGTGGTGGATACCCCGCAGGAGCCAGCCGCCGGCCATTTCGTGCTGGATGTACCAGACGCTCTCCCAGGCGGTCTGGCCGCTCGCCGAATAACTCGCCCAGAGAAACAGCCCCGTGATCACCTGCGTGAGGAAGGCAAACACGAGCGTGCTGCCCCAGACATACCGCCAGCGGGCGCCGCCGGGCACCCGCTCGTAGAGCGCCTCGTGGACCGCGGCCCGCCAGCCGGTGCGGTCGTCGAAGAAGTCGCCGAGTTGTGTGAGCAAGCCGGAGCGACGAGGGGGGCTCTTTCCATTCATGACCGGGCCACCTTGCCGGCAATGCCGCTGTAGAAGTTCTCCCACTTCACAGCGACCTCTCCCTTGGGGCCCACCCGGCACTCGAGCGAGTCCATCACCCGCGGGCTCGGGCTCGGCTCCAAGATCCCGCCATCGAGCGAGAACTGGCTGTTGTGGCAGGGACAGCGAAAGCCGCGGGCATTTCCCTCGAGTTCGATGAAGCAGCCGGCATGCGGGCAGGTGGCCGAGAGCGCCTCAACCTCCGTCGACCCCTTCTCCCGCCGCAGATAGACGGCGCCGATAGGTTCGCGGGCAAAGCCCGTCCAGGCATCGATCCGCTCGGCCACCACGGCGAACTGCCGCGGCACGCCGTCGTCGGGGACGGCCGACAATTCCGTCACCGGGAGGAACGTGGCCGCCGCCCCCTTCCGCCGAAGTGGATCGAGAAAAGTCCACAGGCCCGCCGCCACAGGGGCGAGGGTGGCCAAGCCGCCGCAGGCGACGGCCGCGACCTTGGCAAAAAAACCCCGCCGGCTCTCGCTCGCTGCAGGATGTTCGGGACGAGCGGACTGTGTCATGGGCATCCTCCCTGTGGGTGTGTGGGTGACCTTTGCCTGCGGTCAACGGGCCGCTTGAGCGAGCCAGGCCTCGTCCACTGCCGCCACCACCCGCTCGCGGGCGGTATCGAACGGACCTTCCAGGATCGAGCCGGCAGCCGCCTTGTGGCCACCGCCACCAAACCTGCCAGCCAGGGCGCTGCAATCGACCGGCCCGCGGCTGCGGAAGCTCACCTTGATCCGGCCGTCGGGCTGTTCGATCAGAATCGCGGCCACTTCCGTTCCCTTGACCGCGAGCGTGAGGTTGACAAGGTCTTCGGTGTCGCTCGGCAACGCACCTACGTCCTTCACGTCGGCCTGGCGAACACTCGAAAAGATCACGCGGCCGTCGTGGGCGGTGGTCGCCCCAGCGATCGTGCGGCCCACGAGGTGGAGCCGGGCCAGCGTGTCCTGCTCGAAGAGCTCGCGGTAGATGGCCGGTGGGCTGGCGCCAGCGTCTACGAGGCGGGCCGCCACCCGAAAACTCTCGCCGCTCACCGACGGGAACCGGAAGCCGCCGGTGTCGGTGGAGAGGCCTGCATAGATCGGCGTCGCGATTCGCTCGGTGAGGGGCACTCGCAGCCGCAGGCCAATCTCATAAACAATTCTCGCCGTGGCCTCGGCGGAGGTGTCTTTAAACCACATGTCGCAGAGGTCGTCTTCGCTGACGTGGTGGTCGATCACAACGACCCGGTCTCGCATCGTTTTGGCCACGTCTCCCATCGCTCCGAGCTGGGCCCAGGCGCTGGTATCGAGCACTACGAACAGATCGCGGTCGGCGAGATCGGCAGGCCGCACCTTCTCGGCCAATGACTCCAGCCGGCCTTCGGGATCGATCCACTTGAGATTCGGGGGCGTCGCCTGGGCATTGACGATCCGCACGTCCTTGCCGAGCGCCTCCAGGATCCCGGCCAGGCCGAGTTCGCTGCCGAGGGCGTCGCAGTCGGGCCGCACGTGGCTGGTGAGCACGAACCGCTCGCGGGTCCGCAGGAGGTCGAGAAGGCTTGCCCAGTCGAGTCGCATCATGTCTCCCGTGCGGGGGCAGCGGCCGGAACAACCGCAATCCGCGTGGCCCGGGCCACGTCGGCAGCCAACTGTTCTTTGAGGGCCTCAACCGACGTGAACCTTTGAGTTTCACGCAGCCGGTCGAGGAAGTCAACGTCGTGCAGACGGCCGTAGAGGTCACCGGTGAAACCGATGAGATGAACCTCCACCGTGACAGCCGAACTCTCGAAGGTGGGAGCAGGGCCGATGTGCACGGCCGCGGCGTACCTGCGGGGCTCCTGCGACCCCGCCACAGCCACCTCCGCGGCGTAGACGCCGGCCGCCGGGAGGAGCGTGCTGATCTCCGCAAGGTTAGCCGTGGGAAAGCCGAGGCCGGTGCCCCGCCGCGCGCCCACCACCACCTTTCCCGTGGCCCGATGGGCCGCCGTGCCGAGGCTGGCGGCGGCCGCCACCTCGCCGGCAGCCACGAGCCGTCGCAGCCGCGAACTCGAAACCGGTTCTCCGTCGATCACAACCGGCTCGACCACCTCGACGACCGCCCCGTCGGCTGCCGCGAGCTGGGTGAGCAGCGGCACATCGCCTGCCCGGCCGGCACCAAAGCGGAAGTCGTTCCCCTCGACGATCGCGACGGCCGCCAGCCGGCCGCGGAGAATCTCCTCATAGAATGCTCGCGGAGACAGCGTCGTGAGCGCCGCATCGGTCGGCTGCACGAGCACGGCGTCGAGGCCCAGGGCTAGGAGCAGGTCGGCCCGCCGAGTGGGGGTGGTCAGCGGGGTCGGGGCGGCGTCAGGCCGCACGATGGCAGCCGGATGCGGGTCGAATGTGAGGGCGATGGCGGACACACCCGCCTCGTCGGCGGCCTGCCGGAGCCGACTGGCGATCGCCGCATGCCCGAGGTGCACGCCATCAAAGTTGCCCACCGCCACGGCCGAGGCGACCAGGGGCGGGGTGCAGGCTTTCGACCCAAAGACGAGCGGGAGGGGGAGCGGCAAGGCGAAACGCTGGCGGAGGCGACACGGGGAGGTAGACGCGACTCCCACGGCAAACAGTGTAGTCGATCGACGGTATGATGGGGATTCAACGCCCGGGAGAGATCAGCCGTGGACGGACAGCACGACGACCGCCAGATCTGGCTCTCTCCCGAGATGGCCTGCCGGCTCGCAGCCATCGATATCGGCTCCAACAGCGTGCGGCTGTTCGTCGCCGAGGCAATTCGGGGAGGCACTTACCGGATTCTCGACGAGGAGCGGGAGCCCACGCGGCTCGGCCGCAGCGTGTCGGCCCACGGCCGGCTCGACGACGAGTCGATGGACAGCACCGTAGCCGCACTCCGGAATTTTAAGGCGATCGCCGCCGGCTATCAGGTGACCTCGCTGCGAACGATCGCCACCTGTGCCGTCCGCGAGGCGAGAAATGGCCCAGAGTTCTGCCGCCGCGTCCGCGAGCAGGTGGGCCTCGAGGTGGAGGTGATCTCCGGCGACCGTGAGGCCCGGCTGGCCTTTGCCAGCGTGCAGCACGCCTTCGACCTCACCGGCCGCAACGTCGTGGTCGCCGACATCGGCGGTGGGAGCACTG
>ERZ889217.956-NODE-956-length-15879-cov-4.986982_pt1 | contig 15879 bp, 10 predicted proteins | sample MGYA00521098_ERZ889217 | MGnify/ENA primary metagenome ERZ889217 (study PRJEB32303, sample SAMEA104408613) | aquatic metagenome | biome: Brackish water; feature: Pelagic; material: water | place: Baltic Sea | collected 2014-06-10T22:04:00 | depth 2,362 m ...
CGTCGGCGACAGGCTCGCAATGGCCACAGTGATCCCGATCACCGTACCGAGAAAGCCCATGATCGGAATCGCCCAGACGATGAACCGGACGAGGCCGTAGCCTTGATTGGCACGGGCTGCGTCGACATCGCCGAGATACTTGAGATGGTCCTCGAGGCTCTCGGCCGTCCCAGTTCGCACGACGAGATCAAGGGCCTCGCGAAGTCGGTTTGGCAGGTAACCGCCCCCGGCCGGAACCTGGTCGATCAAAGCGGCTGCGGTCGCCGGATCCTCACCGCCCACCGGAATGGCCCCGAGCGGCTCGGCCTTGATTCGCCGGCGCTGCGACACCATATCAACGGCTCTGAGAACGAGCGAGGCGAGACCGACGCAGAACAGCGTCACCTCGGCATACTCCACCCAGTGCCCGGCCAGATAGCGGACCACGTTCGGGTCGCTGATCGCCCCGCTGTGGATCAAGGAGAAGAACGTAAAGGCGAGAGCACCGCCCCACAGCAGAGGCGACCGCAACAGCAGCGAGGAAAGGGCATTGAGCTTCGACACGTGCGGTGGCCTCCGGAAGTCGTACGCGATCTGCCGCCCGTCAGCAAAAGCGGACCGGCGTGCTGTCTCCATCGGTACACCTTGCCTGATCGATTGAACAGAAACATTCGTTCAAGCGAAACTCCGGCTTTACAAGCCACCGCCTGGTAGCCCAGGCAGACAGGGAGGACCAGGCAAGGGGCCGCATGATCTTGAGTTCCACGGTTCCGACTCTCTACCGTCCCGTCTTCCGTGGGCTCTATGCCCGCTCTCCCTCAGGCACCGAGAGACTCTCCTATGGGCGATACCAACGAGCCCATCCGACCCGACGCGGCTTGGACCCGATGGGCGGGCTGGCTGGCACTTCCCCTGGCATGGGCCTGCTGGCAGGGGGGGAACCTTGCTGCCGAACGGCTCGCCACCGCTGGTTCAGGACCGCTCTGGATCTCAGACGGCCCGGTCGACGACACCACCCGGCTCTTGATCGTCGTGGATCAGGAAAACCGCCGGACTGCGATCTACCACGTGAACACGCTCACAGGCACGCTGACGCTGCGAAGCACGCGGGACATTTCCTGGGATCTGATGGTGAGCGACTTCAACGCCCAGGAACCGCGGCCCGCGGCCCTCCAGAAGATGCTCCAACTGCCGCCGGCGGAAAGTCCCCGCTGACTGTCCACCATCCGGGGCACTCCGGGCTGGTCTGGATGCGATCGGCTGGCCTCCGCTGAAATCGATCAATCTCCCCCTTGACTCACCAGGTGAGGGGAGGGCGGGTTATATCGACCCTGGGAACAGTGCCGGCCATGGCGGGTACCGGTAGAATGGGTCCGGCCGGGAGGCCGATGTACCGCTGTGGAGGTGTGCACGCCTCCAGCCACGCTCAGGGGGTGCGCGTACCAGCCATGGCCGGAAAGTTCCTTACGCTCGAAGAAGCTGCCCGCCGGCTCGGCGTTGCCGTCGAGGATGTCAACCGACTCGTCGACCGCAAGGAACTCTTTCCGATGCGGGACGGGACGACGATCAAGTTTAAAGTGGATGAGATCGAGCGGGTCGCGGCCGACCTCGCCGCCGACAGGTCGAGTGCCAGCAGCGACCTCGCGCTCGACTTGAACCTGTCGGCCGTAGCCGCTGGGACGGGAGCAGGAGCCGACGCCGGCGACGATGATTTTGTGCTTTCCGATTCAGATGATGATGACGACTCGATTTTCGGGGATGACCTCGGCGAGATCGAACAGGGCCCAAAGACCGCCGGCGGCGGCACCGACGCCGGGGCGGCGTCGGGCACGTTCGATGTCGATGACATGGGACTCGACTTGATTCTGGCAGCCTCCTCGCCAAGCCTTGGCGGTCCTGCCGGGCAACCGCCAGCCGCTGGTGACTCCGATGCCCTCGAGCTCGATTTCGCCCCCACACCATCGAGCAGCGGAGGCCTCCCTGCCGACTCAGGCCTCGACCTTGGCTCGGGTGGCCTTGAAATCGACCTCGGTGAAGGATCTGCACCGGGCAAGGTGGAACTCGCCGGCGAGTCCGGCACGCTCGAAATTGATCTGTCCGGCATTGGAGGTGGATCGGCTCCGCTCTCTGGCTTAGGTGGCCCAGTGAGTGGGATCTCCGCCGCCGTCGACAGCGGGCTCTCGCTCGAGAAGGATGCCCTTGGGATTTCGGGCATCGATCTGGATGACGGTGGCGCTGCGGCCGGCCTCGGCTCCGGAGTCGACGCGTTTGGGAGCGGCATTGGTGGCGAGGCCTTTGACCTGGGGGGGGACTCCGCAGGGCTCGACGATGGGGAATCCGTCGTTGTTTCCCCCGAAGAGAGTGGTGACTCCAGCTTCTTCACATCCGCGATGGACGACGCCTCCAGTACATCCTTCGGCGGAAGTTCCGGGGGGGTTCCTGGGGGTGGTCTGGGGTTTGATGACGTCGATCTGGCCATCGCCCCCTCATTCAGCGTCTGGCAGGTCGTGGGGCTTGTCTGCTGCACCCTGTTGATGTTCGCCGGCGGGCTGTTGGTATTCGACATCGTGTCCACGGTCCGCTCCCCGCAGGGCAGTCCGTTTGCAAGCGTCGTCATAGACGGGCTGACCAGCACCTTCGGTTGGTGACCAGGCCGCAGTGGCCCGGAGGGCTATAATGCGGTTGTGACCCAACCGATGGATGACGCCGAGCCGTGGCGTTCGCTGCAGGCCCCGGCAGCGACAGCAACCGTCGTGCGCTCCGACCTCAATACATGGTGCTTTCCCCGACTCTGGCAATTCCTGGCGCTCGCCTGCCTCGGAGCAGGGTCTTTCACCGGCTGTGGCGACCCGGCGGCCATCCGCCCCAGTGACATTCGGGTCTACTCCGGGCCAAAGCCGTCGCTGGCCGAGCCGCAGCAGGAGGCCCGGCCGACGAACCCCCTCGCCTACGAGGCCCCGGCAGACTGGATCGACAAGGGCCCCAGCGGCATGCGACTGACAACCCTCGTCGTCGATGGTGACCACGAGATCACGGTGATCCCGGCCTCAGGGACACTCCGAGCCAACGTCGACCGCTGGCTCGGCCAGCTTGATCCCTCCGCAACGCCTGAACAGATCGACCACCGAGCCGAGGAGGCCCTCGCAGCAGCGGAGACGTTGGCAGCGGGCGAAGCCGAAGCGAGTGTCGTTCTGCTCCTCCCGGCCACTGGCTCGGATGGCTCAAAGCAGGATGGGAAGGCGATCCTCGGGGCCATGATTCCCACGGGCGAGTCGGCGGCATTGTTTGTGAAACTCACCGGTCCGGCCGCGGTCGCCCGCCGAGAACTGGAGAACTTCCGCCGTTTTGTCTCGAGCATCCGCTGGAAGCCAAGCGACCTGCGGGAGACGCCAAACTAATGGCCAACGGAACTTCCCTCTCAGCCGGCCACACGGTCGACCCAGGCAACATCACGCGAGCCAGATCGCACTCGACCGGCGGAGCCACCTGGCAACTGCTGCGGGCTGCCGGCTCCCTCAAGATCACGGTTGTGATGTTTCTGGCAGCGGTCTTTCTCCTCTTCGTGGGCACGCTCGCCCAGGACGAGAAGAACCTCCCCGAGGTGAAGGCGGAGTATTTCAATTCCTGGCTGGCACGCGTGCCATTCTCCGACTTTTTCCCGGTCACGATCTTCGGTGAATCGTCTCTTTCCGGCTGGTTCCCCTTCCCCGGCGGAGCCACGGTGGGGCTGATCCTGCTCGTCAATCTGATCGCTGCCAAACTGACCCGGTTTCACGTTGCGGCCCGTGGCCAACGGCTGGTCTGGGGCACGGTCGTGACGGTGTTTGGCGGGCTGCTCACGATGGCGGTGGTGCTCACGGGCCACCGCACCGACGGGCTGCAGGGCCGCCCGCCGTTCGACTACGCGGTGGTCTGGTCGCTCGTTCAGGCAGGGGGTGTGCTGCTTGCCGCCGGCCTCGGGGCAGCGGCCGCCATGGCCCGCAACGGTCTCGTTCGAGGCGTGGCAGCGACCGCTGCGCTCCTCGTAGCAGCGGCAGCAGGAATGACCTTCTTCGGCGGCGAGGCCTGGCAGATGAACGAGCCCGGCCTCCGGATCATGTGGCAGTTGATGCAGTCGAGCAGCGCGGCCTTGGTTCTCCTGGCGGGGCTCCTCATGGTGTTCGGCAGCCGGGGCGGCAATGTGCTGATCCACCTGGCAGTTGCCCTGTTGATGGTCGGGCAGTTTGCGTTCGGTGATCGCCAGATTGAGGAGCGGATGAGCATCATCGAAGGGCGATCGACCACCATGGCCTGCCGCACCGATGAGACCGAACTCGCCGTGATCGACACGAGCGGTCGCGATGCCGAGCAGGTGACCGCGATCTCAGGACGCCTGCTCAGAGCCCGAGCCGGTGGTCAGGCGATTGCTGCCGATGGGCTGCCCTTCGAGATTCGCCTGGTCGAATACTTTCCCAACTCCTCGGTCGTGGCCGTCGGGCCAGTCGCTGCCAATCCGGCCACCACGGGCCTCGGCCGGAAGTGGTTGGCCAAGGCACTCCCTCCGGAGGGAGGTGCCTCCTCGCAAATGAACATCGCCTCGGCCTATGTGCAATTGAATGACAAGGAGACCGGCCGCGACCTCGGCACCTATCTCGTCTCCCAGTTCCTGAATGACCAGGCGCAGATTTTCGCGGCCGCGACACCAGACATCTGCGACACCGTGACGGCGGGTGGCCGCGAGTGGCGGCTTCAACTCCGGTTCCGTCGCGAGTACAAGCCCTACGCGGTGGCCCTCGACGACGTGCGGCGGATCAATTACTCCGCGAGCGAAACGCCCCGCGATTACTCGTCGTATGTGACCTTCACCGACCTCGCCTCCGGGACGGAGCAGAAGGGCCGGATCTGGATGAACAACCCCGTTCGCTACCGCGGCGAAACCTTCTATCAGAGCACCTACTCGGCGGTCGATCTCGGGGGAGGCCAGACTGGCGAAATGACCGGCCTGCAGGTGGTTGAAAATGCGGGCTGGCTTGTGCCCTACGTCGCCTGCGTGCTGGCATTCTGGGGCATGCTCGTGCACTTCGGCGGAACATTCCTGCGGTTTTCGGAGCGGCATCAGCGGGAGGGCCGGGCCGAACTTGCCTCCGCACCCGACAGCACCCCCACCGACCGCCGACGTTCCCGCAGCCGGAAGCAACCCCCGACGACCGAGGCGAGCGGGCGGCCTCGTGCGTCCGTGAGACTCGTTCCGGCCGCATGCGGGCTCGGCCTCGTCGTGCTGATCGGAGCCTGGGCAGCGTCCGGGGGACGTCCCGGGGCCGATGGCCGTAATTGGGCCCGTGCGGGGGCGGTGCCTGTGATGCACGAAGGCCGAGTCAAGCCGCTCGACACCGTGGCCCGGAACATCCTCCAACTGCTGAGCAACCGCACGACCGTACAACTGCCCAAGGCTCCAGGAAACCATGATGGCCCCACGGGCCGTATCTCCGCGACGCAGTGGCTGCTCGGACTGATGGCCGGCCGTGACTGGGTAGCGAGAGCACCCGTCTTCCGCATCGATGCCAAGGAGGTGGTTGATCTCTTCGACCTCGAACGCCGTTCCGGGCATCGCTATTCCTACGCCGAACTCGAGACCAAGCGGCTGCTCCTCCGAAAGCAGCTCGAGTCGCAGCGAACGGTCCCCCGCGACGAGCAGTCTTTCGAACAGCGAAAGCTCGCCGAGGTCGAGCAGAAGCTCTCGACCTACGAACTCGTCCGGTTTGCCTACGAGGCCCCGCCGCTGCCCAGGCTTGAAGGCAGTGATGAAAAATCCCGCCAGGTGATGCTCGATCGGATGATGCAGCTGATGCAGACCGCTCGGATGATCGAGGATGCCCATCCTCCGGCCGCGATCCCACCGACTCACCAGTCGGCCCCGAAGGAAGAGGCGGCCCCCACGGATCGCTGGCAGTCTCTGGAGCCCGCGCTGGTCAACGCGCTCGTCGCCAAAATGCTCGTGGGCCGACCCGGCCAGCCTGCGTATCAGCTCAACCCGGCGATCTTGCCGTTCACCACCATGCTGGAAGCGGTGGATGAGGATGGGCCGACGTTCAATCGAACGGTCGACGACTTCCGCCGCGCTGCAGCCGCGTTGCCGGCATTTCAGGAGGCGGAGGAGAAGGCGGGGGTGGAGGCCTGGTTCAATCGCTTCAACCCAACCGGACTGGCCCAGTGGCTCTATGTGTTCGCCATCGTGGCCTGCTTCACCAGCTTCCTCGCCTGGCGAGAGCCCCTGGGATCCTTTACCTGGTGGCTACTCGCGGGCACGTTCCTCCTGCATTCGTTTGCCATCGCCATGCGGATCTGGCTCACGGGCCGCCCGCCGGTGGTCAATCTCTACTCGTCTGCCGTGTTTATCGGCTGGGCATGTGTGCTGGCCGGACTGGGACTGGAAGGGCTCTTCCGCCTGGGGATCGGCAACCTCGTCGCAGCGATCAGCGGCGGGCTCACGCTCGGCGTGGCCTACGGCCTCGACTCCGGCGACACCATGCATGTGCTGCAGGCGGTGCTCGACACTCAGTTTTGGCTCTCAACCCACGTCGTCACGGTGACGCTGGGCTACGGCGGCACGTTCCTGGGGGGCCTGCTGGGCACATGCAGCATCGTGCACCGCTGCTGGACGGACTTCCGAGGCACAGCCAACTCGGTGGCGTCGCGCGGGATTCAAGATCGGCTCTATCGGATGAACTACGGGGTCATCTGCTTCGCTCTGTTCTTCAGCTTCATCGGCACCGTGCTCGGGGGTCTCTGGGCTGACGACAGCTGGGGCCGGTTCTGGGGCTGGGATCCGAAGGAAAACGGGGCCTTGATGATCGTGCTCTGGAATGCCGCAGTGCTGCATGCCCGCTGGGATCGGTGGATCGGCCCACGGGGCTTTGCCCTCTTCACGATCGGCGGCAACATCATCACGGCCTGGAGCTGGTTTGGGACGAATCAGCTCGGGATCGGTCTGCACAGCTACGGGTTCACCAGCGGCGTGCTGCTCCTCCTCGGCGGGTATGTGGCGAGCCAGTTACTGCTGCTGGCCATCGGCTCGCTGCTGACGAGATCGCCGAGGAGCGTAGCCCGCTGATCCTCGTCGGGCAGGATCCGGGGGGACGGTTGCAGCGGGACCGGGGGCGGCTCAAGTTGCTGCCAGCCACCGTCGGCATACCGCTCCACAACAACGCGTTCGGCCGTCAGCGACACGGCCAGGGCTCCTGCTTGGCCAGTGATCAGAACTTCGCCCACACCACCTGCCGCAGCAGCATACGCCTGCTGCACCTCAGGCCAGCGACGGCCTCGCCGCCCGCTCGCCACGATGTATTGGGGCCGCGTGGCGGCCGCAATATCGGCCGGCAGGCTCGTGTGGCTGCCATGGTGGGGCGCCACGAGCACATCGCACGCTCCCGGCGCTGACGCAACAAACCGACGGAGCGCATCCCCCTCGAGGTCGCCAGTCAGGAGCAGCCGTCGGCCGGCCGCTTCGACCGAAAGCACGAGGCTCGATTCGTTGTCGGCCCTCCCGATGCGGGCTTCGCTGCCTGCTCCCGGGGGTGGGTGGAGCACCCGCCCCCGGCAGAGTGAATCGATGGCGAAGGAGTGGCCCGCCTCGGCCGTCTGCACCGGTACGCCCTGGACCGCGGCCGCGTTCAGCAGGTCGGCAACGGCCAGCGAAGAACTGGCGAGAAAGGATTCAGGAACCAGGATTCGGCCGACGTCGAACCGCTCCAGCAGCTCGGCCACGGCGTTAAAGTGATCGGCGTCGGCATGCGACACGACGAGCGTGTCGACCCGTTGAATTCCTTCGCTCCAGAGCACCGCGGCCATGGCCCGACGGGCGGCGGCCGGTGCTCCCAGCCTCCCTGCGTCATAGACAAGACACCGGCCCAACGGCGACCGGACTACGATCCCACACCCGTGCCCCACTGCCGCCACGACCACCCGTAGGCCAGGAGTCGGGCTGGCGACAGACTGGCTCACGAGGCCCACGACCGCCCATGCACCAGCCAGGACCGCCCAGGTGGTCGGCCGACCGAGCAGGTCCCTCCGGAGCCAGAGGCACGCCGCAGCCAGCAGGCCATACCATCCAACGACCCACCAGAGTGCCGGGCCGGCAACCCAGGTGTGACCACCGGGGACAGCTGCTGCCACCGAAACAGCCGCATCCACGGCAGCCAGGGCGGCATCGCAACCGGCACCAAACCAGCCGGCCACCAGCGGAGAGACCACCGCCGACAGCAGACAGACAAACCCGCAGGCCATTGCCAAGGGCACCAGCGGCGCAATCACAACGTTGACGATGAGCCCAATCGGACTGAACATGTGGAACCGCGACGCCACCAACGGTGCTCCCGCCAGCCAGACTGCAGCCCCCGAAATTGCCAGTGTCGCCAGCCACCAACCGCTCGACCGCAGCCATTTCTCAGCGGGAGACCGGCTTCGTTCGATGAGCCGCTCGATTGGATCCGTAACCTGCCGCCGCGGCAGAGCCCGGGCCACGCCGACGAGCACCCCCGTCGAAAGAAACGAGAGCTGTGCGCCGGCACTGAAAACTTCAGCCGGACGCCAGATCAGAAGTACGATTGCCGCGAGGGCCAGCGAGTTGATCGTGGCGACCCGACGACTGAGCCCCACTGCCCCACAGGCCACCCAGACCAGGAGCGTCGCCCTCACCACCGGTGTCTCAGCTCCAACCAAGAGCATGTAGAGACCGGTGACGATCGCCACCACGAGGCTCGCCCACCGGTGGGGCACGAGGAGTCCTCGCAGCAGTCCAAACAGCCCGGCGGCAACGAGCCCAACGTGGAGCCCGGAAATGGCCAGTACATGGATCGTGCCGGTGGCCACGAAGTCATCGGCATCAGCCCGGGGCAGTGATTCCCGCGCTCCCAACAGGAGCGCCGAGGCGAGGGGAACCCGCGTCGGAGCGAGATGACTGGCCAGCGTTGTTCCTGCCCAGATCCGCACGCGATCCATGGGAGCCGCGATCGACCACCACGGCGGCCCCGCCAGCAGCCGAACACCCTTCCAGGAATCGACCCGAAGGATCGAAAGCCGGCGCTCGCTGCGGGCCCGTACCCCGAAATCAAACTCCCCTGGGTTGGCGGCTGCGGCCGGCCTCAGCCCCCGCCCTAGCACCCGCACCCGGCTGCCCACGACCAACGCCGCCGGTGCGCCTCCCACGACCACCGTGGCCCCTCCTGATGCCGGTCGCCAGCGGCTGCCGACACGGATTTCGTCGATCGCGATCAGGAATTCGCTGGATGGTCCGACCGCCTGTGGCCCGCCCCGGCCTCCAGCTGAAGGCAGCAGACGCGGCGACTCCAGAACCGTTCCCCGCACCACCACCGGTGCAGGCCCAGCCTGAAACTGCCAGGCCACATCCTGGGCCGAAAAGAGATCAAACCGGGCGGTTCCCCAGGCCACTCCAGCCAGACAAACGGCGGCCAGGAGCGGCCAGGCGGCGAGCCGCTCACGACCCCGCGACAGCAGCCATCCCCAGGCCCCGCCGGCGGCGACGGCAGCCGCCCATCCGGCTGCGGCCGTGCTCGCGCCACACGCCGCACCGAGCCACCTGCTCGCTCCACAGCCCAACCCGAGCGCGAGAGCAACGGCCACGAGCGGGCGGCAGGGCAGGGGATCGTGGCGCATCAGCGGCACGATCCACCGGCCAGACACGTGCTTCACCCTGCCGACCGCGTCAGACAACATTGCTGGAGAGTGCATGGCGTCACCGGCTGCCCGCGCGGCCACCTTCCGCCGCTCTCTCTTTAAACGAGCGCGGAGGCCCCGAGGGGCAATCAGGCTGAGCCGGCGCGGCGGGCCTGGAAGATCCGCGGAAGCCCGGCCAGGTCCTTGAGCGTCGGCTCCGGTACGAGACCAGGCGTCGCAGCGAGGATTGCCTCGACATCAGCCGCGACCGTTGGCCCCGCTTCAATGAGGAGCCAGCCGCCCGGTGCGAGCCGTTCCCCGGCCAGAACCGCCAGTTGCTCGATGATCTCGACGCCCCGCGGTCCGGCCACCAGCGCACCCCGGGGCTCGAAATCACGCACGTCGCGAGGGAGGCCGGGAAATTCATCCTCCCGAACGTAGGGCGGATTGCTCACAATCAGATCCCAGGGACCGGCGGCCCCGGGAGCATCCAACAGGTCACACTCAATAAAGGTCACCCGCTCTGCAACGCCATGCCGAGCCGCATTGGCCCGGGCTACGTCGAGGGCGGCCGGCGAGATATCGGTGGCCGCCAGCGACGCCTGTGGAAGACGCTTCGCCAGAGTGACCACGATTGCCCCCGAACCGGTTCCGACATCGATGATCCGCGGAGCCGGGACAGCCTTCGCGAGATCGATCCCGCGGACGACGAGCCCCTCCGTTTCCGGCCGCGGCACGAGCACCGCTGCTGACACGCTGAAGGGCAGCGAGAAGAATTCACGGTTCCCAACGAGATAGGCAACCGGTTCCCCTGCCGCACGCCGCCGCACGAGTTCCCGGAAACGGGTCCGCTGCTCATCGGCCACGACCTCATCGAACGCGGTATAGAGCAGGATTCGCTGGCAGTTGCGGACGTGCGCCAGAAGCACTTCCGCATCGAGTCGCGGCGAATCGCTTCCCTTGCCGGCCAGCCACTCGGCTGTCCAGGTGAGCAGCCGGCCCACGGTCCATTGGTCGTCGCTCATACCGGCTCCGAGGTGGTGGCCACCCGCCGCTGCGGGTGAAACGAGACACAGACCTTTGGCATGGTCAGGAACACACCGAATCAACCGCCCGCCCGCGGCGGCGAGGCCATCTCCCGCTTTCGGGCCGCGCGGGCGTGTTCCGCGATCGCGTTGATAACGAGCCCCAGCCGCCCGGCCATGACTTGGTCGAGCGTGAAACTCTCATTGATGCGGTGATCGGTGAGCCTGTTTTGCGGGAAATTGTAGGTGCGAATCCGCTGGCTGCGGTCGCCAGAACCCACCAGCCCCCGGCGCTCGGCCGAACGCTTGTCGTGCTCGATCTGCCGCTCGTGCTCGTAGAGCCGGGTTTTCAGCACCCGGAGTGCCTTGGCCAGATTCTTGTGCTGGCTCTTCTCGTCCTGGCACTGCACCACGATGCCTGTCGCCAGATGCGTCAATCGCACCGCCGACGCCGTCTTGTTGACGTGTTGCCCACCTGGGCCACTGGCGCAGAACAGATCCTTGCGGTAGTCGTCCGGCGAGAGGGCCACCTCCACATCCTCGGGCTCCGGCAGCACGGCTACCGTCGCGGCTGACGTGTGGATCCGTCCCTTGGTTTCGGTGTCGGGCACCCGCTGCACGCGGTGGCCACCACTCTCGTGCCGAAGACTTCGAAAGACACCAGGCCCCGACACGCCGAGGATGAGCTCCTTGAAGCCGCCGAGTTCGGTGGGGCCCGCGTCGAGCACTTCAAAGTCCCAGCCCTGCTCGGCACCATACCGGCGATACATGTCGAAGAGGTCGCGGGCGAAGAGCGCCGCCTCATCACCGCCGGTGCCCGCCCGCAGTTCCACGATGCACCGCGTGCGGTCGGCATCCTCATCGTCAGAACAGAGTTCGGCAAGCGCGTCCCACTCCGCATCGCGGCGGGCCTGGAGGTCCGGCAGTTCTGCCTCGGCGAGGGCCCGCAGTTCGTAATCGTCGCCGCGCCCCACCTCCTCGAGATCGGCAATTTGCCGTTCGATCGCGAGGAACCCGCGATACTTGAGCGCCAGCCGGGCGAGTGTGCCGTGCTCACGGGCCGTGGCCGAGAGCCGCTGCGGATCGGCGAGCACACCGGGATCGGCCATGGCCCGCTCCAATTCCTCGAATCGGGCGAGCTTCGTGTCCAAAAGGTCGCGCATGAATCACCGCGGGCCTCCCGGGCCCGGGCCCGCCGGATCAGGATGCCGGCGCCTCGGCCTCGGCAGCACCCTTCTTCCGCTTCAGGCTGGCGTAGCCAGCACTGGCGAACTTGCTCTTGAACTTCTCGATTCGCCCTGCCGTGTCGACAAACTTCAACTTGCCGGTGAAGAACGGATGGCAGACGTTGCAGATGTCGACCTTGATCTCGGGCACCGTGCTCCGGGTGGCGAATGTGTTGCCACAGCCGCAACGGACCACGGTGTGGATGTAGTCGGGATGAATGCCTTCTTTCATGATCGGATGGGCCAGCGGTGGGTGCGGGGACGAGGATAAAAAACCGCCCTGCCGCCGGTCCACGCAGGCCAGCCGATGGCCGATTCGCGGACCCGCTCAGACTGCGGGAAGCCCTAGAGTCTACCGCGGCCGGCCAGTTGCGGCAACGGAGCCTCCCAGCTTCACGGCCCAGCCGCCTCGGAGGGTGGGGAGAGTAGCCGCAAGGCCGACAATCGGCTCCCGAACCGCTGCGGAGAGCCATCCTGTTCGAGGCAGGCTGCCGCTTCGGCAGTTCGCCCCAGGCCCACGAGGGCTGCCGCCAGGTTTACCTGGGCCGCGTCGGTCCAGCGACTGTCCGGGGAGGCTTCGAGGGTCATGCGCTGGAGATAGTCAATCGCGGCCTCGTAGTGCCCCTCGGTCAGCGTTAGCAGGCCCAGCCAGTAGGTGGCATCTTCCTTCATCCTCGTGAGCCCCCGTGTGGCTGCCGAGGCCTGCTGCTCCGGGAGCCCGGCAACGGCCGCAGCGATTGCCCGCCGCGAAGGCCGCGCGGCCAGATAGGCTGCCTTTGCTCCATTCGGGCCGTCGAGATCACCGCGAAACTCCCGCACTCTCCCGGCGAGTAAGGGCCGCAGCATCTCACCCTGCTCCATGGGTCCATCGGCGGGCAGGGGCACGGCCAGGGGACCGAGTTCCTCCGCCAGTGGTGCCGCAGCGAGAGGACGGCGGGCCAGCGTTTCCCAGGGAAAGCTCCAGAGACCACGTTCCACGCTCTGCTCACTCGGCATCGCCGCGACAGCTCGTTCGGCGACGGCGGTCGCGTCGACTGCAACGTGCACCCCCTGCTGCGGACCAAGTTCCTGCTCGAGGCGAGACATCCTGGGCGAAAGGCTCCAGGCATCGGCGGCCACGAGCACCACCAGCCCCTGCATGTCTCCGGCCTGCACTGGATACGGGCGATCGGGTAACGACAGGCTCGCGAGGATGGAAGGGTCGACCGCGGCCTGCCGCGCCGTCGCCACGCCCTCGCCTCCCGGGCCTGGAATCGGCATCCCGTAGCTGGGCTCGAACAGGTATGCCTCGCCGCCGATGACAGCAGCGGGCAGCCAAGGCCGCGGCGGCCCGCCCGCTCCGTCTCCCCGCGTGGCCAGCATCACGCCATCGATGCCCGCCTGACGGAGGAGCTCCAGGAAAATCCAGGCCCGTTGGGCCGGGCTGCCCCGCCCCGCGAGCATGATCTCACCTGGAAAAAACCAGCGGGATCCGGGGACGGCTTCCGAGGGCACCATTGGCGGATCGCTCACCGCCGCAAACCAACGAACCGTCCACTGAAAGAGCTGGGTTGCCGTCTCGAGATCGTCCACACCACCTCCGCGGGCCGTGCGGGCGACGGCCGCCAGCCAGACGCGGTCGCGGATGGCCGTGATGTCGCCCGTACCGTCGAACGTCGTTCGCTCGAGGGTCTCGGCGCCGGCCTGGCGGAGCCGGTCGGGGAGCGTTTCCAGCAGCGGATCGAATTCCCTCCCGCTCGTGCGGGACGCATGGCTCCATTGCACGAGCCTGTCAAAGACCTGCTCGCTGCCCCGCACTTCGTCGTAGCGGTCGAGTTCAGAGAGAATTGCCACCATCCCGGCCAGCAGTTGCTCCCGCATCCCCTGGGTGGCGGCAGCCGACCTGATGGGCCTGGCAGCGGCGGGCTTTGGCGGCGGTTTCCGGCCGGAACATCCCACCGCCAGGGCCACCAGAGATGCCGCAGCCGCAGCCCACTTCCAGAAGCCACACGCTCGTCGAACACCACTCATGACCGTTCCCCGGCCAGACGGGCCTCGTGCACCAAGAGCACGCGACTGATCACGCCTGACAACTCATCCAGCGGCACCATGTTGGGTCCGTCGCTGGGACTCGCATCCGGGTCGGGATGGGTTTCAAAGAAAACCCCGTCGATTCCCACCGCCGCGGCAGCCCGGGCGAGTGGCTCGACCAGCGTCCGATCACCGCCAGTCGACTCCCCGAGGCTGGCAGGCCGCTGGACGGAATGGGTCGCATCGAAGATGACCGGCACGCCCAGAGCCCGCATCGCGGGCAGCCCCGTAAAGTCGTTCACCAGCCTGCCGTAGCCGAAGAAGGTGCCCCGTTCGCAGAGCATGATGTCGCGGCAGCCACCGGCCATGAGTTTGGCGACGGCATGCTTCATGTCGCTCGGGGCGACAAACTGCCCCTTCTTCACGTTCACCGCCCGGCCGGTGGCCGCAGCAGCAAGCAGGATGTCGGTCTGCCGACAGAGAAACGCCGGGATCTGCAGCAGATCGCAGACCGTTCCCGCGGCGGTCGCCTCCTCGGGCAGGTGCACATCGGTCGTGACCGGCAGGCCGGTCGTCGCCTTGACCCGCTCGAGCACGCCCAGGCCTTCCTCGACGCCCGGTCCGCGGTAGGAGCTGGCGCTCGTCCGATTGGCTTTGTCATATGACGCCTTGAAGATCACCTGAATAGGGAACCGCTGGGCCAGTTCGGCGAGTCGGTCCGCGATCCGAAGACAGAGGTCGAGGCTCTCGATCACACAGGGGCCGGCGATCACCAGCAGAGGCTCGCCTGGCCCGCAGCGATGGCGGCCAATCAGGGCGGGAAGACGCGGATTCACGGGATACTCAGCTCCGCGGAGGGGACGTGATGAGCGGTAGGCAGGGCCGCCACCGGGGATCATACCGGCAGTCGCTCACCCCAGCCGAGTCCCGACGCCGGCGCGGCCAGGGAACGGCATCGCGCGCCGCATTTTGGGGCGCGCGGTGCAAAATGCGGCGCGCGGCCCCCCTCCGCCGCTCCGCTGTCTCATTCTGAAACTTGCCTGCGGGGCTGATGCGAATTGCTGAAAATAGCCTTTTCTGCCGCATAATTGATGCTTTTCCCTGGAGAAGGCTGTCCATGCCAGGCGCTGGCCACAAAAAAAACTGACTCTGGCACGCCATCTGCATTCTCTCAGGGTGGCGGCGAGGATTTCCGGTCCTCAACGCCACAACCCGTGTTCCTTTGAAAGGCGGGGTCTCCGGTTTGATCCGGGCGTGCGGTCGCCTTGCCCCTGACCCGCACTCCCATGACAGGACGCTCCTGTCGGATCGGAGGCCCCGCCTTTTTCCTTGGGAGCGTTTTCCATGGCCGCGGCCCTGCGGCTCCCTCGAGGCCGCGGACCGGCTATCGTTCCAACTCAGCCCAGGGTCGGAGTCGGCAGGTCTACCGTCGCAGCCCAACGGCACAAGGAGCGAGCAGCGGCATGAGCGAGGGCACATATGTGATCGCGGGAGGCAGCACCGGCATCGGCCTCGAACTGGTCCGGCAACTGACCTCGACAGCAACTCGAATCGATGTCTGGTCGCGGGCGGTGCACGACCTTCAGCCGGTGGGAGTCGTCAGGCACGCCCCCTGCGATTTCAGCCTTGGAGACGGACCGCTGCCAGACCTACCTGACGAGATCTCGGGCGCCGTCTACTGCCCCGGAACAATCACGCTCCGGTCGTTTCGCAGCCTGCAGCCTGCCGACTTCCGGCAGGATCTTGAACTCAACCTGATCGGGGCGGTGCGTTTCCTCCAGGCGTGCCAGCCGCGGCTGCGGGGCATCGACGGTCAGCCGGCGAGCGTCGTGCTGTTCAGCACCGTCGCCGTCGCCCAGGGAATGCCGATGCACGCGTCGGTGGCCGCCGCCAAAGGCGCCGTCGAGGGGCTTGTGCGTTCCCTGGCGGCGGAGTGGGCTCCAAAGATCCGGATCAACGCGATCGCGCCCGCGCTCACCGATACACCG
>ERZ889217.959-NODE-959-length-15849-cov-9.562619_pt1 | contig 15849 bp, 10 predicted proteins | sample MGYA00521098_ERZ889217 | MGnify/ENA primary metagenome ERZ889217 (study PRJEB32303, sample SAMEA104408613) | aquatic metagenome | biome: Brackish water; feature: Pelagic; material: water | place: Baltic Sea | collected 2014-06-10T22:04:00 | depth 2,362 m ...
CCCCTCACGGATGCATCAGCGTCGCAAGTCAAGCAGAACGTGCTCCCGGTAGTACAAGCACCCGCACTGTCCTGCGGAAAGAGACCAGTCGTTGTTCTCACTTGCCTTCCTGGGCGTGCCGATCCTCCCACCGCCCAGGTATCAGTTCTGCGTTCCAGGAGTCATACGCCAGTTGCAACTCGCGAGCCTTCTCTTCCTCCTGCATGACGAGATTCTGAGCCTCTCCAGGATCACTCGGCAGGTGAAACAGGCACCTAGTTCCTTCCTGGTCGCGGCAGAGTTTCCAGTCACCCTGCCGGATCGCCCATTGCCGTCCGTATCGCCAAAACAATGCTTTATGGGGCTGGTCCTCCCGCTCACCACGCAGAAACGGCAGGAGATTCACGCCGTCGAGTGCCGGTCCGTCAACAGAAACTTCCAACCCGGCCGCGGCCAGAGCCGTGGCATGAATGTCGAGCGAAATCACTGGCCTGGCATCGACCCGACCAGCCGGCAACTGCTCCTTCCACTGAATGATGAACGGAACACGGACGCCCCCTTCCAGCACGTCCCGCTTGAAACCCCGCCAGGGGGCGTTCGAAGAGGTCGTTTTGGCAGTTGGGCCACCATTGTCACTGAGATAAACGATCAACGTGCTGTCTTCCAGCCCCAGAGTACGGAGCTTGGCGAGTACCAAGCCAACACCGTCATCCATCGCCGAGAGCATGGCTGCGAAAGTGCGGCGATTGTCGTCCTGGATGGTTGAAAATCGATCCAAGTACTTCCGCGTAGCTTCAAGCGGCAGGTGCACCGCGTTGAAGGGAAGATAGACGAAGAAGGGCCTATCCTTGTGTCGCTCGATGAAGGATGCGGCCTGGATCGCAAACTCGTCCGTCGTATAGCCGATCTCTTCAACCGGCTGGAAGCCGTCGAGGATCGGATTTACGCTTCCCGGCTCCGACTCGGATTGGAGAAACGAGTGCCCGCCCCCCAGAAACCCGAAGAATTCGTCGAATCCGCGGTGTAGCGGATGTTGGCGACGATCCTTATCACCGAGGTGCCACTTCCCAAAGATACCGGTCGCGTACCCCGCAGCACGCAGTCGGTCGGCCAGGGTCACCTGGTCGATCGGCAGCCCGAAAAACTCCGTGGGCGGAATGACTTTCCCCACGTTGAATTCATGGCCGAATCGTTGCTGATACCGACCTGTCAGCAGGCCCGCACGAGTGGGACTACAGACCGGCGCCGAGACATAGCCGGCAGTAAAACGAATCCCGTTGGCAGCCAGAGAGTCGATGTGGGGCGTGGGCACGTCCGTGTTGCCATAGCAGCCCAGTTCGTGATAGCCCTGATCATCGGCAACAATCACGACAATATTTGGGCAGATCGCACTCGCAGATCGTGAAAGCAAGACTGCTACCGCGAGAACCGTGGCACGCCGCAAGAAGCTAACCCGGCACCGGCGTGAAGTCATTGCCGCAATTTGTCAGTCCCTCCACAAACCGGTGGCGGATCTCAGCCGCCGACGTGCAAAAAAAGCCCCGGCAACTGCAACGGTCAGGGTAAGCAAGCCGGCCGAGGGCTCCGGCACGGCAGCCACGCTGCCAGTCGTGGTCGGCGATGCCGGGAAGTAGCTCCCCTGGCCGTAGACGCCGGCACTGTTGATGCTGACGAGGTCGAACACGTTGGTGACACCGTCATAGTTGAAGTCGCCCTGACTCCAGACCGCCGCCGTTCCGGTTCCATACTTCCCTGAACTGTTGATCGAAACCAGGTCGAACACATCCACCACGCCGTTGATGTTCGTGTCTCCAGGAGCGGCAAAAGACACGATGGCCGAACCGTCGCCCGCCACAACGTAGCCCACCGCCCGGGTTCCACCGACGGCCGCCGCGGCACTCGACGTGATCCCCGTTGTTCCGTTCCAGGCTCCGCCATTTCTGCCAGCAATGATGTCGGCCCGCAGATCGGCCGCTGAAATCCCACCAGCCGCCACCATCACCTCCCCCGCGCCCAGGTCGATCCGTCCGCCGGAGCCGGTCTCATCGACTGACAGGCTCCCGATGCCAACCACCACCCGGGCATCCTGAACGAGCGACAGCTGGCCTCCCGCCCCGACCGACACGACGGGCGAGCCCGCCAGTGTGCCCGCGTTGATCGCCAAAGCCGTGATCCCGGTCGTGGAATTCACCGCAACCGCCGCGGCTGATAGCGTGCCTCCGTCGACGATCACCGAGGGCGACCGCATCGTCGTGCCAGAGGTGATCTGGAGCGTCGCACCGGTGTCCACCGTCACATCGCTCCCGGCGACCGCTTCGGCATCGGCGATCTGGAGCGTGCCGGCCGACACGGTCGTAGGCCCCGTGTAGGTGTTGGCAGCGTCGAAAACGAGCGTGCCGGCCCCCGTCTTCGTCACCGAGGTGGCCGCCGCGATCGTCGGATACCCGGCCTGGGCCTGGGTCTGAGAGCCGCTGGCCACGTCGATTGTGATCGGGACCGGTCCCGCACCCGGCGTGTACACGAGATTCAGATCGTTGCCGCTCTGCGACACGCTGAAGGTGCCCGTCCCGATCGCGTTGGCGAATCCGTCCGTGCGAGCGGTGGCCGCCGTCACGACCGAGAACTTTTCAGCCGCGAATCCGGCGATCCCGCCCGCAGCCGTCGCAATCTTCCAGGTATACCCCTGCGTGGCGTCAAAGTTTGCCGCCGGCCCGCTCACGTCGGGATCGGTACCGGAGAGCGTCCACAGATTGACGGCAAAGGGCTCACTCGAGGTTGCCCCGATCGTGAGCGAACCGCCGATTGTGGCCAGGTCCCAGGCCGAGGCATCACCGGCCGTGCCGGTGGCTGAGACCATCTGCCAATCGTAGTTGCCCCCGCCGTTGAAGGTCACGTCGGCGCTGAGAGTCAGCGCCCCGGGGCTCGATCCCGGCGCGATGCCCGCTCCGCCGCCGATCGAGAAACTGCCGTCGATCGTGCCCGAACCGCCCAGGGTCTGCGTGGCCGGCACGACGTAACTGCCCAAGGAAGTCAGGTCGAGGCGAGCCCCTGCCGAGGTGGTTAGCAGGCCGGCATCGCTCACCGATCCCCCTGCTCCGACGACCAGCGTGCCCTGCTCCACGGCGAAGGTTCCCGTGAACGTGTTGACCGCTGACAGGGTGACCGTGCCCGCGCCGACCTTGGCCAGCCGGCCGACTGTGCCGCTCACCACACTCGTCACGTCGATCGCACCGGGCCCGCCGAGCCCACCGGCGTCGATCACCTCGATGCCACCAGACCAGGTCACTGGGCTGGCCACGCTCGAGTTGATCATCTGTGGACGCCCGTAGGTGCCCTCGAGCGTCAGGGACTCGCCCTCGATCGAATACCCGTTGACATCGAGAGTGCCTGGATTGATCCCCGGGACCGCTTGGATGACCGGGGCCTCCGGAGTGCCGACATCCTCCGTCGCGACATTCAGAAGCACACCGCTGCTCGTAGAACCCAGGGCGAGCACGCTTCCCACCTTGAGCGTTCCCGCGCTGACCCGAGTTACGCCGTTGTAGACGTTGAAGCCGTTGACGTGGAGTGTGCCGTTCTCCGGCACCGCCTCGCCCGAATTCGCGGTCTGCACCAGGCCGAAGAGGTTGGTGCTGCTGCTGGATATCGTTCCATTGATCACCACGTCACCGGCGTTCAGAAATCGGAGACTCCGCTCCCGGTTTGCGGAACCGGCGACGATGTCGCCATTGAGGATCGCCGTGACATTCTCGCCCACCTGGAGCGTCTTGTCGGCATTGCCGCCGAGCGAATTCTGACCGGCGACCGTGAGCGATACAGTCCCGGGCCCGGAGGTCACCAGCCGCAGGTTCGAACCAAAACTGCTGATCGTGGCCATCGGGTAGTCACCCGGGGCGACCAAGTCGAGCGCGGCGGAACTGCCGGAATTGCTCCAGCCAAGATCGCCAATCGGCAGGGCGGCCTGGTTCAGCGCCCGCACGGTGCCCTGCTGGATGCTGAGGGTGCCCGTGTAGGTGTTGGTGTTGGCCAGCGTCACGGTGCCTTCGCCATACTTCGTGAGTCCACCGCCCGACACGACCCCGGTGATCGTCATGTCGCCGTCGCCGCCGATGCCGGTGCTGGCCGAGCCGAGCGACACCTGGCCCCCCCATGACGCGGCGGTGGTGGTGTCGGCATTGATCAGCGCCCCGGTGCTGCCGGGCCCGGTGCCCTGGACGACGATATCCTTCCCGCTAATCGCCTGGCCGCCGAGATCGAGCGCTCCATCGGAGAGAACGGCCACCGTCGCCCCGCCCAGGGCCGTGCTGCTTCCCAGCCGCAGCGATCCCGCGGTCGCGTTGATCAATCCGGTGAATCCGGCATTGTCGCCGGAGATCGTCACGACCCCATCGCCCGACTTCGTCAGTGTGCCGAACCCGGTCAGCGGACCAGCGAGATCCTGACCGGTCGAACTGGCCGCGACGAGCTCACCCGCCACGGCGATCCCCCCCGAATAGACGCCGCCAGGTCCGAGCAGGGCGGCCGGCCCGAGTTCGAGCACGCTGCCGGCGGCCACGCTCAGGCTGCCTGCATAGTCGCCCACCCCGTTGAGCGTGAGCCGGGCGGTGCCGATCTGGGCCAGCAGGCCGTTGCCCGAGAGGCCCGCCGAGAGGGTCCGGTCTTCCGTCACCGCATACTCGACCGTGGCGTTGTTCACGAGCGATGTGGCTTCGAGCGAACCGATGCCCGTGACGGTCAATGAGCCGGCAGAGACCGTCACGAGATTGCTGCTGAGAGGGCCGGCCAATTCCAGCGTTCCGGCCTGCGTCTTGGTCAGGCTCGCGGCGGCCAGGGTACCGCTGTTGAGCGTGACCGTGCCGGTTGGATTCGTGACCGACACGTCGCTGGCCGCGACGCCCGCGGGCCTGACGCTGATCGTCGTGGCGGCGTCGATCACGGCATTGTCGCCCACGCCGAAAAAGGTCGGCGTGCCATTGTCGCTCCAATTCGAAATGGCCTCGTTGTAGTTCCAAAAACTGGTGTCGCGGCCGGTCCAGGTGAGCGTCAGCCGCGTGCCGGTCACGCCCAACTCCAGCGCGGTGCCGGTGTTGGCAAAGGCATAGGTCGTGCGGCCGACCGTCGCCGATGAGCCGAGCGGAATCACGAGATTGCCGACCGCCGCGCCGGTCAGGGCGATCGAGCCGGAGGCGTCGATGCTTGTTCCCGTGAGCAGCGGGTAGATGCTGCCGGGATTCGCCACCCCGCTCAGAGTCAAGACGTTGTCGGCATTCGTGAATGAGACGACGCCGGTGGCCGCGATCGCCGATCCGGCCGTGAGACCGACCGTGACGTTCCCTCCCATCGTCATCGAGGCCAGCCCGAGATCCCCGGTGGCCGTGTTGGTAAAGCCCGCCAGGTTTCCGGCGTCACCGGTCAGCACCAGGGCATTCGCCCCCATCGTCGCCGCCGCGAGACTGGCACCCGGGGCGATCGTGACGAGGCCGGCCCCTTCGAGATCGTGGGTGATCGCCGCCCGGACATCGAGCGTGCTGTCGGCGGCCACGGTCACCGTCCCGGTGGAAAGCGCCTCTGGATGCGTGGCCCGGAGGGTGCCCGATGCGACGGTCAGGCCACCCGTGAAGCTGCCGGCTCCGCCCAGGATGATCAGGCCGGGCCCTTCGGTCGTCAGCGCAGCGTCTCCGGTCAGCTTGATTCCCACGTCGAGGGCGTAGGTCGGGCTGTTGTTCCGCCAGATCTGGTCGGTGCCGAGGGCGATCCGGAAGTCATTGGTCTCGGGTGACGCCGAGGACGGATTGACCCGGAACGTCGTGTCGCCGACGACATTGTCGTTCACGAGGATCCCCACACCTTCGGGCATGTCGAGGCCGCCGACGTTGACGGTGATCTGGGCAGCCGGGTTCTGGGCCCGATTCACAATCGCGTAGGGGGCTGAGCCGGAGGCATTGAAGATGATCCCGCTGACGTTGGGATCCTGGCTACCCGCGGAGTTGTTGCTGACTTCGATCAGCCCGCCGGCTCCGGGATTCTCCGGCCCGGGCCCGAACCCGAACTGGACCGAACCGATTGGGCCACTGCCGCCCAGCGCGATCGTATCGACATCGCCGAGCGGTGAGGTCGACCAAATCGCAACGGACGAAGACTGCCGCCAGCGACCGGAGCCGTCACCGAGAGGGGTGGCACCGTTGGTGTCCCAGTACAGATCGGTGGCATGGCATGGCTGAGGGCTCGGAGCCGCAAGCCACGCGATCGCGAATCCGACCCAGAACAGCTTCGTGGAACCCGAACTCATGGTGTATCTCCTCCCTCGGAAAAACGGGGCCACCAAAATCCACGGCGACTTCGTTTCAACCAGCCCCCGACCAATGGAATTTTTTATACTGCGATACTTGAATCCTTGCAAGCACCCCATCCCGCGGGCGGTCGCACCTGAAATTTCCGTGCGATAACGCCGCATCAGACGTGACGGATTTATTCCGTTGCGCATGCTCGGCGGTGACACGCGGCCCCCGGCATCACCCGTCGTCGTCCCCTGTGGAACTCCGAGTCGGCGGCGGCGGGATCACGGGGCCATGCTCGGCCCGCCAGGCCGCGAGCATCGCCTGGAATTCTCGGCACAGTGGCATGTGCCCGGCGGCCGCATTGACCCTCTCGTCGGGATCATCGGCCAGATCGAAAAGCACCGGCCCCTCCGGAGTTTCGATGTACTTGTAGCGGTCGGTGACCAGGGCGGTTGCATCGCGAATCTGAGCCACGGCGAAGGTTCGCCGATAGCCATGTGCCTCATCTCGCAGGAGCGGCAGCAGGCTCTCGCCAAAGGCATGCCGTCGCTGGTTCTCATCAATACCGGCGAGGTCGAGCACCGTTGGGGCCAGGTCGAGAAGTTCCACCGGGCGTTCGACCCGTCGGCCCTGCGGGGCACGGGGATCGGCCACGATCAGGCAGGCATTGAGCACCTCCTTGTACAACGTTTCCTTGTGCATCAGGCCGTGGTCCCCCTCCATGATGCCGTGATCGCTGAAGAAAACAATGACCGTCCGGTCGGCGATACCTTTCCGCTCGATCGCCTCGATGATCCGCCCCACCTGTTCGTCGATGAAGGTGATCATTCCCGCGTACATTGCCCGCTGAGCGGAAACTTCTTCCCTCGGCTTGGTCCATTCGTGTGGCCGCAGGCAGGCCGGAATATCGACACCGTCATGATCGACAATCACCGGCGGCATCTGGCTGGGATCATAAAGCGAGAGGTATTGGGCTGGCGGATTGTAGGGGGCGTGGGGCCCGCTGAAATTCACCCAGAGAAAAAAGGGCTCCGGCCGCCCGTAGCCTTCGATCCAATCGACCGTCTTTCTCGCCACGAACCCGTCGAGATAGTCGTCCACCGGCAGAGTGGTTGGCCGCCGGCCGTCCGCGACGAATTGTTCCAGAAGCCCCTTGGTGTGGAGATGGTCCGCGTAGGCGTCGATACCCCCCTGCCACTCGGCCGTTGCGTTCTTCGCCAGCTCACGAGCCCGCTTGAGGGCCACGTGGCGTCCCGCCGATTGCCAGACCTCCGCGAACCCCATCTGCCGGTGCATGGCAGCGGTCTTTCGGTCTCCACTGGGGCCGTCCTGGTCGTCGATCCAGGGCAGGAGGTGTGATTTCCCGATCCACGCCGTGTGCATCCCCGCCTCCAGCAGTGCCACGGGAAAAGCCCATGTGTCAGCCGGCAACTGCCGGATGTCGCCGTTGGCATAGAGCCCGAGATTCTGCGGATACCTCGCGGTCACGAGGCTGTTTCTCGACGGGGCACACATGCAGCCCTGCACGATTGCGTTGGTAAACAGCACGCCCCGTTCCGCCAGGGAGTCAATGTTCGGCGTGCGGATGTGCCGGGCCCCGAAGGCCCCGATGTACTTCGATGTCAGGTCATCCACCTCGATGAAGATGACATGTGAACGCTCGTCGGCCCGGACAGCCAGGGCGAGCGCCCCGACCGCCGCCAGCCATGCCGTCACCTGGAGAACCCCGGTCTTCCTCATACCCCTCCTCTCCTTCGTTGAACTGCCCCTTGAAGCCGCGGAATCTTTTATTCTATCATAGGGTTTCCGGGAGGCAGGTGGGGACAAGGCAATCCGCGGGTGGGAACGCAACATTGGATTTCACGAAGCACGATTTTCTCCGTCCCCTTGAATGATCCGAGGGCTGCGGCAATGCAAATCACCCATTCTTCGATCGGCGCGGCGCGGCAGCGTGGCGGTTTCACGCTCGTCGAGCTTCTGGTCGTGATCGCGATCATCGCCACGCTGATTGGCATTCTGCTGCCGGCCGTCCAGAGCGCCCGAGAGTCGGCTCGTCGCAGCAGCTGTAGCAACAACCTTCGACAGCTCGGCCTTGCGATCCTGACCCACGAGAGCGCCAAGAAGAAACTCCCCGCTGGTCATCGCCATATCGGCAACAAGGATCCCGCCTGGGGCTGGGCCGTGTTCATCCTGCCCTACATGGAGCAGGGCTTGCTCTACGACGCAATCGACCCGTCCAAGAACAACCTCGGGAGCGTCTGCAACGTCTATCGCAGTTCGGCTCGGGCAAACTTTCCCGCCGCGCAGGCGCTGGGCACGCCGGTCCAGTCCTTCCGCTGCGCGAGCGACCCCTCCCCGGCCTTCAACACACTCATCGACTTCGGGGGCACCGAAAGAGCGGCGCCGAACCTCGCGAGCGCCACCGGTAGCGATCCGGGGCTACCCACGTCGAACTACATCGCATCGGCCGGCACCCACGGTCCGGAGGAGACGTGCAGCGCGCCGAAAGACACGATTTGCCCCAATGGAGCGCCGCCGCCCGATGGCGTGTTTTTCGGCATGACTGGAACCGTCGGCATCTCGATCCGGCAGATTCCCGACGGGCTCTCCAAGACGGTGATGGCGGGCGAGCGGTGCGGCGCGACCGACCGGGGCCAGGCCGAGTCGCCTTTCGGCTCCGTTGCAGCGGTCTGGGCCGGGAATGGCCGTTCCAGCGGGGGCACCGGCAAGACGAACGCCGCTCGGTGCTACGGCCGGTTCGCCTTCCTGATCAACAACTTCGCCGATGGCAACGGCAAGCTGAAGGGCTACAGCAGCTTCCACCCCGGAGGCGTGCAATTTCTTTTCGGCGACGGGTCCGCCTCGTTCGTCTCGGAAACGGTCGATCCCGCCATCTTGCAAAAGATGGGCAAGCGTGACGACGGATTCCCTAATCCGGTGATTCCCGACGGAACACCTGACCGTCCCTGAGGCACGTCTCTCGACCTCAGGGGTCGGGCGGCGTCGAGAATCTGTCCTCGCTCCGGAGTCTCTTTGCATCATGCAACGCTGTCGCGAACTCACTGCCCGTGGAAAAAACATTTCACGGCCTGATTCCGCTTGGCCGGCCCCTGAAACCGCCTCCGGTTTTCGGGGCCGCCGATCGCCGCACCCTGTGGCGGCAGGCTTGGTCCGCTGCCTGCGAAACCGCCCGCGAAATCTCCACTGGCTGGCTTCGATCGGCGTGCTCACGCTGCTGGCGGGCTGCCAGCGAATCGAGGAGGTCTCTGGCACGCTGCTGGTGGACGGCAGACCGCAAGGCGGAATCATGGTGATGTTTGATCCCGAGGGGCGGGATGGCCCGCGGGGCGTCGCAACAACCGACAAGGACGGGGCCTATGCCCTGCGTCGGCTCGGCCCCGGGGGAAAGTCAGGCCTGCCCACCGGCAAGTACAGCGTCAAGCTGATGGTCGACGTGGACAATCCGTCCGCCCCGAAGATTCCGCCCAGGTACTTCCGCGGCACCGAGCTGAGCTACGATGTTGTGGGGGGCAACGACAACGTCTTCGACATCGATGTCTCGACGAAGTGACGGCCGGCTTGAATTGACAACGATTCATTTTTTATTCTAATTTCTTAGCGGGTTCGGAGGAAAGAGTTTCGGGGCCCTGCATGCGGAGCCCAGGTTGCCGCATGCGAGGGGCGTTTCGCACATGTGTTACTCCACCTTGTGGGCTGTTGCTATGAACATGACTCGGGCATGCCATCTGAAAACCCGACTCGTCCGCGCTTTCACGCTTGTCGAATTGCTCGTGGTGATCGCGATCATCGCCACCTTGATCGGCCTGCTGCTTCCCGCCGTGCAGTCCGCCCGTGAGGCTGGTCGGAGAAGTCAGTGCAGCAACAATCTGAAGAATCTCGCGTTGGCCCATCACAACCACCACTCGGCCAAGAAAGTTTTCCCCAAGGGCACCCACGACAAGGACAACGGCGGCCAGACGAGCGACGGCTTTTTTAGTTGGACCCTCGACATCATGCCGTTTGCCGAACAGCAGCAACTGCACGATCAACTGGTGGGAGGGCCCGGACGCAATCGCACGCTCCGGATGCTGTTCACGTCGGCCACGGGCGGCCTCTCCAGCCCCGACGTGCAGCTGTTGCGGCAGCGGCTAAACCTGTTCCGCTGCCCCTCGGATTTCACCGGTGACACGCTGCCCGACGAGTACTCGACTCGGCAGATTCCCCGCACTGCGCCGGCGGGCTTCCAGTGGGGCACCTCCAACTACGTTCTACGTTGCGTCCAATGGATTCTTGCGGCAAAAGGGCTGCAAGCCTGAGGGAGGCGCGGCCTGCGACAGCCTCGGGGTCTTCTTCTACAAAAGCCGCGTCAAGATCAGTCAGGTCTCTGACGGAACGAGCAAGACACTGCTGCTCGGTGAGAGAGACGGCACCTGCCAGGCCGCATCCTGGAACGGCGTTCGCAACGCCAACGGCTGGGGTGCCAATGGGGCCTACACCGCCTTCGGCAGCACGAGTGGCGAGATCAACTCGACCGGTGATTGCCTGATGCTGTTCTCCAGCCAGCACTCGGGTGGGGCCATGTTCGCATTTGCCGACGCCTCGGTCCGCATGATCGGCGAAGATGTCGACTCGAGCAACGGCAGCTTCGATCCGATCAACGTTCTGGACGGCCCCCCGGTGGGCTGGCCCAACGAGTCGATCGGTGTGTTTCAACGCCTCGGCGTCCGCAATGACGCGTTGGTCGTCAGCGGAGGCTTGTGATGGCATCTGCGAGCGTGCGTCTCGCGTGGCGGACGACGGGGCGGCTGGTCCCGGTGATCGGAGCGGCGCTACTGTGCGTGTCGTCGCTCGGTTGCAGCCGCGGCCCTCAGGTCGGCGCAGTCAGCGGGACGGTCCACTACGCCGGGCAGCCCCTGGAGGGCTTGAACGTCACCTTCGATCCAATCGGCAGCGGCCGCAGCAGTACCGGCGTGACCGGAGCGGATGGCGGTTATGAACTGCGATACACCCGGGATCGCAACGGGGCCCTGGTCGGCACCCATGAGGTGCGGGTGAACTGGCCCGCCCAGACGAATGAAGACCTGGCCAAGCGGGAGAAGTACCCGATCCCCCCAAGGTACAACACGGCCACCACGCTCTCATTCGACGTGAAGCCCGGATTGAACTCCTTCGACGTGAGCATCACTCCCCGCTGACCGATTCGCTGCCGATATCGGATTGGAGACACCACCCCGGCTCCCAGCCTGGTTGCGCATGACGAGCGTTCGCCCTCGAGAGCCCTGCGGGATTCAGCTCCCAACCTCCAGCGCACGAGTCGGGGTCTGCTGCCTGGCCTGGCTCGTGTTCGGCGGCTGGTGCCACGCGGCCCCTTGCCCCAACATCATCATGGTGGTCGTCGACGACCTGCCGGACGAGATGTGCAACTTCACCGGTGGAAATCCGGCTCGCAACCTGACGCCGAACATTGACCGCCTGGCAGCGGAAGGCATCGTACTCCCTGCCATGCATTCGCCGTCGCCCATCTGCACCCCGAGCCGGTTCGCGATCCTCACGGGCCGATATCCCAGTCGGTCGACCTCCGCCGGCTTCCAACGCGAGGCTGAGCGATTTGGACAATCTGTGGTTCGGTTCGACACTCTGATCAGGCCGACCGACGACACGCTGCCGCGGCGGTTGCAGCGGGCCGGCTACGCGACGGCGGCTTTCGGCAAGAACCACGTGGTGGAAGCGAGCGGCTACCAGCGTCTGCCCTACACCGCCTCGATCGACACGGCCGCGGTCCGGCAACTTCTGGCCCGGAATGCCGGGGCTCTCCGGGAGGCCTTCTGCAGCATCGGCTTCGATTGGGCCGACCGGCTCTATTGCGGAAACCCCGATGCCGACGGCATTCGAGCACTGGCAGTTCACAATCAAGACTGGATCACCGAGGGTGCCCTCGAGTTTCTCCACCGGTCGCAAGACAGGCCGTTCTTCCTCTACGTCGCCACCACCGTGCCTCACGGGCCGTTCGACGACGAGCGGTCGTGGAACGCCGACCGGAGAATGACCCCCGAGGGAATCCTGCCGGAGCCTCCCCTGCTCCATTCCCCGGCCGACAACCTTGCGGCTCGGACCGCCGCCGCGGGACTGGCAGGCGGCCGCCGCAGGACGCTTCTGTGGCTTGACGATGCGATCGGGGCGATGATGGCCGCGATCGACTGCTCCGGACACCGTGACGACACGATTCTCGTGTTCGTCAGCGACCACGGCACCCGGGCCAAGGGAAGCCTCTACGCCCGCGGTACGAACACGCCCTGCTTCTTCTGGCGGAGCGGCGGCTTCGGCCGCCACCAGCTCTCTGCCCCAGCCTCGCTCATCGACATGGCTCCGACGCTGCTCGACTGGGCCGGGATCACCATTGAGCCGGCCGCCATGGACGGCTTGTCCCTGGTGCCCGCCATCGAGGGGCAGGCGGAGGAGGTTCGTGACTCGCTGTACTTCGAACTCGGCTTCACCCGGGCCGTGCAACGGGACGGGCTGAAGTATCTCGCGGTTCGCTACCCGCCAGAGGTCCGCACGATGCCGGCCGACGAACGGTCACGGATCCTCGAAGCCAACAACGCCTGGCTCGCAATGCGGGGGCGGCCCATCGCCACGACCGATCCGCTGGCCCCCTTCAGCCACCTGTCACTCATTCCCGGCGGCAACGACGCCGAGCGGGTTTCGATGGACGGGCATCCGGCGTATTTCGAACCGGATCAACTCTACGACCTCCGCACCGATCCCAACGAGCAACGCAATCTCTACGACGATCCGGCGTATGCCGACCACCGGGTGGAACTGCGGCGGCTACTCCAAGGCTACGTGTCCGACCTGGCCGACCGGTTCGGTGAATTCGGTACGCCCGAGTTCAGACCCTGATGCCCCAACTCGTTCTCTTGCCTCCGGATTCCCCCCCATGCGAATCGCCTGTGCCCTCTTCCTGTCGTTCCATCTGACCGTCCTGGCCCTTCCTCCCACCCGCGCCGCGGATCGGCCTAACGTGCTCCTGATCGCGATCGACGATCTCAAGCCGCTGCTTGGCTGCTACGGCGCGGAGCAGGTTGTCTCGCCTCGGATCGACGCCCTGGCTGCCCGGGGCACGGTGTTTCTTAACGCCCAGTGCCAGCAGGCGGTCTGCGGTCCGTCCCGGGCCAGCCTGCTGACGGGCTTGCGGCCCGACACCACGCGGGTGTGGGACCTCAAGACGCAACTCCGCGTCAATCTGCCCGACGTGGTGACTCTGCCGCAACACTTCAAGAACAGCGGCTATGAGTCGGTCGGGATCGGCAAGGTCTTTGATCCGCGGAGCGTCGATGGGCGGAACACGATGGACAGGATGTCATGGAGCCGGCCCTACGTGCGGGCCTCATCGCCGTCCCACCACACTTTCGGGTATCGCAATCCAGAGACCGTCCGACTGATCGAAGCCGGGCTGGCGAAGGCTGAGGCCGACGGCATCGAAGGCTGGCGGGAGATCCAGGCTGCGATCGGGCACAAGCCTCCGACCGATACGGCCGACGTCCCCGACGACTCCTACGATGACGGCGCGATCGCAACGACAGCCGTGGGACTGATCGAGGAACTCGCCGCCGGTGACAAGCCGTTCTTCCTGGCCGTGGGCTTCAAGAAGCCGCACCTCCCGTTCTGCGCCCCCCACCGCTACTGGGACCTCTACGACCGGGAAGCCTTCGCGCTTGCCAGCCCTGCTCAACTTCCGGACGGGGCGCCAGCCTTCCATTTCCAAGACTCGATGGAGCTGCGTGGCGGCTACACCGGCATTCCGGCCGGCCCGCTGCCCGCGGCCCTGCAACGGGAGCTGATCCACGGCTACCACGCCTGCGTCTCCTACATCGACGCCCAGGTGGGCCGGCTGATCGACGGACTCGCTGCAGCGGGAGTCGCTGACAACACGGTGGTCGTGCTCTGGGGAGACCATGGCTGGCATCTGGGCGATCACGGCATGTGGTGCAAGCACACCAACTACGAGCAGGCCACCCGGGTGCCCCTGATCATCTACGCCCCCGGCCGGACGCAGGCAGGTGGGCGGGCCTCGGCTCCGGTGGAATTTGTCGACGTGTTTCCGACGCTCTGCGAACTCACGAATCTCCCGGCCCCGTCCGAACTCGAAGGGCAGAGCCTGGCTGCCGCGTTGGACGATCCGACCGTGGCCATCAAGCCGGCCGCCGTCAGCCAGTATCCTCGGCACTGGCATGATGGCGAGCTGATGGGCTATGCCTTTCGCACCGGACGGTATCGGTTCATCCAGTGGTTTCCCTTTGACCCGGCATCACCGAACGCCAGTGGGGACCGGCAGCCGGTGGCGACCGAACTCTACGATTACGAAACCGATCCCGCTGAGAGCAGAAACCTGGCGGACGACCCCGGCTACCGGACCACCGTCGTGGAGATGAATCGTCTCGCCGTGGCCTATTGGCAGGAGCGGCGGCACAAGCCCTGACGTCGCCGGATTGGCCGCGGCCCGATGCTCGGAGCCGGACTGCTTCAGCGGGCCTGGATGAAGGCGATCACGGACCGGAGCTGGGCCGGCGTAAGCAGCTGCTCCAGCCCCTCCGGCATCAGCGACGTCGACAGCATCCGCAGATCGGCAATCTCCCCCCGCGGCACGGTGATCTGCTTCGCCTCCGGCTGAAGAATCGTGATCGCGTCGGCCCCGTCGACCGCAAGCAGACCGGTCAGGCTGCGGCCGTCCTCGAGTTCCACCACGCAGGACACGTAGCCAGGGTTGATCGCCATGTTGGGATCGAGAACGTGGCTGACCAGATCCTCGACGCTGCGATGAGAGAGCGCTTCAAGGTCGGGCCCCACACGATGGCCCACGCCGTGGGCCACATGACAGGAGCCGCACCGCTCGCGAAACACCTCCCGGCCCGCGGCCGGATCGCCATCCGCCGGCATCCGCGCGAGCCAGTCGGCCACCAGCGGCCGCCGGTTGGCGTATTCCTCGTCGCCCAGGAGCCGAGCGGCCCGCAGGGCCAGGTCTGGCCTCGTCCAGCGGCGTAGCGACCGTCGCTGCTCGAGGTCGAGGTTGAGTTCACCCAGGCCGATCGCCCCGGTCTCGATCGCTCCGAGCAGTGCCGCATGATGCCGCCGGTCTGACACGAGCAGGGCGACCACCTGCGGCCGAATGGCGGGCCCCAGTCGGGCCCAGGCGGCGATCAGTCGCTCCCCCAGGTCGGCGGCATGTTGTCGCTGGAGGCCGGCAATGACAGCTCGCTTGATCTCACCAGACTCCGGCCGCGCGAGCACCGCCACGAGCGCGTCGGTCGCCTCGGCTCCGGAGGCCCTGGCCAGAATCTCGACGGCCGCGAGGCGTTCGGCAGCCGCCCGGCGTTGGGGGCCGTCGTCGGCCACGAGTTGCCGCGCGGCATCCACCCGCTCAACGAGCGCGGCAGGCAGGGGTCCTCCAGACAGAGTGGAGAGATCGAGCAGCGTGGCGACGAGACCAGGGCCGCCGGCGGCCAGCCAGGCGGGGCCGCTCCATGTGGTGATCCGAGCGGCGAGCCGCGACTTGTCACCAATCGCCTCGGGATGCCGCTGCCAGCCCGCGAGG
>ERZ889217.961-NODE-961-length-15799-cov-12.845719_pt1 | contig 15799 bp, 8 predicted proteins | sample MGYA00521098_ERZ889217 | MGnify/ENA primary metagenome ERZ889217 (study PRJEB32303, sample SAMEA104408613) | aquatic metagenome | biome: Brackish water; feature: Pelagic; material: water | place: Baltic Sea | collected 2014-06-10T22:04:00 | depth 2,362 m ...
AAAACAACACCTCTAGCTGCTTGATTGTTTTCAAAAGCTTTACTTATTTCGCTGTTTTCGTTTTGTAATTCTCTATTGAATACTTCTAATGATATTTCCTCTGCAATAGCTTTAGCCATAGACTCTTTACGGCCTCGTATAGGAGCCCCTGAGGTCATATTACCATCCTCATCAATACTTACGCCTTCTAGCACAGAACTAACGAAGTCAGCGTCGCTTAAAGCAGTCGCTATATTAGGTAATCTTCTAACAATATCTCCGCCAGCGGTTTTACCTAACTTATTTGTCGATGTTTTTTCCCTGTCTACAGTTTTACCTTGCCAGTCACTTGTAAAATTTGGTACAAACGTAAAGTCACCGTAAGAATCTTTTATTCTCACACCAGCATCGTCTACCTTGTAAGTACCTCCAACAGATTTTTGTATAGCTTGAGGAATTGCGCCCATCAGCCAAGTAGTGGTCATGTTCTCTAAAACGGCTTTTTTATTTTTTAGCAACCACTTCTGCAACTTAGCATCGGCTTTGCCGCCCATAGCTTCTTTAAGATCAATATCAGCTTGTTTACCCATTGCTTGTTTTATTTCAGCAATTAAAGGTGAAACTGATTTGTTTATAGAAACTTTAGCATCTAGTTTAGACTTTAAAACTTTTAAAACTTTAGTTAACTTGCCGCCAATATCTTTAATAGTAACACCCGGTAAAACACCACTGTCAATTAGTTTTCTAAACTTAGGGGTATCTTTTTTTACAACGTCATCTTCCGATATTTTTGATTGAGCTTCTTTATTATCTAAGTCAGTTGTTTTTTTAGCGTCTTCACTTTCTTTAAATAAAGCTTTTTTAGCATCTAATTTACCAAAATTGGTATTAGCAAATATAAATTCACCGAAAGTAATAGGTTGTTTGTTACCAGCTTTTTTTCTCTCTGCTGCTGGATCATAATTAACTAATCTTTCTTGTATGCTTTTTATTGTTTTTGCAGCTACTTCTTTACTAGGTGATTTAGATTTTACATAATTACTAATTACGCCATTGTTTTCTGTAGCTTTATATATTGGATTAAAAACTTTTCTATTAAAATATTGGTCCTGAGTGGTAACTTCAGCAGGTACTAATTCATTTATAGTATCTAATACTGTTTTACCAGAATTTTTACTTTTTTTAGATTCATTAAAATTAAAGTCATCATTTGATCTTGATATATCTTTGCCTACTTTAATACCTTCTTTAGAAGCTTTTGTGAATGCTTTTCCTAGCTTACCTTTTTTTATACCTTTGTTGTAATCTTTTAAGAAATTATATACGTCTTTACCTGTATTAAATTCAACGTCCACAATACCAAGATCTTGAAGTACTCTTCTTACAATGTCTTTTAACTTAGCACCCAAGCTATCACTATAAGATATTTCCCCATAAGCTAAAGCATCTGCAAACAAAGTTAAAACCTCCTCCGCTTGAACCGATTCAGGTTCGTTTTTGTATAATTCTAATCTTGCTTGAAATTTTTTATCTTTTATTATAGAAGAATCTAATTTGTTTAATTCACTTTCTAAAGCAGTTCTTAACCCTTTAACAACACCAGAACCTTGTATTTGACCTTCGCTATCTTCTTTTATTAAAGTCTGGTAAAGAACCTTATGAAGTATCTCATGAGCAGCAGTATTAAAAACTCCTTTTTCGCTTATCCTGTCCATTACAAGAACAAAGCTACCGTCTTTTTTAAAAAAACCATCTACATTTTCACCTAATGGGGATTCTCCCTCTTCTAATAGTATTTTATTAGCCCCAGCAACATCCGTCTGCTCAAAGCCTCCGACAACATCCTTACCTGCTTTTAAAGCTTTTTGAGTTATTGATTCTGCTGCAGAAACAGCATTCAGATTTTTATTTATTTCTTGAATTCTTTCAGTTTGTTCCTTTACTAATTCAGGGTCTTTATTTTTTATTTGTTTTTCTATGCTTTGTTTTTCTAAAACCAAGTCAAATATTTTCTCTTTTGAAACAGTTGAGAAATTAGATGGTATTGTTAAATTAGCGTTCCTAGCGTCTAATATAGCTTGTCTTTTTCCTTGAAGCTCTTCTTTTGCAGATGGAACCCTTTCGGATTCAATATCTTTATCAATTTCTTCAATTTTACCATTAAAAAAAGCTTCAGCACTTTTGGGGTTTAATTTACCGGCTACAAGTCTATTTGTTGTTTTAACCTCTGCTATAGTTTGACTCTTAACGCTACCGCCTAGACCGGTAACCATAGAAACAAGGAATCCTGTTCCACCTGCTTCAAACAATTGTTCTGATTTAATATCACTACCCGCTGCTCCAGATTCTATAACCTCTTGTAAAACTTCAGTTATAGATTCTATGCTAGCATCTATAGTATTGTTTACTAATCTAGAGCCTGCTCTTTTTAAGAAGTTATTCATACCCCCTCTTAAAATAGATTGAGCACCTCCTTTTATAAATCCTTTAAAAACTTTACCAGCACCAAACCTATCTAATTGACCGGCTAAAAACCCACCTCCGGTTGCTTTTGCAGCTAAGTTACTCATGAACCTGTCGTCCATCATAACTTCTCTTTTCTGAGCTATACTAACTTCAGATCCTTCTGGTAAATCAAATATCTCTCTAGCTCTGTTGTCTATGCCTTCCGCGTATATACTAGAACCTATTTGTAAACCGCCTGAGGCTCCTAACGTTACTAAAGCTAAACCCATTTGAGGAAGTTGTTCTCCAATAAGAGCAAATGTGTTTTTAACTACATCTTTACCTTCTGTTATGTTCTTAAATGAGTCATTGTCATAAGCGTTTAATATAAACTCTTCTTCCTGTACTTCTAATAAGTTTTTTCTATTTCTTTCGTCCCTAGATTCTATCCAAGCATTTGCTTCGCTTTGGAATTGGCCCCAAGTTCCTTCAATAGCTCCTACAGGTTTTCTCTGTTCTCTAGAATCAGCTCCTTCGTCTTGCCACCCTAAAGCGCTGGCAAATTTAGGGTTAAATATGTAAGACCCTTTTTCATTGTTTTCGTCTTTTACCCAATAACCTTCAGTTTCATTTGTCCAGTTATTCTTACTAGCTAGATCTTTATTTCTATTTAATGATTTAACTTTTTCAGTAGTCAGCTGTATTCCTCCAATTTGTCCACTTTTATTAAAGCCGTTCCAAATTCCTCTAAGCCCGGTATAAGCGCTAGTCAATGCACCAACCAGGTTTTCACTTAAAAAAGGAGAACTTTCCGCTAGATCAGCTATAGCTAAACCAGCTTCCCAGTCTTTACCTTTAGTAAATCTCTTGAGGCTAGCACCAGCTGTTTCGTCCATAACGGTGTTAAATCCATTGATTAACGATTTGAATTCTGGGTTTGCTTTTACTTTAGAATTTAATAGCTTGTTATAATAACTACTTACGTCTTTGGTATATAAGTCTATGTTGTCTTGTGTTATGTTTTTTGGGTCTAATAAATTATATTTAGCTTTAGCTTGGTTTTCGTATATTAAGAAATCGTTATTAATTTCTTTTTTAGCTAATGGTATTATTTTATTGTTTATAGTTTTATTAGTATCAACAAAATCGTTAATAGAATTGTTTCTAAAGTCGGCAATAGATTTTTCATTGTCAAAATCTATTGTGCCAATTTCTGTTATTTTTAAGTTTTTTTGATTTTTCTTATATATATCTGAAACTTCAGGTCTAATTTCCTCAATAAACTTATTATTTAATTCTAATTTATCTAAAGCTAATAACTCATTTTTGTAACCTTTCAATACAGCTGCATCTGATTTATTAACCTCGCCACCTTTTTTAATATAATTGTTAATCTGTTTTTCAGTTTCCTGTATATTAAAAACCAATGAATCTCTTTTTTGTGTATTTTTTGGCTGAGAAAAGGTATTTTTTGAAACTAAATTTTTGCTTGGATCATTAGTGTTTGCTGACTCCGAAAAACCATCTTCCGATCCTAATCCCGTATTCCACCATGACTCTGCATTCGGATCCGGGTCTGGATCTGCATTTGTTACAGAGCCCTTCTTCTTTCCCGGCGTCAACCCTGCCATTTTTAAGTAAGATGATAAATCTGAGTAGCCTGATATTTCCATGCTTTGATTTACTTGTTCAGCGGTAATATCCTGACCGTTTTCGTTTGTATACATAGTATTATATTTAATTATGGAATATCTAGGTTAAACATGGCTTTTGCTTTTGCTTTATCAAGCTTTGTACTAATACCGCCGTCTGTAACAAAATAGACATCACCCTTTTTACCTACGGTGTAATTTTTAGCGGTGGTGTTATTGTTACCGAGCATGCGTACTACGTAACTAAAAGTTTTTGGCCCGTTGTTAAAATCATAAGTGTTTAAAGATCTAGATTCTTCTGCGTTTTTACTGGATTGGTTTTTACTCATTACCCAACCACCAGAGTTGTTATTTGAAGTGTTGGTTTGGTTTTGATTTGCAGTGTATTGCTTTTTCCCTTCATTAAAAACATCTTGTCTAGCGTTAACCAATAGATTAACAACCTCATTTCTAGCGTCGTCCCAATCCAAAGTACCTGCATCAATTCTGTCTGCTACAGATTTAGTATCAAGCTCACTTTCAAAGTCGAATATTATTGATTTTAATGTATTCCTATTCTGTAGCTGAGCCTCTAAATTAGCCTTATAAGACTTTAGCATTGCTGGATTTATTTCACCTCCTTGTGTTCCTTTATTGTATATACTTTCATTATCTTTTAATATACCAAGAGCTAGTTTGCTATCTTTAAAAAATGGTTGTTCCATGTCGTTGTAAGACACTTCCACTCCGTTAAGATCAAATCCTAAATTGCCTCCTTGTAATATTTTAAAAGGCGCGTTCATGCCTGGGTCTTTCTTTCCGTCGTTATCAACATCAGCAAAACCATATATTATTGCAGCATTTTTATTAGCATCCCCGTTGCCGTTAGAATACATACCACTCAATTGATTCTCAGCGTAGTCAACTTTACCTTTCTTATAGGCACCTATTTGGCTTGCCATATTTTTAAAGCTGTTGTTTACGTTTTGCATTATATCTACGTATTGCATGTACTCAGGACTTGAGGTATCACCTAATTTAGCTGCTTCTTTAGCTGCGTTAGCGTACTCAGTTCTTTGGGACATTAAAAAGTTACGCATAGTCCTAGTTTCCTCTGGACTGAAGCTGGTAAAATCCATATCAGTTTTAAGGTTACTCATGAAATTATTTACATTACTTTGTATTGCTTTATTTTTAGCGGCTCTGTCGTTTGCTGGAGTAGCAGATCCAGAATTGTAATCGCTAAGCCCCTTTGCAGCAGCAGCGCCGACATCTAAGAATTGTTTACCCGTTTTAGCAGCCCCCTGTATTAATGCATTATTCGCCATATTATTGCCCCATTAATTGATCCATACTAAATCCTCCTGATGTACCAATTCCTGATCCAGCAGCAGCACCAATCATACCTGTAACGCCTCCAATTATAGAAGAGGTTGCAGCATTCCTAGCTTCTTTTGCCGCTCCTAACCTTTGTTGTGACATACCTAACATAGTATCTGTTTTATCTTTTTCAGCGGCTCTAGAGTTGTATGCCCCCTGTAGCTCTTGATTCTGCAATTGACCAGCCATTCTTCTTTCAGCCATTTGGTTGCTAGCTTCCTGCTGCCCAATACTAGCGGATGCCGCTTGAGCATTTGCCGTCTGTTGTTGAGACAGTGATTGAGCTAGTGCAGCAATACCAGAACCCCCAGCTGCTCCTTGTAAAGAATTCATAGTGTTAGCCATACCTTGTTGCTGTTGCTGCGCTATGAAATCAGCCTGCTGCGTATTAACAGTCAGATCTTCCATGGTATTTTCCTGGTTCATTGCTAAGTTAGAGGTGTCTAGCCCTTCCATTCGAGCTTTATTCGTATTGAATTCAGCTTGAGCTGCTCTTTGTTCACGCTTTCTCGCTCCGCTTCCTATCATTCCACCTGCTATTCCAGCAAGACCTTGTACTGCGCCTAATAATGGTATCATATATTAAATTGTTTTATAGGTTATTATCACGTATTATTTGCTACTTACAACAATATCAGCCCCTACAGAGAAAAGCTCTGCATAGTCAGTGGAATTATTTTTAAATTGCATTTCAGCATAGTAGCCTTTTAAACCGTTAGTATTAACACTAGCTGTTTTACTGAACAGTATAAAGCTATTTAAGGTAGGCCTCGCTGCGCTTGGATCTATTTCTGTTGTCACTGTATTTAAAACCCTGTCAATGGCTGTTATTACCCCCATAACCTGTATATCGACCCCGTTTATATCATTGCTGTAATAAGTTGTGTCTCCTACTTGTATAGATACATTTAAGGGTTGAGTAAATTTTAATGTTATTTGATCCATGGTTTATTTTTTTTATGGGACGTTAGTAAATGAAAGATCTACTTCATAAAAAGCCCCCACGTGATACATTGCGTCATTTGTTGTAAAATTAATAAAAAGCGTATACTGCGTATTTGCGTTTAACCTATACGGGGGCGACGTAATAAATGTTTTAACAACGGCACCCATAACGCAACCCAGGCCACCACCTGCGGCATTGGCTCTTGCAACCTCGACGCCATTTAACCAGAATGATATTTTTTCATAATTAGCGGCTTGAAATTCGCCAATTCCTTCAAAATCTAAATCCATATCAACATCTGACGCCCCCGCCGTTATGGTAGCGGTTGCTGTTCCGGCTTGAGTATCAGCACAGGTTCCCTGACAATTAACAGAATCTACAATATCATATCTTATTGTTGAATTATTATTGGATATTGTCCAAGGAGCAGCATTACAAGGATTATTAACCGTTGTCACCCAAGATAATCCCGTTACAGGCAATGCAATTGTTTGGAAACTTACCGTTTGGCCATACCCGGTTCCGAATGCATTTGTAGCATAAGCCCTAACGTAATATATAGTTGTTTCTGTTAATCCTGTAAGGCTTGAACTAAAATTTGTTGCCCCCGTGCCATCATTAGTACTCCCCTCTATCGTTGTAAAATTAAGCGATGTAGACCACTGTATTCCTTTAGCAGTAATAGGGCTGCCGTTGTCAGAAAGACCTGCCCCTCCGCTGTCAGCTGAATCCCAAGAAACGTTTACTACCGCCGCGGTTGTTAAAGTTGGTAAGCCTGAAGTTTGGAAACTTTCTACTTGACCATATGCCACTCCCACTTCGTTTTGAGCATATGCCCTTACATAATAAGTATTGCCGGAGGTAAGACCTGTCATAGTTGAATTAAAATCAGCTGTACCAGTTCCTTCGTTATTAGCTCCTAATATAGTATTAAAATCCGCAAACTCAGACCATTGAATTCCTTTAGAAGATATAGTTCCGCCACCGTCTGTTATTGATTCACCTCCACTGTCAGCCTCTGTCCCAGTTTTATTTGTAATACCTGTAGTTACGACTGTAGGAAGCGCAACACACGAAAGTATAGATGTTAAGTCTAATACAGTTTCCATATTAGATCCTCCGTACTCTTCTATAAAGCCGCTAACAACAATAGTACCACTAGTAGCTGGATCTTCCAAATTAATTGCAGCTACAGGATAAGCGCTAGTCCCTCCGTTAGAAACAGGATTGAGATTGCTCCAGTCATTAATTGTTGGTTGGTTAGATAGAAGTAGTAGTTGGTTACTTGATGGCGTTATAGCCCAAGAAAAACTTATAGTGTAAGCTGCTGATCCTACTGGTGGTTGTTGGAATGGTAAATATGCTTTTACAACACTACTAGCTGCTAAAATACCACTAGGGTATAAAACGCTTAAAGTTACTTCTGTATCAACTTTTTGTTGTATTGTGAAAGGATTGTTCTGTACGAATGGGCTAACCAAGTCTCCAGATAATAATATTTCATAAGAAGTGTTAGCTGCAACCACAGGGAATGATATTGGGAATGAGTATGTACCGCTTGAACCCATTGTTATATTTGTAACTAAGTTCGTGCCATCCATAGCTACCGTAAATACAGATCCTGAATTTCCAAATACTGTCATAATTCTAGTATCTCCTTCAATTCCAATTAAGCTTGTATCTATTGAATACGCAGAAATCACTACCTCAGGGACATATATCTCTACGGCGCAAGCGGATAACGTTAAATTACTGTTAGTAACGTTAAGGCTAGGGAATTTGTATCCTACAACAAAGTTAGTTTCTATTATGTTACCACTACCGTCTAAGACATTTGTTTTTGATATAGTATAGTTAGAATTACTACCGGTTGATAGTCCTAATGTCGGTTGCACTGAAAAGTAATACCCTGGGTTAGCTGTTACCGGAAAGCTTAGGACTGTTTGAGTTGAATTAAAAGTACCCTGACCGCTGTACGTAGTGGGTATAGCATTACTTATATTGCAGCTTCCTGCATTTTTAAATATATTACCACTCACTGTATATATGTTTTCGCTTGACGAGTAGTTAAAGCACAGGGGTATTGAAACGTTAGATTCAGGCATTATAAAAGGCTGATCAAACGTTATTGTCGCATCTACGTCAAGTCCTGACTGTACAAAATTTATGCCAGTTACATTACTAGGCAAAGGAAGTATAGGGCTAAAATCAGACGTGGATATTGTATACCCTGGATCTGGCGATAGCTTAATAAGTACAGAAGGATGCAATATGCTTACATCCGTTCCAAACGTTTCATTAAAGTTAACCTCGCTAGCGGTAATATTAATTAATTGTGTTGACATATTTTTTATATTTTAACCTTCTATTGAGCAGCTTGGATCTACAAACACCCTTACAGAGAACACGGTTTTTACTGCACCACTTATAGCACTTGCTCTTCCAACGCCTTGCACATTAAATTCCTGAGAGTCTACGTTGTTGTTGCAATCGTCTACAAAAAATGTAGGCAATCCTTTTATGTAATTATAGTATTTACCTTCTTTGTTTATAAATTCTTTTACATCTCCTTCTTGTAAGTCTGTTACTATAGAGTTGGTGTACCACCCTTTACTTGTTGAAAATTCTGTAGGTATTAGCTTTTGTGCTTGTACTTGAGCTAAAGAAAAAGTTTTAGCGCCGGTTGCTGTAGTCTTGTATGTATATTCACGAGAATTTGTTCCGCTATAATTAATGGTTCTAAAATCCTTCACAGATGTAGGGCTTTCATTAAAAATAGTAGTAAAAGAACTTTCGTAATAAGCTCCTAAACTTACGTTAGAAGGTCCTACTCCGTAAAAAGTATTACGCAAAATATTTGAATTCATCTCCCAAATCTTACCGGACTTGAAAGTGTAGTAAATATTGTTTATGCTAATCCCGCTTTCTGGTATATATGTTTTTCTGGAAGTCCAGCCGTTTAGATCATCTTTAAAGGATACAGTAGTTGAATATGTAGGATATTCATTAATAAAAGCACCACATTCAGGATCCTTTTTTAATCTGTCTGTTTTACCAGCCCCTAATGTTTGTTGCCAATAAGGTGTAAGTGTATTTAAAGTAACATTATAATTTCTGGTATCCGCATCCCATGATCCAAGTATTGTTTTATTAATTGGTAAATTGTTCTGGAAGAATGCATGCATACCATAATCTGAAATAGGTGTTATACCGTCGTTTGATAGCCTTACTACAGTTCCTCTGTTGGAATCTACGTAATACATTCTGAACCCAAATTCAGCAAATGATTCTGGATTGGTTCCAATACCAAATTCTCCTTTGTAAGTTATAGTCTGACCTAGCACAGCTTTGTTAGAAGTTATGTTAGAGCTTCCGTCTGCGTTAAATAAGGCATCCTTATTAGCTAGTATCTTCATTGATTTGTTCTCACATAATGTGATTAAATCAGTGTCTCTAGAGTACAGTTTTTGGATTGAACCATACTCTGGGTTTACATCTTTGGTTATGCCTTCCGCTAAAATAAATTGATTCAAGTTGTTCACCCCCGATATAGAGTTGAATATTTGAGAAAATATTAAAGAGTTTGCTTTAACTTCTTTCATGTAAGGCTCTGCTATAGGAGCAGAAACAATAGGACCCTTGTCTATAGTGACAGCGTTAAAATCATCTCTTATTCTATTTGATTCAACCCCGTTACCATAAGAAAAACAATTAAACCAATCCAAAGCTTTGTCATCTGCAAATTCACTGATAGGTATTGCACTAGAGGCTTGATGATAAATATCTATATCAACAGCTTCTTTAGGTTCTGTTTCAAATATAGCTGGATTTGAAGACGATAAAATACTGTTTGAATCAATTCTTACTTCCTGTACAATTTCAATGTCAGTAGCTGTAAACCCTGCTTCAAAGGGTTTGTTTAATACTGCTCTAACTGATTTTCTTGCATTACTACCAGTTCTTCTTTGCCCTCCAAAAGCCCCAGTATACCCCCTTCTATTCCAAAATGTTTCGTTACTAACTATAATGTACACTTCACTCTTGTTACCATTTGCATCAACAAATCGCACACTGGTATTATTAGAGCTTAGGTAATCATCTATTAATGGTATAGTTGGTAAAGTTGTGTTTATAGGTGAAGAAGAACCTCCATCATAGCCAGATATACCTATTCCAAACCAAGTTTGACCAGCTACGGGTCTTCTAATTTGTGTTTGCCAATCGTTATAAGGAGCGTTAGTATCTGTCCAACCAATCCCTTGTTGCCCGTCTCCAGGTCCAGTGTTAGCTATTTTAATAGGAACAGCTAAAGACTCTAGAATTCCGTATGTTGGAGTAAATCCTACAAAGGAGGATATAACATAATTATCAAAATTAGCATCCCTGTTTATTTTTGCAAAAAATCTACCTTCATATTCAGGTTTCTTTTCTACAATTTTCTCTTTTATAACTATAGTATATTTGTCCGTGCCTGTTAAGCTGTCTAAAAAAGCCGCGTCTTCGCCTAAAGCCTCCTCTAAAGTAAGTCTATATACTTCGTTTTCACCTACAGGTCCACCAGACATTATTGCGTATTCAGATGTGGTATTTCCTGCTTGATCACTTATTATTACAAAATTATCAGCTGTAAACCCTTGGTTGAATTTAGTATTTTGCGTAATAGTAGGTCCTGTGAACTCAAATCTTAACACACCTACACCCGGGCTAGAGGCTGCCGCTATGTTGGTAACATCGGACTCAGCTACACTTATAGTAGTTGTGGCTATAAAGTCAGGAGCTTCGTTTTCTATTGCTAGTACTTTAAACCTAGCTTTAACAGGTACAGCTGTATCGTTGTCATGCTCTTTTTTTAGCACCAAATAAGTCTCTTCTGAAACTTTATTTCTTTCAGACGAAGGAAATGACAACCATATATTGCCGTCTTCAGCAAAGTAAAACCTATCTAAAGCTATATTGTAATATTCATTAGAAATATCTTTTACAAAATATTTGAAATGCGTTGCAAAGGAAGGTATATTAGAACCAGCTAAAGAAGCTATTACTTTATTTACTTTTGAAGACGCTGTTATGGGTACAAAAAACGAACTATTATTAGTCGTAAACACAGGTGTTTCTCTACCGTATTTATCTAAAAAATTAGCACCTACTTGATATGTTCTTATTGACTTTAAAGATTGCTTTGGAAGTCTTATAGGTCCTGGGTGAGTGGTCTGCTCAACAGACGCTCTTATATTTGGCTCTACTAAATCGTATTGTTGTGTATAACCCCCATATATTAACCTATTTGCTGTTATTTCCTGAGCTTTTGCCTGTAAAGGTACATTGTCGTATGGTCTAAGTAATTGATTTGAATTGACTATCGCCCCAATAACCTCGTTTGCTATTGTAAAGCTATTTATGTTTCTATCATAAATTGTATCAACAACATATACAGCTGTAGAATTCGAAGCTTTGTAAAGTATTTCTATTTCTTTTACGTCTTCATCTCCCCAATCTAAGTTACTTAATATAATTTGCCGAGCGTTGTTTACCATACCGACATTAAAACCATCACTTGACAAGTATTCAAATTTCCCTCCAACAAATACGGCTTCGGTGAAAGGTGAAAAACCTGAAACCTGGTTATTATTATATTTCCACCTGGTTGCAAACCTAGGAAAAATAAACTCAAATAAGGCACTGTCTTCAATTAAAAGGACCTCCCAAGATATAGTTGGAACTCTGGGAATGTCAGACGATATAGCTTGTATACGGCATTGTAGTGTGTTACCGCTTTGTAAGTTACCAGCTGAATCAAGAGGCCCAACAACCAATAATGTTAACCCATATTTCGTTACTTCCCCAGTAGCATCGGTTACACTACCTTCTAAACTTATTACATCCAACGCTTCATAGTTAGCTGGAGCTGGGTTAGTTGATATTGTTACCGAACCTAATGTATTGTCTTCAACATATGTAGGTAAAGAAATGTATGCTGATGGGTTGTTTGGGTCTGCGTATGTGAAGTTAGGGTATTGACTAGGAGCGAAAGTGCTTAGCGGAGATAATCCTGTTCCAGCACCGCCTCTACCACTCGCATTAGCCACAACTGTAGGAGCTACTAAAGGTCTTTTCTTTATAACAACAGTATCGTCTTCTATAAAATCTCTGCCATAAATTTGAGAGTGTGTAAGAAAGTCTATTGTAGAATTAACCCAATTAGCAATAGTTATGCTTTTTGGTTCAGTTTGATTATCTGTCCAAAGCAACATGCCTTCTAATACGTTTACTCCTGTTATTAAATAATCAGCACTAAATTTTAAAATGTTTTGAGTGTCTACTAGTAAAGGGGCAGTGAGTTTAGTTATTGTATTATATGAGGCTATAACGCTGGCTGTGTCCGATGCAATGAACCAATATACATATTCTGTAGAATCATCTGCAATTGAACCTATACAGGTGGCGTTTTGCAATGAATTAATATATCCTGAAGTCCATTCCGTTGTAGCGGCAGTAGACGAGTTATAGGATTTGTTTTTTTTCTCTAGATTACCTTTTAAATTTTGGAACGCTCCTACCTGAGAAGTGTCAGATGAGGCAAGCTCTAAATTTAAAGCATCTCTATATTGGCCGTTAGGAACTAATCTTTCATCAAGATCTTTGTTCATTTTCCCTTCGTTAAACGTGTGTATTAATTCCGGCATATATCTAATGTTTAATCCACTTGGATTGGTTTCGCATTAATTGAACTATTAAATGAGATTTTAATTCAGATAATCTAATTTTAGCATTTCTTCTAGCGGCAGCTAATTCTCTTTTGTATCTAGCAACTAAATACTCTTGAGTGTTTGCTCTTGTGGAAAGGATAGCGTGAACTATGTATTTGTATATAGCATCTACTGCAAATTTATGCACAACCATATCTCCATCTGAAGCCAATCCGTCGCTTATATATTTTAATGTTATTAATCTACCTCTAAGATCTGAGCTAAATCTAACAACACCATTAACCTTGTCTATATAAAAAGTACCATTTGCCTGTGCTCTTTCTGGGTCCAACCCGTATCGTCTGCCATAAGCATACAATCCTAATAGGTCTGGATTATTATTATAATCCCAAGCACCGCTTCTATCTCCAGCTACTTGGCTTGTAGAATTTTTATCCCAGCGGGTTAATGTTGTTGACTGATCCGCTTCTAATATATTTCCGTCATTATCATACAAGTACTCAAACTCGTTATCTTGTAAAATAGCTACAGGGTTGCTAGTGATATCTGTTCTATATATTGGTCTCTCAATACCCTGTGGATCTGTCCAAGATAATTTTGTGTAATTTACGTAGTCTTGCGGAAGTATAGCAAACAAACCTGGTGGTACATCTATTTCAATAGATTTATCTTGAGGTAGTAGATCAAAACTAAATTCTTGTATAGCTCGCATAGCGTGAAATTGCACATCCGTTCTTTTTACTTTTGAAATATTTTTACCTTCGCCTACATAAGCAACTATGAATGTGTTTATAATATCATTTATAGGTACAAATTGATAATTTCCATAATCTTCGTCATGGCTATTCCATACACTATCTGGGCCTAAGTAATATTCTTCTGGCGTTTTATCTATAAGTCCCATATATTATGCTTTTTCTTGTTGATTAGTTTGTGATTCCATTCCCGCAGCCACCTGGTACATTTGGATATCATTAATAGATAAGCCTGCAAATTCTAATATTTTTATAACTAACTCCGTTTCTTCCGATGCATGTAATTCAAAATCAGTTGAAGTTGTAGAATCGTATAAAGCTTCTCCATAGATCATCTGGTAGCCCCAGTCAGCTTCAATTGGTTTCTTTATATAATTACACTTAACATCATCTAAAGTCACCTCAGAGGCTCCATACACCTTATAGCCTAAAGTGCTAGCTACAAATACGGGTCTTGAGTTTGTTGGTTTTGTCATTCCTGATTGAGCTATGTATATATATTCATTATAATTTATACGTTCTGCTTCAACTGGAATCTTTGTTGTTACCACTGTGTTAGGTACAGGGTACAATGATTTTGTAGTAATTGTGTTTTCGTAAACGATAGAACCTATTCTGTATAAGTCGGTAGGAGTTTCCCAATAAAGAGAAGTAGGATTCCATACCATATCCCTAGTCGTTTCGAAAATATTTATTTTTTCATTAAGTATGTTAAGCATATCTGAAAACTCTGTATCGTTACCAGGTATTCTTCCAAACTGATTAATATCATAAAAGTATTGTTCGAATATATCCAATTGTGCTTGGTTAGCAAATAAGTTGAATTCTTGAGGAGTAACATATCCTCTTTGCTCCTTGTTCAATATTGCTAATACTCTTTGATAAACAGTATCTATGCTTACAGCCATAATTTATTTTTTAATTATTATAATAATAGGCCACCTTTACAGTAGCCTATTACCATAAAAGGTGACTATTTAAGTCTTTTTTCTATTGCTTTGTATATTTCCATACCTTCATCCGTTTTAAAGAACGCTGCTAAAGCAGAATATGGGTGTTCATCGAAAGGTACAGTCATTACTTTTCTACCGCTTTCCCCATAAGTAAATGTTCTTTGATCTGGTGACAATGTTAATATCTTAGCTTCTACGGCTTTTGCGCCAAAGCTTCTTAATTGAACGTTATCATCTTCTGCTAAACTCATAAACAACTGAGGTTGGTTTCTAGCAAAAACTAGTATGTCTCTTTTTAATTCTGTGGATGTTAAAGTATTAACTCTTTCACCTATTTCAACTCGTAATATACCTTCCATTTCTTCAATAGGAAGACTCTTAGCTAAGTTTAAAGCCGCTAATTCGTATTCAATCCAGTCTGATTGATTTTGAGCTATTTCTGAAGGCTTGTATTCTTCTATTATACCACCTGTAGCATACGGATGATATATAGATAAAAGTTGCTGCAAAACAACGTCTTCTTTTTTAACTCTCAACATACCGTCTCTGAATACAATTCTACCCATCGTAACTTGACCTTGTTGTTCATCAACAAAACAAGACTTCTGATTAGTAGCATATCTTAATTCTCTTTGGTATCCAGCTTCCTCGTCAAACCACAGTAATGCTTTTGTTGCGCTATGCGCTGTTGGTACTGTAAATACTAAAGGTTTTTTACCTCTAGTTAATTCATATAATCTATCTCTGATGATCCAATCATCTTTCTTAGGAGCTTTCGCTGCCTGTGCCGTTTTTATAGCCATAATATAATAAAATATAAATGTTAATGATAAGAGTAATAATTACCCCCGTAGTTTCAACGAGGGTAAGAATTACATTAATTTAATCTACTAGGTAGCTTTGAATAATACAAAGTTGTTAGCAGCTTGAGTACACATTGTTCTTTCTGATAAGAAGTGAACATTCATCGCGTCCTCGTCGCTTGTATAGTTTCCACCAACAG